>LSQX01184578.1_pt1 | contig 39676 bp, 41 predicted proteins | sample 654561 | NCBI WGS metagenome assembly LSQX01 (sample SAMN04489861, study PRJNA283612) | anaerobic digester metagenome | isolation source: 4 biogas reactors fed with cattle manure at either 37C or 55C with and... | place: Denmark: Kongens Lyngby | collected 2014 | reverse complement strand
CCTGGACATCCGCATCCTCTCCCCGGTCGAGGCGACCCAGCTGTCCGTCGACCGCATCCGCCGCGGCGAGGACACCATCTCCGTGACCGGTAACGTCCTGCGTGACTACAACACCGACCTCTTCCCGATCCTCGAGCTGGGCACCTCCGCCAAGATGCTCTCCGTCGTGCCGCTGATGGCCGGTGGCGGCCTCTTCGAGACCGGTGCCGGTGGCTCCGCCCCGAAGCACGTCCAGCAGGTCGTCGAGGAGAACCACCTGCGCTGGGACTCCCTCGGTGAGTTCCTCGCCCTGGCCGAGTCCCTGCGCCACGTCGCCCGCACCCAGGACAACGCGAAGGCCGCCGTCCTGGCCGACGCCCTGGACAAGGCCACCGAGAAGGTCCTGTCCGAGGGCAAGTCCCCGTCCCGCAAGGTCGGCGAGATCGACAACCGTGGCTCCCACTTCTACCTCGCGTCCTACTGGGCCGAGGCCCTGGCCGCACAGTCCGACGACGCCGAGCTGGCCGCGACCTTCCAGCCGGTCGCCGAGGCCCTGGCCGCCGACGCCGCGACCATCGACCAGGAGCTCATCGACAACCAGGGTTCCGCCGTGGACCTCGGCGGCTACTACGCCCCGTCCGACGAGAAGACCTCCGACGTGATGCGTCCGTCCGCGAAGTTCAACGAGATCATCGACGGTCTGAAGAAGTAACCCCCCGCTTTCCGACGCCGCCCTGCCCCCACCCCCGGGGCAGGGCGGCGTCGCCTTTGGCAGGGCTCCGGACGAACCACTTGGTCTATCGTCCCGTTATTTTTATTCATACGCCCTGAACTGCGGCGACAGGGTTTGGACAGACAGCTCGGTTTACGTCGAAAAGCGGTGCGTCGTACTCTTCTCCCATGACCCGATACGACAACTCCGCAGCAGACCAGTGGGACTTCGAGACCCGCTCCATCCACGCCGGCCAGAACCCGGACCCCGCGACCGGTTCCCGTAACCAGCCGATCCACCTGACGACCTCCTACGTCTTCAACTCGGCCGAGCACGCGAAGCAGCGTTTCGCCCTCGAGGACCTCGGTCCCGTCTACTCGCGCCTGACCAACCCCACCGTGGAGGTGCTGGAGAACCGTCTCGCCTCGCTCGAGGGCGGCGTCCACGCGGTGGCGTTCGCGTCGGGCCAGGCCGCGGAGACGGCGGCGATCCTCAACGTGGCGGGCGCCGGCGACCACATCGTCACCTCCCCGCACCTCTACGGCGGCACGGAGACCCTCTTCCTGGTGACGCTCAAGCGCCTCGGCATCGAGGTGGGCTTCGTGGAGGACCCGTCCGACCCGGAGTCCTGGCAGGCCGCCGTCCGGCCGAACACCCGCGCCTTCTACGGCGAGACCTTCGGCAACCCGGCCGCCGACATCCTCGACATCCCGGCCGTCGCCGAGGTCGCGCACCGCAACGGTGTGCCGCTCATCGTGGACAACACCATCGCCACCGCCGCGCTGGTCCGTCCGCTGGAGCTGGGTGCCGACGTCGTCGTCGCCTCCCTCACCAAGTTCTACACCGGCAACGGCTCCGCCCTGGGCGGCATCCTCGTCGACGGCGGCAAGTTCGACTGGACCGTCGAGCGCGACGGCAAGCCGGTCCACGAGCAGTTCGTCACCCCGGACCCGGCGTACCACGGCCTGCGCTACGCCGACCTCGGCGCCGCGGCCTTCGGCCTCAAGGCCCGGGTGGGCCTGCTGCGGGACACGGGGGCGTCGATAAGCCCCTTCAACGCCTGGGTGACGCTGCAGGGCCTGGACACCCTGAGCCTGCGCGTCGAGCGGCACAACGAGAACGCCCTGCAGGTCGTCGAGTTCCTGCGCAACCACCCGAAGGTGGCGAAGGTGAACTTCGCAGGCGCGGAGGACTCCCCCTACCGCGCGGTGAAGGAGAAGCTGGGCCTGACCTACACCGGTTCGGTGCTCACGTTCGAGCTCGCCCCGGCGGGTTCCGACGAGCAGGACCGCGCCAACGCCTGGACCCTCATCGACGCGCTGCGCCTGCACTCCAACCTGGCGAACGTCGGCGACGTCCGCTCCCTGGTGGTCCACCCGGCGACGACGACCCACTCCCAGTCCGACGCCGAGGGCCTGGCACGGGCGCAGGTCACGCAGCGGACGATCCGCCTGTCGGTGGGCATCGAGAAGATCACCGACATCATCGCCGACCTGGAGAACGCCCTGAACGCCGCCTAAGAGACAGCTTGGTCCACATACATTCACGTCCCCCACCTGGGGAGACGTGGATGTCGGCGACCCTTCTGTTTGCGTGGTCACGCGCGGAAACCTACCCTTTCAGGAGACCGTGCCGAATGCAGGCACCGAGGACGACAAACTGTCCCCCGGGACCCCCACCAGACCACTAGGACGGTGAGTTTCCATCTCCACCCTCAACCTGGCCCCCCAGGGCGAACTCGCGCAGGTGCGCATCGGTGATCTCCACACGGAGGCCGGTGGCGTCATCAACGACGTCACCATCGCCTACCGCCGCTGGGGCGAGTTCCGGGGCGACCCGGACGGGATGAACAACCTCGTGCTCATCGAGCACGCCCTGACCGGCGACACCAACGTCGCCGACTGGTGGTGTGACCTGCTCGGCCCCGGCCGGGCGCTCGACACCGACGCCTGGTGCATCGTGTGCACCAACGTCATCGGCGGCTGCCAGGGCTCGACCGGCCCCGCCTCCGAGCACCCCGACGGCGGCCGCTGGGGCTCCCGCTTCCCGGCGATCTCCATCCGCGACCAGGTCACCGCGGAGAAGCAGTTTCTCGACGCCCTCGGCGTCTCCCGCATCCACGCCGTCCTCGGCGGCTCCATGGGCGGCGCCCGCACCCTCGAGTGGGCGATGATGTACCCGGACAAGGTCAACGCCGTGTGCGTCATCGCCGTCTCCGCCCGGGCCAGCGCCTGGCAGATCGGCATCCAGTCCGCGCAGATCTCCGCCATCGAGCGCGACCCCGCCTGGCAGGGCGGCGACTACTACGACACCGGTTCCGCCCCCGACGCCGGCCTCGCCGCCGCCCGCCGCATCGCCCACCTCACCTACCGCGGCGAGCAGGAGCTCGACGAGCGTTTCGGGGCCGCCCGCCAGGACGGGGAGGACCCCCTGGGCGCCTTCCGGGACCCCGCCCAGCGTTTCGCCGTCGAGAGCTACCTGCAGTACCACGGCCGCAAGCTGGTGGAGCGTTTCGACGCCGGCAGCTACGTCACCCTCACCGAGGCCCTCAACCGGCACAACATCGGCCGGGGTCGCGGGGGCCTGAACAAGGCGCTGGCGGCGTGCACCGTGCCGACGATGATCGTCGGCGTCGACACGGACATCCTGTACCCGTACCACCAGCAGGAGCACCTCTCCCGCAACGTCGGTGAACTGATGGGCATCGCCCGGATCTCCTCCCCCGTCGGCCACGACGCCTTCCTGGCGGAGTTCCGGCAGATGGACCGCATCATCCGGCGCTTCTTCGTCCTCAGCGTGCTGGACGAGGACTCCCAGGAGGACGACGGCTACCTCATCTAGCAACCCGAACGTGCCGCGAGGGGGCTCCCAGCCATCGGTTGGGAGCCCCCTCGCGGTACGTTTCGCGGGGTCACGAGCCCAGCGCGTCCACCGAGGCCGCCAGGAACGCCATCGTCCCCCCGAGGACGGTGCAGAAGGCGGCGTCGAAACGCCGGGAGCGCACGGCGAACACCCCGACGATGCGGGAGTCGCACGCGTAGCGCACCACGGCCAGCCACATGAGTGAGACGCCGAGCACGAACGTCGCGCGGCGCCAGTGCTCGGTGAGCGCGAAGACGCTCGCCACGACCACGCCGAGCATGAACCACACGACGAATCCCCACTGCACCCACCGCGGCAGCCGCGAGGGCGCCACGTCCAGGTCGTGGGGATTATCCAGGGGTCTACTCACCTGCGAGCAGTTCCGCCCTCTCGACGACGTTGGCCACGAGGAAGGCGCGGGTCAGCGGGCCGACGCCGCCCGGGTTCGGGGAGACGTGGCCGGCGACCTCCCAGACGTCGGGGTGGACGTCGCCGGCGAGCTTGCCGTCGAGACGCGAGACACCGACGTCGAGGACCGCGGCGCCCGGCTTGACCATGTCGGCGGTGAGCATGTGCGGCACGCCGGCGGCGGCGATGATGACGTCCGCGTTCTTCGTCTCCGCCGCCAGGTCCTTCGTGCCGGTGTGGCACAGGGTGACGGTGGAGTTCTCGGAGCGGCGGGTGAGCATGAGGCCGATCGGGCGTCCGACGGTCACGCCGCGGCCGATGACGACGACCTTCGCGCCGTCGAGCTCGACGCCGAAGCGGCGCAGCAGGTGGATGGAGCCGTTCGGGGTGCACGGCAGCGGGGCCGGCTCGTTGAGGACGAGCTTGCCCAGGTTGACCGGGTGGAGGCCGTCGGCGTCCTTGTCCGGGTCGATGGCGGCGAGCACGGCGTTCTCGTCGAGGTGCTTCGGCAGCGGCAGCTGCACGATGTAGCCGGTGCAGGCCGGGTCGTTGTTGAGCTCGTCGATGACGGCGAGCAGGTCCTCCTGGGAGATGTCGGCCGGCAGATCCTTTCGGATCGAGTTGATGCCGATCTGCTCGCAGTCGCGGTGCTTCATCTTCACGTAGGAGTGGGAGGCCGGGTCGTCGCCGACCAGGACCGTCGCCAGGCCGGGGACGATGCCCTTCTCCTTGAGGGCGGCGGTGCGCTTCGCCAGGTCCTCGAAGATCTCGTCGCGGTAGAGTTGTCCGTCAAGTTTGATCGCAGTCACGCCCCTCATCCTAGACTCTTGTGAATGGCCCGACTGCACGTCATCTTCGATAACCCTGTCATTCCCCCGAACACGGGCAACGCCATCCGCATGTGCGCGGGGTCCGGGGCGCACCTCCACCTGGTAGAACCGCTGGGTTTCGATCTCACAGAGAAGCACCTGCGCCGCGCCGGTCTGGACTACCACGATCTCGCGGAGGTCACCGTCCACGGTTCCTTCGAGGAGTGCTTGTCGACGCTCCCCTCCTCCCGCATCTTCCCCTTCACCACACAGGCGACCGTGTGGCACACCGACGTGGCCTGGCGGGAGGGTGACGCCCTGCTCTTCGGCACCGAGACCACCGGCCTGCCGGAGTCGGTGCTCGCGCACCCGCGCCTCGAGCACGAGGTGCGCATCCCCATGATCCCGGGCCGTCGCTCGATGAATCTGTCCAACTCGGCGGCCGTGGCCACCTACGAGGCCTGGCGTCAGCTCGGCTTCCCGGGCGGGGTGTAGGCGGGCAGGGCACGCCGCCGCAGCTGGTTGAGCAGGGCGTTGCCGTCCTCGGGGGTGAGGTCCTCCCCGGCCATGCGGACAGGCCCGGGCACGAGGTCGAAACGCACCGTGCACAGGCCGAGGAGCTGCTGCAGGGGCCCGCGGGTGAGTGAGAGCTCCTGGATGTGGCTGGGGTGGATCACCGCGATCCGTGTGCTCAGGCGTCCCTTCCGGGTGATCACGGCGTCCTCGCGCACCGTCACCGACTGCTGGCGCAGGTCGATGGGTGAGACCCAGCGGGCGCGGGCCGGGGAGGTGTAGGTGGGGGCGTCGATAAGCGGGACGGGGGCGATGACCGCCAGCAGGGCGTCGGCCTGCTCCCGGGAACCGACGGGCAGGAGGGTGGTCGTCGCGGAGTTGCGTCCCGACGTCGCGCCGTAGCCCGCCACCGAGACCGACACGAACCACCAGCCGGTGGCCCGCCACAGGGCAGGCTGGACGAGGCGTACGCCGTGGATGCGTTCCAGCGGGATCGACTGTTTCCGACGGTCGGCCAGACCGTAGGAGAGGTGGAGGGTGTCGTCGTCGAGACGTGCGGTGAAACGCCAGGCCCTGTCGATCTGATTCCAGATGACGGGCACGAAACCGAGGAGGACGGGCACGAGTGTGGCCCAGCTCAGCGGGGAGAGCAGGACCGAGAACACCGCGAGGACGCCGCCGAGGCTGCTGCCCTGCAGCGCGGCGGCCGCCAGGGAACGGGCGACGGGGATCTCCGGGACGATGACCCGGCCCTGCTCGGGGTGGTCGGCTCCAGGGGCGGGCGTGGTACGGGCGCGGGCGAGGACCTCGCGGCGCACGTCCTCGGCCTCCGCCCGGGGCAGGTAGGCGATCTCGATGACGGAGTCCCCGCCGCCGGCGGTCTCCACCCGCACGGACGCCAGCCCGTAGACCCGGGCGATGACGGACTCGACGACGTCGACCGCCTGGATGCGGTCATAACGCGCGGTGCGCAGCGCCTTGTTGAACACCCCCTGCCGCAGCGACACCTCCTCGGCGTCGAGGCGGAAACCCATCGCCTGCCACCATACCTGGGACGCGGACCACACCAGGGCGCAGGCCAGGACGAACGCGCCCGCCAGGCCCAGCAGGGGCAGGAACTGGCCCTGCTCCAGCCAGGTCCACGCCCGGGTGAGCACCGTGACGTTGACGTTGACCACGACGACGGCCAGCACGGCCAGGATGACCGTCCAGAACTTCAGCAGCGGGGTGAGGCGGTGGACGTGACGCCAGTTGTTCACAGCCCGCTCATCCTCTCCCGGGCCTTGACCGCCAGCCGGTCACGCAGGGCGTCGGCGGTGTCGGCGGGCAGCCCCTCGACGACGGAGTCCGAGGACGCCGACGCCGTGTGCAGCTTGAGGGTCTTCATCCCCAGGGCACGTTCGACCGGCCCGGCGGTGACGTCGACGAACTGGATGCGTCCGTAGGGCACCACCGTGAACGTGTGCCACAGACGCCCCTTCGTGATGAGCAGCTCATCCTCCGTCTCCTGCCACCCCAGCAGCCTGACCTGCGCCGGGATGAGCCACACCTGCCAGGCGAGGAGCGCCAGGAACACGCCCGCGCCGATCCAGAACCACGGACTCACCCACCAGGCCAGGGCCGCGAGGACCCCCGCGGCGATGACGAACGCCGGGAGGCGACCGATGTAACGGGCGGTGACGAGTTTCGGGGAGACAGGGTTCACGCCTCCACCCTAGGGAAAGCGGGCGTGAACTACTCCGCCGACCCCGGCAGGCTCACGCGGATGTCACCGAGGCTGGACTCCGCGACGGGCACCGGGACCCCGGCGACGGTGACGGTGAGCAGGCCGGCGGCGGGGGCGGCGTCGACACGCAGGTGGGCGCCGGGGACGATGCCGTGGCCCGCGAGGTAGCGCAGGAGGTCCGGGTCGCGGTCGTTGATCTGCTCGACGATGACCTCCGTGCCCGGCGCGACGGCGGTGAGGCTCAGGCCCGGCAGCTTCTCGACGCTCCCGTCCGCCGTCGGGATCGGGTCGCCGTGGGGGTCGCGGGCGGGGTGGCCGAGGTGGGCGTCCATGCGCTCGAGAAGCCGGTCGGAGACGCCGTGTTCCAGCAGGTCAGCGTCCTCGTGGACCTCGTCCCAGGTGTAGCCGAGGACGGTGACCAGGAAGGTCTCCAGGAGCCGGTGGCGGCGCACCATCGCCAGCGCGAGGCGACGCCCCTCGGCGGTGAGGGTGACGCCGGCGTAGGGCTCGTGGTGGACGAGACCCTGGCGGGCCAGGCGCTTGACCGCCTCGGAGGCGGTGGGCAGTTTCTGACCGGTGAGGCGGGCGAGGTCGCCGAGGGCGGCGGGGGTGCCGGGGGCGTCGGAAAGCTCCGCGATGTCCCACAGGGCCTTGAGGTAGTCCTGCGAACGGTCGGGGAGGTCATGGACGTGCATGGGGCCATGGTAGCCGGAGCCGTCTTGCCTCCCGGCAGGTCAGGCACTACCGTACCTGGAAGTTCAAGTAATTGAACTCTATAGTCCAGAACGCCAGAAAGGACGTTTCAATGCGACGCATCCTCAGGGCAGCCACGGCTCTCGCCCTGGTCCTGCCCCTCAGCGCCTGCGCAGGGGACGGCAGCACCGGAGCCGACCGCCCACTCACCGTCTACGCCACCACCGGCTACATCGCCGACGCCGTCCGCACCATCGCCCCAGACGCGCAGGTGACCACCATGGTCGGCCCCGGCGGCGACCCGCACACCTACCAGCCGTCGACCCGCGACGTCGAGACCCTGCGCACCTCCGACGTCGTCTTCTCCAACGGCCTGCACCTCGAGGCACAGATGATCACCCAGCTGGAGTCGCTCGGCGACCGGCACCGCGCCCTCGGCGACCGTCTGCCGCAGGACCTGCTCCTCCCCTGGGACGAGACCGACCCCGACGGCAACGAACTGTTCGACCCCCACGTGTGGAACAGCCCCGACGCCTGGCAGCTCGTCGTCGACGACATCGCCGAGCGCCTCGCCGAGGAGGACCCGGACAACGCGCAGACCTACCGCGACAACGCCCGGGCCTACAACGAGCAGATCGCCGGGCTGGCCGCACGCTCCCACCGGGTACTCGCCGACCTGGAGGCACCGCGCATCCTCGTCACCGGCCACGACGCCTTCGGCTACTTCGGGCAGACCTTCGACATGGAGGTCCGCGCCACCGACTTCATCTCCACCGAGGCGGTGCTCTCCCCCACCGAACTCTCCGGGCTCGCCGACTACATCGCGGACAACCGCATCCCGGTGATCTTCCGTGACAACCAGGCCAGCCCCCAGGCGATCACCTCGCTCGAGGAGGCCGTCGCCTCCCGGGGCTGGTCCGTCACCATCTCCGCCGAGGAACTCTTCGCCGATTCCCTCGGACCCGAGGCCCCCGTGGACACCTACCTCGGCGCGTTCGAGCACAACGTCAGCACCGTCGCCCGGGGCCTGGGCGCGAGGAACGCGGGGTAGGGGGAGATGTCTCCGTCTGTCGCCGCCGCGGCCCGCGGCCTCACCGTCGCCTACCACTCCACCCCGGTCCTGCGGGACATCTCCCTGACGGTCCCCGTCGGGGTGGTCATGGGTGTGGTCGGCCCCAACGGCTCCGGCAAGTCCACCCTGCTCAAGGCCATGCTCGGGCTGGTGCCCCCGGCCTCCGGTGACGCCCTGTTCTTCGGGCGTCCGCTCGCGCAGGTCCGCCAGCAGGTCGGGTACATGCCGCAGCACACCTCGGTCGACTGGGACTTCCCCACCACCGTCGCCGACGTCGTGCTCATGGGCACCTACGGACGGCTGGGCTGGCTGCGCCGACCCGGCAGGGCGGAGAAGCAGGCCGCCGCCCGCGCCATGGAGGCCACCCGGGTCACCGACCTCGCCGACCGCCAGATCGGGCAGCTGTCCGGTGGCCAGCGCCAGCGCGTGTTCCTGGCCCGCACCCTGGCCCAGGAACCGGACCTGTTCATCATGGACGAACCCTTCCAGGGGGTCGACGCCTTCTCCCAGCAGGCCATCGTCGACGTCCTCCATGACCTGCGTGCACAGGGCCGGACCGTCATCCTCGTCCACCACGACCTGTCCACGGTCGCCGACTACTGCGACCACGTGACCCTGCTCGGCGGCGACGCCCGCCCCGGCGTGGTGGCCAGCGGCGAGGTGTCGACCCACTTCACGCACGAGAACATCGCCGCCGCCTACGGGCTCTCGGTGGCACCATGAGCCCGACCAGCTTCTTCGCCGACCACACCTACATGATGGTCACCGCCGGGACCACCGTCATCGGGGCCGTCGCCGGCGCCCTGGGATCCTTCGCCTACCTGCGTCGGCAGTCGCTCATCAGCGACGTCATCGCCCACGCCGCCCTCCCCGGCACCCTCCTGGCGTTCCTCGTGCTCACCGCCCTCGGTCTCGACGGCCGCTCCATGACCGGCATGCTCGTCGGCGCCACCCTCGCCGGGGCCCTGGCCATCGCCGCCGCGAACACCATCACCCGGATCTCCCCCATCGCCGTCGACACCGCCATGGCCGTCGTCCTGTCCAGCCTCTTCGGCCTGGGCATGCTGCTCATGCAGTACATCCAGCGCCACCCGCTACCCGGCAAGGGCGGCATCCAGGACTACTTCTTCGGCAACGCCTCCACCATCACGCGCGCCGACCTCACCGTCTCCCTCCTCGTCGGGGCGCTGGCGCTGCTGGTGGTGGCTGTGTTCTGGAAGGAGTTCGTGCTCTCGACCTTCGACCGTGACCTGGCCGGCCTGCTCGGCTTCTCCCACCGGAGGGTCGACCCGCTCATCTTCGTCACCATCGCCCTGGCGACGGTCATCGGGGTCAAAGCCGTCGGACTCGTGCTCATGGTGGCCTTCGTGGTCACGCCCCCCGCCGCCGCCCGGCAGTGGACGCGGACGATGCGGGGCATGGTCGTGCTCTCCGGTGTGTTCGGCGCGGTGGGATCCGCCCTCGGCGCCTACCTGTCGATCGCTCTCGGGCCGCTGCCCACCGGTCCCGTCACCGTGCTCGTCCTCTTCACCCTCCTGCTCCTCTCCCTGGTGTTCTCTCCGCGCAGCATCGTCGCCCGCGCGTGGCGGCACCGCCGTCTCTCCCTGGAGGTCGTGTCATGATCTTCATCCTCGGCACCGCGGCCCTCGCCGTGGCCACCGCCCTGGCCTGCGCCCTGCCCGGCGTGTTCGTGGTCCTGCGGAAGAACTCCATGCTTGTCGACGGCATGTCCCACGCCGTCTTCCCCGGCATCGTCGTCGGTTTCATGCTGACCCACGACCTGCGGTCCCCCTGGCTCATCCTGGGAGCCGCCACGACGGGGCTGCTCGTGGTCATCGGCTCGGAATGGCTGGCCGCCACCCGCCTGCTCACCGGCGACGCCCCCCAGGGCCTCATCTTCCCCGCCCTCTTCGCCGGGGGCATCATCCTCGTGACCTCCCGCCTCGCGCACGTGCACCTCGACGTCCACACAGTCCTCGTCGGCGACCTCAACCTGGCGTCCTTCGACCGGTTGCTGGTGGGTGGTGTCGATGCGGGCCCCACCTACCTCTATGTCATGCTCGCGGTGCTGGGCGTCAACGCACTGTTCCTCACCGCCTTCTTCCCCCAGTTGAAGGCCTCCACCTTCGACCCACAGGCCGCCGCCGTCCAGGGCATCCCCGTCCGACGGCTCAATCTGGCCTTCATGTTCCTCGTCTCCGTCACCGTCACGGCGGCCTTCCACGCGGCCGGCGCCATCCTGGTCATCGCCCTCGTGGTCGCCCCCGCCGCCACCGCGCTGCTCCTCAGCACCCGCCTCGACCGGATGATCCTGTGGACCCTGACCATCGCCGGTACCGGCGCGGGAGCCGGATTCTGGCTGGCCTACGTCACCGACACGTCCACCTCCGCGGCGATGGCGGTGTTCTACGGTGTGCTGTTTCTCGCGGTGCTGCTGAGTGCACGCCATGCTTCCCGACGCCGCCAGCTACGCTGACTGACGTGACCGCCCTCGAATACCTCATCGCCAAGATGCCCACCGGTGCCACCGTCGCCGTGCTCATCGCCTTCGCCTCGACGTTGATGACCCGCGAGATGCCCCTCGACTTCCTGGACATCATCTTCTTCCTGGGCGTGTGGCTGGCCGGCACCATCGCCGCCGCGGCGATCCTCGCGTTCCTGGAGTTCGCCCGCGACCACTGGCTGTAGCGGCCCGGCACGGTCGAGACCACTTCTTCGGGACCAGCCCGCCAGGGCACCCACAGAGTCGAGACCAGTCTCCTCCCGACCGTGTGGTCTCGACCTTGCGGAAAGGTACTACGGAGCGCGGCCCTACAGCCCCTCGTCGTCGCGGCGCACCTCATAGGACCGCGAGTCCGACCAGCCGGGCGAGGTGAATGGGTGGTTCTGCCACTGGGCACCGTGCTCCCTGAGGTGCGCGATACCGTCGCGGCAGAAGAGGCCCACCGGCACAGAGGAGATCGCCTGGGCGACCCGCTTCTTCGCCCCCAGGAAGATGGCGGCGTTGAACTCGGCGGTCGGTTCGTCGCCCTGGCCGAACACCACCCGGAGGAAGCCGGCCACGTCCTCCTCCAGCTTGTCGATTCCCCCGCTGAACGTGTCGATCAGCCCCCGGACGAGCCACTCCTGGTACCGGTCCTCGTCGTAGACCTCGCCGACGGGGAAGAAACCGGCCGGGAAGAGGGCACTGGACAGCTGGTCGGCCTGCAGTCGCACCACGCGGGAGGCCTCCGCGGTGGAGAGGTCGCACTCGCGGATCAGGGAGGACAGGACATCTGTGACGGTGGTGGCGGCGGCAATGTCATCGGCGATCTGGTCGAGTGTTACCCGGGATGCGGTCTCCATACCTCAATCATAGGTGGACCGCATGAGCCCGACACGCCCGGCCGGGTCAGCGGAAGTCACGCGAACCACGGCTGAGCCACTCCCCCAGTGCCAACGGTTCCAACCGGTCGGCGACCACGGTCACCGCCCCCGAAGCGTTCTGCACGATACCGCGCACCACCAGGGCTTTCGCGGTGCGCGCCACCGTCCGGCGGCGGTTCCACAACCCCACGGAGACCATGACGTTGAGCAGGCCCGTCTCGTCCTCCATGCCGAGGAAGGTCAGGCCGGAGGCGGTCCGGGGACGCTGCCGGTGGGTGACCACCCCGGCAACGCGGACGCGGGTGCCGTCGGGGACCGTGCGGAGGGCGGCGGCGGTGACCACGCCGGCGTCGGCAAGCGAGGAACGCAGCACCTCCAGCGGCTGCCGGTCGTGGGTGACGCCCGTGGCGGCGACGTCGGCGACCATGAGCTCGAGGGCGTTCATGCCGGGCAGCGTGGGTGCGGTGACCGCGGAGAGCCCCGGCAGCATACCCTCGCGTTCGGTGGCGGCGATGCCCGCCTCCCACAGTGCCTGCCGACGGTCCACCCCGAAACCCGCCAACGCCCCGGCCCGGGCCAGCGCCTCGACGTGCGCGACCGAGAGGTCCGCCCGGCGCGCCAGGTCGGGGATGCCCGCGAAGGGCGCGGCGGCCGCAATGCGGGCGGCAGCCTCCACCCCCAGCCCCTTGACCAGGTTGAGTCCGAGGCGGATGCGGCCCCCGTCGACGCGGGCCTCCTCCCCGGAGGTCTGCACGTCGACGGGCAGGATCTCCACGCCGTGGCGGCGGGCGTCCTGGATGAGCGACTGCGGCGAGTAGAAGCCCATCGGCTGGGCGCGCAGCAGCCCCACGCAGAACTCCGCCGGGTGGTGGTGCTTGAACCAGGCGGAGAAGTACACCAACGACGCGAAGGACTGCGAGTGTGATTCGGGGAACCCGTAGGCGGCGAAGGCGACGATCTTGTTCCATAGTTTCTCCGCCACCTCCTCCCCGATGCCGTTGGTGTCCCACACGCCGCGGAAGAAGCGGTCCCGGAGCGCCGCCATCCGCGCCGGGGAACGTTTGGAGCCCATCGCGCGGCGCAGCGCATCGGCCTCCGTGCCGCTGAACCCGGCGGCGTCGACGGCGATCTGCATGAGCTGCTCCTGGAACAGGGGGATGCCGAGTGTCTTGCCCAGTGACTTCTCCAGCACGGGGTGGTCGTAGGTGACCTCCTCCTGCCCGGCGCGGCGCCGCAGGTAGGGGTGCACGGAGCCGCCCTGGATGGGGCCGGGGCGGATGAGGGCGACCTCGACGACGAGGTCGAAGAAGCAGCGGGGGCGCAGGCGCGGCAGGGTCGACAGCTGGGCGCGGGACTCCACCTGGAAGACCCCGACGGCGTCGCCACGGCACAGCATGTCGTAGACGCCCTCGTCGGCGAGGTCGAGTTCCCACAGGTTGATGCGCTGCCCGTGCTGCTCCTCGACGAGGTCGATCATGTGGTGCAGCGCCTCGAGCATGCCCAGGCCCAGCAGGTCGAACTTGACCAGGCCGGCGGAGGCGCAGTCGTCCTTGTCCCACTGCACCACCGAGCGTCCCGGCATCCGGGCCCACTCCACGGGGACGACGTCGGCAATGGGCCGGTCGCAGATGACCATGCCGCCGGAGTGGATGCCCAGGTGGCGGGGCTGTCCTTTGAACCGGGCCGCCAGGTCCACGACGGCGGCCGGGGGTTCGGCGGTGCCCTTCGACCAGGCGTCCACCGCCCCCTGCGGGTGGCCGAGGGCGCGGGCGGCGTCGCGGAGCGCCCCCTTCGTGCGGTAGGTGATGACGTTGGCCACCTGCGCCGCCCTGTCGCGGCCGTAGCGCTCGTAGACGTACTGGATGACCTCCTCCCGACGGCCGGACTCGATGTCGATGTCGATGTCCGGCGGGCCGTCGCGGTCCGGGGAGAGGAAACGTTCGAAGAGCAGCCCCGCGGAGACGGGTTCCGCGTTGGTGATGCCCAGTGCAAAACACACCGCCGAGTTCGCCGCCGAGCCCCTCCCCTGGCAGAGGATGTCGTGGTCGTGGCAGAAGTCGACGAGGTCGGTGACGATGAGGAAGTAGCCGGGGAAGTTGAGCTCCCCGATCACCGCCAGTTCGTGCTCGATCTGGGCGGCGGCCCGGTCCCGGATGTCCGCGGGGCGGGAGGCGTACCGCCGTCGCGCCCGCTGCCGTGTCAGCTCGGCCAGCCAGGTCATCTCGGTGTGCCCCTCCGGGGTGGGGTGGTCCGGCAGCCCGGGGGCGACAAGGTTGAGGGTGAAGGCGCACTCCTGCGCCAGTTCCACGGAGCCGGCCAGCAGCTCAGGGCGTCCCGGCAGCAGCCGGGCCAGCTGCTCCCCGGAACGCAGCCAGGGCGCGCCCATGGGGTGCAGGTCGGGTTCGGCGTCCCCGAGGGACAGTCGCCTGGCCAGTGCCCGTTTCGCCCCGGCCAGGCGGGCCTCCCGGCGGGTGGCGGCAGCGGGGGTCGCGGTGGCGATGCCGCGTAGACCGTGCCGTCTACACGCGTCAAGTTTCTCGTGGTGGTCCGCGTCCTCCGGGGTCATCGTGACGGGGTACTCGAGCACGGCACCCTCCACCCCGAACAGATCGACCACGTGATCGACGTCGGCGATCCAGGCGGGTCCCAGCAGGACCACCCCGTGCCCGTCCAGCACCCCGGCGATCCCGGCCAGCGGCGGGTAGGCCACCTCCCCCTTCGTTCCGCCGGCCAGGTGGGCGTCGGTCATGAGGTGCGAGAGCCGCCGGTACCCTTCCGGACCGCGCGCCAGGACGGGGAGGACCCGCTCCCCCAGGGTCAGTTCCGCGCCGAACACGGTGGGCAGACCCACCTCCGCGGCGGCCTCGGCGAACTTGACGGCACCGTAGAAGCCGTCCCTGTCCACCAGCGCCAATGCGGTCATCCCCAGTTCGGCGGCACGTTCCACGAGAGTCTCGGGATCACTGGCCCCGTGGAGGAAGCTGTAGGAGCTCACGGCGTGGAGCTCCGCGAAGGGGAGGGCGGAGGGGACGACGGGGCGGCGTCGGCAAGCATCCTCCCCGAGATGGCCGACCGGGACGGGCGTGGGGCCCGGGCGGCCGGAGAGGATGCGCTCCAGCCGCGACCAGCCGAGGTGTGCCCCACCGTGGAATCCCATGCCCCGCAATCTACCCCTGATCGAACAGATGTGCCACACTGCCCGCGGCAAGGACTAGACAGAGCGGTACGCCCGGTGCTAGGTTTCAGAACCAACGAACCGAACACGTAAGGACACCACCATGACTTTCCGTCGCCTCCTGGCCGGCACCGCCGCCGCCGTCATCGCCTCCGTGGGCCTCGTCGCCTGCGGCTCCGGCTCCTCCGGGGAGACCGTCCGCATCGGCACCACCGACGCCCAGCTCAAGGAGTGGGACGTCTTCGCCGACATCGTCGAGGCGGAGGGCATCGACATCGAGATCGTGCCGTTCTCCGACTACAACACCCCGAACGACGCGCTCGTGCAGGGTGAGATCGACGTCAACAAGTTCCAGCACCTGGACTTCCTCGCCTCCTACAACAAGGGTGCCAACGCCGACCTCGTGCCGTACGCCGCCACCGAGATCAACCCGCTGTCCCTGTTCTGGAAGGACCACGACTCCCTCGACGGCATCGAGGGCGAGGGCGTCGTCATCCCCAACGACGACACCAACCAGGGCCGCGCCATCAACGTCCTCGCCCAGGCCGGCCTGGTGACCCTGCGCGACGACAGCGTCTACAACCCGACCCCGGCCGACGTCGACACCGAGAAGTCCAAGGTCTCCATCGTCACCGTCGACGCCGCCCAGACCACCACCGCCTACCACGAGGGTCGCCCGGCCATCATCAACAACTCCTTCCTGGAGCGCGCCAGCATCGACCCGTCCCTCGCCATCTTCCAGGATGACCCGAGCACCGAGCAGGCCGAGCCGTACATCAACGCCTGGGTGACCACCCGCGACAAGGCCGACGACGAGACCCTCATCCGTCTCGCCGAGCTGTGGAAGGACCCGGCCGTCACCGCCGCCGTCCTGGAGACCTCCGGCAACACCGCCGTCACCGTCGAGCGCTCGCCCGAGGAGCTCGCCGCGATCATGGAGCGCCTCGCGGCCCGCGAGCAGTAGGCCGCACTCCGCCCACCTGCCCCGTCGCGTTCCCGCGGCGGGGTTTAGCATTTACCTGACCAGTCTCCCTCCCAGAACGGCCCCCAGAACACCGTGACCGAACCTGTGACCGCACCACCCACCCGGCCGCGTACCGGTACCCGCATCGAGTTCCGCGATGTGACCAAGGTCTTCACCAACCAGCGGAAGACCGAGACCCGCGCCGTCGACGGCGTCACCCTGACCGTCGAACCCGGCGAGATCCTCGGCGTCATCGGCTACTCCGGCGCCGGCAAGTCGACGCTCGTCCGCCTCATCAACGGGCTGGACTCCACGACCTCCGGCCAACTGCTTCTCGACGGCACCGACATCGTCGGCCTCCCCGAGTCCAAGCTGCGCTCGATCCGCCGGGGCATCGGCATGATCTTCCAGCAGTTCAATCTCTTCCAGTCCCGCACGGCCGCCGGCAACATCGCCTACCCGCTGGAGCTGGCCGGCATGCCGCGCGCGGAGCGGCGGCGGCGCGTCGCCGAGCTCCTCGACTTCGTCGGCCTGGGCGACAAGGGCGACAACTACCCCGAGCAGCTGTCGGGTGGCCAGAAGCAGCGCGTCGGCATCGCCCGCGCCCTGGCCACCAACCCGCGGCTCCTGCTCGCCGACGAGGCCACCTCGGCCCTCGACCCGGAGACCACCCAGGACGTGCTCGACCTGCTCCGGGAGATCAACCGGGAGCTGGGCATCACCATCGTCGTGATCACCCACGAGATGGACGTCGTACGTTCCATCGCCGACAAGGTCGCCGTCATGGAGGCTGGCCGGGTGGTCGAGCACGGCAGCGTCTACGAGGTGTTCTCCCGCCCGCAGACCGCGGTGGCGCGGCGTTTCGTGTCCACCTCGCTGCGCAACACCCCCGACCAGGTCGAGGCGGAGGACCTGCTGGCCCACGAGGGCCGCCTGTTCACCATCACCCTCACGGAGGACTCCGGGTTCTTCGCCGCGGCCGCCGCCGGCCGTGAGGAGGGGATGCTCATCAACATCGTCCACGGCGGCGTCACCACGCTGCAGCGGCAGTCCTTCGGCAAGATGACCGTCCGGGTGACGGGGCCGGACGCGGCCGTCGAGAAGTTCCGTGACACGCTGTCCCGCACCACCGACATCCAGGAGATCACGCGATGAACGAGACCCTCCTCGCCGCAGACTGGAACCGTCTCGGCCCGACCTTCATCGACGCCATCGGCGACACCCTCGTCATGGTGTCCCTCACGATGGTGCTCGGCGGCCTCGGCGGCCTGCTCATCGGCCTGCTGCTGTACACGTCCCGCGCGGGCGGCATCCTGCAGTCGAAGCCGCTGTACTGGACGCTCAACATCCTGGTGAACTTCGTCCGCCCGATCCCCTTCATCGTGCTCATCGCCATGCTGGCGCCGGTGACGGTCCAGGTCGTGGGCACCACCATCGGCCGGTCCGCGGCGATCTTCGTCATGTGCATCGCCGCCGCCTTCGCCGTGGCCCGCATCGTCGAGCAGAACCTCGTGGCCATCGACCCCGGCGTCATCGAGGCCGCCCGCGCCATGGGGGCGGGGCCGTGGCGGATCATCCGCACGGTGATCATCCCGGAGGCCCTCGGCCCGCTGCTCCTCGGCTACACGTTCATCTTCATCGCGGTGGTCGACATGTCCGCGATGGCCGGCTACATCGGCGGTGGTGGCCTGGGTGACTTCGCCATCGTCTACGGCTACCGCGCCTACGACCTGGAGGTCACGTACGCGGCGGTCATCGTCATCGTCATCATCGTGCAGATCGCGCAGCTGCTGGGCAACTGGCTCTCGCGAAAGCTCATGCGGCGTTAGCGTCGCCCGCCGTTCACACCCCCGACCCCGTGTCGGGGGTTTTGCGTACCCGGAGCCGAAACGGGGGCTCCCGATCGAGAACACGTCGGGGCGACGACCTGCCGTGCGGAAGTACCCTTCTGCCCGCTCGACCGCACTGTTTCCCCAGGACACAACCTGGCCTGCAGACACAGACGGGTACCTCAGAACGCAGCTAGCCTGGATGTCATGAAGATCGCCGCCTTCGACATCGACGACACCCTGCTGTTCCCCCACGGCATCGCCGAGGAGGACATCCGCGCCATCCGCGCCTGGCAGGAGGCGGGCCACCTGGCGGTCGCGGCCACGGGCAAGTCCCTGTCGGCGCTGCAGAGCGCCCTGCAGCCCTACGACCTCACCTTCGACTACTCGGTGGCGTTCACCGGGGCGGGGGTCGCGGACCGCGCGGGGGACTACCTCTTCTCCCGGACGGTGCCCGTCGACAGCCTGCGCGAGATCCTGGTCCCGCTCCTCGACGACCCCTCCGTCGCCGTCTACGCCATGCCGCTGCACGGCCCGGACGCGCTGCTCTCGGCGGAGCCCGCCCGGTTCACCGGCACGATCCTGCAGGACTGGGTGCGGGTGGACCTCGCGGAGCTGGACACCGGGGACGTGGCCTGCCTGCCGGTGTGGGTGCCGAACAACCCCTCCCGCCAGCGGCAGCTGCGCGACGACATCCTGCGCGCCCACCCCGAGCTGGCGGTGCACATCCACCGCACGTTCCTGGACATCGTGCCGGCGGGAGTCGACAAGGCGACGGGCATGCGGGAGGTCATCGCCCACCTGGGGCTGCCGCGCGAGGAGGTCACGCTCTACACCTTCGGTGACTCCTGGAACGACCTGGCGCTCCACGCGATCGCGGACCGCTCCTACGCCTTCTCCTGGTCCCCCGACGAGGTGATGGACGCCGCGGACGAGGTCATCGAGGCCGTCGCCCCGGCGCTGCGCCGCCTCACCTAGCGTCGAGCTGTTCGCGGGCCTCCTCCAGCGCCTCGCGGCCGCCGGCGGTGTAGGCCTCCCAGTCGCGGCCGGCCCCACCGGGTGTCTGCCACTCCTCCAGGAGCTTCTCGACGCTCCCCCGTTCCCCCTCTCCCCGGCGCAGTGCGCGGGCGAGCGCCCCGAGGGAGGCGGTCGCCCCCTCGTGGTATTTGAAGGCCGGGAAGCTGCGCCCGGCGCGCCCCATCGCGCAGGCGGAGGCGTTGCCGGACAGCTCAGCCATCGCGGCGGCGGCCCGCTGGCGGCGGCCGGTGACCCAGGTGGAGAAGTCGCTCATGGCCCCAGTTTGCCGGAGAGCCGGTCGAGGCGGTACTTGCTCTGCCCGTCGAGGCCGATGATGTCGACGACCCGGCCGCGGGACTGGAACTTCTGCTGGATGGCGTCGAGGGTGGCCACGGTGGAGGCGTCCCAGATCTCCGCCTGCGACAGGTCGATGACGATGTGGCCGGCGTCGTCGTTGTAGTCGAAGCGGTAGACGAGGTCGTTGGAGGAGGCCCAGAAGAGCTGGCCGCGGACCCGGTAGGTGCGGATGTCGATCTTCCCGTCGTCGTCGACGTCGAGTTCCCGGACCTTCTCGATCTCCACCATGTGGGCGACGCGGCGGGCGAACATGATCATCGCGGTGAGCACGCCGAGGATGACGCCGACGGCGAGGTTGTGCGTGGCCAGCGTCGCGACGACGGTGACGAGCATGACGAGCGTCTCGCTGCGCGGCATGAGGCGCAGGGTGCGCGGGTGGACGGAGTGCCAGTCGATGGTGCCCAGCGCGACGAGCACCATGATGGCCACGAGCGCGGCCATCGGGATCATGCCGACGATGTCGCCGAGGGCGACGACGAAGATGAGCAGGAAGACGCCGGAGAGGAGCGTCGACAGGCGGGTGCGGGCCCGGGCCTCACGGACGTTGATCATGGTCTGGCCGATCATGGCGCAGCCGCCCATGCCGCCGAAGAGGCCGGTGACGAGGTTGGCCACACCCTGCCCCCAGCTCTCGCGGGTCTTGTCGGAGTGGACGTCGGTGAGGTCGTCGACGAGTTTGGCGGTCATGAGGGACTCCATCAGTCCGACGAGCGCCATGCCGAAGGCGTAGGGGGCGATGATCTGCAGGGTCGTGAGGTCCAGCGGGACGGCGGGGAGGAAGATCTCCGGCAGGGAGCTCGGCAGTTCGCCCTGGTCGGCGACGTCGGGGACGTCCCAGCCGAGGAGGAGCACCAGGCCGGTGAGCACGACGATGGTGATGAGCGGCGCCGGGACGACGGTGGTGATCCGCGGGAAGCCGAGCATGATGACGATGCCCAGCACGAACAACGGGTACACCAGCCAGGGCACGTCCCACAGGTGCGTCAGCTGCGCCGTGAACACGAGGATGCCCAGGGCGTTGACGAAGCCGGTCATCACCGAGCGCGGGATGAACCGCATGAGCTTCGCGACGCCGAGCACCGCCATCGCGATCTGGATGACGCCGGCGAGCAGGACCGTCGCGATGAAGTAGTCGTAGCCGTGGTCGCGCATCACCGGGGCGATGACCAGCGCGACGGCCCCGGTCGCGGCGGAGATCATGGCCGGGCGTCCACCGGTGAAGGCGATGGTGACGGCCATGGTCACGGAGGCGAACAGGCCCACGCGGGGGTCGACGCCCGCGAGGATGGAGAAGGCGATCGCCTCGGGGATCAGGGCGAGGGCGACGACCAGCCCGCCGAGGACCTCGGTACGCAGGCGCGTGGCGGAGGAGAAGGCGTGGCGGAAGGAGGCCGCGACGCCGGTGGGGGCTGCCTGGTCGGGGGCGGCGTCGACAACGGTGTGTGACACGTGAGGGGTCTCCTGGGGTCAACGGTTACGGTGGATGGGAGAGGTCGGAAAACGAAACCTACCGTAACGGTAGAGTTTGCCGGGTACAACTCCGGGAAGGGTGCTGAGCATGGACGATGAGGGCATGAAGATCGGCGAGGTCGCCGAGAGGACCGGACTCTCCATCCGCTCACTGCGCCACTACGACGACGTCGGCGTCGTCTCCCCCTCCGGCAAGACCCCCGGCGGCTTCCGCCTCTACTCCGAACGCGACGTCGAACGCATCCTGCTCGTGCGCCGCATGAAACCGCTGCAGTTCACGCTCGAGGAGATGCGGGAGTTCCTCGACGCCGCCGAACACCCCGACGCCCCCGGCGCCCGCGCCACGATCGAGCGCGTGCACGAGGAGGCCCGCAACCGCCTGGCAAAGCTGCGCCAGCGGGTGGGCTACGCCGAGGAGTTCCTCGGCATCGTCGAGGAACTGTGACCCCTACTCCCGGTCGCCCCACCCCAGGTCCGCCTGGTCGGCGGTGATGCTGGTGGCCACCCACACCTGACCCGTCTTCGGGGCGTCGCCGCAGGAGGAGACCACCCCGGGGATCTCCCGCTGCTCGAGCCGGACATGCCAGGAACGGCCGTCGGCGTGCACGACGACGACGCTGGCTGCGCCGTCCGCCCCGTCCGTGTCGTCCAGCACCGCCAACCCACCGAAGTACAGGTCCTCCCCCGCCAGCAGCAGCTGCCGGGCGACAGCCAGCTCCGCGACCTGGCCGCGGGGGCCGTGCAGACCCCGCCCGCGGTTGCCCGGGTAGAAGTAGCGCCCCTGGAGGGCCGCCCGGACCAGCGCGTCACCGGTCTCCCCGGTGAGGCGGCCGTAGCTGTATCCCCACGGCATGAGCAGCACCGACGGCGCGAAACGGTGTCCCTTGGTGTGGGAGGTCTCCCACACCACCGGGAGCCCGTCGCCGGGGTGCTGCGCCGACAGTTCCGCCGCCAGCGGCCGCCCCTTGAGGGCGCAGCACACATCACGCTTGCCGTGGGTGCAGACGAGGACCAGCGGGGCGTCCACCGGCTCGGCGCCGTTGCGGCCGGGGCCGGAGAGGTCGAGGTCGAGGATGGCCTCGGGGCCGTCGACAAGCAGTTTCTCCATGCGCCCCTGTTCCGCGAACACCAGGAACAGGTGGTGGCTGGTGATGCGTCGGCCGTCCCGGCCGGGGTGGCGGATGAGCTGCAGCCCGGCGTCCTTGCCCAGCTTCTCCTTGAGGCGGGCGGTGAGTTCCTCGCCGAAGACGCCGCCGTCGAGGATGTCGCGGCTCCAGCCGTGCGGCCACTCGAGGATGACGTAGACGCGTTCCTGTTTCGCGGACCCGGGAAGCGGTTCACCGGGGACGTCTGAGCAGCGCAGGGGGGCAACATCGGCAGCATCAGTCATGTGGTCCAGCCTAGCGATCTGTTTCTAGCACAGGTCGCCACCCCCGCCCGGGAGACACCAGTGACCGGTTTGCAACGATTTGTTCACGATCCGCCCGGAACCCCCTTTCTGAGTTCATCGGGAGGGGTTCCTGTGGCTACGGTTAAGAACATGACTGACTCCCGGGCGCCGCTTCGCAGATCCTCGCAACGCCGCACAACCCTCGCAGCCATCCTCGCCGCAGGTTCCCTCGGCCTCGCCGCCTGCGGCACCGGGACCGGCATGGAGTCCGGGGGCGCGAAGAACGTCGGCGGGGAGGAGCGTTCGCTGGTCGGGACCATCACGGCCGCCACCCTCGGAGGCACGGGCAAGGTCGCCCCGCTCGGCGAGGGCGACGTCGCACTCAAGACCGCCCGCCCGGCGGCCCCCTCCCTGCTGGTCGTCGAGTCGGTGCGCGTCGCCGCCCACGAGGGCTTCGACCGGATCGTCTTCGACCTGGCCGGCGACGGCGAGCCGGGCTGGTTCATCGACTACACCACCGCCCCGACGCAGCAGGGGTCCGGCAATCCGGTGGAGTTCCCGGGGTCGGTGGCTCTCAACGTCAACATCGACGGCACGGCCTACCCCTTCGAGCTGGGAATCGAGGACCCGCGGATCGGCACGGTCGCGGGCTCCGGCAACGTCACGCAGGTGCAGGCCGTCGGCACGTTCGAGGGGCGTTCCCAGTTCATCATCGGCCTCAAGGAGAAGCTGCCGTACTCCGTGGCGGTCCTCCACGACCCGCACCGCCTGGTCATCGACGTCCGCCACCGTTAGCGGTATCCCGCCTCGATCCGCCAGCACCCCGCACCCCCGCCCAGCCACAGCAGCAGCCAGGCGCGGGGGTGCCGCTCATTCTCGGCCTGCCCGACCACCTGCAGCCGCGCCACCTTCTGAGCCTCGGGGCCCCACCATCCGGTGTCGACGGGCCACGGTCCCGCCCACGCCGCCACCCGGTAACGGCGGTTGCCCCAACCCACCGCATAGGGCACGTCGCTGAGCAGTGCCTCCGCCGTCACCGTCACGTCCCGCGCCGTCCGGCTGAGCAGCCGCACCTGCGTCGCCGGGTGCCGCAGGTGGGCGGGCAGGGGTCCGGGTATGCGTCCCGGCCACGTCCCCTGCTTCTCGACGCCCCCCTCCTCCCCGTACGGCACGAAGGCGATGCGCTCCGCCACTCCCCGGCCGCCGACCAGCCGCGGGACGAGGACCCTGTCGACCCCCAGGGTCGACTGCACCCGCCCCACGACGCGCCGGACCCGGGTGGTGTCTCGGTGTTCACCCCACAACGCACCGACGATGTCCGGCGGGCCGGTCTCCAGCGGCTCGAGGATGAGCGCGGCGAGGGCCCCGACGCCACCGGCGGTGAGCCAGCCGTCGAGCTGCCAACGCACCCGGTCCGCCGTGGCGGACTCGGTGAGCGCCTCGCGGGTGCGCCACACCCGCTCCAGGCGGGTGCCGTCGGCCAGTTCCGCCAGCACCCGCAGCCGCAGACAGACCAGACCGGCGGCGCGCAGCCGCTCATGGAGGATGGCGGCCAGCTGCCGGGCGGCGAAGGCGGCGGTGTCGACCCAGTCGATGGGGTCCTCCGGGGTGACCGCGACCGAGAGATCCGCGGCCGGCAGCTCCGGGGCCACGCGGCGGTCGGCGGCGGCGCGGGCGATGCGGTGGCAGCGTTCCCCGCCCGCACCGAAACGGGTGGTCACCGCCGTGGCGGGCAGGGCGGCGAGCTCCCCGAGGGTGCGCACGCCGAGGTCCCCGAGCGACTGCACGAGGGCATGATCGCAGTGCAGGGAGGTCTCCGCTGCGAGCAGCTCCACCGGCTGCCCGGCGAGGAAGGTCCGCGACCCGCCCGCCGGGACGACCTGCCCGCCACCGACGCGGGCGGCGATGAGCGCGGTGGCGATCTCGTCGGCCACCCCGACCTGGGCGTCGACGCCACGGCGAGCGGCGGCGTCGATGAGCATCTCCACGGCGCGCGATTCCGAGCCGTGGAAGCGGCCCGCGGCGCCTGCCTCGACGACCACCAGGCCGGGGCGGAGCACCTCGACGGAGGCGGCGACGTCGTCCAGTCCGGCGGCGATGGACTCGAACATCCGCCCGTCGCGGTCGGGGTCCTCATCGAGGACCACCAGGTCGGGGCACACGGCCTGCGCCTGACGCACGCGCATGCCACGGCGCACCCCGGTGCGGCGGGCGGCATCCGAGCAGACGTGGATGCGGTGCTGACGGGCGACGGCCAGGGTGGCGGGCAGATCCTCGTCGTCGATGCGTGCCGCCTGCACCGGCCAGTCCGGGAACCACAGGGCGGCGACGCGCACGTCACACCACCCGCAGTTCCGCCCGCTGCCCCACCGTCACGGTCGTCGACGCCGGGGGACGTCCCTTCGCCTCGACGCGCACGGCGATGTCCACGCCCCGTATCCGCCCGGCCCCCCGGCCGATGCCACGGAAGGTGGTCACCGTGGCGTCGACACGCACGTGCGGGGAGGGCACCCCCGCCCCGACGAGCACCAGCGCCGCCTGACCGCCGCGCAGCCTGCCCAGCAGCGGACGCGCGCGGACCGGCGAGAGCTCCAGCGGGACCGCCCACCGTGCGACCACCAGGTCCAGCCCCTCGACGAGCACGCCGACGATCCCCAGCGGGTCCGCGCCCGGGTCGGGCACGACGATAATGCTCTCCAGACGCCCGTTTTCGACCACACCGGCGAGGGAGAGTTCCGGCCAGCCGACCACCCCGACGTGTCCGCCCGTCGCGGTAACCTGGGCGATGAGTTCGACGATGAGCGCCGGGCAGTCCGACACCTGGGTGACCACCCGGCGCACCAGACCCCCGCCCGGCAGGACGCGGGCCAGGTCAGAGGGCACGGCAATGACGTCCGGTCCACCGACGGTCGGCTGCGGGACACCGCCGCCGAGGGCCGCCATCCGGGAACGCAGGAGATCGACCTGCTCGGCCCGGCTGAGGCCCGCGAGGTCGTCCACCCCCTGCAGTTTCCGAACACCTGTTCTATTCACCGTTTCAGTATGCGTCCCCGGCCGCGCTGCGTCAACCGCCCTGCTCAGTTACCATGTCGACATGCACGCCCACGATCTCGGCTTCGGATCGGATCCCGCCCAGCTGCAGGAGCATCCCGACCGCCCCTCCCCCATCGTCCTGACAGATCCCGTCCGGGCCGGCCACACCGGCACCCACGGCCCCGCCATCACCGCGGAGCAGTGGCCGCGCGGCCCGCTCACGGGGCTGCCCATGGCTCACGCGCTCACCATCCGGGTGCCCGAGGAGTACCGCACCCGAGGTCCGGAGTTCGTCGGGGTCTCCTTCTTCCAGGGCGAGGGCCAGTCCGCGGAGCAGGATGCGGACGTCGCCGCCGTCCTCGCCGGCGACGCCCTCACCCCGGAGCAGGCCGCCGACCCCTTCCTCGTCCAGCTGGCCACGACCGTGGGCCGGGAACACCCCCGCCTGCGCCGCATGGAGGACATCATCGGGGGACAGTTCGCCCTGCTCTGGCTCACCGAGGAGGAACTGACCGGAACCCCTGCCGCTCCCCCGGAGGATGTCCGCCTGCCGGACCGGGAGGCCACCGACGAAGGCCCCAACGCCTGGGACCACACAACGGAGAGCACCGGCATCTGGACCGGGCAGCGGGAGAGCGATCCCAACGCCGGCATCGCGCCGGAGAACGCCTGGGACGACACCGGGTCAGGCTACCGCCAGCCCGAATACGGGCAGGAGGACGAGTGGTCCCGCTGGTGCGACGCCCACGAGGGCCGCTGCCACTTCGGAGGCACCGTCTTCCCCATCCAGGCCCTGCCGAAGGGGCTGGGCCCCCGTTACCTGGAGATCGAGGAGTTCGGTCCCCTCAACTTCGGCGGCGGCAACGCCCAGATCGACCTGGAGAACGACGTCTTCGACTGGGCCTGCGGATAGCCCCCACCCCGGCTGCTAGCGTAAAACACCATGTACTCCGACATCCGCTCCCGCCGCACGCCTATCCCCACCCCGCCGATCGTCCGCATGGGTACCTCCCTGCTCATCGCCGTGGGCGTGGCGGCGCTGTCGACGGACCTGGCCCGCGGGATCCAGGTCGGTGTCATGGTGGGGGCGATCGCCGCCGGTCTGCTCCTGCTGTTCGGCCACCCCTACCGCCGGGAGATGAAGGAGTTCCTCGAGGCGAGGAACGCGGTGATCAAGCCGCAGCTCGGCCAGGTCATGCCGCTGTTCCTCGTGTGGCTGGCGCTCATGGTCGTGCCGGTGTTCGCGCCGCTGCCGATCTGGGGCACCGTGCTCGTCGGCCTGGCCGTGTTCGGCTGGATGTACCTGGTGTTCCCGCACGTCGACGGCACCCGGGCGCTGGCGTACGCCTGACTCTCCCCGGGCCGGCTACAGCTGGTCCTCCACCTCCCGCGCCCGGCGGCCCATCTCGTTGAGTCTGAGGTTCGCCCAGTTGTAGAAGGCGTGCATGAGCGCGAACACCACGGAGATGAGGAAGAACGCCGGCAGCCACCAGTTCCAGGCGAGGTCCGCCTGCCAGGAGAGGATGGCGGTGAAGATCGCCGCGGCGACCAGCACCCGGCCCAGGTTGAACTCGTAGGTCTTCGGCCCGCGTGCCATCAGTCGAGGTCCCGGGAGTGTGCCCAACGGGTCAGCGCGTGGCGGTTGGACTGCTGGGTCTTGCGGAGGATGTTGGAGGCGTGGGTCTCCACCGTCTTGACGGAGATGAACAGCTCCTGCCCGATCTCCCGGTACGTGTACCCGCGGGCCAGCAGGCGCAGCACCTCCAGTTCGCGGCGGGTGAGGGCGTCCACCACCGGGTCCTCGATCTTCTTCGGCTCCTCCGGCTCGTCCTCGACGATCTCCCCACCGGCGAAGGCGTCGAGCACGAAGCCGGCCAGGCGCGGGGAGAAGTAGGCGTCCCCGGAGTGGACACGCTCGATGGCCTCGGCGAGTTCGGGACCGGAGATGTTCTTGGTCACGTACCCGCGGGCTCCCGCGCGAATGAGGGAAATGACGTCCTCGGCGGCGTCGGAGACGCTCAGCGCGAGGAAGACGGTGTCCACGGAGACACCACGGAGGACGGCGAGGCCGCCGCCGTCGGGCATGTGGACGTCGAGAAGCACGACGTCGGGACGTACGGCGTCGATACCGGCGACGGCCTCGGCGACGGTCCCGGCGTCGCCGACGATGTCCACCTTCCCCGCGAGCTCGGCGCGGACGCCGGAGCGGAAGACCGAGTGGTCGTCGACGAGGAACACCTTCACCATGCCTGTCATGGGGCTCAGGATACCGGCAGTCGGTAGGTCACGGAGACCTCGGTGCCCTCCCCCGGCGTCGAACGGATGCGGGCGCCGCCCCCGATGCGGGCCATGCGTCCCTCGATGGAGTCGCGGATGCCGTGGCGGTCCGCCGGGATGTCCGCCGGATCGAAGCCGGCGCCCCGGTCACGGACGAAGATGCTCAGCTCACCGGCGAGGATCTCGGCGTAGACGTCGAGCTTCTCGACACCCGCGTGCTTCGCCGCATTCACCATCGCCTCCCGCGCCGCGAGCACCACCGCCTGGGTCTCCTCCGTGAGGTCGACGTCCTCGCCCACCGTCACCGGGGCGATCCGGATGCTGAAGAGGTCCTCGACCTCACCGCACGCCTTCTCCACGGCCGCGAACACCGACTGCATCGCCTTCTCCTCCGCGTCGAAGAGCCACTGCCGCAGCTCCCGCTCCTGACCGCGCGCCAGGCGGGCGACCTCGACGGGGTCGTCGGCACGCTTCTGGATGAGCGCCAGCGTCTGCAGCACCGAGTCGTGCAGGCGGGAGGCGATCTCGGCGCGCTCCTCACTGGCCGCCTTCGCGGCCCGTTCCTCCGCCAGGGAGTTCCACAGCCGCACGACCAGCGGGACGCCGAGCGCCGCGACACCCGCCAACGTGAGCATCACACCCACGAGCGCCGCGGTGAAACCACCGACGTTCTCCGCGAAGAACACCGTCATCAGGACACCCGCGAGGACGAGGACCGCCCCGCCGAAGATCGTGACGTAACTGCGCCCGGACCCGAATCCGCGGTCGTAGGCCTGCCACGCCAGGGTCGCGCCCAGACCCGCCACGATGAGCGGCACGAGCACCGCCCCCGGCAGACCCGACACCAGCGCCACCGACGCCAGGAAGCCGGCCACGCCCACCGCCGCCAGCACGAGGTACGCCGGCCGGGAGAACTCGTGCCTGCCCGGGGCCGGCACCACCGCGTCGGAGGCCTTCGAGAACACCCACAGTCCCGCGTACACCCCGACGCCCAGGCCGGAGAGGAACGCCCCGACGATGAACGCCAGCCGCACGTAGAACACGTCCACGCCCAGGTGCGCGGCCAGGCCACCCGCCACACCGGCGATGACCCGCTGCGACCCGGCGCGGTGGTACGTCGGGTAGGGCGGCATCGCGGGGCGGTCGGCCCCGTACGGGACCGCGGAGGCAGAGGTATCCATGCCTGTGATTCTGTCAGAGCCCCCACCCCCGCACATCGGGGCAGACCCTGAGATCCGGAAATCCGGGCGAATCCCGATACCGCCCGCCGCCGCGCTCACCGACAATGAGGTCATGAGCACACAGACATCCTTCACCGACACCCTCCGGGAGATGTGGGAGACCCGCCCGCCCCGGATCCCCTCCGAACAGGGCGGCAACGCCAAGATCGCCGGTGTCTGTGAGGGCATCGGCGTCCGTTACCAGGTCGACCCGACCGTCGTGCGTGTGCTGTTCGTCGTCGGTTTCTTCCTCGGCGGCGGACTGCCCGCGTATCTCCTGGCCTGGATGACCATGCCCCGCTACGGCCTGGCGCTGTCCCCGGCGGAGGCCGTCATACGCCGCAAGGAGGAACTGGGACCCCCGGACCGGAAGGAACGCAGCACCGGCTGGTGGCTGATGTTCTTCTTCGTCATCACCTCCGGGCTGTTCACCGCCGGGGACGGGCGCGGCTCCATCGGCCTGCTGGGCATCGCCCTCCTCATCGTCGCCTGGTGGTTCCTCCACGCCCGCCAGCCGCAGCCCCCGGCCGGCCTGCTTGCCGACGCCCCCGTCCGCACCATGCCCGAGCCCGTCGACCTGTCCATGTACACCCCCGCCGAGGGCGCCGACACTCCCCCGGGACGGGCCACCCCGCCCTCCTGGGACCCCCTCGGGGCGGCCCCCTTCGCCTGGGACCTGCCCGACCCGGGCCCGGCCCCGCAGCCGACGCCCCGCAAGCCACGGGTCTGGCCGTGGGTGGCCCTCGGCGTCGTCGGTGCCCTCGGCGTCATGAGCGCCCTGGCCACGATGTTCGGCATCGGCGTGGTGAAGGACGAGCCCTTCGGCACCCTGGAGTACGCCCCCACGAGTGAGGCGGAGCTGCCCCTGACCTACGACGGCGGCGTCGGGGACACGGTCGTCGACCTCCGTGGGCTCCCCGAGCTCATCGACCCCCACCACGTCCTCGTCTCCGGCGGTGTCGGCCCCCTCAACGTCCACCTCCCGAAGCTCGTGCCGGTCCAGCTGTCCTGCGACGACGGCCTGGGCGACAGCAACTGCTCCCCCGGCCTCTACAACCCGGAGGCCGACGGTGAGACCCTGTACCTGACGGTCAGCGGCGGCATCGGGCCGGTGCGGGTGACCGCGCCGCAGGCGGCGGCGCCGCAGGCCCCGGCAGCCCCGCAGGGCTGACGTCGCGGACGTCGACAAGCAAAAGCACAGCGCCCCTGACACTCACTGTCAGGGGCGCTGTCACGTGGGGAGGTCTACTCCCACTCGATGGTTCCCGGCGGCTTCGAGGTCACGTCGAGCACGACGCGGTTGACGTCCTTGACCTCGTTGGTGATGCGGGTGGAGATGCGCTCGAGCACCTCGTACGGGATGCGGACCCAGTCGGCGGTCATCGCGTCCTCGGAGGTGACCGGGCGCAGCACGATCGGGTGACCGTAGGTACGGCCGTCACCCTGGACGCCGACGGAACGGACGTCCGCGAGCAGCACGACCGGGCACTGCCAGATCTGGTCGTCCAGACCCGCGGCGGTCAGCTCGGTGCGGGCGATGAGGTCGGCGGCGCGGAGGATCTCCAGGCGCTCCTCGGTGACCTCACCGATGATGCGGATGCCCAGGCCCGGGCCCGGGAAGGGCTGACGGTTGACGATCTCCTCCGGCAGGCCCAGCTCGCGGCCCACGGCACGGACCTCGTCCTTGAACAGCAGGCGCAGCGGCTCGACGAGCTCGAACTCGACGTCGTCCGGCAGGCCGCCGACGTTGTGGTGGCTCTTGATGTTCGCGGTACCGGAACCGCCACCCGACTCGACGACGTCCGGGTACAGGGTGCCCTGCACGAGGTAGTCGACCTGCTCGCCCTCGAGGACGCCGGCGACGGCACGCTCGAAGGAACGGATGAACTCGGCGCCGATGGCCTTGCGCTTGGCCTCCGGCTCGCTGATGCCGGCGAGCTTGTCCAGGAAGGCCTTCCGCTCGTCGACGGTGACCAGGCGGGCGCCGGTGGCGGCGACGAAGTCGTTCTCCACCTGCTCACGCTCGCCGGAACGCAGCAGACCGTGGTCGACGAAGACACAGGTCAGGCGGTCACCGATGGCACGCTGCACGAGGGCGGCGGCGACAGCGGAGTCGACGCCACCGGACAGGCCGCAGATGGCGTGGCCCTCGGGGCCGATCTGCGCGGCCACCTCGTCGATGAGCTGCTGCGCGATGTTCGCCGCGGTCCAGGTCGGCTCGAGGCCGGCGATCTGGGTGAGGAAGCGGGTGAGCACCTGCTGACCGTGCGGGGAGTGCAGGACCTCCGGGTGGTACTGCACGCCGGCCATCTTCTTCCCGACGTTCTCGAACGCCGCGACCGGCGCACCGGCGGAGGAGGCGGTGACGGTGAAGCCCTCGGGGGCCTCGGTCACGGCGTCACCGTGGCTCATCCACACCTTGTGGGTGGCGTCGAGCTGGTCGTGGAGCACGCCGCCGTCGCCGACGACCTCGAGGTCGGTGCGGCCGTACTCGCGGGCGCCGGTCTCGGAGACGGTGCCGCCGAGAGCGGCGGTCATCGCCTGGAAGCCGTAGCAGATGCCGAAGACGGGGACGCCCAGCTCGAGGATCTGCGGATCCAGGCGCGGGGCCTCGTCGGAGTAGACGGAGGACGGGCCACCGGAGAGGACCAGCGCGGCCGGGTTCTTGGCCTTGATCTCCTCGACGGTGGCGGTGTGCGGGACAACCTCGGAGTAGACGCGGGCCTCACGTACGCGCCGGGCGATGAGCTGGGCGTACTGTGCGCCGAAGTCCACGACGAGGACGGGGCGGGGGGATGCGGAAGTCACGGATTCGATACTACTACGCGGGGGCCGCGGTCCCGACATGCTTCTCGACGACCGCGTATCCCCAGCCCAGCTATGGTGAGGTCACTATGTCTGATCGTGTGTCTCCCGGTGCCGTGGGACTGGTCCTCGCCTCCTGTGCCTCCCTGCAGCTCGGCGGTGCGGTGGCCACCCACGTGTTCCCCCACGCCGGGCCGTGGGGCGTGACCACCGTCCGTCTGCTCGTCGCGGGACTGCTGCTGGCGCTCATCGCCCGGCCGGCGGTGCGCGCGTGGTCGCGTCGGCAGTGGCTGGCGGTGGGGCTGTTCGCGCTGACCCTGGCGGGGATGAACGGCTTCTACTACGCCGCCATCGCCCTCATCCCGCTGGCGCCCGCCGTCACCATCGAGTTCATCGGGCCTCTCCTGCTCGCGGCGATCCTCTCGCGCGGGGCGCGGGAGTTCCTCTGGGTGGGCCTGGCCGCAGGTGGACTGGCGCTGCTGGGCTGGGACTCCTGGACCGGCGAACCCCTCGACCTCTGGGGCGTGACCTGGGCCCTGGTCGCCGGTGTGTTCTGGATGGGCTACATCCTCATGTCGCGGCGCGTCGGCCGCATCGTGCCCGGTCAGGGGGGACTGGCGATGGCGTTCCTCATCGCCGCGGCGGTGGTGGCCCCCTTCGGTGCCACCGGGGTGGCGACGATCGTCCTCTCCCCGTCCCTGCTCGGCCTGGCCGTGCTCACCGCGGTGCTGGCGTCGCTGATCCCCTACTCCTTCGAGCTGGTGGCGCTGCGGTCGCTGCCGCCGGCCGTGTTCGGGGTGCTGCTGGCCCTGGAGCCGGTCTTCGCGGCCCTCATCGGCTGGATCGTGCTCGGCCAGACCGCCTCGGTCGGGCTCCTCGTCGCGGTCGGGATGGTGGTCGCGGCGTCGATGGGCACGACACTCACGGCACGGCCCGCCCCCGCAGAGAAGCGGGAGGAGACGCAGCAGCCCGCGTGACGGCCCCGGGGCCACCCCGGAGAAAGCACGGCAGCCCGGTCACCACCGACGTGGTGACCGGGCTGCTCCGGTAGTGGCCGGGTCTAGCGCTTGACCGCCAGGCCGACCTTCTGGAAGGACTTCAGGTCGGTGTAACCGCACTTGGCCATCGCGCGGCGCAGGCCGCCGACGATGTTCTGGTTGCCGAAGGGGTCGGCTGCGGGGCCCTGGAGGATCTTCTCCAGGCTCGGCGGCTCGACACCCTCGGTGAGGTACTCCTGCGGGGTCTCCACCAGACCGCGCGGGAAGCGCGGGTGGGCGGCGACGGCCGGCCAGAAGCAGCCCTTGCCGGCGGCCTCGGCGGCCGGGGCCAGGGTCGTGCCGAGCATGACGGCGTCGGCACCGCAGGCGATGGCCTTGGCGATGTCACCGGAGGTGGACAGCTCACCGTCGGCGATGATGTGGACGTAGCGGCCACCGGTCTCGTCGAGGTACTCGCGGCGGGCGGCGGCGACGTCGGCGATGGCGGTGGCCATCGGGACCTCGATGCCGAGCGCGTACTCGTTGGTGTTGGTGCCGCCACCGACGATGACGCCGGCGGCGCCGGTGCGCATGAGGTGCATGGCGGTGGTGTAGTCGGCGACGCCGCCGGCGATGACCGGCACCTCGAGGGAGCCGATGAACTCCTTGAGGTTGAGCGGCTCGCCGCCGGTGGCGACGTGCTCGGCGGAGATCATGGTGCCCTGGATGACCAGGATCTCGGCGCCCGCCTCGATCACCATCGGGGCCAGCTCACGGGCCCGCTGGGGGCTGACGCGGACGGCGACGGTGGCGCCGGAGGCCCGGACCTCACCGATGCGCTCGGCGAGCAGGTCCTCGTCGATGGGCGCGGAGTGCAGCTCCTGGAGCAGGGCGATGGCCTGCTCCCCGGTGAAGTCCATGCTGTCGACGGCGTTGACGGTCTCGACGACGCGGGCCACGGCGGCGTCGAGATCCGCCTGACGGCCCCACAGACCCTCGGCGTTGATGACACCGAGGCCACCCTGCCGGTCCATCTCGATGACGAACTCGGGGCTGGCGAGTGCGTCGGTCGGGTGCGACATGACGGGGATACCGAAGGTGTAGGCGTCGATGTGCCAGGTGGTGTCGACATCGCTGGAGGAGCGGGTGCGCCGGGACGGGACGATGGAGATGTCCTCGAGGCTGTAGGTGCGGCGGGCCTCCCGGCCCACTCCGATCTCGACGTAGTCGCGCATGGTGGCGTTCCCTTTCTTCTGCCCGGTTGCGGGCGGACATGACGGATCAACTCTACCGCACAGCACGAAGGCCGGAGCCCCATCACAGTGGGTCTCCGGCCAACTTTCAGCGGACGATCTCCGCGGAAGCCGCGGACTAGTGGTAGTTCGGGGCCTCGACGGTCTGCTGGATGTGGTGCGGGTGGGACTCCTTCAGACCTGCGGTGGAGATCTGCACGAACTGCTTGGTCTGCAGCTCGGTGATGTTGGCGGAGCCCGTGTAGCCCATGGAGGCGCGGAGGCCGCCGACGAGCTGGTGGGTGATGGCGTCGATGGAGCCGCGGAACGGGACGCGACCCTCGATGCCCTCCGGCACGAGCTTGTCCTCGCTACGGACGTCGGCCTGGAAGTAGCGGTCCTTGGAGAAGGAACGCTTCTCACCGGTGAGGCCACGGCCCTGCATGGCGCCCATGGAGCCCATGCCGCGGTAGCGCTTGTACTGCTTGCCGCCGACGACGACGATGTCGCCCGGCGCCTCGGTGGTGCCGGCGAGCATGGAGCCGAGCATGACGGAGGACGCGCCGGCGGCCAGTGCCTTGGCGATGTCACCGGAGTACTGCATACCACCGTCGGCGATGATCGGGACACCGGCGGCGTGGGCCGGGACGGAGGCCTCCATGATGGCGGTGATCTGCGGGGCGCCGACACCGGCGACCACGCGGGTGGTGCAGATGGAGCCCGGGCCGATGCCGACCTTGATGGCGTCGGCACCGGCGTCGATCATGGCCTGCGCCGCGGAGCGGGTGGCCAGGTTGCCGCCGACGACGTCGACGCGGTCGCCGAAGTCCTTCTTCACGCGGGAGACCATCTCGAGGACACGGTTGTTGTGGGCGTGGGCGGAGTCGACGACGAGGACGTCGACGCCGGCCTCGACCAGCTGCCCGGCGCGGTCCCAGGACTCCTCACCGGTGCCGATGCCGGCGGCGACGAGCAGGCGGCCCTGGTCGTCCTTGGAGGCGTTCGGGTGCTGCTCCGTCTTGACGAAGTCCTTGACGGTGATGAGACCGGCGAGCTTGCCCTGCTTGTCGACGATCGGCAGCTTCTCCACCTTGTTGGCGGACAGCAGCTCGAGAGCCTGCTCCTTGGTCACGCCCTCCGGGGCGACGACCAGCGGCATCGGGGTCATGACCTCGGCGACGCGACGGTTGATGTTCGGCTCGAAGCGCATGTCACGGTTGGTGCAGATGCCGACGAGGATGCCCTCGGAGTCGACGACCGGCAGACCGGAGATGCGGTAACGGGCGCAGAGTGCGTCCACCTCGCCGATGGTCATGTCCGGGGTGGCGGTGACCGGGTCGGTGACCATGCCGGACTCGGAACGCTTGACGATCTCGACCTGCTCGGCCTGCTCCTCCGCGGAGAGGTTGCGGTGCAGGACGCCCAGGCCACCCTGACGGGCCATGGCGACGGCCATGCGGGCCTCGGTCACGGTGTCCATCGCCGCGGAGATGACCGGGATACCCAGGCGGATGTTCCTGGTGAACTGGGTGGAGGTGTCGACCTCGCTCGGGATGATGTTCGACTCCGCCGGCAGGAGCAGGACGTCGTCGAAGGTCAGGCCCAGAAGGGCAATCTTGTTAGGATCGTCGCCCCCGGTGGACACACGCTGATCGGTCATGGAAATGTGGCTCCTTCGCACTGTGTGGCTTCCGCAATGACTACACCCTAATCCCTTTTCCCTCTTGACAGGTAGCGGCAGGGAATTGCCCATTGAGCTGGTCCACAATAGGGTGACGAGTGTGAACTACGACTCGCAGATGCCGCTCGACCCGTTCGCCGACGATCCGAACGATCCGGCGTCCTTCCTGGACCCCGAGGAGCCGGCACCCCCGCTGACCGACGAGGAGCGCCTGCACATCACCCAGGATCTGGCCCTGGTCGCCCGCTTCCGGGAGGAGCTGACGCCGCACGGCATCCTCGGCATCTTCTTCCTGTGCGAGGACTGCGACGACCTGCACTACTACGACTGGGACATCATGGCCTCCAACATGGCCGCCACCCTGCGCGGTGAGCTCGCCCCGGTGCACGAGCCCTCCGTCGAGCCCGACGTGAACGCCTACGTCCCCTGGGACTACGCGGTCGGATTCCTCGACGGGATCAACGCGCCCCGTTAGAGGCCCCGTCAGAGGGAAGGACATGAAGAGACCGCCGGCAGGTTCTGCCGGCGGTCTCTTCTGTGTGTCACTCCCGGACCGTTACTCCTGGATCTGCGGCGGGGCCAGGGTCGGGGCCACCGTCGGCGCCGGCTCCACCGGATCGACCGGCTCGGGCAGCGGGACGGGCTCGACCGGGTTCGGCAGCGGGTTGTCGCGGATCGGGGGCGGACCCTGGGTGACCGTGACGGTCGCCGTCGTGGTCTGGTGCGCGGTCTCCGTGACGGTCTCGGTGGTCGGGTCGACCGGCTCCGGGGCGAGGGTCTCGCCCGGCAGGGTGGCCGTCGTCGTGGCGGTCACCGTGGTGCCCGGCTCACGCGGGGTCTGCTGCTCGGTCGGCGACTGGGCGTCGCGGAGGTTCTGCACCACGCGGCGGGCCTCCTCGAGGAGTTCGCGGGTGCCGTCGATGTCGCCCTCGGCGGCGCGGGAGTCGATCTCCTCCAGCGTGCCGGCGAGCTCGACGACGGCGGCGCGGTCACTGAACAGCGCGCTGGACATGCCCCACAGCGGGGAGCCGGGGGTCGCGTTGTAGATCATGGAGCCGGAGCCGGCGATGACGAGCGTCGCAGCGGCGGCGCCGATGAGACCCGACACGAAGGGACGTCCGCGGCGGGCGCGGCGGCGGGCGGCCAGGGAGATGACCACGGGCTCCTCGTCCGCGCCCTCGATGAGCGGGGCGGGCGGCATCTGCTTCTCGACGTCCTCGCGCAGCTCCAGGAAGAGCGCGGCGAGTTCGTCGGTGCCGTCGGAGGGGTCGAGGCCCTGCGAGAGCTCGGTGAGGAAGGCGTCATCATCCATCAGCGGCTTCAGCTGTGTGGTGATGTCACCTGCTGTGGCATCGGGATGCCTACGCTTCATCACTGTGCTCCTTCATTCTCCGTGGCCTGGGTGTCATCCTGAGTGCCCAGGGTCTTGCGCAACGTGGCCAGCGCACGGTGCTGCGCCACGCGCACGGCACCGGGGGTACTGCCCACGACCGCGGCGGTCTCCTCCGCCGACAGTCCGACGAAAACGCGCAGAATCACGATGTCGCGCGCCTTCTCACTTAATGAATCGAGCAGAGCCCTCACTCTGTTACTTCCGTCGGTCGTGAGGGCGTAGTCCTCGGGGGTATCGCGCTCGGTGACGGTGTCCGGCACCTCGTCGGTGGGCAGCGAGTGGTCACGGGCCATGGCGCGGTGCGCGTCGGCCACCTTGTTGAAGGCGATGCCGTAGACGAAGGCCATGAAGGGGCGACCCTTGTCCACGTAGTTGCCTATCGACGTCGCGACCGCGAGGCAGATCTCCTGGGCGATGTCCTCGGGGGTCGGCGTCCTTCCGCCGCCCACGCGGGCACGGGCGTAACGCAGGACCATCGGGTGGACGATCGCCATGATCCTCTGCAGTGCACGACGGTCACCGTCGACGGCCAGCGGCACAAGGTCGGCCAGCTCTGCCTCGGTCTCACTCACGTAGCACTCCTCCGGATCACCTGCGGCTCCTTGTGGCACAGGCGGAACCAGGATACCTGTTCACCCCGGAATCCGAGTTTCATTTCCGCATCCTCCATGCCAGCTGCTAGTGCACCAAGAGTTCATTAAGGGTTAACCTATCGCATTCATGCAGGTCAAGAGCCTGGCGGTCGAGGCGGCCACATTGCGGCCACATCCGGTCCACTACCGGGACACATACCGGCCATTTGATGTTCATCACGTCAGTACACACTCCACAGGTGCGTCGGAGAGCGTGACTCACCGTCCCGGACTCTGCACCGATGCACACGAGTCTATGACTTCTTTACCTGAGGAGAATCAGAACATGTCACAGCCGCACCTGCTTCCCGGACCGAACGCCGATTTCTGGGACTGGCAGCTCCACGGCGCCTGCCGTGGCGAAGAGTCGGATGTGTTCTACCACCCGGACGGCGAGCGCGGTCGCGCCCGCGCCCAGCGGGAGAACCGCGCCAAGGCCATCTGCCACACCTGCCCCGTGATCTCCGCCTGCCGCGAGCACGCGCTCAAGGTCGCCGAGCCCTACGGCATCTGGGGCGGACTCTCCGAGTCCGAGCGCCTCACGGTCCTGCGCAACCGCGGCGTGGTCCGGGGCGGCCGTCAGGCCGCCCGCGTCCCCGCCGCCGCCCGCAGCTGACCCCCACTCCCCCAGACACAGACCCGCAAAGACACCAAAGCCCGGCCCGAGCACTACGGCTCAGGACCGGGCTTCAGCGCGTGTGCGCCGGGGTGACCGGTGGTGACTAGTGGTGGTGGCCGTGGGCCGCAGCCTCCGGCTCCTCACGCTTGTTCACCACGGACGCCTCGGTGGTGAGCACCATGCGGGCCACGGAGGCGGCGTTGACCACTGCGGAGTGGGTCACCTTCACCGGGTCGATGATGCCCTGCTCGATGAGGTTGCCGTACTCGAGGGTGGCGGCGTTGAAGCCCTCACCGTTCGGGAGCTCGGCGGTGCGGGCGACGACGACGGCGCCGTCGAGCCCTGCGTTGTCGGCGATCCAGAAGCACGGCTTCACCAGGGCGCGGGCCACGGACAGGATGCCGGTGCGCTGCTCGCCCTCGAACTCCTCGGCCCAGGCCTTGAGCTCCTCGGCGATCTGCACGAGGACGGAACCGCCGCCGGCGATGACGCCCTCCTGCACGGCCGCGCGGGCCGCGTTGATGGCGTCCTCGACGCGCAGCTTGCGCTCGTTGACCTCGGTCTCGGTCGGGGCGCCGACGCGGATGACGGCGACGCCACCGGACAGCTTGGCCAGTCGCTCCTCCGCCTTCTCACGGTCCCAGGTGGAGTCGGTGTTCTCGATCTCGCGGCGGATCTGCTCGCGGCGGGACTCGACCTCCTCCGGGGTGCCGGCACCGTCGACGATGACGGTCTCGTCCTTGGTCACGGTGACGCGACGTGCGGAACCGAAGACCTCGGCGCCGACCTCGTTGAGGTGGATGCCGATCTCCGGGTCGACGACGGTCGCGGAGGTGACCACGGCCAGGTCGTCCATGAAGGCCTTGCGGCGCTCGCCGAAGTACGGGGACTTCACGGCGACGACGCGCAGGGTCTTGCGGATGGAGTTGACCACGAGGGTCTGCAGCGGCTCGCCCTCGATGTCCTCGGCGATGATGAGGACGGGCTTGCCCGACTCGACGACCTGCTCCAGGATCGGCAGGAAGTCCGGCAGGGAGGAGATCTTGTTGCGGACGAGCAGCACGAGGGCGTCGTCAAGCACAGCCTGCTGGGAGTCGATGTCGGTGATGAAGTAGGGCGACAGGAAACCCTTGTCGAAGGAGATGCCCTCGGTGACGTCCAGGGACGACTCGATGGACTGGGACTCCTCGACGGTCAGGACGCCGTCCTTGCCGACCTTGTCCATCGCGCCGGCGACCATCTCGCCGACGATCTCGTCGCGGGACGAGACGGTGGCGACGTTGGCGATCTCCGTGGAGGAGGCCACCTCGGTGGCGCGGGACTTCAGCAGCTCGACGGTCTTGTCGGCGGCGGCGGCGATGCCCTTGTTGAGCTCGACCGGGTTGGAACCGGCGGCGACGTTGCGCAGGCCCTCGGCGATGAGTGCCTGGGCGAGCAGGGTCGCGGCTGTCTCTTATACACATCT
>LSQX01192941.1_pt1 | contig 39677 bp, 29 predicted proteins | sample 654561 | NCBI WGS metagenome assembly LSQX01 (sample SAMN04489861, study PRJNA283612) | anaerobic digester metagenome | isolation source: 4 biogas reactors fed with cattle manure at either 37C or 55C with and... | place: Denmark: Kongens Lyngby | collected 2014 | reverse complement strand
AAAAACTGGTTATTCTCCGGCTCACCGAACGGCGCCAAAGCCAGTGCCTGTGTTTATTCATTGATTGAAACCGCCAAGGCCAACGGACTTGACCCTTTCCTTTATCTGCAATCGCTGCTCCAGCATATCCCCGGCAGCAATTATCTGAAGGACTCAACCATCATGGACATGCTCATGCCCTGGCACCCCTACATGCAGCAGACCTGTAAACAGAAGTAATTTTCCCAAACGAATTTTCGTGCGATGGCAAGACGTGGTTTAACAGACGCTTACCAAAAAACCGCCCAAAGCAGGGCGGGATTATGCGTCTTGGATTGATACAACGTCCGGGAAACTGTAAAGCTATGGAGGTATGAAATCCCATATTCGGCACTTGGAGAAATTGAATTGATGAATTAAGGCTCTACAACTCTCACATCAGAGAAAAGCTACGTAATAGCTGCAATTTTGCCTTTAAAAAGCGATATTTCTAATTAATCAGCCGTCCAAGCCATGCTTTCAGCTCATCACGGCATTATCGCAAACTAAATGCCATGGTGAAATCCACCACGCGCCGAATGTGTGTGAAATGCTGATGAATACTGGTTTTCCATCTCCAATAATTACCTGACTCGATCCAATTCACGACATATACTTGATTTTGACAAAACTATGTGCAAAAATAACAACACCTCAAAGTATTGTCAACTGCATATTGGCATTATGACAAAACTATTAGTTTGAGGTGGAGGTACTTATGAGAAGGAAAAGGATTTTGGCAGGAGCCATTTGCGTTTTACTACTTGTAGTATTGGCAGCGTCATTTGTATGGGCATATGAATCACCGTACACAACCGTCTATTTACCTCTGGGTGCAGAGCGCAGAGTCTCTGGTCAAGGCTATGGCTATTACAAAATGTTCGATGCGACAAGCTATGGAGGAAGCCAGCAACTTTGGGCATGCGCTAAGTACTACTACAATGGATCATGGTGGCATGACTATGACACAGATGTTTTTGTCCAGATAGGAGGAAGCATAAAAAATTACAGAACAAGTTATTTGTTGAACGAACGAAATTGGCTATTACAATTAGGATCAGCTAATGATGGTGTCGGCGCAACTGGTTATGGTTGGTTGTGGTATTCTTATTAGCTCTCTTTAATTCTCTACCGATTTGATAGGATGGATATGAGTTGGTAACATGCTAACTCATATCCATATTACTTGAACACGTGAGGTAACTTAATAAAAGATGTTTGAGGTAAGAAACCTGACAAAAGTCTTTGGTAAAAGAATCGTTCTCAATGAGCTGTCGGTCACATTTGAACCACATGTTTATGGTCTGCTTGGATCAAATGGTGCTGGAAAAACGACGCTACTACGTTGTTTGACACATTTATATAAAGAAGGGGAAAATGCTGTTTTTATTGATGGAACCTCTTCAGGTGATGTCAATGACTACCTAGACAAGATCGGGTACCTACCACAGCGTTTTGGACTTTATCCAGAATTGTCGGTTCATGCTATGCTTGAGCTTTTTGCAAATCTGAAAGGTATAGATAAACATGTCGCACGCTCAGAAATACAGCGTGTGTTAGCACTTGTCAATTTAATTGACCGCGAAAAAAGCCGTGTAGGCAGTTTGTCCGGAGGCATGGTTCGGCGTCTGGGAATAGCACAGGCGTTAATCGGTGACCCGCCTATTCTTTTATTTGATGAACCTACGGCCGGGCTCGACCCGGAGGAACGATTACGATTCAAGAATCTAATAGCTGATATAAAGGGCGATCGTATTGTCGTTATTTCTACGCACATCGTCGAAGACGTTGATGCAACATGCGACCGTATTTTGATTCTGCACGATCAACAAATTAAGGCAAACGGTACAAACGATGATGTTCGACAAATCGCGAAGCACAAAGTTTTTGATGTTGCTGAATCTGAGCTCTCTAATCTGATGGGCGAACCCTATATATTCAAGAAATATGCGCGCAGTGGCCAGGTCCGATATCGTGTTCTCTCTAACGTGCCGCAAGCGATCTCATCGTGTGAACCGGAAATAGAAGACGGATATCTATGCACAATAAAGTCTATTTGAAATTAACTCGCGAACGCTTCTTGTTGATTACTAAGAGTTTAGGTTCGGCATTTAGAGCACCGTTCTTTATCTTTTATCTCATCATGCCTATCATTTTGATCTTATTCTGGCGTTACTCATATAATGACCCCTATATAACTTTTCGTACATATTTCAATCAGATCGCGTTTTTGCTCATCCCCTTTTTCTCAGTGTGGTGGTCTTTACTTTCCCTTCGTGAACGCACTGAGGGCGACGGTCGGGAATTATTGTTTGTGTTGAAGATACGTCCCGGGTACATCGACGCAACCATACTTTTTGTGTTCGCAGTTCTTGCTATCTTTGTCTTCTATTTCGTGGCACACCTCATCTTCGGACGATTTCTTTTGGAGTTTATTCGTATTTTACTGATCTGCGTATTCTTCTTTGGACTTATGGTAATTTTGACACAGTTAACCGGATCCATCACGATTACCATGCTGGTTTTATTGATTTACTCTCTTGTAAGTATTGTTATGAACTACCAACGCTTTCCTTTCTATGGTCAGCATCAGGAGCTTCATCAGCTCGGCGAATTATTTCCGTACTTGAGATTTTTATTCGCCGGATTGTTTTTGGCCATCATGCGGCGCTTCTTGCCTAACCGGTTGAGTAATTGACCTCGTTGTCTTTCCAGAGGTAAACATGGTAAAAACGATTCGTTTTCAACTTCAACGTACACTAAAGAACAGAGAAATGCTGGCAAGCTACATTCTCCTCGTTATCTGGACAAGCTTTACTATACTTAAATTCTATTCACTAATACTTGAAGAGCTGAGATTACCACTTGTAGGCGGCATACCCCAACAATTAAGCCTGACAAATCGTACTTTAGGCGTTAGCCTACTGCTATTTACCTTTTTTCTGTTTTTTTCGTATGAAGCCTCTGCGAAAGTTGTCACCAGTCATCTACTCGAACCGGTTTCGGCGTTAAGGCGTGGCCGGCTAAAAATATTCTTTGCTATTTTCATTTCGAATGTGATCCTTCTACTCGCTGTCGTAACGATTCAGCTCGGCATTAATATTCATTACCTAAATCATTTAGCAGTCAATGATTTGCCCATTCGGGCGCATGTAGTTCTCAGCATTTTATTTAACAACTTTGTGCTCCCTTGTATTGCCATTATCATGGGAATTACGGCTGTACTTATAAAGAATCGGATGCGAGCATACCTGTTATTAATCGGCATAACCTTTCTCATTTCACCTTTTTCACGCTGGCTATCATATACGATTGACAGCGTCTCATTTGGTATCAGTGAAATCATCATGCCTCTCTTTGATGTGTTTAATTTGTTACCACCTTCTCTAGATGCACAACCAAATTCCGTATTCGGCTTTTCTTTACTACCCTATCGTATCGCATTGGCTGCCATATGGTTCTTTGGCTTTACCACCGTGCTACTGACTTTTCTTGTAAGAAAACGAAATCGTCGCACATCCTGGCTTAGATTCATTTCCTTAATTCTGACAGTCGTCTCGATCGTCATCTTTTTGCAGCCTTCGTCAATAGTTAGTTTTGCGCGTGGTCATCGTGACACCGTGATGGCCGATAGTCTCTATTATCAGAATCATTCGGCTAAAGAGTCCTTGCCCGATTTCGTTATCACCTCCGTAGACTTGAATCTTCGAGTGGGCCAAATGGTGCATGCTGTTGCTTCCATTTCTGTTGAGCCATCGGCACTTTCAGCATATCGATTCACGCTGTATCACAATTACAAAGTGAATCGTGTAACGACTACTGATAACATTGAACTTTCGTTTGAGCAGGAGAGTGATTATCTATCCATTTTAAATCCTGAACGGCTGATGCTTGATACGTTGATCATTGAATACGCCGGTGTTTCGAATAGATTCTTTGCGACCGTTCAAGGAACGTATTTGCCAGGCTTCTTTTGCTATTATCCGCGTGCTGGGTTTCATCCAGTGTATGACAGCAAACATGAATTTATTCCTTTATACGAATCGTCGCCCGTACAATACAACGTCAATATAAAGTCAAATCTAGCGTTTTTCTGCAATCTACCAAAAACCGGTTATAATCGTTTTTCCGGTAGGAGTAACGGGCTATCACTTGTGAGCGGTTTTTTCCGCGAAGCTGAAGTGGGCGATATACGCCTTATACTGCCCTCCATAGAATGGAAAGATAACGCTTTAAGTTCCAATTGGCAAAGCTTGATCGAACAAGGAGTTAATAGGAATATTATCACTCCAGATATAGAAACCATTTTTGTTGTCGATCCCCTTCGTGCTAGTTCCATGGCAGAACGCATGTCAGAATATTCGGATCATCTCATCGTTCAGTCACTACCTGAATTGTTTGAGTTCTATGCACTCCAGAAACTGCCATACTATAAGCAAGATCTGTTCAGCTTAATAGAGGATGAAGAGAAGCATCCTGGTGAGATTGAAATGCGAGCCATAGCCAGTGGCTGGGATCCGACCGGTAAGAACTACGCTGATGAAGATCCTATCATCACAACAGAGTCATCCTATTCATTTCTCGCGGATTTGTTTGAGGAAAAAGGAAAAGCCAATGTACTGGATGCCTGTCGAGACTATTTTATTGATGACAACGATACACTATCCGAAACCGAATTTTTGCTTTCTCTCTATGACGAGATACCTAATCTTTCACCCCAGGAGAGATTTGAACGTGACCAGCAATTGCTCAGGGCTGTAATCAACGAAACAGACGAGAGCCGCGGCCAGATAGAAGAGGCAGTGAGTTATATCCGGTCAACAGCTGCTGGTCATGATGAAGAATCCCGATCATTTGAGCCATTTCGCATAAGTGCGCAGCATCTACTCGATTTTGATTTGCGAGTTCTCGTCCTTGATGTTCTTGCTGCCCAAGGTGAGGCAATGGGCAGACAATCAATCGAAAAATTATTGACGACACCTTTTCGAGGGGATACCATAAGAGACTTGCTGCGAGTATTACGAAATAGTCAATAAACAACTTTTTTGGGAAAGAGGCGGTTTGAAATATGGCGAGTAACGGAAAATTCAGGTCACGCAGAAACATAGTTACCGTTGTTTTATTGGTGTTTATTCTAGGCGCATTTATATTTATGATGACACGTGAACCTGCACCAAATCCTTTGGGATATGACACTCCTCAAGCACCGAGAAAGCCACCTGCTGACATGAGTTACCCTGGTACGAGTTCTGCAAGGCCAACTGATGAAGACACGCTCGCAGAAGAGTCAGCTTTTCCTACAGAATACAAACTTTACATCATTAATGTCGGGATTGATGAACTCAATAAAAACAATCTTACTGTATCTATGTCTAACGATTCTATTGATTGGGAGTTTTCACGTGATGTCGTGAGCGGGGTAGAATACTGGACAGGCAAAACCCTTGATACACTAGAACGCCAGGTTTATGTTATGTGCCAGGCAGACTTGGCGGCTGATGCGATTGACGTCGTTTTCATTAAATTCGATGATGAGGTACTTTTAAACCTATTGCCTGATTCATTCGATCCTACTATGAAAGAAAATTAATTCTTTAAAGCTATAACCAACTTCCTGAGTTATAATTGTATTTGGATTTTGCACGGATCTATTTAACTATTTGGAATAGATTCCCCAATATGCGGCGACATCTTGTAATATAAACAGCACGACATATCGTTATTTCTTTCAAGTGCAGCACAATTATAAAAGGCAGCCTACGAGGTAAGAACGACCTTACAAGCTGCCTTTTAACGCAAAACTAGTATTCTAACATTTTATCTGCGCAAGTGAATACCAGCGCTGTAACATCATCTTCCATCATTTGAGAGATCGTTTTTACACATCGCTCGACGATTGTTTTCAAAATAATATCCTCTGTGTGCTCCTTCATCACCTCAAGCGCATCCAACATGCCCTTTTTATTGACTTTATCAGGCAACATGGCAAGAACATTTTCTTCTTCGATCGTCAGGTTTTTCATCTCAATCGTTCTCCAATCTTTAAGTTCTGTTCAATGAGATTATTATCGCTCGGCTCTTTGGACGCCCGAAGTCGATCTCTTATTGATGGCTTGTTCTCTGCTCCATCTCGCTTTTCCACGTGATGGACGAGCTGCATCCGGCTGTCGCCATCATCGATATCGATCCGCGAAGGGGTGCCATCTTGATCGAGATCCACTTCCTTTGCTTTCTCTGAAGGATCCGAGATGTAGTGTTGCATCTGCGGAAACTCCGGCATTTCCGGGTCAGTGGTGAGATTCATCTGTTGACGGCTGAGGCGCACGTATTCCTGGACATCGGCATAGTAGTTTAATGTTCCATCCTCTTGATCCGTGCGCTCGGTAGCCGGTACTGCCATTATTTCGGCAATATACCCTGTCGTTCTTTGCTCCAGATCGGTCAGTGAGCAATGGGCATTAAAGTAGGGAATGACCTCATCCCGCATGGAACGAAGCTCCTGGTTGGCTTTGGCCAGTTCGGATTCCCCTTTTCCAGACAGATACTTCTGCCAGCTGGCGTCTGTCAGATAATAGTTGGTGTGCTGCTGAATGTGATGAATGAGTGCCCCCTCTCCGTCACCAATATCCTGCCGCCCGGTGTAGGTTGCGTATTCTCCGTTTTTGACGTAATCGATCTGAAAACCTGTCTTGTAGTACCATAACCCTTCATGTTCCGGCTTCTCCCGATCGATTTGCTGCTTTTTATCCAGTTCCTCTATCAAGCGGTTGGCCTCCGATAGAGGCATCTTCATCCCATCTTTTATGTCTTCATGTTCACTCCAAAGGAAGGTGACGGTCGGCTCCGCATCTCCAAGCGCTTGGATGTGCTTGAAATCGTCTGTACTGATCTCTTTTGCCTGCACATTATCTCGGCCATATTCACGTAATGAGTGGTCTTTGGCAACATCCAGCATCAAGCCTGGCTGAGAAATGAGACCTTCTTTCTGTCTTGTCAGAAAGGCGTCGTAGAACACAAAACTGGTTTCCTGCTCATGACTGTGAAGGGATAAAAACTCGCCGTTTGACAAATGGAAAAACCCGTCCTGCTGGTGAATTTTATCCAATGCATTCAGGTAGCTTTTTGCCGTTTCCTTTTGTTCATCAGTGCCTTCCGTGACTACTTCTTGTAACCACGTACGGATGCCTTCATCACCGGAAAGAATGAGCGCTTTTGTCTCGGCAATAGGATCAGCACCTACTTCCAGCGCGTCGCTGCGGCCATACGGATCAACATCTTCCGCCAGCGCATCGATTTTTACGGCCAGCGCTTCTGCTGCCTCTTGTCGGGTCGACATCTCTGGTACCAGCGTGCCTCGCTGCTGTTTTAACTCCAAGACTTTGGCATCGATGTCGTTGATGAGTTCTCCTGCCGTTTTACGAATTGTTTCAAGGGAGGCCTTCAATTCTTTCAGCTCTTTGTCACTGCTCCAACCGGCCACATAGCCAAAGCTGTTGGCGTCGGTTTCAATTCCATAGTACTGACAAACCGTGTAGGCGATGCTTTCTGCTTCGACTTCTCTTGTTCGCTGATCCTTTCGGTCTTCTGACGTCACTTTATCGGGTCCCGCCAGGTCTATGCCATGAAGCTTGGCGTGAGCAATCTCGTGGATGGCTGCAGCGACCGTCTGGCTTTCGCTCATACCTTCACGAATCGCAATACGCTTATCCTTCAGGTGAAAATAACCGTCCTTACTCTTTTCCATCGCTTCGAAGGCAAGCGGAACTGGTGAAACGTCTTTCAGCGCTTCAATGATCAGCCCAAAATCTTGCACACTGCCTTGCAGCTGCTCCACCAGCGACGGCAACGCTTTGCCTTCGGTTTGTGAGATATCAAATACGGGTACGACTTTGAACTGCGGAATCGTGACGGTCGCTTCCTCCAGAAGCGGTTTGCCGTCTTTGTCCAGGATTGGCTTCTTCGTAGTCGGATCAAGCTTTTCTTTTTCCACTTTCTTTTTAACCGGCGCTGGCGCAATGATACGGATCCCTTTTTCCCCTTTGCTGACCTGACGCTGGAATTTCTTTTGCCAGGCGTGATACCCGGCTAAAAACGACGCATCCGGCTTTTGCATGGCGATCAGGCAAATATTATTGGAACTGTAGTTGTGAAACCGTGACATGACTTTCAGGTAGTTTTCATACCTGCCGCTTTCAAACAGTTCGCGAATACCTTCTTCGAGCTTATCGGTAATCTCCTTAAGTTCGTTCTTTTTGCCTTGATAAACCGATTTTTCCTCGGCAATTGCCGATGTTACGTGGTAAAGCGCTTGTTCTTCCAACACGCCATTGGCTCGGAAGGAAAAGAAATCATGGCTGTTCAGTCCATTCACGATCACGTGATCCATCACCGGTATCCCGACAATATCGCCCACTTGCTTCAGGCGTTCGGTTGCCAGATGGTCCTGCTGGCTCGGTGTGACGTCACCAGTCGGATGGTTATGGCTGATCACGACGGCATTGGCCTTATTGATAATGGCTTTGCGAAATACTTCGCGCGGGTGTACGACGGCTCCGTTGATGGAGCCAAGCGCTACCTCGTCATAGTCGATAACACGATTTCTCGTGTTCAAGAATGCCACGATGAACGCTTCTTTATCATGAATCTGATCCATCACCGAGCGCATGAAGCTGGCCACGGCTTCAGGTGAATTCAAGATCGGATTGTCATGGGTGATGGCGCTGCTCATCCGGTAGAGATCGAGAAACGCCCGGTGCTTTTCTTTTTGTGTTGGTGTAACTAATAACTGTGTGGCGTTATCGACGAGTGCCGCCATGCCTTTCTTTTGTGCATACTCGACGACTACCTCTTCCTTCACGCCCATGATACGGGCGTAGGCTTGAATATAGCGAACTTCATCTAAGGGTGTCATTTACTGATCCTCCGTTTCTTCCGTTAAGCGAAGCAGCATGACCAGCTCTTCGAGCCTGGCCGCGTTTTCTTTCGATGATGTGTATTGCTCGGGGTTCTCACGAATGGCTTTCAGGTCATCGGTCGTCACCTCGACACCGATAAGGTTTTTTATTGTTTCTTTAATATCCATGGGTTTCCTCCTGTTATTCGTTTGCTTCTTTCGTGACATGTAGTTGGTAGCGGACATGCTTTTCACCGGTATCGTTCATCGAAATCCCGCCTTGATACGTCTTTTTCGTTTTGGCTGAATGGAGACTCTTGAACCACACGGTTTCTCCGGCTAGAAGCGTCGCCGCCACGTCTTTGGTGAGCGTTGCTTTTTTCTGCGTGAAGAAGAGATCGTTTTTCCACATGACAAAATCACAGCCTCGGTTTGAACAGTAAAAGTTTTTCTTACTCTCATGAATCGTCATGCTGCAGCGCGGACATTGACCGACGACTTCTTTGGGCGGGTTGAATCGATTTGTTTCACTTGTTTTTATTGCTTGATACGTGCTGACCAGCGTTTGTAGAGACGTTTCGATATCAGTCAAAAACGCATCGGCTGATTCATTTCCGCTCGCCATCCGGTTCAGGCGGTTTTCCCATTCGGCTGTCAGCGACGGCGACTTGAGGGCATCTGGCAAAATCGCTATGAGATTGGTGCCTTTCGGGGTGGGGCGTAGCGTCCTTTTCTCACGGACAAGGAGTTTGCTGGCGATCAGTTTTTCGATAATGCCTGCACGAGTCGCCGGCGTCCCTAACCCCTGTCGCTCCGGTTCAAGATCCTCATTCAATTCGTCCTTACCGGCTTTTTCCATCGCAGCCAGCAGCGTATCGTCCGTGTATGGTTTGGGCGGTGTCGTTTCGTGAGCCGTGACGGCTAATGATTCGATGAACAGGTGTTGGCCAACTTGTAGCGTCGGCAATGATTGAACCTTTTCTTCATCCGCTTCGCCCTGGTCGCTGTCATTTTCCTTTTCCAGTGCCTTCCAGCCCAAATCCACAATCACTTTTCCCTTGGCCGTAAAGACTTGATCTCTGCTCGTGAGCGTCACGGTTCTCAGTTGATAGCCATGCGCCGTTCCTGTGCTCTGGAGTAAGCGCCGCGCTATACATTCAATGATCGTCTGCTCGTTGTCGGGAAGGTCCTGAAAGACGCTTTCCGTCACGCTCAGGGCTGGTATCAAGGCGTGATGGTCACGTACCTTCGCGTTACGAAGGAGCCGCTCGGTCTTCGGCTGGTACGGAAGCGTCATGTGCAGCGCGTGCTGAAGTGTGTGAATCGTGTCATTTACGGTGTCGGCCATATCTGTTGTCAGGTAGTTGCTGTCTGTCCGTGGATACGTAATAAGTTTTTTCTCGTATAACCGTTGGGCAAGTTCCAGCGTCTCGCTGGCCGTGAATCCGAAAAGGCGATTGGCGTCCCGTTGCAAGGTGGTGAGATCGTATAAGAGGGGCGGTTGCACTCGTTTATCTTCCGTGTTGATGTCCTGAACGACAACTTCTTTGTCCTGAAGAAAACGCATGCATGCCTCTGCCTCGCTTCTTGCTGCAAAACGCGAACTGAGCGCCTCAAATCCGTCCAGCCGAAGCCGTAGCCGAAAGTACGGCGTTCTCTTAAAATTTTCTATGGACGCTTCGCGTGCGACCACGAGTGCCAGTGTCGGTGATTGCACCCTGCCAACCGGCAGCGTGGTGCGGTAGAGAATCGAAAACAAACGGCTGGCGTTGATACCGACCAGCCAGTCCGCCTTGGCCCGGCACAGCGCGGCGTGATAGAGGTTGTCGTATTCCCGCGCCGGTTGACGTGATGAAAAGCCTTTTTGAATGGCTTTTTCCTCCATGGAGCGAAGCCACAGGCGCGTGACCGGCTGCTTTCCGCCCGCTTTTTCGTAGACAAAACGAAAGATCAGCTCACCCTCTCGGCCGGCATCGGTCGCACAGCAGACTTCATTGACATCGATGCGGTGCAGTAAGGATTCCAGCACCCGATACTGTACTTCCTTACCCTTGGAGACGGTAAGTTTCCAGGGCGAAGGCACGATGGGAAGATCGTCGTAGCGCCATGTTTGGTAACATGCATCGTACTCGTCGGCGTCCATGAACGAGACAAGGTGTCCGATACACCAGCTGACTAAAAGTCCTTCTCCTTCGTAGAAACCGTCCTTTTTCTTTGTTGCGCCAAGCACTCGCGCCAGAGTCAGCGCCACACTTGGTTTTTCTGCCACGATTAGAATCACGAAACCATCCTTTCTAAAAAAGCGGCCAGTTTCCTGACCGCTTTTGTGCGTCACCTGTTGTCGCTGTCGTCGTCACCCGAGCGGGAGAATGCCTCATGAGAAACGGGCTCGTCGTCCATGTACTCCTCATCGAAAAAGTCCGCTTCGCTTGGATATTGCTGTTTGGGTTTTAGCACCTTGAGGTAGTACACACCGCCTGCTGCTATACCGAGAACGAGAAGGATCGTGATGATCGTACCCGGAGAAAAATTTCCTTTCTTATCCGGCTTTTCGATGGGGTCTAAGGGCACAGGCGGCGCTTCACTCGGTTTTGGCAGCGTGACCTGTACTGTCTCTTCCGGTTGCGGCAACGGTATGTTACCCGCTGCACCAGCGCTGTTTGTGAAGTGCATCAGATCCGCTTCGTCGACTTCGGTGACGAGATAGACATTGTCAGTCGTTCTGGTTCGATCAATGATGAGATAAAAGATCTTGCCACTTTTTGTCTTGACTGATAAGAACTCCTTCGCCACCTGATCCGCACTCCCGGTGATCGTTGGCTCCTGATCCGTGTCGGTTCTAGGCGGCCTGGTCGGATCCGGAATCACGGTTTCTTCGGTTGGTGCCGGCGTCGTTACCGGCTCCGGGGTCTGTACACCCGCTTGATACGGCGATGTTTTTACCGGGATCACGGTGTTCTCCGTGAACGTGCCCTGGCCAGTGGTCGTTTCGTTTGTCAGCGTTCCTTTTGCCTCAGTGACAGGTGAAGGCGTTATGATGTCTGCTGGTCTGCTTGGGGGAGAGGTGGGCGAAACGGTCGGCACGGCCGTGACGGGATTTCGATAATAGGGGTTCTTCAAATGGTAGGTCAATGAGCGGTTCCCGGCCAGATCGACCGCCTGAATGAAGAGCGTTTCAAAGTACGTGTCGTAGTCTTGCAGGAGCAGGTTCAGATTGCCGTTTTTCACATCGGCAAACGGGTAGTCATTGACATAGATTATTGCCACGCCGGATCGATCATCGGTGGCGCGGATGGCTACCTGGGCTTGGTCAATGCTCGCGTGGACCATCGGTATTTCGGTGTCGATGTTCGAAACGGCCAATTCATGCGTGAGGATCTGTCCGTCACTTGCTTCGCCGCGCAGGTACAAGGTGCCGCTTTCTCTCATCGTCCAGCTTTGCTGCCCGGTTATATCAGTCCAGTCATCGGTGGCGGCCACACGCCCTTCCAGTTTATTGATGCCAACTTCCTGGCCGGTTTTTTTGTCGACGAGTAACACGCTGATTTCCAGCGGTTGATTCGTCCAGTTCGTCTCGTACACAGGCAGTAATTCCAGTTCCAGTAGCGGTGCAGTAGGCGTGTCGGGCAAAGTCTCATCCACTGATGCCGTTTCCGCTTGAACCCCACCCTCTAGCGTTGCCGATTTTGCTTCACCCGCAGCATTAACGACCGGTGATAATTCTTCGTGTGACGCTTCACTTGATGACTGTATCTCTTCTTCTGTTGTTGATGGTTCAACGCTGGCGTCGGCTATCGATTCGTTCGCATGCACGGGCTCATTAAACAGGGCTCTACCCGTGAGCGGAACGAGCAGGCTTAGGATTAACAGCACAGTCAATAGTCTTTTTTTCATAGGTCCTGTTCCTCTATTTCTTTATTTGGTGTTGGCGGTAGTTCGCCTCTTTTCAGGCGATCCAAAAAGCGGTTTAACGCCAACGGGTCCAGTTTCAAAGCGCGAACGGCCGAGACGATTTCTGTGTTCTCAAGTTCAGTCTCTTTCTCATTCAGTAGCCTCAGCTTTTCTTTCAGCGCTTCAATGCGGTCTTGCACTTTCTTTTTGTCTTGTCTTGTTCGTTTTAAACTCATCCGATTTCTCCTTGACCGTCAGGGATAAACGGGGGTCCCGTAGCCGTAAATACTTTTGCTGTTCACACCGTATGCGCGTCTCATGCAGCTGTCGGAGGTGTTACCTTCCACGGTGTAGACGGTCGAACCATCACAGGATTCGACAATACCCACGTGATCGGGTATGCCGTCTCCATCCCAGTCGAAGAAGATGAGTTCACCCGGCAACGGCAGGTAGCCTGCCGGCATCCAAAGTCCTCGCTCCTTAAACCAGTTGGAACCTTGCGTGCAGCCGGCAAATTTAGGGACCGCGCCGGCATCGATATAGCCGTTTTGGGCGGCACACCAGGAGACGAACACCGCACACCATTCGATGCGCTGGGAGAAGCCGTACCACGTCCAATACGGTTTCCCGCCGACGTTTCCGATCTGTGAGACGGCCACATCCACCATCGCCGGAGATCCGGTATTGAGCTCATTCCCGGTGGCCAATAACGGGTAGGGGTCAAGAAACTCACCGTCTCGTCGTACTTCAATATGCAGATGATTGCCGGTCGACATGCCCGTTGTGCCGACCCTGGCGATTACGTCGCCCATCAATACTTTTTGACCGGATGTGACCAGCAGTTCATGGCAATGGGCATACAGCGTCTGATAGCCGTTATCATGCTGAATCAGCACGTACCGGCCATAGCCATCCGTCCCGTTCACGGCCTGCAAGACGACGCCGGACTGCACCGCCCGAATCGGCGTTCCTTCCGGCACTGCCAGATCAAGACCGGTGTGAAATGTGTCCGTTTCGCCGCTCACCGGGTGTGTCCGAAAACCAAACCGACTCGATACGGTCGGCGTCCAGTCAAAGTCAAACGGACTGATGAAGATCTTTCCACCGGCCGGTGAGCTGGCGAGTCCGCCAACGGCGCTCCCGCCGATGATGGTGGTGGCGGAAAACAAAAAGGAAAAAAGTGATCCAATGAAAAGAAACGCCACCAGAGCCATGGCCAGATACACCGCTCCTTTTTTCCTAACGACTTGTTTAACGGTGCGTACACCTTTACCTACAGTCCTTTTCGTCCACTGACCTTTTCTTCGAACCTGTTCTGTTCGCTGGAAGGTTTTGGCCGCCTGCACGTACTGGCGTTTGATTCTTTTTTTCTGAAACGCGCGGCTGATAGGATTGGTGCCGCCAGGTTGGCTTACCTGTCGCTTTCCGATGTAATCGGCTTGACGCTGAAGTGTTTTCGTTCGCAGCCGTTCTGTTTTCTTCACGCTTCGCAGCGCGCCTTTTTCACGCTGCGAGCGAATCATGGACGTACCCGTCCGTATTGACCGATCCGCACTTCCAAGTGCTTGTAGCCCGGCATTATCATCCGTCCCTGCTTTAACGTTCGATCTCATCCCATCAAGAGCGGTCGTGCCGAGGGCCCCCACTCCTCGTGCGAGCATTCCGCTCTTTTTTACGTTGAGCGGTTCATCGAAGCGAAGCGCCGATTGAAACATCCGAGCGCTTTCTTTTTCAAAATGCAGAGCGGGACTGGCTGTTGCATTCGCCTGCTGCTTCGCGCCTGTTTTTGGCACTGAACGCTCCGTTGCTGAAGTGTTGAAAGTACCTTTCGAAGTGGCGTCGCTTTTCTCTTTCGCCGCTCGATAGACCGCCCTGCGATTTCTCTGCATGGACGGATCTGGAAAAGATTTCCTCTCCGCCGACATCGATCCTCGTTCCTCCCGTCGAACAGGAGAATGGACCTTATCGTGACTAACCTGTTCAACGCGAAACGAGCGTGAACGAAGCTGGTTGGAGAACCCTTCCATTGAATCGTCTGTGGCGACCCGCTCTTGAAGCAAGTTCGTGCTGGCTTCGCTGGGTTTAGCAGGCTCAAAAGACCTCTGTTTTCCTTCAACGCTGCTTAGCGCCTGCTTCCTTTTATGCGGATTGCCTGAAAGTGGCGGCTCCGTCTTCTTACTGGATGCAGATCCGTTTTTATGGTCAAGCTGACATATATGATAGGCTGCGTTGAATCGATCACTGTTTTGGGAAATGTCAGGCATGGTGATTCACCTCCTTTACCTGGCAGAAAACCGGATGTGTCAGCGGTTTTGCTGCACTTCATCCGGCTTGGTTGTCATGATCTGATAGAGTTTGGTGTTTTTCGGGAAACGATCGTTAAACGGGATAATGGTGTTGCCGTAGAACAGCAGTCCTTGTCCTTCGCCGCTATGGGTCACAAACGAGAGTTGTTCGCGCGAAATGCTCAGATGTCTGGCCAGAATCTCCTGATCGCCGCCGGCCTGGTTCAACATGTAGATGAAGTCTGAGTTATCGAAGATGTTTTCAATCTCACGTGACGCCAGCAGGTCTTTGACATTCTGGGTGATGGCGGTCGGGATGCCGCCCCACTTACGGAAGCGCTTCCAGATTTCCACGGAGTAGGCGGCTGTCTGTTCTTCTTTCAACATCAGATGAAATTCGTCCTGATAGAACCACGTCGTCTTTTGCGCCGCGCGGTTTTTGGTCACGCGGTTCCAGACCTGATCCTGAATCACGAGCATCCCGAGTTTTTTCAGTTGCTTGCCGAGTTCCCGGATATCAAAACAGATCAGGCGATTGTCCGTGTTGACGTTCGTCCGGTGATTAAAGACCTTATAGGAGCCGGTGACGTAGATCTCCAGCACGGTCGCCAGGAACTTGGCGTCCGGTTCTTCCATCGCGAGGAGCACGCGGTACAGGTCTTCAAGAATCGGTAAATTCTCCGGGATCGGGTCGTCCATGTACGTCCGGTAAATCATCTGAATGCCGCGATCCAACACCGATTTTTCTTCAGGCTTCAATCCACTTTTTCTATTGGCTGCAAGCTCACAAAAGGAAAAGACAAAATCCATTTTGAGCGCGATCGGGTCTTCTTCTTCCGAGTAGTCGAGGTTTAAGTCCAGCGGGTTGATGTACTGATCCGAGTTCACCGAAATCCTGATCACCTGCCCGTGCAGGGCTTCAACGAGCGGCGCGTATTCACTTTCCGGATCCGTGATGATGATGTCGTCGTCGGTGATTAAAAACGCGTTCGTGATCTCTCTTTTAGCGGCAAAGCTCTTACCGGAACCGGGCGTACCGATGATCAGGCCGTTTGGCGTCTTAAGCCTTCTTCGGTCCGCCATCAGGAGGTTGTTCGATAAGGCGTTTAAGCCATAGTAAAGCGCCGGTGCCGGTTGAAAGAGCTCTTGCGTCGTGAAGGGGATAAAGCCGGCGGTCGCCGACGTGGTCATGGCCCGCTCGATCGGGACGGGATTTTTTCCGAGTGGCAGCATCGCACCAAAGCCGCGCTCCTGCTGGTAGTCAAGCGGGCGCAGGTTGCAGTTGGCGGACTGGGCGATACCACTTGCCTGATAGAAGTCGTTATCGAGTGTCGTTTTCGTTGACGCGACATTCATCAATAGAAACGTCAGAAGAAACAAACGTTCATTTCGTCCTTGCAGGGATTCAAGCAGCGCTTTTGCTTCCTGACCATAGGTCACCAGATCGGACGGTAACACGTCCATGTCATACCCGGCGCGAACGGCACGTTTTTGCTCATCGATTTTCATTTTGTCCAGGTCCGATATTTTGCTCTTGATCATCTTGATAGCGAGTGTCTGATCGATGCTTTGGATGTGAATGGAGAGCGCCAGATCGGATTCTAAATCGAGGAAGGTCTTTAAGAGTTCATCCGAGAGCTCCGGTGCCAGAATTTGCAGGTACGACACCTGGGCGTGCTTTCGGCCGATACGAAACTGCTCCTTGCTGCGAAAATCAAAGCCGGTCGGCGCGATGAAATCCTTCGTGACCAGTCCTGTGTCTTTGAGCCGTTTCCAGTCGAAGCGAAACTTGTCCCGGCTGTCATTTAACAGGTGATGCATGACATGCAGCCGCTCGTGCCCGTTCATGGGCTCGGCCGCTGCGCCCAGACCTTTCAGGTGCGTCAGGATGTCCAGCTCAATTCTTTCCAGCCGATGTTTGGACGCGTGGTAACTCTCGGCCTCGATTCCAAAGACCAGGAACTTTGTTTTTACCAGCCCGTTATTGCCCTTGGCCAACTGGCTTTTTAGCATCTCGGCATACTCTTCCCGGATGTCGTTGAAATCGTCGGCTTTTTCATCGATGGCAATCGCAGCCTGGTAATCGTCCATGCGGCCCGAATAGTTGTAGAAACAAAGCTGCACATGGATTGAGCTGTCGAAGTAGTTTAGAAATTCGCAGTAGCGCTCGAAAATGGCTCGTTTGTCGTCTTCTTTTGCCAGCTGATAATTGATGTCTTTGTACTGGATCATTTTGGAGAAGAACGTGTCACTCACCTGGCAGATTCCATCCGGGTACATCAGCTGATAGGGAATGGTTTTTTGCGCCGTGTTGGGAACGACTCGTTTCTTCGGTTTCGCTTTACGTTTAATGGTTTTCGGTTTGGTTGGCGCGTCCGGCCTGACGGGCAAACGCCGCTTGGGCGCGTCTTTTCTTTTTGGCATGGCGGGCGGCCTCCTTTCGTTCGTTGATTTCGTTCTGGATAATGCGGTAGACGTTCTCTGTCTCGTAGGGACGCCGTTTCGGATAGAAAAAGCGGCTGCGCACCATGTTTCCAATGATCTTTTCCAGCGTCATGCCGTCTTTTTCGTACAGCGCGAAGGCAAAGAGCGGCAGCATGATCATGACCATGAGCGTGGCCGCTACATCGTTTCCCAGCGTGGATCTTGTCAAGAGATAGACCGGCACACCGACGAGCCCCGCTGCAGAAAAGCAGATGAGCTGGCGTTTGGTCAGATTCAAGGCGACTTTCGTCTTCACCTTGTTTAAATCTTTTGGCACGGTGACATAGGCCATAGGATTCCTCCTTCTTATCGGGTGGTGGTTAATGGGCGTTGAAAATGGATTTGGTCAGGCTTCCCGTTTTAAAGAGCGTGAAGCAAAGCAGTACCGTATAACCGGCAATCTGCAACACACTGTTTTGAATGTTGTCCGAGACGATGATGGATTGAACCAGCAGCGCGTAAATCGCGACGCAGACCATCATGAAAAAGCCTTGGAAGGCGAGGGCTAAAAGTCCGCGGATGTAGTTGTTGCCGATTTGCCCCCACTCCCGGTTGGTCAGCGTGGCAAAAGGAATGGGAGCAATCGAGCAGGTGAGATAGATTTCGATCATGCGGCCATAAAGAATGACGGTGATCAGGATGGAGAGCAGTTTCATGGCATTGCCGATGATGATCGTCTCGATGGCGAGGGCTGCAAGCTCCGGGATTCCCATTGCCTGCAGCCCCGCGATCATGGAGGCCAGTGCGCTGTCGATGTCAATGGATGTGGTGCCGCTGATGACGCTGGTACTTGCGCTCACGACGTACTGCGCCACATCAAAGATCGCCATGGTGATGTCGAAGGTATGGGAGACGAGATAAACCGCCACCCACATCTTGAAGAAATACTTGAAGAAATCGAACGAGTCCGATTGGTGCAGGTTGTTCTTCTCCGTGATCATGGTGATCAGCTCGTAACAAAGAACGAAGGTTATGATCATCCCGGCAATCGGGATGATGACCGTTTCGGATAACGAGCGAATCATCTGAAAGATACTGCGGTTCCAGCCCTCGGGCGTCTGTCCGACCTGCTCGGCGATCGTGGACGTTTTCTCATTCACATCCGTGAACATCGTCGTCAGGTTGCCTTCAATCAGCCCGATGAAAAAACTCCTGATGGCTTCTTCAATGCGGTCGAGTATGCCAAACATGGCCGTTTATCCGAAAAGTCCGGACAGAAGCGGAATGAGCCGTAAGCCGATGATTACCACGCCACCACCGGCCATGAGCTGCTTGATGCCCTGACTTTTCGCGCCGGGGTTATCGGAACCATAGCCTTCCAAAAGGTTCACGACACCCCAGACGGCGAGACCCGCACCCAGTGCGATAACGAGAATTTGAAGCACGTTGATGGCTTCACCGAAAAATTCCATAGATTCCTTCTTTCTTTTTTATCAATGAATGGCGCTGACTCCAGCTGAAGCCAGCGCCGGGACGTAAAGAACCATTGTTTAGTGGTGAAAACGCCGCCGTAGTTTTGTGATTAGGAGCAAAAGACCACCTGCGAGTAGACCGCTGCCGAGATACCAGGCCCACGGCGTCGCTTCGCCTGTCTTTGGCAAAGTTGTTTCCGTCGTAATCCTTCGATTGGTCAGGCCGATCTGCAGCGGGTTATTCACCCCATGCTTTGCTTCCAGCTTGATTTCATACACGCTCTCATCAAGGACGAAGCCGTCAGCGGCTTTCGTTTCTCTGAGATGGTATGTGCCGATTGGCAGGGTGCGGACAACGATAAGCCCGTCTTGGTTGGTGGTGAGCTGATCCAGATCGCCCGTTTTGCTGACGATGTACACACCATTCTCCAGACGAAACCGAAGTACCGTCTTATCGGGGAAAGTAAGCTGAAAGCTGACGCCGCCAATCGGCTTGTCGGAGTCTTTAACCGACTTGTAGAGTCGTAGCTCCGTCGGCTCGTCGTTGAACGTCGTCGTGCCGGTGACATCACCTTGTTCATCAACCGTGAATGTGAACGTGTCCGGGTTTAACAGATAGCCTTCCGGCGCAAGCACTTCCCGGAACGTGTATTCACCAGCCGGTAGGCGCGTTAAGGTAACTTCTCCCTTCTCGTCCGTGACGGCGCGTTGAACCAACTGATTAGCCTTGTCAGCGATCTCGATGGTAGCTCCCGGCACGGGGGCACTATCCGTCAAATCCTCCTTCCTGAGCGTGACGACGATCGCGTCGTTCGTGATCGGCATCGCCTTGGGGTGTAACACGCCGGAGGAGTCGTCGATCGTCACGGTGATCGGCTCTTCCATTAACCGAAAACCGTCGGCTCGGATCTCTTTCAACAAGTAGTTGCCTTGAGACAGATAACGAAGGCGGATTTTGCCGTCCTTGTCCGTGGAAAGATCGGTATACGCTCCATTGGCGTCGGCCAGATAGAGGCCATCTTCAAGTGCAAAGCGTACGGGCTGCTCACCATCCGGCAGGTGCAATCTGAAGACGATGCCTTCCAGGGCTTCGCCTGTGTCGTTGTCAGTCTTTTCAAGCTGAAGCGCGGTCGGTTCATTGGTAAACGATGTGACACCGCTCACATCCCCATCCGGGCTGACGGTGAACGTGAATGTGTCTTCGTTCAAAACATAACCCCTGGGTTCTGCCGTTTCCCTGAATCGGTACACACCGGGAGTCAAGCGCGTCAGGATGATATGTCCGTCGTTGTCGGTAATCGCTTCTTCGACCAGTTCGCCTTCCTCCGTTTCAATCCGGATCGTCGCTCCGGGCACCGGCTTTCCGGTGACCAGATCGCTCTTTGTTAAGGTGACGATGACCGGTTTGTTTTCGATCGTGACTGTTCGTGGCTGACTGACCGAATCGGCCGCACCGATATGGCAAGAAACAGGGGCTGCCGTGATATAGCCGACAAAGGCTTCCTCCGTGATCAGATAGTCACCGACCGGCAGGCCATGGATCCTGATGACGCCCTGAGCATTGGTCTTCAGTACCGATGTTTCCGCGCTTGGATCGTAGACATATGTGCCTCCTTCCTCTCGCACCGCGATCACCTCGCCGTCGGCGTTTGTCAGCTGAAAACGCACCTGTTCCAAAGGTTCTTTTGTTTCACTGTCGAGCTTTCTTATCTCGAGCCCGGTTAATTCATCCCGCATCTCCACCGGTTGAACGTCATCTGTCTCAGTGACCGTGAATGTCACGTCACTTGCAAGCGCGTAGCCAAGAGGCGCGATGGTTTCTCGCAGGATGTACGTTTCGCCTGCTTTCAGGCGCTCGATCAGGTGGGGTTCAGGTTCGGATATCCATTCATCCACCACCGCGCCGCTCCTTGCTTCAAATACCTGAAGCCGTGCCCCGGGCAGTTCGTCCTCATCGGTGATGCTTTTCTTCGAGACGAAAACTTTTGTCGGTGCATTACCAATGACAAGTTCTGTAGTGGCTCCGAAGAATTCGAGATCGATGAAACTGGTGTCACGCGAGATGCTGATATGCTTCGCGGCAACCGGCAGGTAGCCATCCGGTGTTTTCGTTTCCACCACGCGGTACTCACCGGCCCGGAGGAATCCTCTGGTAAAGGCGACACCGTCCTGATTGGTGATGAGATGCGTTTGTTCAACGATTTGCTGCGCATCATTTAAGTACTGAAACGTCACGACGTCGCCTGCTTCATCCAGGACCTGAAAGGCCACATCGGCTAAAGGTTCTTTCGTCTCGGCATCCATTTTGGTGATTTTGAGCCTCAGCTCGACAAACCGATTGGCGATGTAAATGACTTCCGTCTTGTCATGTTCGCGGATAGACACGTCGTACGCATGCTGGTTCAAAAGATACTGCTTGGGTGCGTCTTGCTCGATCAGGTAGTAATCGCCATGGCGAAGAAGCGGCGTAAAGGCAAAACCGTTCGCATCGGTGGTGAGTGCGCCGACCGGCTCGTTTTGAAGTCCCAGTGCGACATCACCGGTTTTCCGGTCAAAGACCTGAAAGACGGCACCAGCTATCGGTGTCTCCTGATCGTCTTCCACTTTAACGACTTGAATCCGGCCGCTGATCGGATCATTGTCGACGATGGCTTTTGCCGTCACGACCGGGGTGTGCATGTCCTGATACGAGAGCGTGATCGGTGTGTTCTTCGTGTTTTTCTGATAACCTTCAGCAGGCTGCTTTTCCACGGCCACGTACTCACCGAGCGGCAGGAGCGGCGTTTCCGCCAGACCATGCACATCCGTTTCAAGTGTAGAAACCACCAGATTCTGGCTATCCAGTATGTCGAAGAACACACCGGCTATCGGGCGCGCATCAATGGCGTCCTGCTTTTGGATCTGAATCCTGCCTTGTGCTCGATCGTTCACCACGCGCACCTCACATATAACCACTGGCGTGTGCTGGTCGACATAGGCGAGGGTGAAGGGAGTGGGAGCAGTGGCTAATCGATAGGGCGCGGGGACATGCCGTTCCGCCAGATGGTAGTCGCCAAGCGGCAAGGGGCTAGACTCAGCCCGACCATCCGCTCCGGTCGTGATGGTGTCAACGCCCGTGCCCAGGGCATCCAACACATCAAAGACGGCACCCGCAACCGGGGCATCGCTTACGCCGTCTCTTTTTTCAACCCGTACGATGCCGACAGGCGCTTTGTTGACGATGGCTTCATGGACATACACTTGATTGACAGTGCCTTCTTCAATCGTGATCGTTCTTGCCGTCTGATCGAGCAGATAGCCTTCGGGAGCGTTCGTCTCCACCAGCGTGTAGTGTCCCGGCGTCAGGTCAGGAGAAGAGTACGTCTCAGATTCCATGTGGATCGTTGACACAGAACCGTCCGGAGCGGTCAGGGAAAACGCGGCTCCGGCGAGCCCTTGGCCGAGCTCATCGGTTTTCTTAATGTGAAAACGACCGCTTCCCGGCAGCCTTTCAAGCGAGAGGGTGAACGTCGTCGGTTCCCCCACACCGTAGGTCATGGTGTATTGCCCGGCGTAATGGGTCGGGGTGACAAGCGACGATGGTGACACCCGGTATTTGGCCAGGATGTTAGACAGCGTGATTTGAGTCACGTTGGCTGGCGGTTCTGCTTGAATCGCGAGCGAATTGCCGCCATCCCACGAGACGGTAAAACCATCTTGCGAGTGAGGGGTACCGGCTACCCATTCGTTGGCCTTCATAAAGTAGGCCAGCACACCGTTGGTATCGGTGATGGTGGTTGTCCGGGTGCCAATCACGGGAATCGTCTCAGCCGCAAAATTTGGCACCAGCTTCGATTTGGCGATCTGCTCGGTGAGCTCACGTTTAAACAACTGATAGCGAGTTGCCACAGCCGGGTCATCAGGCGTGATAGCACAGCGGTTATCAAATCCGGCAGAATTTGTGGGGTAGACTTCCCAAATGTAGTACTGAGTAAATACGCGTGTTTCGACACTCTTGTTGGAGTAATAACCGAAGTAGGCAGCCAGCGACATCTCTCTGGCTTTCTCTACACCGGCAATCTCCGATAGCGGTCGCGTGGCCGCGACACTTCGCCAGGTCATTTCACCATGTTCAATACAAAAGCAGGCTTCTCCCGCGCCAGTACCACCTACAGATGTGTAAAAAGACACATCACCTGTATCATTGGCAGGATGATAGGTACCCGTCTTGTCTGTCCATGCACCACCCAGCCAGCTAATGGAATAGTTATAACCTGGAATATCACTTTCCCACGTCGACCACGTATCTATGGGAAGACCTGTCGAGTAATCTTCTCGAACGGCGCTCACAGCTGGTGAACGTTCTTCTGTGTCAGCCTCCATCATGTCGGGTAAAGGAATGATTTCCTCCATGTTTTCTGTTGGATCCGGAAGAGCGATGGGCTTATCATCCGTCGTCGTCTCCGGATCCGACGGCGGTTCCACATGCGGCGAGGATGTCGGTTCGGGAAGTACGGTTCCCACAGGTGCCTCAGATGTTTTCTCCGCGGGCGTTGTCGCTTCATTCACTGTGCTCCCAGCGTTCGTTTCTGCCACTGGTGAATAGTCCGCTGAAGTTTTCGTTGGTTCGATCGTCGAAGCCAATGTGGGAGAAGAGATGCTGGTTATCAGCATCAACAGGACAAGAAGAAGTGTCAAAACAGAACGTTGACCGCTATTTTTTGGTTTAGATTTGAGCATGATAGGTTCCTTTCTTGATGAACAATAAAAAAACGCTCCACCGGGGAACGTGCGTTAAGTGTCTGATTTTCAGTTTTCAGAGGCGTAATGAACCGCTTCTTATCAGTGGAGAATGACCTGTTCAGAACTGTCGATGATACCGAGGTCGTAAAGGTCTGTCAGTTGACGCGGCTTCAGCCGCAGTTTTGTGTTGAGGTCGGCGGCAATATCGTAGGCGTTTCGCTTGTCATAATCAGACAGGTGTTTGTAGTTGGGGTGTTTCGTGATGTCATACTTGTCGGATAAAAACGGACGTTCGCCCCGAAGCAGCAATATACACTTGCTGTTACTCATGACCGCTAATTCATCCTGGGTCATGAGTTCTTTGCCCATACGCTGATGATTGATACTCGTGGAGCGTTCCCGTCCTCTTGTATCCGAGGTATTGTCCAGGTGAATCGTCTCCTTTCCCAGATATTCCGACATGTCTTTGAGAGTTGATTTCTCCTTTCCGCCCAGAAAGAGCATGGTGTCACAGTTGCCGTTGATCGTTTCGGCATGGTCTTTGTAGATGGCTTTTAGTTGCGATTGCGACTGCAACATGACGCAGGCCGAGATTTCGCGGCTGCGGATAGTGGCAATCAGCCGCTCAAAGCGCGGGATTTGCCCGATATTGGGAAATTCATCGAGCAGGCAGCGAACATGGATCGGAAGCCGGCCGCCGTATTCGTTATCCGCCTTGTTGCAGAGGAGGTTGAAAAGCTGTGTGTAAAGCAGCGCAACCACGAAGTTAAAGGTGTCGTCCGTGTCACTGATGATGACAAAGAGCGCTGTCTTCATATCGCCCAAAGTGTCAAGTTCCATCTCATCATAGCTCATCAGGTCGCGAAGTTCACGGATGTCAAAAGGAGCAAGCCTTGCGCCGCAGCTGATCAGGATCGACTTGGCCGTTTTACCAGCCGCCAGTTTGTATTTTTTGTACTGCCTCACGGCAAAGTGATCGGCGTCCTTGGTCTCCAGCTCTTCGAACATTTGATCGACCTCGTTCTTGAATGTCTCATCCTCCTCTCGGGCTTCAGACGCGTCGATCATTTCGAGCAGCGTGGTGAAGTTTTTCTCCTGTTCAGGTGCTTCGTACCAGATGTAGCCAATGAGTGCAGAGTAGTAGAGTCGTTCGGCTTTGATCCAAAAATCCTCACCGGCTCTTTCGCCTTCGCCTTTCGTGTTCATGATGATGGCGTTGACAAGTTTAAGGATATCCTTCTCGCTGCGGAGATAAGCAAAGGGGTTGTAATGCATGCTCTTTTGAAAATCAATGGTGTTTAGCACTTTGATCCGGTAGCCATGTCGCTTCAAAAGCGTGCCGCATTCGACCAGGATCTGGCCTTTCGGATCCGTTATGACGTAGGAGGAATGCATTTGCATCAGATTGGGTTTGACAAAGAAGCGCGTCTTGCCCGAACCGGAACCACCAATGACAATAACATTTTTATTTCGGGCCAGTTTCGGATTCTTGGGGCGACTCTCCATCGTCAGGTGTTCCGTTTTTGTAAGAATAATGTTGTTGCGAAAATTTTTATCAATGTAGGGAGCAATGTCTTTGGCCGTGCCCCAGCGAGCCGAGCCATACTCGACGTCTTTGCGAAACTTCTTCTTATTACGACTCTTGATCAAAATTGCCGCCTTCAATAATCCGGCCGCCAATAGTCCGACGAGGACATCCTTTAACGCCAGCGATGGCCAGGGGAACAGACTGTAAAGATCCAGACGATCAATCATTGCAAGCATGCGGTCAATAAGATCGCCCCCACGGAAGAAACCGTAGAACTGGCTGATCTTATTACCGAAGTACCACGGCACAAGAAGTGGCAGGTTGGTGAGGATAAGGTGCTTCATATCCAGCCTCATCGGATCACCTCTCGTTTCTTGATTTTTGCCTGCGTCTTCGCTCGGGTGTTTTTAGGATGCTTGCGGTCTTCAGCTTTCGTTTTCCCGCGTAGTTCTTGGATCTTCATGCGAACGGATGGTTGTTCTTTTACCTTGAGCCGTTTCTGAACGTATTCGTTGAAAGCCATTTGAAGCACGTCGACATCTTTGCCTTTGAAGAAAACAAGGTATTGGGGTGGGTTGTGACTGGAATCTCTTTTCAGGGCATATTCAATACCATATTTTCTCGCCGTCTTCTCAAAGCCTTTGATATTCTCGTCACTGATTTCGATGCTGTTAAGAGCTGCCCGGTCTTGCATCAGTTCTCTGACCGTCATGCGGCCGCGGTAACCTTCGGCTGAAGTCGTATTTTGTCTTCCGCGCTTCTTGTTTATCTGATTCATACGAAGATGCTTTTGCAATGCCCGCAGCAGCACGGTTGCGGTCATCTTTGACGACCGAACGGCTAACGTAACTGTGCGCTCTGATACTTCGTCTTGCATGTGACGCTCCTTTCTGTGTAATAAAAAACGAGCAGACGTTTGCTCGTTCACTGATCGATATTCGATCAAGGTCATGCTTCTTGTACTAATGATTGGCGATGTAGAATGTCTGTTAATTACCAACCAAGGAAGGCACCGGACAGGAGATACGGTTTAGCTGCCGTACAAATCGTGATTCACCTCTGCCTGGTAGTAATGCTTATAAGTTAATCTGGAGTTGAAAAGTGTTGCCAGCAGGTAAGCTTTGATGTTGTAGACCTTGCTCGTGTTGTTTCTTAAGCTTTCGATGACGTATTCGATATGACCGTAATCCAGCTTCAGAAACTGACTTCGTACTACAGATGCAGGAAAGTCAGATCCATTAATGCGGATTGTCTCCCGATTCGAGTTAACCGTCTCAACCATGATGTCAAGGATTTCTGTCGCCGTGTCACCATAGCGATGAAACAAACTATGGTAGTCGATGCTTTCCATGATCATTTGGCGATATCCCGTCCATGGATCCACCTTTTCATGCCGAGCAGATGAGGAAGTCAGTTCTCCCGGATTAGATTGATAGATAGATATTTCCCCCTCATTCAACTCAGTCTTATTAATATCAGTCTTATTTGCTTCCGCTTTTCGGAAGTCTTGACTTCCTTTTTCCGGAAGTCTTGACTTCCCTTTATCGGAAGCCTTGACTTCCTCTGTGGATAACACTGTGTATAACTTGCCGCCATTTACTTCAATCTCCGGAGAATCCAATTCGGTTGGTTGCTGCTGCAACACAAAACTTTTTACATAAATCCTGGCAGGCTTTCCCATTCCCTGTTTCACGCGTTCAATAAGGCCGATGCCCTTTTCGCCATCCAACTCCGCCATGATTTTTACACCTTTGTTATGGCCGCAGTTCATGTGCTTCATGACGTCTTCCAGGGTGAAGTAGATAAAAACCCGGTTCATCTCATCGAGCCACTGATTCTTGAGGGATAGTCCCATGCGGTCAAGCATTAATCCGTAAAGCACTTTTGCATCACTCGATAGGCCATGAAATACTTCGTTTGTAAACAGGACTTTGGGAATGCGATAGAAGGTAAACTGCTCAGCCTCCTGACCGTAAAAATAGTCAAATTCTGGTTTCATGGACACCCCCTATCACTTTGGTGTTAACTTATTAAATAGTTGCGTTTTGGTGAAAGCCTCATAACTGAACTCCCCAGAACGATGAGTGAAAAAGAAAACAAAAGATCTGTGCATCATGATATTTGAGTCGAGCAGTTCATTATCTAAATGTGAAAATGAAAAAGAGGTCAAGCATCTCTACCTGACCTCAAAGACATTTCTCCATCCTATATTCAAGTGTTCGATCTCTGGTGGATTTGAAAAAGAAAAAACAAAACCGAAAAGTTTTTGCTTTTCGGCTTGTTTTGGTGGAGAATATGGGGCTCGAACCCACGACCTCCTGAATGCCATTCAGGCGCTCTCCCAGACTGAGCTAATTCCCCGTTTGTCCCAAACCCACTGTAAACAGCGGATCTAGCGGATTATCCATCATTCAGTTTTCAAATATCCCGCGGGGTAGCAGAGTTGACAGTTCGCTCTCCCAAGTGAGCTACACCCCCGTGGCTTTGACAAAATTAGCATAAAGGGATCATCGTGTCAATCTCGATCGAGCAAGGAACTATGCAAACCGGTTTACGCAAACTGAGCACGGTACAGGTCTTCGTATGCGCCTTTATTGGCCAGCAATTCCGCATGAGTTCCCTGCTCAATTATCTCGCCGTCACTTACCAGCAGGATCGTGTCGGCGTTTTGTATCGTGGACAGACGGTGAGCGATGACAAATGATGTGCGTCCCTCAATCAGCTTATTCATCGCATCCTGAATTTTGATTTCTGTTCGGCTGTCGACATTTGATGTCGCCTCATCCAGAATCAGAAGCGGCGAATCGAGCAGCATCGCCCGCGCAATCGTCAAGAGCTGTTTTTGTCCCTGCGACAGGTTGGTGGCGCCGTCGCTGATTATTGTGTCGTAGCCGTTTGGCTGGGCCTCGATAAATGCGTCGATGTGCGCGGCTCTGGCCGCACGTTTCACATCTTCAAGACTTGCCTCCGGTTTACCGTAGGCGATGTTGTCGCGAATCGAGCCCTGAAACAGCCACGTATCCTGCAAAACCATCGCGAACGATTGCCGCAGACTGCTGCGCGTTACATCCTGAATCGGATATCCGTCGATACGGATTTCACCTGCCTGCGGATCATAGAAACGCATCAGGAGATTGACGAGTGTTGTCTTCCCTGCACCGGTCGGTCCCACGACTGCGGTCAAACTTTGTGCCTTAGCCTTCAGGTTCAGAGTGCGAATTACCGGCTTGCCAGGTTCATAGGCAAAGGACACCTGGTCGAATTCGACTTCACCTTTGACATCCGTGAGATCGAGTGCGCCGTCCTTATCGGCCGGTTCCGCCGGTTCGGCAAGCAGCGTGAATACGCGTTCAGCTGCTGAAAGGGCCGATTGCAGCTCAGCGATGAGCGCAGCAACTTCATTGATCGGACCGGAAAAACGGCGGGAATAAAGGATGAAGGCAGTCAGGTTGCCGAGACTGAAGCGTCCTGCAATAAAAAGAAGCGCACCGAACATGGAGACAAGGGCGAGCGATATATTGCTGATCAGGGTGACCGACGGGCCGTTCATCGACGCCTGGTAATCGGCCTTGAAATACGCATCCATGCTGTCGATATTGCGTTCGCGAAACTCGCTCGCAAAGTGCTCTTCCTGATTGTACGCGCGGATCGTTTTCTGTCCGTACAGTATCTCTTCAACATAGCCGTTCATCTCGCCCAGTTTCTTCGATCGTTTTCGGAAGAGCGGGCGCGTCTTGCGGATGCGATAGATCGTAAAGACAATCGTGGCCGGCACAATGAGGAGGAATACGAGCGACAGGTCAAGCGAAAGGCGGATCATCATGATCAATGAGCCGACCACTGTAATCACGCTGGCGCCGATCTGGATGATGTCATGCGTCAGTGACTGGCTGACCACATCGAGGTCGTACGAAATGCGTGAAACAAGATCTCCCGTCTGACGCGTGTCAATGTAGGCGAGCGGCAGTTCCACAATCTTATTGAAGGTATCCTGCCTCATGCGTTTGACGACGCGCTGAGAGAGACGCACAACGAGGCGCGTGACAACATAATTGAGAATGGCCGCACCTGAATAGGCAGCCAGCATCAAAAGTGCTTTTTGGACGGTCAGCGGTATGTTCAGCTGCCCCGAATTGCCGCCCATCGCATCGATCGCCTGGCCGCTCAGCTGCGGTCCCCAGAGCGCGAGCACATTTGAGACCAGGATCAGGCTGAAGGCAAACAACAGCATGATCCACTCGCGTCTCAGGTATGCCAGCAATCCGCGCAGTGTTTTGCGGTAATCCTTCGGTTTCGCGCGCTTTTCTTCAGTAATCATCGTTTCAGCCACGTCACGGTACCTGCCTTGCATCGGCGGATGTGCGCGAAGTTCTGCCCAGCTGCATGTGCGCGATTTCCCGATACGGCTCGCACACCGCCATCAGATGATCGTGATCGCCCTGCGCAATCGCCCGTCCCTTCTCCAGGAAAAGTATTTCGTCAGCCTGCCGCACCGAACTGATGCGCTGCGCAATGATGATCGTCGTCGTTTCGTAATGCCTGCGCAGCGCACCGCGCAGTCTGGCTTCCGTTTTGAAATCGAGCGCACTCGACGCATCGTCCAGCAAAAGCACATCCGGTCCGCCTGCCAGCGCTCTGCCGAGCAGGAGCCGCTGCTTTTGTCCGCCGGACAGATTGACGCCTTTCGACGCCAGTTTAAAATCAAGGCCGCCGTCTTTGTCCGCGAGGAAATCGTCAGCCTGTGCATGTCGGAGTGCGGTCATCAGTTCGTCGTCGTCAAAATCGCGGCCAAAGCGCACATTGGCACGAACCGTATCGCCGAAGAGAAAATCATTTTGAAAGACGATCCCGAACAGCGCTTTCAACTCGGCTGCCGGGACTTCTTTCAGCGGTACACCGCGGACCTGGATCTCACCCGAAGTTACATCGTACTGGCGGAGAAGCAGGCGAATAATGGTGCTCTTGCCGGAACCGGTTGCACCCATGATACCTAGCGTGCGGCCCGGATACAGAGCGAAACTGATATCCTCCAGATCATTTTGCTTGCCCAGATAACTGAACGTCACATGCCGGAAAATCACCTCCGGTACATCGGGCGATGCCGAAGGCAAAACGGATGCCTCTGCAGCCGGCACCGCCTGACTCTGATCGACGGGCATGTCGAGCACCTCAGTGATTCTGGCCGTTGAAGCCACCGATCGGTTGTAAATATTGAACATGCGGTTTAGACCGAGCAGTGAGTTGGTAATCTGAATAAAGTAAGACATGAAGGCGATAATCGTCCCCGTTTTCACGAGTCCGGCACCGGCAAGATGGGCGCCGTAGATCAGGACAACGGTGAGGCCGCCAAAAAGCAGAATATTGACAAGCGGCGACATCAGCGCCATGAGATCGATCGCCGCCACCTCAGCCTGCCTGACATCTTCATTCACAACGCTGTATCGTTCCTGTTCAAATTGTGTCTTGTTCAATGCTTTCGACACCTTGATGCCGCGAATATTTTCCCGGATCACCTGAACCATATCATCCACTTTTATCTGCACCTGGCGAAACTTCGGAATGGCCCTGCTGAAGACAAAGCGAATAACAAAAAAAAGCGGAATCACGAGTACGACGAGAACCAGCGCCAGCCGCCAGCTGAGATAGAAACAGAAGAAGACACCGCCAAGGAATAAAAGCAGCGAGCGAATACCCATGCGCAAGGTCGCACTGAGAAAACGGTGAATCACGTACGTATCTGATGTCAGCCGCGATTCAAGCGACGAGACAGAAATCTCATCGAGCTGACGCGCGGAGAGGTCAAGCGAGCGGCAGAACAAGTCCTGCCTGATATTTGAGACAACTTCCGACGCCGTGCGCGACGCCATGTGATTCGCCGCCACGTTCAAAAACCAGGCTGCAATCGAGCAGCCTGCCATGAAAATTCCCCAGAAGACGATCCGTCCCGTATCCCGGGTCGGAGTCACCTCATCGACAATGAACGCCAGAATCGTCGGCAGAACAACCTCCAGAAGCGTCCCCGTCGTCTTGATCACCGCATTTTTGATGACGCGGCCGCGCAGCGGTGCGACGTACCTCCTAAGCATCCACTTTATCGTCTCCTTTCGCGAGTATCGCAGTCAGGCCTGCTCAATCACCTCAGCACCATCATACCGCAGTCGCCTGAACGGCTGGTCAGAAAACGCCGGGTCAAGCGGCAGGCGAGAACCCGTATCAGGCTGTCACGGGTCTTGCCGAATGTCAAACCAAAACTGGCTCACGTCCTGTCAAGTCGGCTATTATGGAAAAAGAGGTGCAACGTGACCATTGGATACGGATCAATCATACTGCGCGACTTTTGCGAAGCGGATATCACGGACTATATTCGCTGGATGACCGAAGAAACGGCCTGGCAAGACTGGGATGCACCCTGGGAGAAGGGACTCCCGTTTGATGCAGAGCAGTATCGCAAAATGAAACTTGATGCCTTGCGGCAGACGGCAGCCGATGCAAATTTGCGCCGCAGTTTTGAAATTGGCACGCGAGATCATGTGCACATCGGCCGCGTCAATGCCTACCTGACCGATCAGGATTATGTGTGGAAACACAGCACCGACGGCGGTTTTCGTTATACCCTCGGGATCGATCTGTGCGAATCTTCCTACTGGCACCGGGGCCTCGGCACCGAGGCATTCATGGCCTATATCACCTATCACCGGCAGCATGGCATACCAGAAGTATTCACGCAGACCTGGTCCGGCAATCTGCGCATGGTCCGCGTCGCACATAAATGCGGCTTTTCGCTGGTGGATCGAAAGCCGGATACGGTCAGTGTCTGCGGCAAGTTGTACGATTCACTGACGTTTGCCTTGAGTTAAACGTGTCGTTCATCGCACACGGGAGCAACCAGACGAATTTTGCGGCGACGTAATCCGGCTGCCTGTGCTTGATTCGCTTCGTATACATAAGCGACTCTCTTTTGCTTGTGATTGCGAAGCAGGACGCGGGAAATGTGCGGTCAAGCGCAAAATCGCTTAACCGTTTGTCCTAATTATTCGAAAAATGATTCCGGATTGACGACAGCGGCAGGGTTATATGCATGGATTTTATTGTTCCGCGAACTGTTGCTGCCTGTTTTCAGGCACCACAATAGCAACTTCGGCGAAGATAAAGTAATTATACATTATCTTTCGGCATATTGCCACATCCCTGCTTAAGTTTATTTATATTGCCTTTCCCGGCAAGTTCAATTATCAGTACTTTTCGGCATTTTCTTGCAATTTATCACAATTTTGCCAATTTCTACAATATGAGGAACTTATTCAATTTTGCATGAAGATGCATATTTTTCATTGACCCTTGCCGCGAGCTTTGCTAGGGTACCTGTATAGTCAAGTAATATTGTTGACGAAGGAGGCCCCATGAAAAGAAGAACAACAAATCTGCTCATCTGTCTGCTGCTGACTTTCGCCATATTTGCTAGTGGTAGTATGGTCAGTGCCGCGGCAGGTGAAAAAGTGCCGTCACTTACCATTTTAAGTTCGCTCCCTGAAGCGAACATGGTGAATTATGAAATGGCACAGGAAGTTGCCGAGGAACTGCAGTTGCTCGGTGTTGACATCGTCGCCCAACCGATGGACTTCGCCGTCCTGCTCGATGTCATCTACGGTGAAGACTCCGATTATGACGCATACACCATCGGCTGGTCCGGTCGGATAGAGCGTCTCGACCCCGACATGTTTATTCATTCCATCAACCACTCGGAGAACGCAGATGCGGGCGGGAACAACACAAACAAATACCGCAATCCGGAATTTGATGCCATCGCGGATGCTCAGCGTCAGGAGATGGACATCGAGAAGCGCCGTGAGCTCGTCTTTGAAGCTCAGGAAATTCTGGCCGAAGACGTGCCCCATATCACGCTCTACAGCCGTTCGAACATGCAGACCTACAATAAAGACCGTTTCGCCGAAGTGATTAACATTCCGGGCGAAGGGCTGTTCAATGAGTGGACACCATTTACAATCGAACCGCTCACCGACAAAACGGTTCTCACGGTCGCAAGCAACGTGAACATCGATGACATGAACCCGCTCAGCTCGAAGAGCGTATACGGCTGGAGAAACCTCCGCCTCATCTACGACAAGCTGGTTCGACTGTCTCCCGAAATTGAACCGGTGCCTTGGGCAGCCGAGTCATGGGACGTCGTCTCCGATGATGTCATTGACGTGATCTTAAGAGAGGGCATGACATTCCACGACGGCGAGCCGGTCACAGTCGATGACGTCAAATTCTCCTATGAACTGTTCATCAGCGAGAACGTGGAATACTTCGCATCTTTTCTCACGCCGATCGACACGATCGAGATTGTGGATGAGAACACGGTACGCTTCAACCTGAAGTATCCGTATGCTCCGTTCATCACAAACACACTGGCCCAGATCCCGATTCTGCCCCAGCACATCTGGGAAGACATCGAGCATCCTGTCACTTACCCGAATCTCGAAGCCATCGGCAGCGGTCCGTTTAAGCTGGAACGCTTCCAAACCGGTGAGGAGCTCGTCGTTTCGCGTTTTGATGACTACTTCGAGCAACCCCTGATCGACGGCTACATTTTCCAGATTTTCGCTTCGCCCGAAGGCGTACTGACTGCTCTGGAGCTCGGCAACGTGGACATGGTCTCATATGACCTGGTCCCGGCACATACCGAGCAGATCTTGAACAACGCGGACGGCAAATATGACCATCTCGAACTGACAGAAGCGCAAGACATCGGCTTCTTCTATCTCGGTTTGAACTTGGATCGCGCTCCGTTCAACAACAAGGCATTCCGCATCGCCATGGCCCATCTGGTCGACTACGATCTCGCTGTTGACGTTCACCTGAACGGCTACGGCGACCGAGGCGGCGGCGGACTCGTCATTGTGGAAGGCAACCAGTTCTGGCATAACCCGGATGTGCCGATCTACGACACATACGATCCGGATCGAGCCAGAGAGATTCTCGAAGAAGCGGGATTCACCTGGGATTCGAGCGGCAATCTGCTGATGCCGGCCGAATAGGCCAGCGCAAGCCGGCAGCATAAAGCCCTGGACGATTGAAGTCGTTCCCCGGCCGACCTCGCGGTCGGCCGGGGATTTATACATCCGGCTTTTTCTTCCCGGATGCGCCGCCACAAAGAGGTATAGACGTGTTAAGTTACGTGTTGAAGCGACTCGGCATCATGTTGTTAATGATTTTTCTGGTCGCCACGATGATATTCTTTCTGTTCCGAACTATGCCGGGCGACCCGACGGCTTTTGTCGTCGACCCGTCGATTCCGCAGGAAGCGCGCGAGCATTTGCTCGATCGCTACGGGCTGAACGACAGCCTCTGGGTGCAATATCAGGTATTCCTGAAGGACCTGGTCCGGCTCGATTTCGGTGATTCCTTTTTCTACAATCGCCCGGCCATCGAAATAATGGGTGAAAAACTGGCCGCAACCTTGATCCTCATGTTCACCGCCATGATTCTGGCCTACGCGATCGGAATCATGTTCGGTGCCTACATGGCTTGGAAACGGGGATCTTTGGCTGAAACAAGCGGCATTGCCGTCGCCTTGTTTTTCCGCTCGGCACCGACTTTCTGGGTCGGACTGATGAGTATCCTGTTCTTTTCCGTCACGCTCGGCTGGTTTCCCGCGCAAGGCATGCGCACAGCCGGAACGGGCGGCGGAACGTTTGCCGAGATGTTCCTGAACACGGATTTCCTGAGGCACCTCGTGCTTCCTGCCTTCGTGGCAGCGCTCTACTTCATTGCCACACCGCTGCTGACTATGCGAAACAGCATGCTCGAAGTCATCTCCGAAGACTACATTGAAATGGCCCGGGCGAAAGGCATCAAGGAGAGGCGGATTCTGTTCCGACACGCCGCCAGAAATGCTCTCCTGCCGGTCGTCACTTCCGGAGCACTCTTCATCGGCTCGGCCATCGGCGGTCAGGTATTGATCGAAGTCGTTTTCAACTGGCCCGGGCTCGGCCGAGAAATCGTCACCGCCGTCACACGGCACGACTATCCTCTGGCGCAGGGGTGCTTCATCATTATCTCGGCGATGGTTATGGTCATGAACCTTGTCGCCGACCTGATCTACGCAGCCTTGGATCCGCGTATTTCATATCAAAGGACGGGAGGGTAACCATGGCTGAGACAAAAAATGCTGTGCGCACCCGCAGGCACGTTAACAAACAAAGTGTCTGGCGATTATTTCTGAAGAACCTCAAGCGCGATAAACTCGCCTTGTTCGGCATCATCATGCTCATATTTTTCATCCTGGTCGCGATCTTCTCCACCTCGCTCGCACCATATGGACCCCGCGACAGGCACTACAACGAGGACGGCAAGATCCGCCGGCTGGAACCGCCGTCGTCGGCACATCCATTCGGCACAACCGATGTCGGGCGCGACATATTTTCACAAGTTATACTTGGGACCAGAACAGCCCTGCTTGTCGGCATACTGGCCGCCATTCTGGTCACCGTTGTCGGCTCAGTCGTCGGAATAATCGCCGGTTATTACGGCGGCTGGATCGATACCGTGGTCATGCGGGTCGTGGATTTCTTTTACGCTATCCCGTTCATCCCGTTCGTTATTGTGCTGGCGGCTGTTCTGAAACCCTCCATCTGGAATATCATCCTGGCGGTATCGCTGCTCTCCTGGCGCACAGTCGCACGACTCGTTCGCTCGCAGGTACTGTCCGTATCGAAGCGGCCGTACATCAAAGCCGCAAGAGTCGCCGGTGCCGGTAATCTTCGCATCATGTTCAAGTACATCCTGCCGAATGTAGTTCCCCTCATTTTGCTGGAAATGGCATTCATGGTGAACTGGGCAATCACAGCGGAGGCGAGCATCGCATTCCTCGGCTTCGGCGATCCGCGTGTCCCGAGCTGGGGCCAGATTCTTCATATCGTCTTCTCCACCGGCAACTCACGCGTCGCCTGGTGGTGGATCACCGCACCGGGACTTGCCATCGTGCTGCTGCTTTTGTCGATCTTTTTCGTGGCCCGCGCTATGGAAGAAGTGGTTGACCCGCGTTTAAGGAGGCGATGATGGCACTACTCGATGTCAGAAATATCACCATTGAATATAAAACAGAATCCGGTCTGCTCCGTGCCGTTGACGACGTGTCATTCACGCTGAACGATGGTGAAAGCCTCGGACTGGTCGGCGAATCGGGATGCGGCAAGACGACGCTTGCCAAATCGATTATGCGTTTGCTCGCTAAAAATGGCCGTATCAGTGAAGGACAGATGATTTTCAAAGGCGAGGATCTCATCACGAAATCGGATGATGATATCCGCCGCCTGCGTCTGGACGAGATCGCTATGGTCTCCCAGAGTGCAATGAACGCTCTGAACCCTGTACATACAGTCGGAAAACAGCTTATCGAGGGCATTCAGGCACATTCGAAAGCATCGAAACGCGAAGCCTATCAGCGCGCGGTCGATGTCTTTCGCATGGTCGGACTTGAGGCAAAACGCCTGCGAGCCTATCCGCATCAAATGAGCGGCGGCATGAAGCAGCGCGCGATCATCGCGATGGCGCTCACGCTGAACCCTTCCCTCATCATAGCGGACGAACCGACGACGGCACTGGACGTGGTCGTGCAGGATCACATCCTGCAGCAGATCATCCGCTTGAAGAAGGAAATCAACGGCGCCATGATCCTGATTACGCATGACATCTCAGTTGTGTCCGAAACGTGTGATTCCATTATCGTCATGTACGGCGGCAAGATCATGGAACAGGCTCCGACGAGTGTCTATTTCCGTAATCCGACCCATCCCTACTCGCTCGGACTGAAGAACGCATTCCCCAGCATCACCGAGATCGGCGAAGAGCTGATCTCCATCCCGGGAACACCGCCTGACCTGCATCAGGAGCAGCCCGGCTGCCGTTTCAGCGCGCGCTGTCCGTTTGCCACACCGAAATGTGAGGCAGAAGTTCCTCAGCTCGAAATGATCGGCGAGAACCACCGCTCGGCATGTCACTACAACGATGATGTTGAGCGGTTCAGAGCAGAAAGCAAAAAACCGGAAACCTGGCAGGCCGTCAGAGAGCGTATCGCTCAGGCCGCCGCGAAAGCGAGTGATCTGAATGGATAAACCGTTGATTCAAATTGAAAACCTGACAAAGATCTACCCGGTACATCGAAAACTGCGTGACATTATCGGCGGGAAGCGACCGGCGGTCCGTGCCGTTGACAGCATAAACCTTACGTTGAAATCGGGCGAAATACTGGGACTTGCCGGAGAAAGCGGTTCCGGCAAAACGACAACCGGCGAGATCCTCGTGCGTCTGCAGGATGCAACCGGCGGTCAAATCAACATCGCCGGGCATCCGCTCGACAGCCGCGACCGGAGAACTAGAAAGCGCTTCCGCAAAGACGTACAGATGATATTCCAGGACCCGTACGAAACACTGAACCCGCGCTTCAACCTCTTTGATACGATCGCCGAACCGCTTCGCATACATGGGGAGCGGAACCGCACAGTTCTCTATGACCATGTCATCAAAGTACTGGAGATCGCAGAACTGAAACCGGCGGAACATTACGTCTATCGTTTCCCGCACGAACTGTCGGGCGGGCAGCGCCAGCGGGTTGCGATTGCCCGCGGCATCGTTCTGGACCCCAAAGTGTTGGTCGCGGACGAACCGGTTTCCATGCTGGACGTCTCGATCCGTGCTGATATCCTGAACCTGCTGAAGCGCCTGCGGCGCGATATGGGGCTCACCATGCTCTACATTTCGCATGACCTCTCAACGATCAAGTATCTTTGCGACCGGATCGCCATCATGTATCTCGGCAAAATTCTCGAAATCGGCCCGGTAAATGAGGTTATCGACAACCCCGTTCATCCCTACACGCAGGTTTTGCTTTCCGCCGTTCCCGTGTCGGATCCTGAATACAAGAAAACAAGAATCCTCATCGATGACGAAACACCGGATCAGATCAATCTGCCGGAAGGCTGCCGTTTCGCTCCGCGTTGCCCCTTCGTTAAAGATATCTGCAGGACGTGTGACCACACCCTGTTCGAATACAAGGATGATCATCGCCATGCCTGCCTCTTCACGAAAGACGAGCAGACAGTTAATACCTGAAGTTTTACGACTATGCGGATCACGTTGTTCACTCTATCGGCACACCGAACGCTTGCAGACCCCTGTATGCGATTGCGGTGACCATCCCGGTCCAGTTCAACGGCGATCACAGGATCTTGGAGTCACGTCAGGCTAGTAATGATGCCGTGCTGGATTGCCACGTCATGCAGATCGCGGAACATGGCTTTCATATTAGGACCGTATTCTACCGGCAAGGCCTGGATGAAGCCGTCATAAACGATCTTGTCTTTGAATGGCAGTATATTCATTTCAATTGAAACCGGCAGGCTCTGCCGCAGCATCGCGGACAGAGCATCACTTAATCCCTTGATTCCATAGAGCCTGCTGTCCTCATCTTTTTCACCCGCAACGAGAATAACTGCATATTCCGGCTTATACTCAAGTACAATACCCATTTTGATTTCCTGCCTGCGTTTCCACCCGCGCACTATGTCTGCCTCTTCAGGCATAAGTGCAGCATCCTTCAGGTAATCGTCGATCAGGGAGGGGGTATCCCATAATGCGTTCCTGACCTTGAGCATCATGGCTGTTGTCGCCCCGTTCGGATTATCGGGTCCAATTTTCACATCAAGCACATTTCCACGATCATTGACATAGCCGAGAAGACCTAACCAGACTTTGTAAAATTGCCGGCATTCGGTTTCCGTCAATTGTGCAGTGCCGGCATCCTCAATCAGCGCACAGCATCGCTTGTACTTCTTTTTGCTTCCGCAAAGACAAGGATCATTTCTGCCGACATGCTGATTGTGCTGCAGAAACAGCGGCTCAGACAGTTCACGATTGCTGACTATTTCCATAAGTTCTGTGGGCGTATGTCCCTTGTTTTCCCAGCGACGCGCGTTGTTCACAAGTGACATGATCAAGTCGAGAATATCCTGAATCTGCGAATCTTCCTCAAAGATGCAGTCATTGTCTGCCAGAATCGACATGACGTCTCCAAGAGGCGCACCATTCTCCAATTGAGCACTCATCTGACGGATCGCCCGGATGGTATTTTGCCCGCAACCAAAGGTTTCGAACATGAAATCAACAAAATTATGCCAGTCCGAATCATCCGCGAAGCTTTCATCAGCATATTTCAGGAATTCAGTTTTTTCGGGAAGATAGCGCGGTTTATCCGCTTGGTCTTGCAGCAAGTAATCTGCATTTTCCAAGTTGTCAAAAAAATAATAATGTACCAGATGTTTCTTATAGAAACCGTATTTGCCTTTTTTCAGGATAAGCGGGAGCAGCAATACATAAAGCGCTTCCGTCGTCGTCTGATCCACGTTCTGGCTGTTAAGGAACCACTGATTAATGCAAACCAC
>LSQX01394056.1_pt1 | contig 39691 bp, 25 predicted proteins | sample 654561 | NCBI WGS metagenome assembly LSQX01 (sample SAMN04489861, study PRJNA283612) | anaerobic digester metagenome | isolation source: 4 biogas reactors fed with cattle manure at either 37C or 55C with and... | place: Denmark: Kongens Lyngby | collected 2014 | reverse complement strand
AGCCTTTTCTGAAAGTGCCGAAATAAGGTTTATTCGCACATCAGCAGTCTTAACAGGTTCAAAATTATTCTTTAGTTTAGCATTTATTGTAATGAATTTTTCTATTCTTCCTGCATGAACGGATAACGGAAATCGGTAGGAGGAATCAAAGTTTCCTTAATTGTACGAGGGCTTATCCATCGCAGCAGGTTCAGATAGCTTCCTGCCTTATCGTTAGTACCCGATTGACGTGCTCCACCAAAAGGCTGTTGTCCTACAACTGCACCTGTTGGTTTATCATTGTAATAAAGATTACCTGCTGAATACCGCAACGCACGGCAAGCTTTAACAAGTTCATTTCTGTCCTGTGCAAAAATTGACCCCGTTAATCCATAAGGCGAGGTGTTATCAACCAGTTCAAGGGTTTTGTCAAAATCCTTATCTTTATATACAAACACACTTAAAACAGGTCCGAATATTTCCTCTTCCATTGTAACAAAATGAGGATCAGTCACCTGTATAACAGTAGGTTCGATAAAATAGCCAACTGATTTATCTCCATTTCCTCCGTGAAGGATTTTTGCATCTGTTGAAGTTTTAGCTTTATTAATATATCCCATGATATTGTTAAAAGCATTTTCGTCAATTACTGCGTTCATAAAGTTTGAGAACTGCTTTACATCTCCAACAGTTATATGCGAAAGTTTTTCCAACATTCTTTCTTTGATCGCAGGCCACAACGATTCAGGAATATAAGCCCGTGAAGCCGCAGAGCATTTTTGACCCTGAAATTCAAAGGAACCTCGAACCAATGCTGTAGCCACCTCATCAACTCCGGCAGAATTATGAACCAAAACAAAATCCTTTCCGCCCGTTTCTCCAACAATCTTGGGATAAGTACGATATTTGGGCAAATTGGCTGAACTTGCCTGCCATAATTGATTAAATGTGCGATTTGAACCGGTGAAATGCAATCCGGCAAAATCAGGATCACTCATCACGATATTACCTATTAAAGAACCCTGACCCGGAATAAAATTGATAACACCATCAGGTAAACCGGCTTCCATAAAGATCTTCATAAGGTAATAATTCGATAAAATAGCAGTAGTAGCCGGTTTCCAGACAAGAGTATTACCCATTACCGCCGGCGACATATTCAGATTAGATGCAATAGAGGTAAAATTAAACGGAGAAACTGCAAAAATAAAGCCTTCAATAGGACGATATTCAATGCGGTTTAGGATACCCGGCTCTGAATGTGGCTGATTTTCATAAATTCTTGAAATATAATGTGCATTAAAATTCAGAAAATCAATGGTTTCACAAGCTGCATCAATTTCTGCCTGCATAACATTCTTGCTTTGGCCAAGCATACTGGCAGCATTAATAAGCGCACGGTATTTATTTCTCAATAACTCAGCAACCTTTAACGTTATTGAAATCCTTTCGATCCATGAAATCTCAGCCCATGCCTTATGTGCCTTCAAAGCAGCTTCTACAGCCATTTTTATTTCCTTTTCGCCTGCTTTATGATATACTGCAAGTTTGTGCTGGTGGTTATGAGGCATTACAACATTACCTGTATCACCAGTACGAATTTCCTTACCTCCGATAATTAACGGAATATCAATAACCTCCGAACTAATCCTGTCAAGCTCATCTAAAATAGTCTTACGCTCGGGTGTACCGGGTGCATACGATTTAACCGGCTCATTCGCAGGATTATCAAAATGAAAAATAGCATTGTTCATAATATTATATTTAATTTATTAATTGATTTACTTATTGATACAAACAAGCATACTTAATATTTTGTTTGCAAAACTGATAATACAATCCGCCTGAATGTAATGAGCGGAGACTGCCTATTCTCAGAGATATAAACATATCAATAATAAAGAACTTAAAACCAAAAGGATCGTTTTATAATTCAATATTTGAAAATTTCAGGTAAAATATGATAAAAAGCTGTAATTGAGGCTTGTTACATCAGATGCTCTTTTCTCAACAGGTCGTTAATAACTTTAACAGGATTAAAAGTAATAATTGGTGTTTCAACAAAAATTGTAATCCAGTCAGCCATAGCTCCATTCCATAATCCGGGAAGTTCCTGTGCTTTTAATTTACGGCCATCTTTTGATTTTTCAGCAATAAAACCGGTGGAAGGATCAACAAAATCGGGTAAATTAAAATTGTGCCCCCTATAATTCTTTAGTCCGCAAACCAGATCAACAGGATTAAAATGAGTGGAAGCCTGCATTATTTTTAGTTGCGATTCGTCAGCAAGATTTATCTGAGACGACTCTACTATTTGTAATAAAATCTTTCCTTCGACATCCTTTACCCAGAAAGGTCCTCCTCCGGGTTCTCCCTCATTTTTCACCATTCCACAGATACGTATAGGACGGTTCAAAACTTTTTTTAAAATTTCAATCTGCTCTTCATCCTTTAATTGCTTAAAATTATCCGGCAATCTGATATTTAGCATTTCATTGCAGAACACTGAAAAGTCATAGATCCTTTCCTTTCTGATATCAGGATTTTCAAGAGCCTGAAGCATACCAAACACTTCGGTCTGTAGTTCTACAAGCATTGAAACAATGGCTTTTTTATAAAGATAGGTTGTTTCTTTCAGGCGGTCGGGTACAATATTGTCAATGTTTTTTATGAATACAATATCCGCATTTAAATCGTTCAGATTTTCAATCAAAGCACCATGACCTCCGGGTCTAAACAACAAACTTCCATCAGTTTCCCTAAACGGATTATTGTTTAAGTCAACAGCAATTGTATCAGTAGAAGGTTTCTGAATTGAATACTCAATTTCATAACGTACTCCAAACCGTTCTTCATAAACTGCCTGAACCTTATCAACTAGTTTTTTAAAGTCATCAACATGTTCGGGCGAAACAGTGAAATGAACGCTTGCCATACCCTGGTCATTACAGGCATAATTAGCTGCTTCTACAAGGTGTTCTTCAAGAGCTGTGCGCCCTGACTCGTCACTGTAGCGGTGAAACCTGAGCAAAGCCTTGGGAAGATTGGCATAGTTCAATCCATCACTATCAAGAAGTTTCTTTAATACTTCTAAAAATTTACCTGACATCACCAATTCATCAAGCTGAAGCCCATCTTTTTCCAATGCTTCCTTAAGTTCTTCATAGAAGGCAAATTCCTTGATATTGTCAAAAAAATAAGCTGGTGAGTTAAAGCCTTTGTCTTTCAGCAAATCAACATCCTTAGGCGAAGCTGAAATTTCATCAATAAATTCAAAAAGAGATTTAAACATACGGCTTGCAGCACCCGAGGCAGGAACAAATTTTAGTACTTCTCTACCTTTAATAATACTTTCATAATTCTGAGAATATGCATTCACCTCATCTTCAGTCAACCTGCGTATTCCATGCTGAATTGTGGCAGGAGCTAATAGCTGCATAAACGGGAACCCATTTTTGAAATTTTCAATCTGTTTTTCAACCACTAAAGGATTTATACCCTTCAACTTAATTAAAGCAATGTCATTGGTACTGAACATATTATTAAGATTTAAAATTTATTCTGAATAATTGCCAAAAATATTAAAATAATCCCAACTTTATGAGTCAGAACAGTAAAATTGGATTAGTTTGGACTCTTTTCCCTTATAATTCATAGTATTAAACACAAGATCCAGAGTTTTTCACGGAATAAAAGTTCAAATGAAAAAATCTTTATCATAGATATTGGAATATTGTAAAAAAGAGTATTTTTGCAGCCCCAAACTCAAATACGGGATTTGTTCTTTAACAAACATTAATAAATACATTTGCCCAGGTGGTGAAATTGGTAGACACGCCAGCTTGAGGGGCTGGTATCCGTACGGATGTGCAAGTTCGAGTCTTGTCCTGGGCACCGAAGTTTAAACACAAAAAAATCAACAATTAAAACAAGTTGTTGATTTTTTTCTTTCATGCCCGGATGGCGGAATTGGTAGACGCGCTAGTTTCAGGGACTAGTATTCGCAAGGATGTGCAGGTTCAAGTCCTGTTCCGGGCACAAGCAAAAAACCATTCATGATTTGCTGATTCCCGCAAACCTTTCTTAACCTCTCACTTGCCCTCAAAAATATTACGGTAGCTTTTCACAGATCTAACCTGGTATTCCCGTTAAAGCCAGGATTACATCTCAGCTATTAATTCATCCGTGATTTCAAGGTTATGGAATACGTTCTGAACATCGTCGTCATCCTCGAAAATATCAATAAGTTTCATCACTTTTCGTGCCGATTCCAAATCAAGTGTAATGGTTTCTTTAGGGATACGCTGAAGTGAAGCATTTTCAGGTTCTACGCCTAACTCTTCAAGCTTTTTCATCATTGAGCCAAAGTCTTCCATAGCAGTGGTAACTGTAAAAAACCCTTCTTCAAGTTCAATTTCTTCAGCACCTGCATCAATAAGTTCCATTTCAAAAGTATCCTGGTCAATATCAGCTTTGGGAACAGTGAAAACACCTTTGCGATCAAAAAGAAAACTCAATGAACCATTAGTACCAAGGTTTCCGCCAAATTTATTAAAATATGATCTGACATTAGCAACTGTTCGCTGGAGATTATCGGTAGTACACTCAATATATAAGGCTATACCGTTAGGTGCATAACCTTCGTAGGTGGTTTCAACAAAGCTTTCTGAATCTTTATCAGAAGCTTTATTTATTGCCCTGCTAACATTATCTTTAGGCATGTTAACTCCTTTAGCATTAGCAATTGCCAGCCGGAGTCGTGGATTGCTATCCGGGTCAGGGCCACTTTCTTTAACGGCAATACTTATTTCCTTAATAATCTTTGAAAACATCTTTGAGCGTCTGGCATCCATAGCTCCTTTTTTCCTTTTAATTGTTGACCATTTACTGTGACCTGCCATAAAATAAAATTTTTAAATATTCAGGTTGTAAAATTACAAAAATACTTTGAAACCTAAACAAAAAAGGCTGCTAAAAATGGCAGCCATAAGCAAAAATTCGTCAAACTATTAAAACGATAAGACTGTGATCCCAACTGAAAATGGGTATAATTCAGGTCCTCTGTTTTCACGGAAAAGTGGCAGCAACGAATAATTACCATATAAATTCAGTTTTCCCCATCCAACTCTGAGCATAATATCAAGGCTCAGAGGATTAAGATAAAAATCATCTCTTTGTTTTTCCTTACGGCGACCTCCGTTCTCATGTACATTCTTTGAATGTGAGCCTATTCTTACACCACCCATAACACCAGCAGAGATATGAAAGCTATTAATATTGTTTTTTGAATTTGTCTGGTATTCAAAAAATAATGGGACATTCAGGTGCTGTACAGTAAGCTTACTTTTGGTTGATTTTATGCCTTCCTGTGGAATATAGGCAATTTTATCCTTTGATATGTCTAATTTTACATCATTGTAAAACCTGTAATTATTCCATTCCAAACCCAAACCTGTAACCAGTCCGAATTTATTGCCGGCCAGCGCAAAATTTTGTTCAAATACATTGATCTGCACATTGATTGCTTTTTCGTAACGCAAATCGAGGAAAGAATATTCATTTGGTACACTAAGCTTGCCTCCGGGTGTGATATATCCATTGATTCCCATGTCAAAACCAGCCCAGTGTCCATTGAATTTTGATTTCTTTTCTCCCTTTTTAAATGCAACTTTTCCTGATTCATCAACTTCGAGCTGAGCATTGCCAATTCTTACCCGTGTATTATCTCCGTCATAAACTTCAATCTCAAGGTTACCTATTCTAACATGAACCGAATCTCTGTATTCTGACGATCGAACATCAACATAGTTAAGAGAATCAATATTGATATCCTCGTCAACATATATGCTGTATTTTCCGATCTTCCCTGCACTCACAACAGATTTACCGTTAAAATACTCAAGTCTAGCTGCTCCGCTTATATCGCAATCAATCTTATCAGAAGCAGTAACTTTTGCTTTGGCAGCACCACTCACCTTTGCTTTTGTAACCGAAGTAAGGAGGTTAACAGCGTTAAGTCCTGATGCGCCACTTACTTCAGTATTGTGCAAATTAGCCTTACCTTTGATTTTAACAGTGGAAGCACCCGAGATATTAGAATCAAGCTGCTCAACATCAAATTCGGTATTGGCTTGTGCTGCACCTGAAACAGAGAGTGAAAATTGATCGGCTACAATGGGTCCTGAGCTTTTTAAAGTGGCAGCACTGCTAATATCAGCCGAAACAAGACTTGTATAAAAAACATATGCATTAAGTGCACTGGGATTTGAGATTCCTGTCGAACCTATTATAAGTATTCCATTATCAACTACAACTGTAATCTGGTTTTGTAAATTTTCGTCTGTTTCAATTTTAACAAGCGGGGAATCATATTTCTCAACAATGACATTAAATGCAGAGCTAACCTTGATAGCTGAAAAATTATTAACCTCATGGTCAACTTTAATAACATTCTTGTTGCCTTTGCCAGACTTCTGCGCACTGGCTACAGTAGCAAAAATAAGTCCGGGAAGCAGGAATAAGAAAAAAGCGGTTTGTTTAAAAAATGTTTTCATGAGCAAAAATTTTTAATAAGTTTCTTTTAACATCATTATGACGGAAATACTCAATCTTTTGTTACAGGAAGTTTTTAATGAAAATGTTAATAATTAATACTGAAGGGAGTATTAATTATTTTTATTCAGATTCTGGTTGATCCGAAACGACTGGCTTTCAAAAGCATATGATATGATATTGCCATTTTCATCCTTTTCTTTACGCAATTCTATATCAGCACCTGTTAACCAAGCAAATCCCTGAATCCCAATATTAGCAATCTTCAATAATTCATTCTTGCCGGGCATGAGATTACGTTCTTTTCCTTCGGGTTTGAACACTTCATTAATAACTGCCGAACCTTGAGCTAAAAGACGACCAGCATTAAAATCTTTCTCTGGAGCATCGGCATGGCGTATTTGTTGAGCAATAGCTAAATCGTTAAAATTTTCAGAGAAATAATAACTGTGATTTGCAACTATTCTATTATTCTCAATATTGATTATTGCTGACAATGTACTCATGGTGCCAATATTTTCCACTTTTACAGGAAGCTGTGCATTAGCCTGGGATTTAGAAAAAGGTTCATCCTCACTTTTTTCTGCTTTTTTAACTTCAGCTAGTAAGGTCTTTTTGCCGGGATCATGAAGTTTTTCAGTTTTTATTTCAGGTTCCTGAATAAGAGGGATGTCCTTTGGGGTTTCTATAACTTTATTTTCAACAGGATTTTCAGTAAATAAATTATTCTCTTTGTCTGGTGCTGAAGGAATAAAAATGAATTTTAAAGCTAAAAGCAGCAGGAGTATTGCTGCAGCGGCAACTCCATAATAAAACAACCTCGATGCAAATGGTACTATCAGAGTTTTCTTTAAACTCTCCTTATCTGGATATACAATACTGGTATCAGGCGATAAACGGCTTTTCCCAATAAGGTTGAATTCTTTTCTCAAAGCCGGGTTTTTATCTAGAAACTGGTTAAGTTCAAGGCTTTGTATTTCAGAAAGATCCTTCTCAAAAGCAGCTACAAAAACTTCCTCATAATTTTGCTCATTCATGTTGCCTACAGATATTACAGACTGCTTTTTAAGCATTTCTTTTCCTTTAAAACTTATTGATTCATCAGGTATAAGCTTCACAAATTCAAGGCTCTTGAACTCATCTTTTAACTCAGGGTGTGAATCAACAAACGCTATGAGTTTATCAATCTGCCGTTGGCTTAGCCTTCCTTCAAGATAATCGAGGAAAAAAGCCTCGTAATTATTATAATTGATTTCTGTCATTTTCAAATTACATTATGCAAACTACCAATATAATTCTTTAAAAAAACTCTTGCCCTATAGATATAAACCTTGACCTGCGATTCGTTCAAACCAGTTATCTGCCCGATCTCCTTATAACTGTAGCCTTCGTAATCTCTTAGCATTACAACTGATTTTTGTATTTCAGGAAGTTTATCAACGGCTTCATTCAATACAGCTTTGAGATCAATTGCAGAAGACTCAAAAATCATTTCTGATATATGATAATCTTCAAGTCTGGTTTGCCTTTTTTCTTTTCTTATTGTATCAATCATTGTATGATAGGCTGTAGTAAACAGGTACGATTTCGCTTTTTCACTCTTTACATCCTTTCGCCTTTCCCACAACCGTGTAAACGATTCTTGAACAACATCTCGGGCCAGTTCCTCATCATCAAGGCTTTTGAGGATGAAACGATACACTCCGTCGGCAAAACTATCAACACATGAATTGTATTCTGCTATTGTCATTTGCGCAATATGTCTTCTTATTTTTTTATGTATGACGTATTTTAATGATAAAAGTTACTTTTTCAAAAGATTATTTCAGAATTTCAGAGCAAAAAGTGTTAATAAATAAGTAGTGTATAGTTTTGCTGAAGTGACAATTAATTCTGAAAAGCTTTACCATTGGCTCTAAAGAACAATATACGCCCGGCAGGTGTAAAGGTACAATTAAATAGCCTGTTTTATTGTTTTATCACGATAAAATCCGTTATCGTCCGTTAGTTATTTATAACAAAAACAGATTTTTAAAAATTCAAACTAATAATTGACACTTGGTCTGGCAATAAATTATTCTTTTTTAGCAAGTTATAAACAAATCAATAAAATTTCTGTTTATTTATGATTACAAAGATAATTACATTACTTTTGCAGCTATTTTTATAATTTCCCCAAATGACAGAGAAGCGTATTTTTGACCTATTCGAAAGGTTCAAGGCAAACCCCGAAACAATTGGAAAATTCAGAATTGGATATAAGCAATCCGGCAAATGGGTTGAATATTCAGTAGATCAGTATATAGACATTTCCAACAATATCAGTTATGGACTATTATCGCTGGGAATCAGGAAGGGAGATAAAATAGCAACCATAACAAATAATCGTCCGGAATGGAACTTCATGAATATGGGCATGGCTCAGATAGGTGCTGTTCATGTGCCTATACATTCAACACTAACGACTGAAGAGCTATTGTATATTCTTAATCACTCTGACACCAAAATAATTATAGTTTCTGACAAATCGCTGTACAAAAGGCTTATTGAGGTCAGGGATAAATTACCTTTGGTTCAAAAAATATATACATTTAATAATGTAGAAGGGGCAAAAAACTGGTCGGAGATAGCAGAACTTGGGAAATTGAATTCAGCAAAGATAAGCAAGAAACTCGAAGAAATAAAAGCAGCTATTTCAGAAGAAGCTCTGCTATCAATTATTTACACATCAGGCACTACTGACAACCCTAAAGGCGTGATGCTCAGCCATAAGAACCTTATGAGCAATGCTATTGCCTCCTCAAAACTGAATCATCTTAACTACAACCATAAAGTAGTTAGTTTTTTGCCGCTATCCCATGTTTTTGAACATATGGTGAACTACCAGTACCATTATCTGGGTGTTAGTATTTTTTATGCTGAAAGTCTTAGTAGCATAGCATCTGATATAAAAGACTTACAGGTTGACGGTTTTATTACTGTTCCACGCTTACTGGAATCAGTTTACGAAAAAATAGTTTCAAAGGCAAAGACTTTAAGTCCAATAAAACGAACAATTTTTGCATGGGCATTACGGATTGCAGGTAAATATGTTCCTTACGAAAAACAAAATATTTTATATAAAGCTCAATTAGCAGTTGCAGATAAATTAGTATTCAGCAAATGGAGAGATGCCTTAAGTCCTAATATAACTTTCATTGGTTGTGGCGGTGCTGCTCTCCAACCGCGTTTAACACGTATTTTCTGGGCTGCACGACTGCCTGTTTTTGAAGGTTATGGTTTAACCGAAACATCGCCTATTCTCAGTGTGAATTATTCACAACCAGGGCAGGTCATGGTTGGAACCGTGGGTCCTATTCTTGAAGGAGTTGAAATAAGAATAGATGAAGATGGTGAAATACTTGCAAAAGGACCTAATATTATGAAGGGATATTATAAGGATCCGGTTCAAACCAGTGAAGTAATTGATGAAGATGGCTGGTTCCACACAGGGGATATCGGTGAGATTGAAAACGGAAGATTTCTAAAGATCACTGATCGTAAAAAAGAAATATTTAAACTGTCGAATGGTAAGTATATAGCGCCACAGCAAATTGAAAACAAATTGAAAGAAAGCTATTATATTCAACAAACAATGGTTGTGGGTGAGAACCAAAAATATGCCGGTGCTTTGATAATTCCTAATTTCAGCAATCTGGTTGAATGGGCAAAAAAACAAAAGATTAATTTTCAGAATCAGTCTGATCTGATCAAGAATTCTGAAACTATCAGGCATTTTGAAGCAGAGATAAAATCATTAAATAAAAAGCTTAGCAGCAATGAGCAGATCAAAAAAATTGCCTTGCTTGCCGATGAATGGACGCAAAATACCGGAGAATTAACGTCAACCCTAAAATTGCGCAGAAAAAAGATCGTTGAAAAATATAATGACGTCATTGCTTCGCTTTTTAAAACCGTTATTGCATTACAACCTGAAACTGTTAAAGCAAAACCTAAAAAACATTTAAAACGTAGGGTTTAATCCCAATATCAAACTTTTTTTAATTAAAGCCATATCAGAAGCCATTTTTTATAATGGCTTTTTTTTATATTTTTGCTGAAATTATTAAATTATTCCCGTAATATTAAAATGAGTCAGAAACCTATAAAAATTCTTGTTGCTGAGGATGATCCTAATCTCAGTCTGCTTTTATGTGATTATCTTAAATTGCTTGGGTATGATACTGTACACGCAGGCGATGGAAAAGAAGGCTGGATTGCATTTTTACAAGGCAATATTGACATGTGTATCCTGGATGTAATGATGCCCAAAATGGACGGTTTTACGCTTGCCGAAAACATCAGGAAAAAAAACCCTTCAATTCCTATTATTTTTCTCACTGCCCGCGGACTGAATGAAGACAGAATAAAAGGATTCAAGGCCGGATGCGACGATTATGTTACAAAACCTTTCAACAGCGAAGAACTTGGACTTCGTATTGAAGCCATTTTAAAAAGATGTGGACTGACAAAAGAAGAAGAAATCTATAATATTGGAATTTATACATTTGATGCTATCAATATGAGGTTAATATCACCTGATGGTCAGCAAACCCTCACACCCAAAGAAAACAATATCCTGCGCTTGCTTTGCCAAAATCAAAATCAACTGCTAAGCCGCGAAAAAGCGCTAAAAGAAATATGGGGCGACGAAAATTACTTTGTACGTCGAAGCATGGATGTATTCATTGCACGCATTCGTAAATATCTTAAGAATGACCCGAAAGTTTCCATTGTTACCATTCACGGTACAGGATTTCAGCTTGAAGTGGCTGAATAGTCGTAAAATCATGTCTTCTAACGGTATAGTACGCTGAGATTGAATTTGTAATTACTCTAATAAAACAACTATTTCAGCAACATTAACATAAGCTGCTAATTTACAAACCATTATCATATTACTATGCTAACAATAACAGGAGCGCAACAATTGGTGGATAAATGGATAAACACCACCGGAGTTAGATATTTCAACGAACTTACCAATACTGTATTACTAATGGAAGAAGTGGGTGAAGTTGCACGTATTATAGCCCGGAAATTCGGAGAACAATCATTTAAAGCTGGTGAGAGCGATATTAATCTTGCTGATGAATTTGCTGACGTGCTTTTTGTTTTAATATGCCTTGCAAACCAAACAGGCGTTAATCTTGAAGAAGCCATTATCAGAAATCTTGAAAAGAAAAACACCCGCGATGCCAACAGACACCGAAATAATGAAAAGCTAACTGAAGTGTAAAAGAGCCACTTTGCTTCGAATCATTCGATTAATAATGGTCTGGACACAAGTAAGCACAGATGATTTTAGATTAGATCAGGTTCATACAACAGTTTTGACAAAAAATGTCATGGTAATCACTTGATAATGAGAGCAAAAGGACTAAAAAATCATCTGTGCCGGCATTTAAAATCCCCAAGTAAAATATTAGTGGCTATAATTGCAGCCTGTTTTACTTTACTGTCAGCCACTGTTTATTCCCAACCTTATACGATCTCAGGGCAGGTCTTTGATTCAGAAACCAGACAGGCTCTGGCTTTTGTAAACATAGTTATTAATCAAAGTAATATTGGCGGTGTAAGCGATATTGACGGACGTTTTATTCTAAGCTCAAAAGAACCTGTTGAATTTCTGAGGTTCAGCTTCGTGGGCTATTCCCAACAAATTTATTATGTGGAAGATCCTGAATTTGAGCCGAAAATCATGATGAAAAGGATAGCTGTAAGCCTTCCTGAAATAATAGTAATAGCCGGAGAGAACCCTGCTCACCGGATCATTAACAATGCAGTAAACAACCGCGATATCAATAATTATGAGAAATTGCCAGCATTTTCATATACTTCTTACGATAAAATGATCTTCACTGTTGATGCTGACAGCCTGATGAAAGCTGACACGATCACAGCCGATTCCTCGCTTATTCGTTTAAAAAACATTCTTGATGAACAACACCTGTTTATCATGGAAACAGTAGCTCAACGCAAGTTCTTGTATCCGGGTCATAATCATCAGAAAATAATAGCAAACAGGGTTTCAGGATTAAAAGATCCATTTTTCATTTTTATTCTTTCACATATTCAGTCTACATCGTTTTATGATGATGTCATAAGTATCTCTGATAAAAATTATCTGAACCCTATAAGCAAAGGAAGCATTTCCCGGTACTCATTCATAATTGAAGACACTTTACTGATGAGCGGTTCAAATGATACTACCTTCATTATATCGTACGAGCCAAAACCAAATCTGAATTTCGACGGGTTAAAGGGTTTGCTTTACATTAATTCGAACCGCTGGGCTATCCAGAATGTTATTGCTGAACCGGCTTTACAGGAAAAAGGCATGTCAGTAAAGATACAACAGATGTACCAGATGATTGACGGTATGTATTGGTTTCCTGTTCAACTGAACACAGATATAATTTTCAAAACTGCCAAAGTAAACACTTTTTATCCTGTTGGCCAGGGCAGAAGCTATATAACTGATATTGAGCTTAATCCGAATATTGTAAAAAAGATGTTTAGCGAGGTCAGTATAGAACTTGACCATAAAGCAACTCACCGTAGTGCGGAGAAATGGGAAATGCTAAGGTCTAAAGGTCTTACTGAAAAAGATATTCGAACTTATCATGTTCTCGACAGCTTGGGGCAGGCTCATAATTTTGATCGTATTGCTCTTTTAACTGAAACTTTAATAAACGGAAATATCCCGTTAGGGAAATTCAATATTCCAATGCATCGCTTGATGCGGCTGAACAGATATGAAAAATTCTATTTGGGTTTTGGGCTGTCAAGCAGTCAGCAAATCAGCAAAGTTTTTGGTGCGGGAGCTTATATCGGATATGGTTTTGGGGATGACAAATTCAAATATGGCGGGGATATTAGCCTGACTTTTAATCACTTCAAGGATTCCAGATGGTTCCTAAGCTACGAAAACGATCTGAATGAAGCTAGAAAGATTGAATCTTTCATCCAGAATTCCGGTCTTATACATCAGAACGCATACAGAAACTGGCTAATAAACCAGATGGACAATACAAAAACAGTTGTTACAGGAATTCAGCACAGATTCATGTCTTATCTACTCTCCACTCTTGAATTTCAAAGGGTTAACAATATGCCACAATATAAGTATACATATTTTAAACAAGAAGGAGATCCGTATTCAGCACCATTTATTTTCACTGAGTTAAGAGCCAGGTTTCGATTTCAGTGGCGGGAAAAATTTGTTCAGACTACACGTTCACGACTATCACTTGGAAGTGATTATCCGATAATCTTTTTTCAATACACTAAGGGATTAAAAGGCGTGCCTGACAGCGATTTTCCTTACAGCAGATATGAGCTTAAAATTGAACATACATTTTATAAAAAGCTGATAGGTAAAACTTCGGTGCAGATAAATGCAGGACTTATTGACAGTAATGTACCTTATCAGAAACTATTTTCAGGTTTCAGCAGCTATAGCCGTGTTGCAATCCATTCTCCCGGAAGTTTTGCCACCATGCGTCTTAATGAATTCAGTGCCGACAGATATCTCAATATTTTTCTAACACATAATTTTGGTAAATTACTTATTAGAACCAGGAAGTTTGAACCTGAATTTCAAATTGCCACCCATGCAGGTTTTGGTAAACTTCAAAAGCAAGATCAGCAATACCACAGCATTGTTCTGGATGATTACGGAAAAGGGTTTATCGAATCGGGCTTATTTGTCAATAACCTGCTAAATATGCAATTTTACAATATCGGAGCAGGAATATTTTACCGCTATGGCTATTATTCTCTTAAAAGTTTCAAAGAAAATATCACATTGCAGTTTAACCTAAATTTTCCTTTTTAGGCAGTTAGTAAATCATGGATATTTAAAGAAAAAACATAACAATACACTTAATTACAGAGAGATATGTCTATATGAATTATTTAGCTGAGTTGTTTTTCATATCGGTAGTATCAGCCTTTTTCTCAATAATCACATAAACATCTTCATCATCTTTTTTCATCAGATATTCTTCACGAGCAAAACGGATAAGTGTAGCGGTATCTGACGACAGTATATGCATGGTAATACTGTCTTTCTCAATCTCGCTGATATAGAAGTCTCTGACCTCTTCAAGTTCAGTAATGGTTTTATTATACTTTTTCTTCTGCATCAGGCTATTGCGATCGAAAAAAAACATCCATACCACAAATAATAATGATGCTATCAGATATTTATTTTTCAGGAATGCCGGTATTTTGTTCCACATGGCTGAAATAGGTTTGTTGTATGTTTTCTAATGGTTTCCTTATAAAAACATAGTTTAAAGGTGTTTATTATTTCACTCTATAATCCGATGTCATCAGCTATACCAACCATAGCCTTTAGTGCAACTTCAACAAAATCAGAAAGTGGCATGCCAATTTTCTCACATTCCATGATAGTTTCACGGTTCACCGAAGCTGCAAAAGCTTTTTCTTTCATTCGTTTTACTACTGATTTAGGTTTTACCGAAGCCACTTTTTTATCAGGATAAACCAATGCAGTAGCAGTTATAAGTCCGGTAATTGTTTCGCCTGCAGCAAGTGCATGGTGAAATGCCGTACTACGTTCTCCGCTCCCATTTATTTCATTATGGCGGGCAATTGCATCTAATAAATCTCCATCAAGACTATAGTCAGCAAGAATACGAACTGTTTCCAATCCGTGCTTTTCCATATTTTCCTGTGTATGCTCTACATCCAAATCATGGAGTAATCCGGCTAAAGCCCATTTCTCTTCATCTTCTCCAAGATATTTTGCAACAGCCCCAAGTACTGCCTCTGATGCCAGACAATGAGCAATAGTTCGCTGATTTTTAATGTGTTCATGCAATAATTCAAGTGCTTTATCTCTTTTCATAATTCACTTCGCCATAAATAACAATTAATATCTGATTTTCAAATAATCATGAAGCATTAAATCTAAATTCCATAGCTTCATTTCTTCAATGATTCCAGGTTCTAATGAATATCAAGGCTATGAATCATATATATTAAATGTCTGAGATTCTTAAAAATCTCATCAGTATATTCATCAACAGCTTTTACGCTTCCCGGCATATTGAAAACCAGAGTTTTGCCCATTAATCCTGCTACTGCTCTACTAAGCAATGCTCCCGGCTTTACCTGTCCGAATTTCAGTCTTATATGTTCCATAATCCCGGGTATTTCCTTATCAAGCAACGATAATGTTACTTCAGGAGTTATGTCCCTGAAGCCAATTCCGGTGCCTCCTGTAGTGAAAACGACATCATAATCATTGTCACGACACTCAATGAGTTTATGACGTAATTGCTTCTCATCATCCGGAATTATTTCCCGGGAGATCTCACAACCATATGCCTGACTCTTGAAATACTCTTCTGTCAAAGCAGCAGCACGAGGTCCGCTACGATCCTGATATTCACCATAATAAGCCCTATCGCTAATTGTAAGTATGAATACCTTCATTATTCTTGGATAATATTTCACTATATCACCGGGACGGATCATACCTTTTTTGGTAGTACGGCAGAAAATTCCTTCTTTTGGCATTACACATTTTCCAACTTCACGGTAGATAGCGCAGCCATCGCCATGACAACTTTTACCTATCTGAGTTACTTCCATCTCCACTTCCCCTATAACAAACCTGTCGAGAGGACGAGCATCATACAAAGTGAATCCCTCAGTAGTGATGTTTTCAGCAAATTCACCAGGTTTAAACTCTCTACCTGAATCTTTTGAGAATTTTTTAATACTCTCCATTCCAAGCAAACTTATTTGCCTGTTCCAGTTGCCTGCATGAGCATCGCCAATAATTCCCTTATCAGAAATTTTAATAAATTCAACAGGTTTTTTAATTGTTCCCTTTTCTACAGAAATATTTACCGAAACAACTTTAGTATCCATTTCGCTCACTCTATTTTGTTCTAAAATAATGCCTTAATTAAAGCTTCGCAATGAAATCAGAATGCAAAGATACCAATCTTAAAAGAAAATATTTGCGAAATCAGATATATGATTAATTTTCATGACCATTCCCGAAAAACATATACAAAGTTTATCAAGAGCTTGTATAAAGATTATTTTCGTTCAATTATAAAAAATATTAATAATAAGCCCCTAAATATCAATGCTTTGAGATTGATACAAGTTTCAAATAAAGGTTTGGAGTAACAAAATGCGCGTTTATGCTTTATATTTGCAAAAAACTCTCTTTAATATAAGTATTTGATACCAACACAAGTATGAAAGATTTTATACTAAACAATCTATCGAATAAGTTTCTTTCACGATGGGTTGTTCTTAGCTACGATATATTAATAACCAGCATATCCTACGTGTTTGCTGTATTCATCCGTCATGAATTCGAATACCTAACTATTAATCCTGAACTAATTGCAAGTCAGTTCATTATTGTCTTTTTAATTTATGGTTTTTTTTATCTTCGAACAAAATCATACACAGGAGTTATAAGGCAAACAGGTTTAACTGATGCGATGCATATACTCAGAGCGTGTTCATATGCTTTTCTGGTTTTAGTGATCATCAACACCCTTAATCGTTTTGGAATTATAAGCAGTAAATATATTCCTCCATTGTCGGTGATTATGATCCATTTTATGTTACTTGCCTTTTTACTAATAGGTAATCGCCTGCTCATCAAGGCAGTTTATTCTGAAATAATCAGTAAAAAAGACAGAGAAAGGATGCGCGTATTGATTTATGGTGCAGGTTCAACCGGGCTTCTTACTTTAAACGCTTTGAGGCATGACCAGACTTTCCAGTATACAATAGTAGCATTTGTTGATGATAATCCAAGTATTGTAAATAAAATGCTTGACGGAGTTCTTGTTGTAGCACCTGAAAAAGCATTGAATACTAATTATATTCAAAAAAACAGTATTTCGGATATAATTATTGCAATCCCAAATCTTGACACAAATCATAAAAGAGAAATCATTGAAAAAGGGCTTGAATATAATCTTCAGGTAAAGGTAGTACCACCTATTGATAATTGGATAAATGGAGAACTAAGCAGTACTCAGTTACGTGAAGTGCATATTGAGGAATTACTTGGCAGGGAGCCAATAAAGCTTGATAATAAAAATATTGCTGACGATATCAGAAACAATATAATCATGGTAACTGGTGCTGCCGGTTCAATTGGAAGTGAAATTGTAAGGCAACTACTGTATTACAATCCAGCTAAGGTAATACTTGTTGATCAGGCAGAATCGGCAATTTTTGATTTACAGTTTGAGATAAATAATACTCCGGATTACAAAGATATTACTGACAGAGTGGTTTATCAGATTGCCAATATTAAAGATCAGTTCAGAATGGAAGGGCTTTTCAGGGAATATCAGCCCCAGATTATTTATCATGCTGCTGCATACAAGCATGTGCCTTTAATGGAAGAAAATCCTTATGAAGCATTGATGGTTAATGTGTTTGGATCCAAGATAATTGCAGATCTGGCAATAAAATATCGAACCAAAAAGGTTGTAATCGTTTCAACCGATAAAGCTGTAAACCCCACAAATGTTATGGGTGCCAGTAAAAGAATTGCTGAGATTTATATACAGTCGGTTGCCGATGATACCACACGGTTTATAACTACACGATTTGGTAATGTACTGGGTTCCAATGGTTCAGTGATTCCAATATTCCGAAAACAAATTGAAAGCGGGGGTCCTGTTACTGTTACTCATAAAGAAATAACCCGTTATTTCATGACCATTCCTGAGGCCTGTAATCTGGTTATGGAAGCCGGTGCAATGGGAAAAGGCGGTGAGATATTTGTTTTCGATATGGGCAAATCGGTTAAAATTTATGAATTAGCCCGCCGGATGATACAGCTTTCAGGTCTTGTGCCTGATAAAGACATCAAAATCGTAGAAATAGGCTTGCGCCCCGGTGAGAAATTATATGAAGAACTGCTGCTGCTTGGCGAAAATCTACTGCCCACACATCACCCCAAGATTATGAAAGCAAAGGTAAGGGCCTATACACGTGAAGAAGCCGAAACATACCTTAATCAGCTTTCGGAAATAATTGTTGAAAATGATATTTATGCTCTGGTAAAAAAGATGAAGGAAATAGTACCGGAATATCTTAGCAACAACTCGGTGTTTTCTACCCTCGATCAGCTAAAAGAAGAATCAAAAAACAGTTGATCTCTGTAATTTACAAATAGCAAATTACCAACTATTAACAAACAGGCTTTTATTTATTCTATCTACCTTTACAGATATTCTTAAGCTCATGACTCGTATTAAAACTATTATACAAACTCTTCTTTTTCTATGTTTCCCGTTATTTACGATTGCGCAGAGCACCGGGGTTATCTTTGGAGGAACTGCGGAAAAGCTTTATCAGCGATATACTATTAAAGCTGGTAAGACTGCAGACATGCACTTTTCTACTGATTCAAGGCCTTTTGAGCGCTTAGATATGGGTCAGATAGGCAAAATGCTTGACACACTTGACATTAACCTTTCTTTTGTTGATAAATTCAATCTGGAGTATCTTAAATCCGATAATTTGCCTTTTAGCAGTAGTAATATATATGATAGCAAAAAGCCTGTTTTACGATATTTCTATAGAAGCAAGGCAAATTTTCTTCAGATAAACGAAAAAGACTTTAATCTGTTTATAAATCCCGGATTATACTTGAGTAGCGGATATTCAAGTTATGAAAAAGAAACTTTGTACACCAACACGCGTACTGTTGAGATAAGAGGTGATATTGATAGGAAAATTGGGTTTTATACATTCATAGCTGAAAACCAGATGAAACCACCTCACCATGAAAGAGGATTTATTAATAAGTACGGTTCTTATCCGGGTGCTCACCTTACAAAAAAATTTAAAACTTCAGGTTTTGATTTTTTTCATGCCAGAGGGTATATAACATTCAGCCCTATAAAACAAATCAATGTAAAATTCGGGCAGGACAGGAATTTTATCGGGCACGGAATACGATCGCTACTTCTCTCAGATTTCGCAACTGATTATTTATTTCTGAAAATTACAACCAGAGTATGGCGGTTCAATTATACAAATCTATACACCCGCTTTACCGATCGTTATGGATTTATAACAGGAACGAACAGATCAAGCCCGTATCCTGCCAAATATATGGCTATGCATTATTTGAGCACACAGTTGTTTGATAATCTTGATATCGGGCTATACGAATCTGTTATCTTTCATGATAATGAGGGAACAGGACGGGGATTTGATCTGCATTATCTTAATCCTGTAATATTTTACCGCTCTGTTGAGCACCAGCTCGGCGACCCTGATAAAATGCTGGTAGGTATCAATGCAGGTTTTATTCCGTTTAAAGACATTAAACTATATGGACAATTTATGCTTAATGAATTCAGACTCAATGATCTAAGAGCAGGAAATGGACATGCTGCCAATAAGTTTGGCTATCAGGCGGGAATAAAATACATTGATGTTGCCAATATATCAAACCTTGACATTCAGGTAGAATATAACAGGGTAAGGCCTTATTCCTATACCCATTATACAATTAACGGTACCTATCCCGTTAACTCATACTCACATTATAATCAAGCTCTTGCACATCCCCTTGGTGCAAATTTCAGCGAACTGATAATAAATATTGATGCCCAACCATTTCCAAGAATAAATACAGGATTATACCTGGTAAGTGCGTTTTATGGTGCCGATACCAACAACAGCAACTGGGGCAGTAATATATTTCTGGATTACAACACTTACGAAAGAGAGCTTGGAAACAAGGTGGGGCAAGGTGTCAGGACTGATTTATTCATTGCAGAAGCCTGGGTAAGCTATCAGCTCCGGCATAATCTTTTTATGGATCTGGATTTTAGGTATCGCATAAAAAGCAATGACATCATTACTGAAGAAAAAGACATGTTCATTGGCGCTGCACTAAGACTTAACCTGCCAAGAAGGAACTGGTTGTTTTAATAAACCATAAAAACAAGCAAATAAAAAAACGGGCTTCTGGCCCGTTCTTTCATTTTCTAAAAACATTCTTATCATTTCAAACCCACAAATGAGATTTTCAGCGAGATTTCGTCATGAATAAAATTGTCTTTTAGGTTATCAAAAAATTTCCTTGAACCATATTTAACATTCCATTCAGAGCGGTCAATAATAAAATTATCAGTAACAGCTTTTACAGCTCCATCCCTGATTTCGATATTTGCTGGAAAAGCAACGTTGCGGGTTGCATCTTTCATTGTCAGGTTGCCGGATACAAAATGGGTAAAAGCATTTTCACCTGTTTTTGCTCCTTCATTTTCTGAAACCGATGTAAGTTCAAAACGGGCTTCGGGATAAATTTCAACATCAAAAAAATCAGGAGAAAGCAAATGGCCTACTAATTTAGCATTTGTTTCGGGGTCAGTAAGGTCGTGATTAACAATTGAACTCATATCAATTATCATTTCGCCACCGGTTATGTTTCCATTCTCCACTGATACATAACCTTTTGCAAGGCTGATAACACCATTATGTTGTCCGGTAGGTTTGGTACCAATCCATTCAATCATAGTATTTTCAACATCAGCCAGAAATGAATCGCCTTTAGCTTCCATTGCTGTTTTCTCATCGCTTGTAACAGCTTTTTCGCCCTGAGGTCCACCACATGACACAACAAAAAGTGTTACTAAAAACATTACAGATAATGCAAGTTTTGTCTTCATAAATTCACAAAGTTGTTTAATTAATAATTATTTGAACAAAATATTTTTTTTGACAGTATGCCAATAACAACCTTCATATTGGTAATGTTCAATTATGGGTTTACACTCTTGACAATTTTGCTCTTAGATAATGATCACATAAAACGAGTGCAGTCATAGCTTCTACAATTGGTACAGCGCGTGGAACAACACAAACATCATGTCTACCCCTGCTTTTCAGAGTTATTTGTTGCCCTGTATTATCAATAGTTTGCTGATCTTTCATTAGGGTAGAAACAGGTTTAAAAGCAACTCTGAAATAAATATCCTGCCCGTTTGTAATACCACCTTGTATTCCGCCGGAATAATTTGTCTTTGTTTTCAGAAAAGTATTACCTGCCTCATTGGTATAAATACCTTCAGGGATATCATTATGTTCTGAACCCTTCATAGCAGCGCCAGAAAATCCACTACCATATTCAAAACCCTTTACCGCATTTATGCTAAGCATTGCTTTGGCAAGATCAGCTTGTAATTTATCAAACACAGGTTCGCCTAGTCCGGCAGGTACATTTTTAATATTACAGTTAATTATTCCACCGGTAGTATCACCACTCTCTTTCAGTTCTTTAAGATATTCGATCATTTGCATAGCAGCATTTGAGTCAGGACATCGTACTTCGTTTGAGTAAATATCGGATTGCGAAATATCGGTAAGTGATTTGCTAATACTAACATTACCAATGACTGACACCCATGCAGTTATTTCCATCCCTGCAGGTTTAAGCACATGCATGGCAATAGCTCCAGCTGCAACTCTAATCGCAGTTTCGCGTGCTGACGATCTTCCACCACCTCTGTAATCGCGGGTCCCGTATTTAATATCCCATGAGAAATCTGCATGAGAAGGTCTGAAAGCATTTTTCAGATGTTCATAATCTTCAGGTCTCTGATCTTTGTTTTTAATTAAAAAAGCAATAGGAGCCCCGGTTGTTTTATCTTCAAAAACTCCGGAAATAATTTCTATCAGATCTGATTCCTGTCTTGGCGAGGTTGTTACCGATTGTCCGGGCTTACGCCGGTTAAGAAAATCCTGAATAAGTTCAGTGCTGATAACAACGCCTGCAGGGCATCCGTCAATAACACCACCAATTGCAGCACCATGAGATTCGCCAAAAGTAGTCAGACGAAACACATTTCCAATGGTATTACCAGCCATAACTATTGCATTTCTTTCAGGTAACGCAGTTTAGCTTCCATAAGCGCTAATTCCTGCTTAGCCTGATCAATTTTTTTCTGGAACTCTTCCTTTACAATATTAGCGTTCTTTGATACAGCCAGAAATCCGATGTTATTTTCCCATAACTTGACATCTTCCTGCAATTTGGCTATCTTCAGCTGTAGGGAATTTCTTTCACGGTAAAGCATTTTTCCTGCATCAGGCATTTCTTTTATAGATTCAATACGGTTCTTATAATTCATAGCCGTAATCTCTGATGCATCAATCTTCAGTTTATCAAAATGCTTATTTATAACGGTACGGAATTTATTTTGCAGCTTATCTTTTTCTTTTATAGGAACATGTCCTACTTCAAGCCATTCACGCTGGAAATTCTTCAGCGCCTCAAGATTTTCAGCCCTATTTGCCGTAAAATTGAATTCCTCCAGGCGTTTTATTATTTCTTCCTTTTTCTTCATATTTTCTTCTTCAACCTGAGCTATGTTAGAGAAGAAATCAGTTTTACGCTGGAAAAACTCATCGCAGGCTGAACGGAAACGTTTCCATATTTTATCAGAGTGTTTGCGGGGCACTGCACCAATTGTTTTCCATTCCTGCTGCAGCTGTATAAGTTCCTGGGTAGTTTTACGCCAATCGCTGCTATTTTTAAGTGCTTCAGCCTGAGCACACAAATCAAGTTTAAGATTGTAATTATTGAGTTGTTGTTCCTTTAATTTTTCTAGATATTCCTTATAGCTTGTGAAATGTGTGTCGAGGCTGGTCTTGAAACGGCTCCATATTTCATTATTTTGTTTTCTTGGAGCTGGTCCAATAGTTTTCCAAATATTCATTAACTCGTTTATATCATTTGTACGTCTTTGCCACTGCCTGAGTGTAGTAGGATTATTCGAAATAAGTTTTTCAGCTTTTTCACATAATGCTGTTTTTGCAAGAAGATTATTTTCAAACTCATTTTGTTTTTCACTGTAATATTCCCGGCGGCGTTCGTTTATCTGATCCGAAGCTGTTTTGAACCGTTCCCAGATCTCATCTCTCTTATCCTGAGGAACCGGACCTACCTCCTTCCATTCTTCATGATACTGCTGAAGTTGTTTGAATGATTTAATTATTGATGTTTCAAGAAGTAACTCCTCAGCTTTTTCACAGATCTCAATTTTCCGTTCGAGGTTTTTCTTCAGATCCAGATCTTTGAGTTCCTTATTTATCTTTACCTTATCAAAGAATTTCTCAACAAGGAAATGATAGTTTTGCCATAGCTGATTTATTTCACTCTTAGGAACCATACCAATCTGTCTCCATTGTTCCTGAAGGGCTTTAAACTCATCATAAGTTTTTTTCAGGGTTTCTTCCGAGCTTATAAGTGCTTTCAGTTTCTCAAGAATTCTTTTCTTTTCCTCAAGATTTACAAGTTTTTGATTTTCCATCTCTTCGTTATACCGCTGGCGTTTCTCGCGATATATTCTGTTCGCATTATAAAAGCGTTGGCTAAGCTCATCCTGTCCTGGGGCATAATCCTCGGGTATGCCTCCTTCTGCCAGAAAGCTATCGTAATTTGCCTGTAATTCTTCCTTTTCTTTTTGCAGATATACTACTTTTATAAGTGCTAATTTCGATTTGATTGAAAGGATATCCGGTTCCTGTACCAATGCCTCAAGTTGCTCAACCAGCTCAGCTCTCGACAAATTTCGGTATAGTTCCTCACTTATTTCCTCTTCATCGTCTTCATCGTCAGAATCATCAAGATCATCATCAGGATCCTCTTCTTTTTCTGAAGTCTTCTGTGCTTCATCAGGCAACGCAGCAGCTACATCCTGTTTTTCAGGACTTTCTGCCGGCTTATCTGCAATTTCATCTTTATCTATTTCTGCGCTGACTTCCACTTTTTCAGTTTGCGTTTCATCAACTTCAGCAGGTGTTTTAACCTCCGTTACTGATTCCTTTTCTGGAATCGAAGTTTCAACTAATTCTTTTTCCATTAAAGGTATTTCCTTAACATCCGGTAAATCTTCGGTTTTCTCAGAAATTGCCTCGATAATGGGCTCAGATTGTTCAACTTGTTCAATAATTGAACTAGTTTCATCAACGTGCGTCTGAGTCTCCGACATTAATGGCGCTTCGCTGATATGCTCTGCTTCAGTTTTAGAGGTTGTCGCTGATAATTCCTTGTCGCCAGCTGATTCAACAGCATCAGGTTCTGACAAATCCGGAGTTTCCGGGGTTACGCTTGCAGGAGTTGCAGTGCTCTCTTCCTTTTCAGGAGTCTGATTAGATAAATCTTTGGTTTCCATACTATTGAATTTAATGATTTTCCGGTATGGCTTTCAGTTATAATACTTTAATAAAACAGCATCTCTCAAAAGCCTTTCCGAGGAGAGATTAATAAAATAATTAAATGTAGATAAAAGTAATTTGATTTTGATTTTTAAAAAGGATTGCAAAAATAACAATATTTCTTAATGCCGTTAATCCAAGCTTTAAAAGGTGTAAGAATATCTTGTTAAAATTGGGTTATAATTCGGCTTTTCGCATCTTTATAAAAACACTCCAGGCACACAACACTGAAATACAACGTCTTTATCAACGACTCAGTTAATCCAGCACTCTTTTATTAAAAATAATATATCCCAGGTTGAACAACAGATTTGCAGGATCTTCATTTTTATTGAAATAATCAACAGTAAAGCTGATAGGACCTATAGGACTATGCAGAATTATACCTGCCGATGCAGCAAAATTGAATACTGAATATTTATCACCATACCCGGCAGTATAATCATCTTCCCTTATTATTGGTCTATAGGGCATAAACGTATAACCTTCGAGCCTTATATCAAGATTGCGACGAACAATGAAGATATTCTTTAATCCCGCCGAAGCATAACTATGTGCCCTGTAATCAGGTGAAAACCACGTTTTGCTGATAGGAACCGGATAAAATGCCGGTGCATTTAAAACAGTAGCAGTATAGTTATTGAACATTTTTTGGTTTGAAAGTACTATTTCAGTTAACAACCCCAGACGGTATGGTTTTGATATGGAAAATATTTTCTCATATGACATTTTCAATTGCCACCATTTCTGAATTTTCTCAGAGCTTATTAATCTTCGGGAGGTAGAACCCGGAACATGTGTTTCCTTACCATAAAATGCACGTGCAGTGAAATTAAAAAAACTACCGCTATTTGCAAACTGCTTATGGTTCAGTGTATTCTTTTCGTAATTTATGTAAGGGTTAAGCCCTTTGAACGAGGTTTGGTCGGCAGTATCGGCTCTTGTAAAATAATTGGTCTGATAATAATCGTTTCTAAGCCTGAATGATGAAAATCCTCCAACTACTTTGCTGTTGCTGCCAACAGGGAAGCCCAGGTTAAACATCCAGCTTATCTCATTTTGTTTTAAAAAAGAAGGTACAATGTCCTCAACAAAATATTTTTTTGAAGTAAAATAATCCCATTGACTAAGCGTAATCACCGGTTCGAAATAAAACGGAATTACTGATGAAAAATCCAAACGGGCTGCACCCTGTACTGAACTGTAAAATCTCCCGATATATGAATTCAATGAAATTGCCAGTGCATGAGTACCTAACATATTATATCTTATACCTACAAAAGCTGAATTAATTGACGAAGAGGATACATTTCCTCCGATATCCACTACGATATCATTTTTTCGGTTTACATCAAGATACAGATCATAAAAACCGGTGGCTTTATTATATTGTAGACGGGGAAATATGTGGTCTATCTTACCATCAACAATAAGTTTAAAATATTCGGGTTTAATTTTTTCAAGAGGCAGGGTATCTTCTCCTAATCTTAGTATTCGGTTTATATAAGTGCTTTTTCTATCGTCCAGCCCTTGTATATAGATTTTATTTACAATCAACGGAGGATTCTTTTCAAGGAACTTTTGTCTTCTTTTGTCAACTACTTCTTTTGGAACGGTATCATAAACAAAAGAACGGATTTCAGGGATCATTCTTCTTGCGGCAACATATCCGCTATCAATAAATGCATGGCTGTGTTTAAAATCAACAAGATTCACATTTTTCAACTGAGGCTGAATAAGAACACCATTATCGCACGGAACTTCGTAATCGGTGGTAGTGGTAAGCATTGCAGCAAGTTGCGAACCTAGGTTATCTTCACTGAGAATATCAAAATCACTTGCTACCCGGCTTCCTATTATAATCTCAGGAAAAAACTCGTCATACATTACATCAACAGGGAAATTATTATACATACCACCATCAAACAGCAAACGATCGTTAATAGTTATGGGTTTGAAATAAAACGGGAAAGTCATTGATGCTCGGATGGCATGACCAAGATCACCCTCTTTTAGTGCTAAAGCCCTATTTTCAAGCACATCAGCAGCCATGCAGCGAAAAGGTACAAAAAGACTATCAAAATTATAATCGGCGGCTGCAGCTGCTGAAGAATAAGTCTCCATAATTACATAATCCATAACTACCGGAGAAATAAGGTTTACCGGCATTTTATAACGTAATACTGAATCGAGGCTGAAATTAAAACTAACCCACGAAGCATCAAGTTCAGGCATCTTAAAGTAAAACTTATATTCATTGTCAATTTCTCCATCAACCCAATGTTTAAACTCTTCTGACAATATTACTTTTTCCATTTGACCGGTAGTCCATCCTATGGCGTATAATCCTCCTATTATTGCACCTATCGAAGTCCCTGCAATATAATCAATAGGAATGCCGTCTTCTTCCAAAGCCTTTATCACACCAATATGCGCAGCTCCTTTTGCTCCTCCGCCACTTAATACCAGACCCACTTTCTGACTATAAGAAAAATAAGGCAGCATAAAAGCAAGTACAAGTACCAGAAATCTGCTTTCTTTTAATAATCTTCTTATTGATGCCAGCCAAAGTCCTTCCATAAATTATTATTCTTTTACAACCTATTATTTATCATATTGTTATCCCGGCTCCATTCCTTATACAAAACAAGCAGGAAGATACCGTTTGTGCAAAGTTAAGAAATGAAAATAGTAAAAATAAACAATTATTACATTTACTGTTTAAACCATAGCCAAGGCCTGATCGAGATCGTCGATTAAATCCTCAACATCCTCAATACCAACAGCATAACGAACCAAGCCATCAGTAATTCCGGCTTTAAGTTTAGCTTCAGCCGAAACTTTGGAGTGAGTCATTGAAGCCGGATGCTGGATCAATGATTCAACACCTCCCAGCGAAACAGCCAGTAAAGCAACTTTTACATTATCCATAAGGCGTTTGCCAGCCTCAAGTCCTCCTTTGAGTTCGAACGAAAGCATACTTCCTGAACCTAACATTTGCGATCTGGCTAATTCATACTGAGGATGCGATTTCAAGCCAGGATATTTTATCCATTCAATCTTGGGGTGTTTCTCAAGATAATCTGCAATTTTTATAGCATTTTGCTGAGCCCTTTCAATTCTGATACCCAGAGTTTTCAAACCCCTGATTACCATATATGCCTGATGAGGATCCATGTTACAGCCAAGATTTGTCATCATTGATCTAAGCTTTTTATATAATCCTTCTTCCTTTGCAATCACCATTCCGGCAACTATATCGGCATGACCATTCAGAAATTTTGTCATTGAATGAAAAACTATATCAGCACCTAGATCAAGAGGTTTTTGCAAGTATGGGCTACAAAATGTATTGTCAACCACCAGATAAAGATTGTTCTCCCTTGCAATTTTAGCACAAGCTTTAAGATCAGTTATATCCATTGTAGGATTAGCAGGAGTTTCAATAAAGATCATGCGTGTGTTTGGCTTTAAAGCTTTTAATATAGCCTCGGTATCAGCAGTATTTACATAAGTTGACTCTACTCCAAAACGTGAATAATGCTGTTCCATAACCACTCTCGAAGGCCCGTAAACAGCCGCTGAGCTTACAATATGATCGCCCTGATTCAGCAATCCGAAATAAATTGTATTAACAGCAGCCATACCCGAACCAACTGCAATACCACCATAACCATTTTCCAGTTCGGCTACCAGATTTTCAAGAGCGCCAATAGTAGGATTCCCGATGCGAGTGTAAATATAACCTGCCTCTTCGCCAGAGAAACAAGCAGCGCCGTGATCGGCATTCTTAAATGCAAAAGTTGAAGTTTGATAAATAGGAACAGTAGCGCTTCCAAGTGGATCTTCATAGCCACCGCCATGAATGAGTTTGGAGTTAAATCCAAGATTTTTACTTTTCATTTTTGATATATTTTGTAGTTTAATAAAATTAGTCGGTTAGAGTAACGGCAAAATTAATGTTTTCATAATTAATCAGGATGAATGTTTGAGTTTAAATTAGCTGAGGTTGAAAATACTTTTTTTCGCTACAGGTCTGCCCTGACTTTATATTTTCAGTTTTGTGCTGTAAAACATTTCAGCACAAAACACTCATTGCATAACATAAAAGTACTAATTTGGCAACTCTGGTGAAATTAGTAAATTAGCCCTTTATTTTTAAAACAGGGTGTACAATCCAGAATGTTCTGTTTTAATGACCTGGGATTTTAAATAAAATATCGGACAATGAATATTGCAGATAAAAATCAGGAGCTCATTATTGAACTTGAGCAAATAGCCGAAGTAGCTGGTTTTCTGTGGCAACGTAACTGGGCAGAAGCTAATGGAGGTAATATTTCGGTAAATCTCACAGAAAAGTATAGAACAGAAACTTTTACAGGGTTTGAAAGTGTGTTTACAATTAATATATCTGAAGATATTTCATCAATTGATGGCAATATTTTTTTTGTAACGGGTGCAGGAAAGCGAATGCGCGATATTGCAAGATCACCTTTGAATAATGGGCTGCTTATCAGGGTTTCAAATGAAAAGCAACAAGTAGAAATAATTGATGGAAAAGCATTAACACCAACTTCTGAACTCCCTTCACATCTGATTATTCAAAACTTTCTGAAAAGGAACGGTATTAATAACGGTGTTGTACTCCATACCCACCCTACTGAGCTTATTGCCTTTTCGCACTGCGACATTTTTCTTGACTCATCGCATCTTACTCATACGCTTTGGTCAATGATCCCCGAAGCCCGTGTTCTGGTTCCTAAAGGTATAGGAATAGTACCTTATGCCCTCACGGGGACAGATATTTTGGCACAGGCTACACTCAAAGAGCTTGAAAAGCATGATGTGCTGATATGGGAAAAGCACGGGGTTCTTTCTGTTGGCAAGGATATTATGGAATGTTTTGACATTATTGATGTTCTAAGTAAAGCAGCACAGATCTATCTTTTTTCACGTTCCTTGGGTTGCGAACCAAAAGGATTGAGCAAAGAACAGCTAAAGGAACTGGCTGCAGCATTTAAATTACCGGATACTACATAATTAATTCAGGTTCAGAAGCTGATAAATAATATCCCAAGCTGTAAACTTTTACAGCCTTTGTTTTTATCTGCATTGGCTTACCTTTGCAAACACATTTTTATTCCAATGAATAATGAACATAGTATCGGTTGAGAATCTTACTAAATCTTTCGGAGAAAAATTACTGTTCGAAAACATTAGCTTTGGGATTGAAGCCGGACAGAAAATAGCGCTGATATCAAGGAATGGAGCCGGAAAAAGCAGTCTGATCAAAATAATAACCGGTGAAGAAGCTCCAGATTCTGGTAAGGTAACCATAGGAAATAATGTAAGGATTTCATATTTACCGCAAAATCCGGTAATGGATCATAATTCCACAATACTCGACTATCTTTTTGATGCTGATGACGAGTTAACAAAGCTGGTTCGTGAATATGAACATTATGCAGGTTCATCACAATCAAACAAACATGTTCCGGTTGACATAATCAGCCGTATGGACGAGCTGCAAGCCTGGAATTTTGAAGCATCAATAAGAGAGATTCTGGGTAAATTCGATATCAATGATCTGGATCAGACCATTGAAACCCTTTCGGGCGGAATGAGGAAAAAGGTAGCTCTTGCAAAAGCGTTGATTGGTGAGGCAAACCTAATTATACTCGATGAGCCTACTAACCATCTTGATATTGCTATGATCGAATGGCTTGAAAATTTTCTTGACCGACAAAATCTAAGTATTTTCGTTGTAACTCACGACAGGTATTTTCTTGATAAAGTCTGTAATATCATTCTTGAACTTGATAATCAGACAATATACAGATACAAAGGTAATTATGCCCATTTCCTTGAGAAAAAAGCTGAGATGGCAGAAATAGGAAAAACCGAATGGGAAAAAGCCAGATCGCTTTATATTTCAGAACTTGAATGGATGAAACGTCAGCCTCAGGCACGTGCCACCAAAGCAAAAGCCCGTGAACAGGCATTTTATTCACTTGAAGAAAAAGTAAAAGGAAAACGTGCAGATGACAAACCCCGTGAGTTTATTGTACAAATGCAAAGACTGGGTGGAAAGATCCTGGAATTAAATTATATATCAAAGCAATACGATGATAATAAACTAATTGAGGATTTCACCTATACATTTAAACGAGGTGACAGGATTGGAGTGGTGGGAAAAAACGGAACAGGTAAATCAACGCTGTTAAAAATCATTATTGGAGAGATTAAGCCAGACCGGGGGAAAGTCGTAAAAGGACAAACGTTGAAAATTGGTTATTTTCAACAGGATGGCATGCCTATTACCGGCGACAAACGTATTATTGACATCGTTAAGGAAATTGCCGAACAAATTGTAATAAGAAAAGGTAGCATGTCGCCAACACAGTTTCTGAGTTATTTTAATTTTCATACCGATATACATTATAATTACTTTTCGAGCCTTAGCGGTGGCGAAAAACGCAAACTTTATCTTTTGACTGTTTTATTGCAAAACCCAAATTTTCTCATTCTTGATGAGCCTACAAATGATCTCGATATAGAAACCCTGAACAAACTCGAAGAATTTCTCCAAAACTACGAAGGCTGCCTGATGATAGTGTCGCACGATCGTTATTTCATGGATCGAATGGTAGACCATATCTTTGCTTTTGAAGGAAATGGAAAAGTAAAAGACTATTATGGGAACTATTCAGAATATTACCAAACAAAACAAAAGCAGGAAAAGGCATTAAAAGCAAAACGGGCTTCGGCAGAAAAACCAATCAATAAAGTAAAGAAAGAATCAAACAAACCAACTTACAGGCAAATAAAAGAATATGAAACGCTGACCACAGAAATTGAGTTGCTTGAGAAACAAAAGGAGGATATTCTAAGTAAACTCAATAGTGGCACCGGCACAGTTGAGGAATTGCAGGAATGGTCAAACGATGTAGGTGAAATAATGAAAAAAATTGATGAATTAACTGATCTTTGGCTGGAATTGAGTGAAATCATTGAAGGAAGCTAAATAAGTAAGCTTGGCAAACTCAATCAAGATAAAAAGCTTAAATCCAACAGCGAAAAAAAACAGGCTGTAAAATCTCATCTACAGCCTGTTTTTACAACATTCCAGATATATTTTTATTTTTTCAGCAAATCTCTGATTTCCGTCAGAAGTTCCTGATCTTTTGTAGGAGCTTCAGGAGCTTCGGGTGCAGGTACTTCTTTCTTTTTAGCTGAATTAATAGCTTTGATTATCATAAAGATTGCAAATGCAATTATCAGAAAATCAACAATATTCTGAACAAACATTCCATAATTAATTGTAACAGGTGCAATATCACCTACACCTCTTTTAATTGTTATCAGAAGATCTTCGAAATTCATACCTCCAAGTAATAAACCAAGAGGAGGCATAAGAATATCGCTTACAAAAGAAGCAACGATTTTCCCGAAAGCACCGCCAATAACAACTGCAACAGCAAGATCGACAACATTGCCACGCATGGCAAATTCTTTAAATTCTTTAACAAGACTCATAATTAATAAATTTTGATTATAAAAATATTTAAAAAAATAGTTATTAAACTAAAAACGAGTAATTATTTTAGTAAGAATCCAATAATTACCGCTTCAAAATTATACAAATATTTATCGTAATTCATTGTATTATATCTTATATGAAAGTCCGACTCCAAGAATTTGTTTAAACTGAACTTTAGATACTCCTTCTCCATCGTCTTTAAATGCTGTAATAATATCTGCATCGTTGATCAGATGTGTTGAGAAACTGACAGTTATGAGCTTTCCAAGTTTCATCAGCAGCAGTGTTTCCCAGCTTATATCAATATTCTGCGGTTTGCTAAGATAATTTGAGAAAAAGTCTGCCTTGGTTTGAAAAGCAATACTATTTGTAATATCAGTCTTATAGGCAGCACGGATATAACCACCAAATTCGCTTAGTGTTTTCTTACCCTTATCCACTCCATAAGCACCCAAAGCAGATAATCTGTCGTCATTAACCACAGTGATCTTTCCGGTAACAGGAGCAATGAATACTGATAATTTCTCACCTGGTTTGTAATCCATCCCCAAAGCGCCAAGTATATAACCCGGAGCCATGAATTTTGAAATTGTTACAGAATCATTAGGATAATTATAGCCATCGGTCATTTGAGTTTTCAAACTAAGCAATCCTGAATAAAACCAGTTTTTTGAAGCCTGTCGTCCAGCTTTAGAAACAAAGTCAAGTTTATCATCAGTTTTAAAAACCTTATCCTCGCCTTGTTTCATCAAACCATAACCTAAGTCCAGGCTATTGTTCCAAATAAAAGTTTTCTTTTTATAATCTGCAAACAGACTAATCATTCCTGCACCTGAGAGCGAATTCTGTCCTCCGGCTGCCCAGTTAGTAAGAGAAACCTGAGTAAAACTCACAGAAAACAACCCACCTTTTCCCCAGCCATCTGGTATGTCACTTTTCAATTTCTTAACTGATTCTTCAGCTTCAGTAGTTTGAGAGAATGCTGAAAAAACTCCAAAAAACATTAATACAAGCAAAATAAATGATTTTTTCATACTTTAATAGTTTTAATTAGTCTTAAAATAAGTTTTAAAATTGGCGTGCAAAATTACAATAATTTAAATTATCAGTATAATGTTCATAATAATACAAAAAAATATGATCAATTGCTTAGTATAAATATTGTTAAAAGCTCACAAATAACTCCTTGCTTTATCATATTATATTATTGTATATATCAGAAATGATTTATATCAAAAATTATTTGTGCAAATTAAAATAGAAAGGGCACGGTCTCGCATTTATTAGAAACCGTGCCCTTGTATAAACCACAATTAAGCTTTATTGTTTGATGATTCTTTCAAAACCTGAATCTTCAGTAGTAAATACTCTGATAATGTATACTCCTCTGGCCTGTTTAGTCAGGTTGAATTCATATTTCTTAGCTCCTGATAATTGTTTTATTATTATTCTATCGCCAAGTAAATCATAAACTTCAACTGTAATTGCTTCATCATAATCAATCATATCCAGAGTAAAATTATCCAATGTTGGATTAGGATACACTTTAAACAGCAGATTATCTTCAATTAATTCTGTTATAGTTTCAGGCAATGTTGATTCACTGTCTTTAGCTACTACCAGAGGTGTCGGGTTAGCACAATAGGTATCGCTGATATATGCATGCAGATATCCTCCTTCTTCTACTGTGAAGCCTGGCAATAATTTAATTGACTGACCTGCTATCAATGTCAGATCTCCTCCATCCTTTACAACTACATCTGATACTGTAAGAACCTCGCTGGCACCAAAGCACATTACATCATCAATTTCAACAGTGATGTTCTCAAGTGTAAGAGTTGTCGGTACTTCACTACCGTTATAATGTACTTCACATTCAACATAATTTCCGCAGGAATTCTCAATCTTGAATGTATAGTAGAAATTCCAGACAGTAACAAGACCTAATTCTGACTGATGATCTTTTTCTGTACGGATATGTGTTGCCGTAATATCATCGCCACAAACATCCTTGTACAGTGCAGCTACATCTCCTTCAAGTACTGCTGGGTCAAATTGTTCCGCATAACCCAATGTCCAGGTTAAACCGGTCTGATCCAGGCTTGAACAGCTAACAAGTTCATCTTTAAGAACAGGTGTTGTGGTTGGCAGTATTTCGTACCTGAATACCCAGCTCATTTCAATAGCGGGGTTACAAGGATCTTTATATTTAAAGGTATAACGCTTGTAACCACCATTACACATTTCTCCTTGGCTGTATCCCATTGTAGTTATGTTTACCGGCGGCGTGTAGTCAAGTATATTACCACATGCATCAACCACAACAGGTAATTGCTCAGGCCATACTGCATCTTCAAGACAAGCAACTGTCTTGGTTGCAGGAACAGGTCCGCCAACCTGATGAGGGGGAGTTGTACGCTCAACAGTATAATTATATGTCCAATCACTGTATAAGCCGCATTCATCAGTAAATCTGTAAGTATAAATTATATTGCCTTCACATGTAAATGCCGGTGGTATCTCCTGAACACTTAACAAGGAATATGTAAGTGTGTCGCCACATGCAGCTGTTACTACAGGCAAGATATCTGGTTCAACAACCTGTGATTTACAATTTACTGCTACATTAATAGCATCAGGTACTATCGGAGGTGTTTGATTGCTGCCTGAGTATGTAATAATAATCTGATCAGCGGCATTACCACACTCATCAGTTATATCATATACATAAGTTACTGACCAGTTGCAGTTGTCACCTGTTGGAGTACCCGATTTTACTACTGTGACTTCACTACAATTATCCGTAAACAGTGCCTTAATCTCATCAGCGCCAGGTCCTTCAGGAATATCAGCAAAACAGAGGTTCATACCGGTTTTGCCCTGTGGTAGATCTCCAATAAGAACAGGAGCTTCTGTATCACCGCCAGTATAGAACACCTGACAACTAACTGACTCGCCTACCTCGCCTTTTATATCAAATGTATAAATAGCAAGCCAGTTACAATCATCTCCACTTACGTCAGAATCTACAAGAGTAGCTGTTACCGGTTCACCAAAATATGTATAAAGTGATGCGACATCAGACTCAAGTGTAGTACCATCAAAAGCTTCCACATATGCAAAACACTGATTAATATTTTGCTGACTCAGGCTTGAGCAGTCTTCCAGAGGATCAATAAGTGTAGGTCCTCCAACAAAACCACCTGAATACATAACCTGACAAATCTGGAAATTATCACATCTGTCAAATATCTTATAAGTATAGATACCTGTCCAGCTTAAATCATTACCAGTATATGTAGTATTTATCAGGTTTGCATCCACATCGCCACAACTTGCCATATATAGTGCTGCAACAGAAGCTTCAAGTGAGGCAGGATCAAACAATTGAGCCTCAGCTAAAGAAATTTGTATTCCATCCTGATTTAATATATTGCAACCTGCTAACTGGTCAATAAGTTCCGGACCGGTTTGAGGCAATACAGTATACATGAACACCCAGCTCATTTCAATAGAAGGATTACAGGGATCTTTATATTTAAAGGTATAACGTTTATAACCTCCATCACACATTACTCCGTTATTATATCCCATTGTAGTGATATTTACAGGAGGTGTGTAATCAAGAACATTGCCACATGCATCAACAACTACTGGCATCTGTGTTGGCCATACTGCATCTTCAAGACAAGTTACAGTTGCCTTATTTGGAGCCGGCACCTGAACATGTGGCGGTGTGTAACGACTAATTGTGTAGGTAAACATCCAATAAGAAATATTACCGGCACAATCTTGGAACTCATATTTATATATTCTTGTGCCACTGCAAACTATGTCTTGCGGTTCAGTCACAATTTCAACCAGCTCGGGAGTAAGAACATTTCCACAAGCATCTGTTATTTCAGGTATTTGTGGTGGTACGGCATCACTGATACAATTCACTGTTGCATTTCCATTAGCCGGTACCTCTGGACTAGTTGTCAATTCAATATAATAGGTAAGCTGCCAGTCAGAACTGTTACCTGCACAGTCAGTATACTTATATGTATATACTCTTGAACCTTCACATGCATACATATCAGGATCATCAATCACACTTATTAATTCAGCAGTGATTATATTTCCGCAATGATCATATACTTCAGGAAGTATGGGTTCTGAAGCATCAGCAAAACAGTTAACTGTTGCTTCACCATTATCAGGTACAACTGGAGCAGTTTGCAGATCAATAGTGTAAGTGTAATTCCAGGCTAATTCTAAGCCTGCACAGTCTTTAAACGTATAAGTGTAAGTAACCGTACCTTCACAGTTATCATAATTACTCTCAACTTCTGGTGAACTAACTGTTGGAGAAAGAACATTACCACATGCATCAACAACTGTCGGCAATTCAGGTTCTGTAATATCTGCATAACATTCCACTATTGAAGAAACCGGTGCAGGTTTACTCATTACTGGACCAGTTGAATGTTCAATTGTATAGGTATAAGTCCAGACAAATGGTAAATCAGCACAATCCTTATAAGTATATGTATATACTACTGTACCTTCACAGCCGTCATAGGTTCCTGAAATTACAGGTGAGCCGTCAACCGGATTTAACACATTATCACAAACATCAATAACAACAGGAAGTTCAGGAGGAACAACACTACTGTAACACTCAACAACTGATGACGTAGGTACAGCAGATCCGGCAGCAATTACCGGTGGAGTACTGCGTTCAACATTATAGGTGTATGTCCATGTAAATCTATTTTGTGCACAATCTTCATAAGTATAGATATATACTCTAGAACCTTCACACACAAGAGGATCAGGATCATCAATAAATACATATGTAGAAGTTACCAAACCACCGCATACAACATCAACAACTTCAGGAGCTACAGGTGGAATTGCATGACTCAGACATTCCACTACAGTTGAATCTGGTGGAACGGGAACAAGTACTGTAATCGTAACAATAGCATCACTACAATTATCAGGACAGAGATTTTCACAAATTCTGTATTTAATTGTATAGATTCCCGGATTAGTAGCAATATCAACAGTTACCTGACCTGTATTAATATCCAGATTAACACCAGTTGAAGAAGCAGGCTCAATTACTGTTAATGTAACATTGGTAAAGTCAACAACTGCCTGACCATTAAGCAGATCATTTGTCAGAACATTTAGTACTGCTATGCCACCTGTATATCCATTAACAGGTGTCCCCACATCATCAACTGCCTGAATATCAGCCGGTGCCTGGATTGTCAGTATCATTGTGCTAATAGCAATTGGGCAATGAACCGAACCATAAGCTTTAAGTTTTAATTGAACACTTCCATTAATAATATCTGTTTGTGATGGTGTATAAACAGGGTTCAATGCTGTAACATCGCTAAACGAACCTGTTCCGCTGGTACTCCATTCAAGACTATTATATCCTGAAGCCGTTGCATCATTAATTTCGTAAGAATAATTCTGGCAAATAACAGTGTCAACGCCGGCAAAGGCAACAGGTGGTTCATAAACTGTTACACTTACAAAATCACAAATTGTATCACAGGCAGGGCCATTGAAATTAGCATATTTGAAAGTATAAACACCAGGCACAAGTCCAGTTACAAGGGTCTGATAATTATCAGGTGTCTGAATTACTGCAGTTGATGGTCCATTAACCTGTGACCACAATAAATCTCCAACCAGAGGTAGGGTTCCGGTTAATATAACTTCATCATCATCGCATATAATCAGGTCAGAGCCTGCACTAATACAGCAAACCGGAGGTTGCCAGTTGGTAATGACAACTTCATCAGTTGAAACACAACTACCAATTGTTACTGTATAACTAAAAGTATATGTACCATTTATGATTCCAAATGCCAAAGCATTATTGGTATTTGCATTAAATAAAAATGCCTGATTAGGACCCCCAACCTGACTCCACTCCACTATAGCATCCGGAACAAAATTACCGTTCAATAATGCATAACTTTCCCCACACAGGTCAGTGTTAACGCCGGCATCAGCTTCAGGCGATGGAGCTATTGTAATGGTCATAACATCTGTTACTGAACCGCAGGTACCATAACCTTCGACTGTTAATTCAAGCGTAACAATTCCTGTTTCGCCAGATGCAGACTGATAAACAGGAGTTAATGTATTTGAACCCAAGAGTGTACCTAAGCCATTATGTGTCCATGACAATCCGGTATAATGATCTGCCGATGCTGTAACTATCTGATAAGAATCACCTAAGCAAATGACCGCATCTATTCCAGCATTGGCAACTGGTGGCGGGAATATTGTCAGAACCATCTGATCACTTACAGTTGAACATGGACCGGTAGCAGTTAAAGTAATAGTGACCTGAACATCAAGAATATCACCATAGCTTGGAGTATAAACAGGATTAAGTGCATTTGGATTGTCGAATGAACCTGTACCACTTGTACTCCATTCAAAAGTCATTGTATTTGTTACACTACCATTTAACTGATAGGACTGACCTGCACATATTCCCATATCAGAGCCGGCATCAACGGTTACGGGCACTTCAAGAATCTGCACCTCCTGCAGACAGAATGTAGTATTGCCGAACTCGTCTTCTACCTTCCACTCTACCTGACTGATACCCAAACCGAAGGTATAGATATTGGAAGCACTACCATACCATGGACTCAGACTATGATCCGGATTGAAGACACGATAGCTGATGGTTGGAATATCTGTACAGTTATCGCTTACCTCCGGCAAATCCAATTCAATGATTGCTGCGCATTCGCCATCATCAGTATTCTGCGATATTGCTTCAGGGCAGATATCAATTACTGGTGCTTCTTCATCAATTACTGTTACTGTGAAGCTGCAACTCCAGGATTGACCACTGGAGGTCTCCGTTATGGTGTAGGTTACTGTGCTGGTGCCTATGTTAAAGACTACTCCGCTGGCATCATCAAATCCGCTTGCAGTGGTCGCTCCTGTTATATCATAAGATACTGTGGCAGGACAGTTGCTTGATGCAAGCAAAGGTGTAAGGCTACCTGCCGGTGAGGTCCATTCACATGTTCCAATATCGGTGGTGCTGACTACTACATTATCAGGGCAAACTATCAATGGCTCATCGGTATCAACTACATCAAGATAGAAAGTACACGTAGCTGCATTACCAAAAGCATCTTCCGCACGATAAGTAATTGTATAAACTCCTACATAGAGCATTTCTCCGGGCTCAGGGCCTTCTACTTGTGTTACTGTTACTGAACAGTTGTCTTCTGCTATAGGAATACTCCAGATTGCTCCGCCTTCGCAAATACCATCAAACAAGCC
>LSQX01181771.1_pt1 | contig 39695 bp, 40 predicted proteins | sample 654561 | NCBI WGS metagenome assembly LSQX01 (sample SAMN04489861, study PRJNA283612) | anaerobic digester metagenome | isolation source: 4 biogas reactors fed with cattle manure at either 37C or 55C with and... | place: Denmark: Kongens Lyngby | collected 2014 | reverse complement strand
AGCGGTATTTTCTGTGTCACAGGCGGTCAACTCCTTTCCAAGGTATTAGCACTCTTGTCCTTAGAGTGCTAAAGATAATTTACCATCATGCGGGCGCCCTGTCAATCTGAACCACGGCCCTATCGTAAAAGCGATGTGAAACTTTTGTGAACGGCCCGGCTTTGACTCAGGCGCCGATGAACGCCCCGAAGGCCTGGTTGGCCAGGTCCAGGCCGCGCCGGCTGAGCCGGACCCGGTCGCCGGACACGACAATCAGGTTCTGGCGGCGCAAATCAGCCAGGGGGGCGGCAAAACGCTCGAATAAGCTGATGCCGAACCGGGCCTGGAAGTCGCGGTCACGGACGCCGCGAATCAGGCGCAGCCCCAACAGGAGCATCTCGCGCATGGCTTCCTGGCGGTCAACCTGCTCGTTCACGACGGCAGCCGGCCAGCCGGCCGGGCCGGCTGCGCCGCGCCGGCAGGCGGCCAGATAGCGGTCCAGGTCGGACGGGTTGGCCAGGCGCAGGCCGTCCGCATAGCTGTGCGCGGCCAGGCCAAAGCCATAGTAGGGCAGGCCCTGCCAGTAAACCAGGTTGTGCCGGCAGGCATAGCCCGGTCTGGCGCTGTTGCTGATTTCGTAGTGGACAAAGCCCTGACCGGCCAGGCGCCGGCGAATCCGGTGATACTGGCGCCGCTCCAGCGCGTCGTCCGGCAAACGGACCTGGCCCCGGGCTTCAGCCGCGGCCAGCGGTGTGCCCTCTTCGAGGATCAAACCGTAAAACGAAAGGTGGGCGACAGGCAGATCCAGCACGAAGTCCAGCGTCTCATCGACATCCTGGATCGTCTGGCCGGGCAGGCCGAAGAGCAGGTCGACGTTGATGTTCCCGAACCCGGCTGACCGTGCCGCCTGCACCCCCGCCGCAAGGTCGCCGGCCTGGTGGATACGGCCAAGCAAGTGCAGCAGGTGCGGCTGGACCGCCTGCAGGCCGAAGCTGATCCGGTTGAAGCCGGCTGCGGACAAGGTTTGCAGTGCTTGTTCCGAAACCGTGCCGGGGTTGGCCTCGACCGTGCATTCACAGTCCGGGGCCAACCCGAAGCACGCGCGCAGCTGGGCGAGCAGTCGGGCCAAATCGTCCGCCGGGAGCACCGTCGGGGTTCCGCCGCCCACAAAGACCGACCGCAAAGGGAGCGGTCGGCCGCCGGGCAAAAGGCGCCTGTTGGCGGCTACGATCCCGATCTCACGCAACAGGGCCGCGACATAAGCCTGCTGGCAGTCGCGGCCCCGGGCGGCAAACGATATGAAATCACAATACGTGCATTTTTGCTGGCAAAACGGAATATGCAGGTAGGCCGCCGTCGGGGTCTGCTCCGGCCAGGATGTCACACGTCCGCTCCCTGCCGGTCATCCGTGAGCATGCCCTGCAGCGACGCGGCCAGACCGGCCAGGGATTGAATCTCCGACGGCACGATAATCTTGGTGGCCTTGCCCTCGGCGAGGCGGCCCAGCGCATCCAGGCTCTTCAGGGCGATGACCGATGCGTCAGCGTTGGCTTCGCGCAGCATGACCAACCCGCGCGCGGTCGCCTCCTGGACTTTAAGGATCGCCTGCGCCTGTCCGTCCGCTTCCATGACCGCACTTTCGCGAGCGGCTTCAGCGCGCAGGATTGCGGCGGTTTTCTCGCCCTCGGCAACCCGGATCGCCGCTTCCTTTTCGCCTTCGGCGCGCAAGATATTCTCCCGTTTCTCACGCTCTGCTTTCATCTGGCGTTCCATCGCGTTCTGGATTTCCTTGGGCGGGATGATGTTTTTAAGTTCCACCCGGTTGACCTTGATGCCCCACGGGTTGGTCGCCTCGTCCAGGATCTGGCGCATCTTTGTGTTGATCAGGTCGCGCGAGGTCAGCGTCTCATCCAGCTCCAGATCGCCGATGATGTTGCGCAGCGTCGTGGCGGCCAGGTTTTCGATGGCAATGATCGGGTTCTCGATACCATATGCGTAAAGCTTCGGGTCGACAATCTGGTAATAGAGGACGGTGTCGATCTGCATCGTCACGTTGTCCTTGGTGATGACGGCCTGAGGCGGGAAATCGGCGACTTTTTCTTTGAGCGAAACCACCTTGGCGACCCGGTCGATCAGGGGCACCTTGAACTGGACGCCGACACCCCATGTCGCGTAGTACGCACCCAGCCTTTCGATGATGAAGCTGGTGGCCTGCGGCACGATCCGGATGTTGCGAACGGCCAGCAGGGCAACGACCGAGATGACCACAATCCAGGCGAACCAGGTGCCAAACGAGGCTGGCGTGTCGCTCATGGCGACGCGAATGGCTTCAGTACTAAGCATGTTCAAATCCTCCTGCCGTTCTTGTTGGTCTTTTCATGTGTCTGCGGCCGTCAGGGCGCCGGTGTTGCGGATGGCGCCGGCGTGCCGGAAAGAACCGCCTCGGACACAGACTGCGCGTCATGGACGCCCTTGAGGATGGCCTCCAGGATCACGAACGCCGTGTTGTTGACCCGCTTGGTCAACTGGTCGACCGTCTGCTTGGCGGCGTTGCTGCTCAGTGAAACCCGTGCTGTGACAGCCCGGTTCGTGATGTAGTTCAGGTAGACGGTCGTGTCGAACGGCGTGTGCCGGATGGCGCCGCCGGTTTCGGAAAACGCCGGGTTCTTGCTTTCCTTGAAGTCGTCAAGTTCCTTGCCGTCGTAGTCGTAAGATTCAAAAAAGACAATCGGGATGCCCAGCTCGTCAAAAGGCAGGTAATCGGAATCGTTCAGCGTCCATTCGCGATACATCACCGGCGTGGAAATGCCCTCCAGCTCCAGATCGATCGATGCCTGGTTGGTGTAGAGCATGTAGTTGTTGTTGGTGTACAGCTCGTGTTCGTAGAAGACATCCGTGACTTCATAGAGTTTACGCCGCATTTCGTAGGATTTACGGTTGTATGTACGCAGCGAGCTGCGGCCGGCATGCGCGTAGATCTTGTCGCCGGCGTAGATGGAATCCATGCAGTACATGGCGTCGGTCAGAGCGATTTTGTCCTTGCCCATGGACGCAGCGAACTTGCGGGCGCCGGCTTGGCCGTCTTCCCCGGCGCCGAAAGCGACCAGGACCACATCATAGCCGGGCGTTACCTGGCGGATTTCGCGGGCCAGGATGAGCAGGGCCCCGATACCGGAGGCGTTGTCGTGGATGCCGTCGTAATCCAACAAGGTCGGTTCGGGCACGCTGGCTGCGGTGGTCGTGGTCGCCGTCGTTTCCCCGCTGTCGTCGGGCGCTCGTGTCGGAACCGGTGTCGGTGTCGCCGCCGGTTCAGTGGTCTGGCGGTACGCCTCGACATCCTGCAGCGAGACAAACGTGTCATAGTGCGCGCCGACAATCACCTGGCGGCGAAACGTCTCCTGGGAGCCATCTGCCCGGCTCCGCACAAAACCCGTGCCCGGGATGGTGATGCTGATGTTGCGCGACGTGCGATAAGTCCCGTCTAGACCGCTGTAGCTGAAACGGGTGACGACCGGCGTGTAGCCCATGTCTTCAAGAGCTGTGACAATCAAATCCCCGGCGGCCTTTTCCTGGGCGGAGCCCGGGCTGCGGTAGGGATAGGTCCGGGCCAGGCGCAGGGCGAATTTCGAGCCGAACGTGCCGTAATCGGCATATTGGGGCGTCTCCGGCTCCTCGCTCTGGCAGGCAGGCAGGAACAGGGCGAACAGCAGCGCCAGCATTAGGGCGGTCAGTTTGCGCGTCGATCGGTTGTTTGGCATGATTGGGCTCTGCCTGACAGTCAGCCGGACCACAGCCAGGGCCTCCCCCTTTCTCCCGGCCGGCCCCTGCGAACAGGCAGCACATCCGGGCGGTCAGCGCAGGCTGACCCATGAATCAGTTCCATTTTACTTGCAAGCCGCTGTTCGCGCAAGCCAGTTGGAAAACCGGCGCCGTCGCGGGCCTGGCCGGTGCGCGGCTTGCTAAATATGGTATGATATCCCCATGGTTGAATGATGCGCCCGTCGGGGCGTTGGGGAGGCGATCGCACAGGATGCGCCGCAGGCAGGATGAAAAAACAGGCAGTCGGATCCGTCCGCGCCGGCTGAGCCGGTTGCTGGCTGGCTTGCTGATCCTGCTCGCTTTAACGGCCCAGTCGGTTCAGGCCGCCGAGGTCTTGCCCGCAGTGACTTACCAGCCGCCGATGCAGGCGGAGGTCAGTGCGTCGTCCGCCATCGTCCTGGACACGGCACGGATGCGCCGGCTGTACGCCAAAAACGCCGATGGCCGCCTGGCGATACCGGCCGCTTCCAAAATGATGACCGCGCTGCTGGCCTGCGAGCGTCTGCCACTGGACACGCAGGTCACGATCAGCAGCGTGGCGGCCCAGGAAGCCAAGCGGGAAGCGACCGGGGACGGTCTGGAACTGAAGACCGGTGACAAATACCCGCTCGAATACCTGCTCCTGCGCCTGGTCTTTTACGATTCAAACGCCGCCGCCCTGGCCATCGCCGAGCAGATCAGCGGCGTCGAAGCCAACTTTGTCGACCTGATGAACAGCAAGGCGGCCAGCCTGGAGTTGTCCGGGACCGTCTTCGTCAACAGCACCGGCAACCTGGTCTACGAAGACGGCCCGATCGATCCGGGCGATCGCTCCGACCAGTCGGACAACATCGCGGTCGATCCGCTTCCGCGTCAGTATTCGACGGTCAGCGATTTGGCCCGGCTGACCGCCTTCGCGATGAACAACCAAAAATTTGCCGACATTGTCCGCAAGGACAGCGAATACCTGCTGCTCGACGGCAAAACGCTCGTGCCGATGCGCAACCGGCTGCAGTCCGTCTGGCGGATGTCGGAAAACCGCATCACCGGCGCGTTCTACAGCGAACGGCGCGAACGCGGCTACAGCGTGGCCATCGGCCGGATCAACGACTTCAGCGTGATCATGGTCACGGCGAACGGCAATCCCGGCAAACGCAGCACCGACCTGCTGGCCCTGACCGCAGCGATCGCGAACAATTATGTTCAGGAGGCGCTGGTGACGGCGGGCGAGGTGTTTTCCGGCTACCGCGAAGAAACGGTCGACGGCGAGCCTTTCGGCCTGGTTTTCCGCAGGACCGTGCTTTACATCCGTCCTATCGACGACGCGTTCCTGATGCAGGAAGTCCAGTATCGCTCGTACGGCCCGCACCACCGGCCGATCGAGTCGACGATGACCATCGGGCAGGTTGTTTTCCAGCTCAAGGACGGGACGGTCATCGCCGTGGACGTCGGGCCAGATCGCCAGATCCTGTCCAGCATCACGGTACTCAACCAGTTGCTGGCCAGCTTGCAGAACAACCCGAACCTGTTCTATGTCATCATGGCCTGCGGCTCTCTGCTGGTTCTGGTTATGGCGATCCACGTCTTCGAGCGACTGTCGCGCCTGATCCGGCTGCTGCGCCTGATCCGGCTGGAGCGGCGGGCGCGCCGCATCTGAGCGGGCTCAACGCTTCAGCCGCTGCATGTAGAACCGGATCAGCAGACCCAGCGCCAGGTCGTAGAGGGCGATTGCTGCCAGCCCGGCCAGAGGCAGGACAAACCAAAGCCAGGCACCGTGTTCCTGCACAACAGCCAGGGCTTGCCGGCCGGCGAACAGCAAGATCCCGGCCAGTGCCAGCACACCGCCGGCCAGAACACGAACCAGTCGGGCCGGCAGCGCGGCCAGGCGCGGATCGATCTGGGCGCGGATCAGCGGATACGGACCGAAAAAGACCAGGAAGGGCCAACTGAATGCCAGGCCAGGCCAGGCCAGGCCGATCAGGGCGGTGGCGGCATAGACCAGCCAGGCGCCGCGCTGACCGGTTTCGATCGTCGCGACGGCAAGGCTCAGGGACGCCAGTGTCATGAACGCCAGATCGGCGGTCGGCGACCAGGCGGACGCCGTCAAAGCCAGCAGAACAAGGGCGGCCGTTATGCCGCCCAGCGCGATTCGTCGGGTCTGTCTGCGCTGACTGGCCGGTTCAGCAGCAGCCACACAGATCACCGCCCATGCATTCGCAGCAGGAGTCGGTGCAGCACAAACAGCCCAGGGTGTTGCACAAATCCGTGCCGCACAGGCCGCCTTCACGGTAGTAGGGTCCCTGGCGCTGCTGTTGCTGCTGTTGCTGCCATTGCCGCTGTTGCCAGGTTTGCCACTGCTGCTGTTGCTGTTGCGTCGTGTTGGGGGCGCCCGGGCCGCTGTCCCGGTTCTGCCAGGCTGACTGCTGCCGGTTGGTATTCGTCAGCTGGTCGTAGGCCTCGTTGACCTCCTGCATCTTTTCCTTGGCCAGATCCTCCAGCGGATGGTTCTTATAGTTGTCCGGATGGTACTTCTTGACCAGTTTCCGGTAAGATTGCTTGATTTCATCAGCCGTCGCGCCTGGCCTGACGCCAAGCACGTCATAAGGTGATTTTGCCATGCTCGATTCCTTTCGGGGACTTGTGCCGTCTGCCTGGATGTTGTCCGGCCAGAACCTGGCGGCGGATTTCCGGCAAACCCAAGGTAAACAGGTTGGCCAGCAGGCCGCTGTCGCGGACATAAGGCATCAGGGCCGCCGTGCGGTCCATCGATTCCTCCAGCCCGGTCAGCGCGGGTTCCGCCCGCAGGCGGGCCGCAGCCAGGTCGGTCCGGCCAAACGGATTCCATGTCTTATTATTGCAGTCGTCCTGCCAGTCGTCAATCGCGTCGATCAGGTACACCCAGCGGCCCAGGTCCCGCGCCAGGCAGCCGACGGCAGCGTGGATGGCCGCGGGCAGCGCCAGGGGCTTGGCTGCCTGTCGGGCCAGCGCCTCGAGCATGCGGCCGAAGATGTCCGCCGCCGCCAGGTCAGGCGGGCCGTTTTCCAATTGGTGGAGCTCGGCGAGGCGCTCCCGGATGATCGTCTCCACGTCCGGCCAGCGCCGGCTCGCGCGACGCCAGGCGCGCCAGAAAGCCAGCCGGGCCAACCGTCCGCCCAGCGGATGGCCGTCCCGGATCTGGTCGCCGGCCTTGTGCCAGGCCAGCTGGACCGCCAGGGCCGCACAGGCCTCGAGGACCGGCCCTCCCGCGAGCATGGGCTTTTTACGCAGCGGATCCAGGACGCAGCCGGCCATCTGCTCGGACGGCTGGCTGTCGGTCAAGGCCAGCAGGAACAGCGCCAGGAAGGTCAGGTCATACGAGACAGCCAGGCGCGGCAGCTGCCCGTAGTCAAGGCGGATCTGCCGGCACAGGCCGCAATAGACCGCCCGGTAGCGGGCGTACTCCCGGATCAGGAGTTCGGGTTTGTAGGGGCACACATAGCCAAACATGGCCGGTATCATCACCTTCTGCTAAAAGGCCGGCAGGCCGCCGCCTTCTGTCAATCTCAATCACTCTATGGTATCATATGTGGCAACAAAACAGGTGAACAGTTCAAAACAAAATCATGAACACGACCAGGAGGTCACCCTATGGATACGACTGTGGTCCGCACCCGGTATGCGCCCAGCCCGACCGGCATGATGCATATCGGCAACTTGCGCACCGCCCTTTACGAGTACCTGATCGCCCGCTCCCTGGGCGGCCGCTTTATCCTGCGCATTGAGGACACCGACCAGGAGCGGTTGGTGGACGGGGCGGTCGACGCCATCTACAAGACGCTGCGCGCGGTCGGCCTGCGCCACGACGAGGGACCGGATATCGGCGGCCAATACGGACCTTATGTCCAGAGCGAGCGGCGCCGCCTCTATCGCCCCTACGCCGAACAGCTGGTGCGCGAAGGCAAGGCCTACTACTGCTTCTGCACCCGGGAGCGGCTCGAACAGCTAAAAGCCACTGCGCCGGGCGAAGTCGTCGGCTACGACCGCCACTGCCGCGATCTGCCCTCCGGCGAGGTGCAGCGCCTGCTCGACGCCGGCACCGCCTGTGTCATCCGGCAGAAAATGCCGCTGAGCGGATCGAAGACGTTTCAGGACGCCGTCTACGGCGCCATCACGGTCGACAACCGCGAGCTCGAGGACCAGGTGCTGCTCAAGTCCGACGGCTTCCCCACCTACAATTTTGCCAACGTGGTCGACGACCACCTGATGGCGATCACCCACGTGGTGCGCGGCTCGGAGTACTTGTCCTCGACACCCAAATACAACCTGCTCTACGATGCGTTCGGCTGGCAGGTTCCGACCTATGTCCATCTGCCCCTGATCATCGGCAAGGACGGGCGCAAGCTGTCCAAGCGCCACGGCGCGACCAGCTTCGAGGCGCTGGTCCAGGAAGGTTACCTGCCCGAGGCGATCGTCAACACGATCGCCCTGCTCGGCTGGTGCCCCAAGGACAACCGCGAGCTCTTCTCGCTCGACGAGCTCAGCGCAATCTTTTCGGTCGACGGAATCAGCAAGTCGCCCTCCGTCTTCGACTATGACAAGCTGGCCTGGTTTAACGGCGAATACATCCGGGCCATGCCGGCCGGGCGCTTCCAGGCATGGATTCATCCGGCGCTGACCCAGGTGTTCGGCGAACCGGTGCCCGAACCGGCCCTGCTGGCCGAACTGCTGCAGCCGCGCATCAGCCGCCTGGCGGAAATCCCGGAGATGGTGCGTTTCCTGACCGCGCGCCAGCCATACGAACTGGACTTGTTCAGCAACAAGAAGAACAAGGCCAGCCCGGAGAGCGCCGCCCGCATCCTGCCGCTGCTTTACGACGCGTTGGCTGGCCTTGCACCCTGGACGCGCCAGGCCGTGCATGACCGGGTCATGGCACTGGCCGCCGGCCAGGAACTGAAGACGGGCCAGGTGATGTGGCCGCTGCGTATCGCCCTGTCCGGACAAGCCGTCACACCCGGCGGTGCGATCGAGATCGCCGTCATTCTCGGCCGGGACGAATCGCTGGCCCGGCTCAACATCGCGCTTGAGCGGCTGGCTGGAGCCAGCGCGGAAAAAGGAGATGCCTGAACATGGACAGCACAACCCCCTTTGATCCGGACCGGATCGAGACCACCCATTTCATCGACGAAATCATCAAGGAAGACCTGCGCGAGGGCGGACGCACGGCCGGCAAGCAGGTGCACACGCGCTTCCCGCCCGAGCCCAACGGGTATTTGCACATCGGGCACGCCAAAGCCATCGTCATCGATTTCGGCACAGCTGAGCGGTTCAGCGGGCTCTGCAACCTGCGCATGGACGACACCAACCCGAGCAAGGAAGATGTCGAATACGTCGACTCGATCCGCGAGGACATCCGCTGGCTCGGCTACGACTGGGGCGACCGCTTCTATTACGCGTCCGATTATTTTCCCGAGATGTACGAACTGGCCTGCCAGCTGATCCGCAAGGGCCTGGCCTATGTCTGCGCCCTGACCGCCGAACAGATGCGCGAAACGCGCGGCACCCTGACGACGCCGGCGACGCCCAGCCCCTGGCGCGACCGCCCGGCCGCTGAGAGCCTCGACTTGTTCGCGCGCATGAAGGCCGGCGAGTTCCCGGACGGCGCGCTGACGCTCCGGGCCAGAATCGACCTGGCCTCGGGGAACTTCAACATGCGCGACCCCGTGCTCTACCGGATCCTGCGTGCCCGCCACCATCGCACCGGCGACCAGTGGTGCATCTACCCGATGTACGACTACGCCCACCCGATCGAGGACGCGCTCGAGGGCATCACCCACTCGCTCTGTTCGCTGGAGTTCGAGGACCACCGCCCGCTCTACGACTGGGTGATCGACAACCTGGACGGTCTGCCGTCGCGTCCGCGCCAGATCGAGTTTGCCCGGCTGGGCATCAACTACACCGTCATGAGCAAGCGCAAGCTGCGCCTGCTGGTCGAAACCGGCCGGGTTTCCGGCTGGGACGACCCGCGCATGCCGACACTGTGCGGTCTGCGCCGGCGCGGCTACACACCGGCCTCGATCCGGTCGTTCATCGAGCGGATCGGCGTCTCCAAGGTCAACAGCACCGTCGATTTCGCCTTCCTGGAGCATTGCCTGCGCGAAGACCTCAACCAGAACGCCCGCCGCATCATGGGCGTGCTCCATCCGGTCAAGCTGGTGATCACCAACTACCCGGAAGGCAAAAGCGAGACTTTCGCCGTGGAGAACAACCCGGAACAGCCGCAAGACGGCACGCGCGAGGTGACCTTTTCGCGCACCCTCTGGATCGATGCGGACGATTTCATGGAGGAGCCGGCCAAAAAGTACTTCCGCCTGTTCCCGGGCAACGAAGTCCGGCTCAAGACGGCCTATATCGTGCGCTGCACCGGCTGCCGCCGCGACGCAAACGGCAATCTGCTCGAGGTTACCGCCGAATACGATCCCGAATCGCGGGGCGGCAACGCGCCCGACGGCCGCCGGATCAAGGGCACCATCCACTGGGTGGACGCCCAAACGGCCGTGGAAGCGGAAGTCCGGCTGTACGACAACCTCTTCAATGTCGCCGACCCCGACGCGGCGGAGCGCAATTTTCTCGACCACCTGAGCCCCGACTCGCTGGTCACGCTGCAGGGCTGCAAGATCGAGGCGGCCGTCGCCGGCATGCAGGTGCCCGCCGCGTTCCAGTTTTTGCGCCTGGGCTATTTTTGCCTGGACAAGGACAGCCGGCCGGATCGCCTGATCTTCAACCGGTCCGTATCCTTGAAAGACAGCTACCGCACCTGATCGAGGAGGAAGATGCCCATGAACAGCTTTGAATACTACAGCCCCACCCGCTTTGTTTTCGGACCCGGCCGGGAGAGCGAAGTCGGCGCACTGTGCCGGTCCTTGGCCGCCAGCAAGGTCCTGATCCACTACGGCGGCGGTTCGGTCGTGCGCAGCGGCCTGCTCAAGCGGGTCGAGACTTCCCTGGCCGAAGCCGGTATCGCCTGCCTGACCCTGGGCGGCGCCGTGCCGAACCCCCGCGACGAACGGGTCTACGCGGGCATCGAGCTCTGCCGCCGCGAACAGGTCGATTTTGTCCTGGGCATCGGGGGCGGCAGCGCGGTCGACTCGGCCAAAGCCATCGCGATCGGGGCCTGCTACGATGGCGACTTTTGGGATTTCTACAGCAACCAGGCCAAACCGGAGCGCCGGCTCGGCCTGGGCACGATCGTCACCTTGCCGGCCAGCGGAACCGAAGGGTCGAACAGCTCTGTGATCACACGCACCGCCGACTGGCTCAAGCGTGGCCTGCGCTCCGATCTCAACCGACCCGATTTCTCGATCCTGAACCCCGACCTGACCGCTTCCCTGCCCGCCTGGCAGACCGCCTGCGGCGCGGCCGACATCCTGTCCCACGTCTTCGAACGTTATTTCACCAATACGCCCGGCGTCCTGCTGACCGACAACCTGTGTGAGGCGGTCATCGCCACGGTCATCGAAACCGCGCCCCGGCTGCTGGCCGATTCCCCGTCACAGGACGACCAGGCCAACCTGATCTGGTCCTCGACGCTGGCCCACATCGGGCTGCTGGGCAACGGCCGCCAGGAGGACTGGAGCGTCCACGCCCTGGAGCACGAGCTGAGCGCCCTCTACGATGTCGCGCACGGCGCCGGTCTGGCCGCGCTGTACCCAGCCTGGATGCAGTACACCCTGCCCCACGACCCGGGACGCTTCGCGCGCCTGGCCGTGCGCGGACTGGGCGTCGCGCCGCAGCCGGTATCGGACATGGCGCTGGCCCGGGAAGGCATCCGCTGTCTGGCGGATTTCTACCGCCGCCTGTCTTTGCCGGTCAACCTGCGCGAACTGGGCGTCAATGAGGCCGACCTTCCCCGCCTGGCTGCCAAGGTCAAGCGCAACCCCGACAACAGCTGCGGCTTTTTCCTGCCTTTGCAGGACCAGGACATCCTGGCCATCTACCAGCTGGCGATGGACTGGCAGCCCGAGATGCTCGGGGACGAAGCAAACAAGCCCGCCCGAACAAAAGAAGAGGATTGACCCGCAGGGTCAATCCTCTTCTTTTGCAGGCCGCTGGCCTGACAGCTCCTAATCGCGTTTGACACCGAACTGGTATACGGTCGTGTGCCGGTAGGGCTGACCGGGCTCAAGAACCGGACTGGGAAAACTGGGGATGCGCGGCGCGTTGGGATAGTACTGGGTCTCCAGGCAGAAACCGTTGCGGTAATCGTAGCGGACCCCTTCCTTGCCGGCATCCGTCTTCATGAAATTGCCGCTGTAAAACTGCACGGCAGGCATGGTCGTCTCAACCGCCATGGTCCGGCCGCTGCGCAGGTCGTGCACGCGGGCACAGGGGCGCAGCGTGCCGGCCTGGCCGCGCAGGATAAAGTTGTGGTCATAGCCCTGGCCGGCCCGGACCATCGGGTCGTCGCTGTCGATGCGGTCCCCGATCCGGCGCATCTGGCGAAAATCGAGCGCGGTTCCGGCGACCGGTGCGATGCGGCCGTCGGGCAGGCAGGCCGAGTCGATCACGGTGAACTGGTCTGCTTCCAGCTGCAGCTCATGGTTCAGGATGCTGCCGGAGCCCTGGCCCGCAAGGTTGAAATAGCTGTGGTTGGTGAGGTTGACGATCGTCTTCTTGTCCGTCAGCGCCTCGTAGCGGATAACGAGGGCATGGTCGGCCGTCAGCGTGTAGGTAACCTGGACATCCAGGTTGCCGGGATAGCCCTCCTCCCCGTCCGGACTGAGATAATAGAAGCGCACAGACGGCCCTTCGGCCGACTCGAAGGGGTCGGCCAGCCAAACGGCGCGGTTGAACCCTTTCAGACCGCCGTGCAGGTGGTTCTGCCCGTCGTTGGCGGCTAATGGGTAGGTCACGCCGTCCAGGGTGAAGGACGCTTCCGCAATGCGGTTGGCAAAGCGGCCGACCAGGGAGCCGTGGTAGGGGTTTGACGGCTTTTCATAGGAAACCAGGTCATCATAGCCCAGGACGATGTCCTGCAGCTGGTTGCCGCGGTCGGGCATCAGCAGACGCTGAAGGGCGCCGCCGTAGCTGATCAGGGTGCAGAATGTCCCGTCCGGATGTCCCAGCGTGTAGCTGCTGACTGGCTTTCCCTCTTGTGTTTCCCCGAAGGGCTTGACGACAATACTCATTGTTCCACCTCGCGTTTTTCATTCAGGCCGCAAGCCTGGTTTGTTTTCTTCAGCTGGCTGCCGAACCCGATATGGATGGCACCTTCCGGGCAGACGGCCGCACATTCGCCGCAGCGGATGCATTCAGGTCCGTTGCCGTCGTAGGGGATCGGCACCTGCATCGGGCATTGCCGGGTGCAGCGGCCGCAATGGGTGCAGAGCTGCGGATCGACCGTGATGCGGTAAAGGCTGATCCGGTTGAATAAGCCGTATATCGCGCCAAGCGGACACAGGTAACGGCAAAACGGACGGTAAATCAGGACGGACAGCACCATGACAGCCAGCAGGACGGACATCTTCCAGCTGAACAGCCAGCCGGCCAGGCTGCGCAAACCCTCGTTGGCCAACAGCAGCGGGATACCGGCCATCAGGGTTCCGGAAGGGCATACATAGGTGCAGAAGGCCGTGATCCCGTAACCGGTCAGCCAGCGCAGCAGCAAAGGCGTCAGGATGACCAGACCGGCCAGCATGGCGATTTTGCCTTGCAGCAGGATCTGGTGCAGCCGCACATGCGACCGGGCCAGTTTCAGCTTGGGGCTCTTGATCTTGTGGAGCCATTCCTGGAACCAGCCGAACGGGCACAGCCAGCCGCAGACAAAGCGGCCCAGCAGCAGGCCGAACAGGCTGAGCAGGCCGAGCACGTAAAACGGGATCCGCCAGAACGGGTCCGCCAGGCCATTCTGCAGGCTGCCGATCGGGCAGGCGCCCAGGGCGCCGGGACAGGAATAGCAGTTGAGACCGGGCAGGCAAACACGTTTGAGCGGTCCCTGGTAAATGGTGCCGGTCACAAATCCGGACACGTTGGCGTTGCCCAGCAGGAAAGCCAGGGCCTGAACGATGTTGCGCTTGGTTTTTTGCCGCTTCAGGTTAGCCAATGCCGATGCACCCCAGGCAAATCTGGATGGCCCGCTGCAGGACCAATCGGGTTTCGTCACGCAACAGGCCGACCAGCAGGGCAAGCGCGGTGACCGCGCCCAGCAGGACACGCACGCGCGTTTCGGCGTGAGTCAGCTGGCGAATCGGCGGATGCGGCCGCGTCATGGGTCTGCCTCCTGGACGGGCTCTTCGCTTGCCGGTTCCGTCATGACCTCCACCTGTTCGACCGGACGGGGCCGGCGGATCAGGCTGGCCTGCTCCTGACCGGAAGACGGGCTGGACCAGTCAAACCAGCGCATCATCAGCATAAACACGGCAAACCCGATCACAGCCAGGACGACGCCGATCACCAGCAGCCAGACCGGGCGCGTGGCCAGCGGCCAGAAGCTGAGAAAATCGGCCAGGCCGGCCGAAAAAGAAAAGCCATGCAGGATCTGCAGCTGGGAGGCCAGCAGCAGCGACAAACCGGCCAGCAGCGCGTAGAACAAGTAGAGGAACGGCGAGACCAGGAGAATCAGCCAGTCGGCGGCGTCGGTCAGACCGCCCAGCAGGGCCGCGGCGGCCGCAGCCAGTACGAGCAGGGCAGGCTGGCCCTGGCTGCGGGGGCGGGAGGCCAGGAAAATGGCCAGCAGCAACGCCGGCACGACCAGCAGCATCAGGGGATAAAAACCGGCACCAAACCGGCCGGCTGTCGGATCACCGGCTAAAAAGCGGGCGATATCCCCGGTAACCAGCGTCCCGTTCTGGGTTGTGAACTGACCCCAGTGCTGCCATAGGGCGTCATCCAGAATGTGATGCAGACCAAGGGGGAGAAGCAGGCGGTTGCAGATCCCGTAAACAAGTAACCCCTGCGCCCCTGCTTCGGGTATCCACTGAGCCAGCCGGAGCAGTCCGGTTCGGGCCGCCAGCCAGGCCAGTGCAGACAAGAAGCCGCCCAAAACAGCGAGCGGCTGCAGCCACAGGACCAGCGTGCGCGGATTAACCAGGGCGGCCAGGCGCGGCGCGCGGATATGACGCTCCGTCACCCGGTAGAGCGCGACCGTCAGATAGCCAGCCGCGAAACCGGGCAGCCAGCCAAGGTTGAACAGTGCGTATTCGCCGCTGCCGGACAGCGCGCCGACTGAAGCCGAGGCGGTTGTCAGCCAGGTCAGGGATGACAGCGCGGCGGTCAGGACAGCCAGGCCTTTTTCGTGGACGATCAGGCTGTTGGCCAGACTGACCGCCAGCACCAGCGGAATCAGGCGTGTCAAAACCTGGCCGGATTCAAACAAAACGGCGGCACCAGGCAGTCCCATCCGCTGCATGGTATCCGCCAGGATCAGCATGAGACTGGCCAGGGTCAGAACATTCAAAGGCAACAGGGCGATGCTGCCCAGCTGGGCCAGGCGGCGCCGGTAACGGGACAGATGGTCAGCCGGCTCCAGATCCAGCGGCCGGGCTTCTTCCCCGGACGGTTTTTTCCGAAATGAGATCCAGCTGAAAATGGACATCATGCGTCTGCTGTGCCTCCCGCGTCCTCGCCGCAACGGACAAGAGCTGTGCTGTCGGCGGCCTGTATTCAGGCATTTCTATTCTGACACAGGCCGGGCGGGGATGCAAGCAAACGGGGTCAGGAGAGGTTCTTGTCCAGCATCTGGCGCAGGTCGTCCTGCATGAATTCCGCGTAGCCGGCGATGCTTTCGCTGAGCGCGCCGCCGACAAAGACGCTGAACTGGGGGATACTCTGCGCCCCGTAAAGACGAGCCAGATCGCTCGCCTGGTCAACATCGACTTTGACGATGATGGCCCGGCCGTCATATTCCAGGGCCAGCTGCTCGATAAACGGCGCGGCCAGGCGGCACGGCGGGCACCACTCGGCCCAGAAATCGACAAAAACCGGCTTGTCGGCGGCTTTGACAAAAGCCTGGAAATCGTCGACCGGCTCATGCCGGACTGTACCGTCGGTCACAACGAGCTGGACGACGGCATCGTTCGCCACGGTCGTCTGCCGCGTTCCCAGCTTGAGCGTGCCGTCCTGGAAAAGGACCACCAAAACGATCGCGGCGATCAAAAGGACCAGGACCGCCACGAGGATAGGAAACGCTTTTTTCTGGATCATAACAACCTCCTGATATGTTGAGCGGGGATCCGGGTCTGGCGACCGGAGATCCCCGCTGCATCATGCGCTTTCAGCATAACAGGACTGGACGGATGGAACTGTAATAAAATCACATAAAACTCAGTAGGCACGCTTGATCTTCTTCGATGTTGTCTTCTCGAATTCCGTGTCGCGTAGAGTGAACTGGCGAATGTACTTGTATGTGGTCAGGGTGTGGTTGACTTTACGCACCTCTTCCCCGATCAGCTGGCGGACGGCGTCGCCGGCCAGCGGCACATCGCCGAGCGTTTCCTTGATCTTCTCTTCGTTCGGGAAGATCTCGGCCTTGACATATGTTTCGCCTTCTTCGTCCTCTGCACCCGACACCAGGCTTTCCTGGATATAATCGCTCTGGCTGAGCAAAAATTCGATTTCCTCGGGGAAGATGTTCTTGCCGTTCTTGGTTACAATGACATTTTTCTTGCGTCCGGTGATGATCACGAAACCGTCCTTGTCCAAGTACCCCAGGTCGCCCGTGTGGAAGAACCCGTCCGCATCCATGACCTCCTGCGTCGCCTCATCGTTCTCGTAGTAGCCGAGCATGACATTCGGCCCCTTGCCGATGATCTCGCCGATGCCGTTCTCGTCCTTGTCGACGACCCGGATCTCGACGCCCGGCAAGGCCAGGCCGGCAGCCCGGTCGTTGTACCAGACGTCCCGGTTCAGGGCCAGGATCGGCGCGCATTCTGTCAGGCCATAGCCCTGGATGCTGAAGATCCCCAGGTCGCGCATCCCCTTGAGCACGGCTGGGTCGATGGCGGCTCCGCCGGCAATCAGGAGGCGCAGGTGGCCACCGAAGGTATCGTGGATCCGCTTGAAAAGCGTCTTGCGCTTGTCGACGCCGATCTTGCGCAGGCCGTTGCTCAATTTCAGGCCGATTCTGAACTTTTTGGCCAGCTTCGGATCGGCGGTGGCGGATTTGAGGATGCGCTTGTAGAACAGCTCGACCATCAGGGGAACGGCCAGCATGACGGTGACCTGAGATTCCTGCATGTTGCGGGTGATGTGGCGCAGGCCTTCGCAGACCGCCACGGTCGCGCCGCGGTAGATCGGGCACAAAAAGCCGCAGGTGCACTCGTAGGTGTGGTGCAGGGGCAGGACGGACAGGAAGACATCGTCCGGGACGATGTCAACCATCTGGCACATGGCCATCAGGTTGATGCAGATGTTGCTGTGCGACAGCATGACGGCCTTGGATTTGGCAGTCGTTCCGGAGGTGAACAGCAAAATACTCAGTACGGACGGGTCGATCGGAGCTTCCAGGAACCGCTTGTCGCCGCCTTGGAGCGCTGTCTGGCCCTCATCCAGCCAATCCCAGAACGAATGGTCCTGGCCGCCGGCCTCTTCCGGATCCATCGAGACAAAATAACGCACGGACGGAACCTGGTCCCGGATCGCATCCACTTCTTTCCGCTTGCTCGGAGCGTAGACCAGGATATCCGCGTGTGACCGGTTGAGCAGGCTGGCGATTTCCGCCGTCGGCAGTTCCTTGTCCAACGGGACCACAATGCCGACTCCGTTGACGGTCGCCATGTACGTGACATACCACTCGTAGCGCGTCTCAGCCAGGATGGCCACCCGGGCGGATTCCAGCGGCAGACTGCTAAGGTACGTACCCAGCGCGTCGACATCCTGGCCGAATTGCCGGTAGGTGACCGGCAGATACGGCTGATTCTTGTCCGTCGGCGCACCTGCCAAGGCAGCGTCGCGCTTCAGCACATGCGGATCCTTGATCAGAAAAGCTGTCGTATCGCCGTAATGCTTGACACTTTGCCTGAGCATATCGCGCAAATCCCGAATTGTTCTGACATCGTACAGGGGTATGTTTTTCATCGCTGACTACCTCGTCCTCTTCAGTTTCGGTTTGTCTCTTGTTCCGGCATCATCCTGTTGATCAGGTGATATGGTATTATTATACCGGATTTGGTTCCTGAATAAAACGTGCCGTTCACGTTTCACCCGGAGCAAGCGCTGAAAGGACCCGTATGCAAGCCATTCCCACGAATTTCGTCTATCGCCGGCCTAACCGCACCCCGATCCAGCTGTCCTGGGTCGGCACGACCCTGATGGTGGATTGCTGCCTGCGCTTCAACCGGCGCGCCCTGGCCAGCGGCCCGGCGGACAGTCCGGAGCAAACTTATGCCGGACTGATCCTGGCGGGCATCGAGCAGGCCTGGAACGGAACCTACGATCTTGGCACGGCAGGCATGCCGGAGCCGGTGACCGTGGCGGTCCGTTTTCAGCCGGACACCGTCCGCAAAGCGGCCGCGGTGCGGGTGCACCGGCTGCTCGTGATGCCGGCCCATGTGATCAGTCCGCTCTACCGCCGTATCTGGGGCATCTTGCGTACCGGTCAGCTGGAAAGCATGGGACTCAACTGGACGCCGCGTAACCCGGGGGCCATTGTCATGCCGCCTTACGAACAGGCCAGGCTCGTCCGGGACGTGGCGGCACACGAATTCGGCCATCTCCTCGGGATCGGCGACGCGTACGGCGCGCTCTACCGCTTCTACAGCGCCGCACCGGGAACGGGCCGCTACATGATGCACAGCAACGGCCAGGTCCAGCCCGAGGAAATCCGCATGCTGATCCAGGCGCATCGGCGCGGCCGGATGCAGTTTTTTCCCAGGCGCTGGCAGGCCCGGGTCTTCTGGGAAGGCCTGCGGCGCGAATTTCGTCAGCTCATCAAACGGTGCAGGCAATAGAAAGAGCCCCGGGCCGAAGCTGCTGCATCGCGTCCCGGGGCCAGATCCAAGCAGGATATCAGTCACGATCGCATTAAGCTTCCGGTTTCTCCATCAAGCCGATAAACACCGGCAGCCCGCTGCGCGCATCGGCGATGCCGAACAGGAACGGCCGGTCGAATCGCAGGATTTTGTCGTAAACCGGCAGGCTAGTCAGCTGCATCTCAACCGAGGTCACAGCCGCTGCTTCGGACCCTTTTTCATCTACCCGGAAATAGGTCTTGTGCTTGACTTCGCTGATCATCAGGTCCGTGCTGCCGTCGCTGCGCATGCGGGAAAAGTCCGCGCCCCCCGTAAAGGCCACCGCCATGCCCAGTTGGCTGAGCGCGTCGACCAGGCTAATCTCGTAATCGAGCTCGAACTTGGGCAGGGACAAGTCGACCAGTGCGCTGTGGCGGCTGTTCAGCCAGGCCGCCAGCGTCTGACCGTCCAGGCCGGCAGCCCAGCTGCGGGCCGCTTCTTCCGAGTCGGGCAGGATGGCGAAGAATGCGTAGGACGGGTCGGTGTAGGGCAGCCAGACGCCTTTGACGCCCTCACCCTCGATCAGGTCCATTTGGCCGAGCCGGTTCATGAAAGCGGCATCGGCAGGGCCATCGGGCGACTGGAAGGGTCCGTCATAGGTTTTTGCCGCCTCAAACGGATTTTGCCAGTCCGACTTGAAATAGATGGCGTTGATCAGGTACATCATCACGTCCGGTTCGATCTGCTCGACGATCTTGTCGATCTTGGCGCGCGTCGCCTTGCTGACCCAGTCGTTGATCGTGTCCGGTGCGGTCGGCAAGCTGAAATCGAGCGCCGTGGCCGATGCGCGGAAAAAATCGGCGTTGCGCTGCAGGAACGCCGGCGCGACCGGGTAGCCTTCCCGCAGCCAGATGGAATTGGCGATGAACAGTTCCGTCTTGTCGCCAGTATCCTCCAGTAGGGCGATCCAGTCGCGGCTGGCCTGGTTGATCTGCGCTTCTTCCAGTCCGGCCGAAGACAAGGCGGCCCGCATCGCCTCAAGCGTCTCGCCGGAAGCACCGTTGAGCGTCATGGCCAGCGCGAAATAGACCGACGCCGGAGAAATGAGGACATTGCCCGGTCTGTCGAGCGTCTCGGCCAGCAGTTTGAGGGAAAAGTCGGCGACAGCGTCGCGGTACGGCTGGGGCGGGGGTTCCGGGTTGAGCGGCCGTTCGCCCGCCTGGACCTGGGCCATCAGGTCATGGGCTGCCGGAGCTGCACAGGCCGCCGTCACGAGCAGGACGGACGACAGGATGCTGAGCAGGGCCATCAATCGGTTTTTAAACATATTCACGCACCTCCTGGTGTTCGAGCACATGCGGATATCCGTGTTGTTTTGACGCGCCCCGAGCTGAAAATGTTCCCGCAGTGCCGGTCAGGACACGTTGCAGGACACCCATGACTGGTGTATCATGATTTAGGTTATATTATGACAACGGAGGTGCCACGATGCAGACACACACACCTCAAACGCGCCGCCGCAACGGCTTTACCCTGATCGAACTGGTTGTGGTTATCGCGATTTTGGGCATCCTGGCCGGCATCCTGATCCCGACCGCCGGGAGCCTGATCCGCAAGGCCAACGAACAGGCCGATATCTCGCATGCCCGGCTGCTCCTGGTCGCGACGACCATCGCCTTCGGCTCGGACAAGCTGGGCAACGGCAGCTACACCGCCATCGAAGCGGGCGCAGCTCCCCTGCCCTATCGCGAACTGCTGGGAGCCGCCTGGCCGCGCTCGCGCGTCGGCGGTGATTATTTCACCGTAAACGTCGACTTCACCTTGGGTCCCGACGACGCCATCCAGATCACGCGGATTGTGGACAGTGCGGTGCAAGTCTACCAACCCGGAGAGGCCAAATTCCAGTAACACGATTACCTGGCCTTCCCTGCCAGGCATGGAACGCCGGTTGACAGCCAGCGTGTCGCGTGGCATTATTTCGTTAGCGTGCTAGCAAACGAAAGCGCGTTAGAAACACGGAGGAACACGACAGCATGAAAAGAGGACTCGTTATAATCCTGATCACCCTGATGGTCTTGTCCCTGGTCTCCTGTGCCGCGGACAACAAAGGTGAGCCAACCGAGCAGTTCACGCTCAAAGTCGGCTTTGACGCCGAATACCCGCCTTTCGGCTACATCGACGACGCCGGCGCATACGACGGATTTGACCTGGCACTGGCCGAAGAAGCCTGCGAACGGCTGGGCTGGAAAATGGAAAAAGTCGCCATCGCCTGGGACTCCAAGGACGCCGAGCTGCAATCCGCCAACATCAACTGCATCTGGAACGGCTTCACGATCAACGGGCGTGAGGATGACTACACCTGGACCGTCGGCTATTACGACAACTCGATCGTCATGGTCGTGCGCGCCGACAGCGGCATCAAGACGCTCGCCGACCTGACCGGCAAGACCGTCATCACCCAGGCCGGATCGTCGGCCCTGACCGCCCTGGAAGGCGACAGCAAGGACCTGACCGCGACATTCGCCAAACTGCTGGAAACCGCCGACTACAACAGCGCCTACATGGAGCTTGACGCCGGAGCGGTCGACGCCATCGCGGTTGATGTCGGTGTGGCCAACTACTACATGGCCAGCAAGTCCGGCAGCTACGACATCCTCGACGAAGTAATCGCGTCCGAGCAGTACGGCATCGGCTTTTTGAAGGGCGACACCGAGACGATGTACGCCGTCCAGGGCGCCCTGCTGGAAATGGCGGCAGACGGCACCATGGATGCGATCGCCGCCAACTACACCGGGATGGGCCTGGTCGTAGAAAGCCTGGTCTACCCCAAGGCATTTGACTGATTGCCAACCTGCGGACCGCTGCAAAGGGCGGGCTTTGGCCCGCCCTTTGATTGTTAAGCAAGAGGTGTCCGGATGAGCCTGGAAACGATCATCATCCAGCTGGCCATCGGCCTGCTGAAATCCATCGCGATCTTCGCCCTGACGCTACTGGGCTCCCTGCCGCTGGGCCTGCTCGTGGCCTTTGGCCGCATGTCCAAATGGGCGCCCCTGAAAAGGCTCACCCTTACGGGCAACGGGCGCTTCAAGCAAAGCCTGGCGGGGATCCGGCCGCTGCAGATACTCGTCAAGCTGTACATCTCCCTGATGCGCGGCACGCCCCTGATGCTGCAGCTGATGGTCGTTTATTTTGGGCCGTATTACCTTTTCAAGATCCCGATCGGGCAAAACTACCGGTTTACCGCCGTGGTCATCGGCTTCGTGCTCAACTACGCCGCCTATTTCGCGGAAATCTACCGTTCCGGCATCGAGTCGATGCCGGTCGGCCAATACGAGGCCGCCGCCGTACTCGGCTATTCCCGCCCGCAGACTTTTTTCAAAATCATCCTGCCGCAAGTGATCAAGCGCATCCTGCCCTCCATCACCAACGAGGTGATCACGCTGGTCAAGGACACCTCGCTGGCCTTCGCCATCTCCTACTCCGAGATGTTTACCATGGCCCGCAAGATCTCCTCTTCCCAGTCGACCCTGGTGCCCTTCGTCGTGGCCGGCATCTTCTACTATCTGTTTAACCTGATCATGGCCTATGTGATGGAACGGGCCGAGAAGAGCCTGAGTTACTTCAGGTAAAGCTTAGGACGCGTCCGAGGTGTCAGATGAACGTATTGGAACTATGCAACATCCGTAAAAGTTTCGGCAGCCTGGCGGTGCTGCGCGGCATCACCGTCACCGTCGGCAAAGGTGAGGTCGTCGCGGTCATCGGGCCTTCCGGTTCCGGTAAATCGACCTTGCTGCGCTGTGCCACCCTGCTGGAAACGGTCGATTCCGGCGAGATCAACTACCTGGGTGACTACGTCGTCCGGACCGGGCCGGATGGCCAGGCCCAGTACAGCCCGCCTGCCGATCTGAAACGCATCCGCCGCTATTTCGGACTCGTCTTCCAGAACTTCAACCTCTTTCCCCATTATTCCGTGATTAAGAACGTCACCGATCCCCTGATCCATGTGCATAAGCGCGGTAAAGAAGAGGCCTATGCACAAGCGCAGGCCCTGCTCGCCAAAATGGGGCTGGAGGACAAGGCGGACAGCTACCCGTACCAGCTTTCCGGCGGCCAGCAGCAGCGGGTCTCGATCGTGCGCGCCCTGGCCATGAAGCCTGAGGTCCTCTTTTTCGACGAACCGACCTCGGCACTGGATCCGGAACTGACCGGTGAAGTGCTCAAGGTGATCCGCAGTCTGACCGATGAACACATGACAATGGTCATCGTGACCCATGAAATGCAGTTTGCCCAGCACGTCGCCGACAAGGTCTACTTCATGGACGAGGGCCTCGTGGTCGAGCAGGGAACGCCGGACGAGGTGTTCGGCCGGCCTCAGGAGGAGCGCACCCGGCGATTTTTAGAGCGCTACTCCCCGTCCGCGCCATGACGCTGCGCGTGGTCCGCGCCGACCCGGCCGGCAACATCACACTGCTGGTGCTCGATCCGGTCGCGGAGGCGGACCGTGCGGCCGTTGCCCGCCAGCTGCTGGCCATTCCGGATCTGGCCGCGGAACAAGTTGGGTTCATCCTGCCACCGAGCGAGGGCGGCGTCCTGCGCCTGGCCATGATGGGCGGCGAATTCTGCGGCAACGCCCTGCGCAGTGCCGGCGCCTGGTTCGCCCGGCAGGCCGGCCTGGACGCTGAAACGTCTTTTCATCTTGAAATCAGCGGCTGCAGCGGCCTCCACCAGGTCATAACCGAACTGGCGCATGGGACGGCCTGGGCTGAAATGCCGCTGCCCGAGCGGATCGAGGAGACTTTTTCCAGTCCTGCAACAGCGGACTGCCCACAGGCGGTCGTCGTCTGTTTTCCCGGCATCGCGCACGCCCTGCTGCCCGGCTGCGTGCCGGACATGCTGCCAGCCAAACGCATCACGAGCTGGTTGTGCCGCCAGTTCCAAACACCTGCCGCCGGCGCCCTTTACCTGGATGTGCTGCTGCGGAAGATGCAGCCGGCGGTCTATGTGCGCGCCACCGACACGCTCGTCTTTGAGCGCAGCTGCGCTTCAGGCAGTGCCGCGGTTGCCGCCTGGCTGAGCCGGTCGCGGCCGGACGACCTGTGCACCTACGACATCTGCCAGCCGGGCGGCACCATTTCGGCCCAGGTCCGGCGCCGGAACGGCAGCATCGTGACGCTGTCAGTCGGCGGTCCTGTCGCGCTGGGGCCGGTCCAGACGCTCTCGTTGTGAAAAAATCTAGGTGACCGCAGCGCGGTAGCGGCCGCTGTACGGGTGGTCAGGTTCGGCGGGCGCCAGCTGTTCCAGCTCACCGGCTGCGACCATCACCTGCATGCGCAGGTACAGCCAGCCGTCGCCGACACCGGGCAAAGCAAGCAAAGCTCTGCCGATCAGCTGGGCTGCGTGAAACGCCCGATCGGGCATCACGCGGCGCAGCACAAAATCGTAAAAGTTTTCGGGCACGCTCAGCACGCGCCCGTTGACCACGGCGCGCAGCGGCGCGTTTTCCCCGACCAGCGTCTGCCACTCCCGGGCACCTGCTTCGATGGTTTCGCAGGACACGTGCTGCGCCAGCAGGATCAGGCTGGCAAATTGCTCCGGAACGATTTCACCGGTGCTGTGCAACGGTTCGGGCACAAAAACGGCCAGGAGCGGCACACGGCTCGCGCCAAGCAAATGGCAAACAAACAGGAACCCGCACCATTCCGCCGGATCGCTCCGGCTGACCCAGATCCGAACCGGTTCCCTTCTGCCCTGGCACTGGCGCAGGTGCGCCAGCGACCGGCGATTGGCCGCCGCCAGGGCGGTCACGACACCGTCCGCATCGGGAAAATGCTGAAAAAGGCGGCGCAGCACCGATATACGGTCAAGCACCGGCTCGTCCAGACGGCCGATATCCAGCGCCAGCGTCAGCGGGCAAATCGTCCCCAGCCGGTTTCCCAGCACACCCTTGGCCGCCTTTAAGGCGCCGGCCGGGCTGTCCCCGAACAGCACATCGATCATGGGCTTTTCCTTCCTGTCCGCGCCGCCCGATCCGGTCAGCCCGGTTTACAGACATCGACCCAGCCAGCTGACCGGGCATGCTGCTGGAGTTCCGGCAGGCTCAGTTCGATGGCGCTGCTCGAGCTGCCGCAGGCGGGAAAGACCGTCGCAAAGCGCTGCAGCGAGACATCCAGATAGACCGAAGCGCCGGCCGAGACGGCAAACGGGCAGACGCCACCCGCCGGATGGCCGGTACGCGTTTCGGTCTCGTCACGTGCCAGCATCCTGGGCTTGATGGCAAACTGCTCCTTGAATTTCCGGTTGTCGACCCGGACATCCCCGGCTGCAACGACCAGGAGCACGCGGTCACCCGCGTCGAAGGCCAAGGTCTTGGCGATGCGGCTCGGTTCACAGCCCAGAGCGCGCGCCGCCAGCGCGACGGTTGCGATCGAGTCGGAACAGGTGATGATCCGCTCTTCCATGCCCTGGTTTAGAAAATAGTCTCTGACACGTTCAGCTGACACGATCCAAACATCCTCCGTCCAGTAAATGATACGTTCCATCTTGCCACAAACAGCTGTCCTTGTCATGCTCACCCAAAAAAGATGGTCTTCCTGGTGCGCGGGGATGAGGCAACGTCAAGATCAACCGGGCCAGCGGATGGCCGCCGGATTGGGTTCGTCGGCGACTGAGACGGCGCGCAGCGCGTCCAGCATGCGGGCGCAATGGCCGGCTGCACAACGCTCGAGCAGCGCCCAGGGCGAAGCGGCGCCGAATTCGTCATAGGCCAGGGCCAGCGCGCCGTACAGCGCCAGCCCGATGCTGTGCCGCGGTGCGTGGATCGTTGCGGCACATTGCCCGATTGCCCGGGCGGCCGCCTGGGCAGTTGGGTCCGCCGCCCTCTCGCGCGCGGCCGCGTGGCAGGCCAGGATGGCCGCCTTGGCCGGCCCCAGCCTGATGCGGCCGGCCAGCCAGTCGTGTGCCAAGGCCAGCGCCTGCTGCGGACGCGGATCTTCCGGAACGACGCGCCGCACCCAAAGCGCCAGCAGCTCGCGCTCGGCGAAGTCAAGCGCCCAGTTCGCCAGCGTCGCTTTGCTCTGGCCCTCGATCTGACGCATCAGCGCCTGGATGCAGGGGGCGTTCCAGTCACTAAGCAGCTTTCGCGTCTTCATCTGCTGCCTCCCGTTGAATGAGCACAACCCGCAGGGCCTGCGGCTGATCCATGCAACGCCGCTGCCATGGCCCAACAGCGATGCGGATCGCGCCTGACTTGGACCCATGTTAGAAAAATCTTGCCTGGCCAAGGGCGCGTTCATGGCAGCGGATCCACCTGGGCCATCCGCAGGATTGCCGGCTGACCGGCCCCTCCGGATACGCGGACGGTCCGGCTTTCGCCCGGCAGCAGCGCGAAAAAGTTGTCGTCCAGATCCAGGTCCGGATCGGAATCGAGCCAGGCCGCCGCGACAAAAGTCTCGGCCTGCACCGTCACCAGCCGGTCCGGCCCTTCGTCGCGTTCGTCCCGGATCACTGCCCGGGGCGGGCAAAGAGCCAGTTCGCGATAGGGCGTGTCCAGCAGGAAGGCCGGGATGACCGTCGCTTCGCCGCTCACTTCCCCGGGCCAGGCCATGTACAGGCCGCCCGCCTCCGGCATGTCTTCGTCAAAACGCACCAGCAGCTCGCGGGATTGTGCCGGCAGTGTGACCGGGTTCCCAGTCGTCCGGCGCGTCTGGCCGTCGTAGGTTATCCAGCCAGTCTCGAGGTTCATCGTGACCGCGTTCTGGCTGTCATTGCAGCCCATGACCACAATCTGGCCGCCCGACCGGCGCAGGATCAATCGCACCGGCATCAGGGCCCGGCGAACCGCGTGGTAGGCGATTTTGCGGCGGACGAAGCTGTCGACGATCGTCCAGCCGATTTCGCCCCAGCAGTCATTGTACATCCAGAACAGGGCGCCGCCGCAGCGCGCTTTAAAGCGCAGCGCCTCCAGTGAGTAGCCGAGCATGAGTCCCTGGACCAGGCCGGCGTAGAGGAGATACCCGTCCAGGTCGAGCGGCCGGTCCGTGAAATGACGCCGGATGCCGGCCTCGACGGTCAGCTTTTCGAACGTGTTGGTATGCTTTTGCCAGATCTTGCCGCCTCGTTCGACCGGATGGCCGTCGAAATAGCGCTCGACGCTGCGCCGGACCGGCGGTCCGGGGTAGCCGTATTCGGAGACGAAGGCGGCGTCGATCTGGTCATACTGGCGCGGGTCGATGCGCCGGAGCATGTCCGGGTTCATCATAGCCTCGCGCCAGTAGTGGATGTCGCCCACGGCCGGGTCGTTCGGCTCGGATCCGCCGTAGGGCGAGCTGTTCCAGTACGGGATCCAGGGCGCGTTCTTGCTAAGGATGTCCGGCAACATGGCGTTGGCGGTGTACAGGCCGTATTGTCGGTCCTGGGTCAGGAGCTCCCGTAGACGGCGGCCGTAGATCCAGTGGTTTTCGTTGTTGCCGCAAAACAGGGCCAGGCAGGCGTGGTTCCTGAGTTTTTTGGTCTGGTGGTCAAATTCGCGCCAGACCAGGGCGCGGAAGTCGTCGCGGTGATCCGGGTAGGCCGCGCAGCTAAACATCATGTCCTGCCAGACCAGGATGCCGGCGCGGTCGCAGGCCTCGTAAAAGGCATCCTGCTCGTAAAGCCCGCCGCCCCAGATGCGCAGCATGTTGAAATGGGCCAGCTGCGCCTGGCGGATCAGGGCGGCGTATTTTTCCGGCGTCACGCGGGCGTAGATCGAATCGGCCGGAATCCAGTCCGCCCCTTTGCAGAACATGGGCACCCCGTTGACGACCAGGCGAAAACGGCGGCGCTGATCGTCCTGGCGGCTCGTGTCCAGGCGGATCAGGCGCAAGCCGACGGCAAAAGGCGGGAACGCGACGGTCCGCCCCTCGTGGCTCAGGTTGACCGCCACGGTGTAGAGCGGCTGTTCGCCCATCCCGTTGGGCCACCAGATCCGGGCGTCCTGTACGGTCAGGTCGAACGCGATCTGGTTGAGGCCGGAACGCAGCAGCAGATCGGTCTGGACGGCGATGGCTTCGTCGTCGCCGCAGCTGACATGGACCGCGGCATCGGCGTCCGCCGTAGCCAGCAGGTTGAGGTTGTCGATGTCGGCGACGATATGCAGGTCGGCTTCGCAGCGGCCGTCCACGGCCCGGATCTGGCGTGTCTCGACCGACACGGCCCGGATCGCCAGCGACCGGTGGTACTCCAGCCAAGCCGGCTTGACGATGCCGCAGGTGCCGATACGCGGGCACCAGTCCCAGCCGTAAACATAGGTCGGCTTGCGCACGCAGGCGCGGCGCTTGTCACCCCGCTCCGGGCAGCCGTTTCCGGCTTCGGTCGAGACGGCAAAGTCCAGTTCTGCCAGATCGGCATCGCAGACGGTTTCCAGTCCGCTGGTCAGGCGGATCAATAGCTCGTTGTCACCGTCGTGCAGCCAGGGTCGGACGTCCGCGCGAAAAGGCACGTGCGCACTGGCCTGGTGGCCCAGCCACCTGCCGTTGAAAAAGATGTCGGCGTGCACGTCGAGCGACTCCAGGACGAGTTCGACCGTGTCGCAATCCGTCCAGCCTGTTTCGGGCCGGATCAGGCGGCGGAACCACCAGGAGCGCTGCTCGACCCAGGCCGCGTCGTCGCTATAGTCGGCCAGGACCGGGTCCTTGATCCGGCCGGCCACGATCAGGGGCTGGTGGACGTCGCAGGGCAGCGTCAGGCCCTCAAACCAACCCGTTTCCTGGCGGCTGATCCAGCCGGATTGTTCCGCGGTACAGTCGAGCGGCGCTTCGCGCAGCATCCAGTTGTCGTTCAGGTCTTGTCTTGTCATGATCATTCGCCTCATTCCGGTTTGTTGTCCAGCCAGGCCCGGTTGATGCGGGCCAGAACCAGCGCTTGCGGGCAGATGCCGGTCGGATCCGCCCGGCCTTGCTCATAAAAGCAATAGAGATCGTTGCTGTCGGCAGCCAGATCCGAGTAGCCGGCCACCGGTTCCAGCAGCCGGCCCTGTGGCCAGCTGCGGCCATCGTCCCGGCTGACCCGGATGGTCAGGTCGGTTCGCTGCGGCCCCTCGGTGGCGCAGTTGCTGAACGCCACGACATCCGGTTCGCCCCTGTTTTGGGACCAGACGGCCATCCCGGCACAGCAAACCGGGTCCGGCAGGCGGTCGTCCAGCCAGGGCGTGGACCATCCGCCGGTGCCTTGATCCGAAACGGCCAGCGCCCGGCGCCGCACCGCCGTCTCATGGCGCATGTTGATCAGGATCCGCCCGTCTTGGCGCTCGACCAGCGCGGATTCATTGGGATTGACCAGCATAACACCCTGATCGGTTGTCCGGGGCAAGATCTCACCGCAGAACCAGGTCCGCCCGCCATCTGCGCTGACCAGCGTGGCGACCACCGAAGGCCGGTGCGCCCGGCCGCCGCCGTTGCAGAGCCAGACCGGTACGAGCAGCCGGCCGTCCCGGGTCTCGATGCCGTGGCCGGGGCCAAGTCCAAAGGCTGTCCAGGCGTAGCAGGACCGCAGGCCGGCCAGAACAGATGTCTGTTCAACCGGCTCCGACCAGGTCAGGCCGTCATCGCGGCTGACCTGGTGAAAAAAGCGTCGGTAACCGGTTTCCCAGAGAAAATGGACCGGACCGGAGCGGGTGGCGATCATCACCGGGTTGTTGATCGTCTGGCCGCTGCCCGGCACGACCAGTTCGAGCCGGGGCGACCAGCTCACGCCGCCGTCGGTGCTACGGCGCAGCCCGATGCCGCAGGCGTTCCAGTCATCGGCGTCACGGCGGATCTCATAGTAAGCCAGCAAGGTTCCGGCCGCCGTGACGACCAGGCCGGGGATGCGATAGCGCCAGCCGTCGTCGCCGGCCTGTTCGAGGATGGTCTTGTCACAAACGGCTTTCACGTGATCCATGCTCCTCAGCGTCTCCTTCTTGTTCTGCCTGTTGCCAGAGCACCCCGAACCTGTTCAGGACGAGCAGCGCCTTGAGCGTGATCCACTTGGACGGTTCGCCTTTCTGTTCGATGGACAGATTCATTTTACCATTGAACGTGTTCTCCAGCTTCCAGCGCCCGTCCGGAAGCCGCCTGGCCAGCAGAAGGTCCATGGCCTCCCGCAATCGCTCGTCCCACAGGCCGAGTTGCGCAAAAAGGCCCAGCAGTTCGAGGTTGTCGGTCTGGTACATCAGGGGAAAGCCGGGTTTTTGCCAGCCTGGTTTGGCGATTTCGGCCAGGTTATGGCTCTTCTTGAAGAGGTGGTGGATCAGGAAATATTCCGTCAGCTGGGTAAGCTTGGCGCGTACCGCCGGCGTGCGCCGCGCTTCGGGAATGGCGGCCATCGCCTTGAGGGCTTTGGCCACACCCATATGGCAGCTGTGCCGGCCCCAGCACATCGGGAAACGGCTGTAATCCGGGTCGTCCGGGGGCGCCTCGCGCCCGTCGTCTGCCCGCTGCAGACGCACGATCCAGTCGATGGCCTGCCAGATGCGTGTATCCTCGAGGAAACCCAGCCGGATCAGGCTGTAAACCATGTTGCCGGTCAGGCACGGGATGGTGCCGCTGTCCAGGCCGGTTCCGGTTTTGCTGCTGCTTGTCATCGAGAAGCCGCCGGATTCCGGGTGCCGGCTGTGCGCGAGGATGAATTCAGCAGCCCGGCGCACCGCCGGATGAGCTGGATCGGCAGCCAGCTCGGCCAGGATTAGCAACGACCAGACAGTCCCGGTGTACTTGGCCGTATAGAAGCGGCGCGGATCGCCCCAGGATCCGTCTGGATTCTGCAGCGCGAGCAGTTCGGCCACAGGGCCCGCGCGCATCAGGGCCGAACGGGCGGCGATGACATCCGGAGCATCGTGAGGCATATGCAGCAAATCGGTCAAAACCGCGTAACGGACAGCGGGGTCGTTTGGCTCAAGCAGCCAGGCGATCACAGGATCCGAAACACGATTGGATGCGGTCAGGTCAGGCACCATCCGAGGACCTCCCCTCTGCCATGCAAGAACACCAACAGCTTAGCACAGCCGGCATGCGTCGGCAATTGGACCCGGGGCTTGGCTCACCGGACCGGATGCGCTAAGATACCCATGAGGAAAACCACAGATCATGAAGCGAGGTCAGACCATGAACGTTTCGATTCGGGCCTACCAGGAGCAGGACCTTGACACCATGCTCGCTATCTGGAACGAAGTCGTCGCTGAGGGAATTGCGTTTCCCCAGACCGAACGGCTTGACCGCCGGGGCGGGGCAGCATTTTTTGCCAGCCAGAGCCTGACCGCCGTTGCCGAAACGGACGGCGTTGCCGTCGGATTGTACATCCTGCACCCAAACAACATCGGCCGCTGCGGCCACATCGCCAACGCCAGCTATGCCGTCCGCTCCGCCGACCGGGGACTCAAGATCGGCGAACAGCTGGTGCGGCATTCCCTGGCCATGGCCAGAGAACTGGGGTTTCGCATCATGCAGTTCAACGCGGTGGTCGCGACTAACGGCCCGGCCATGCACCTGTACGATAAGCTGGGGTTTGTCCGCCTGGGCACGATTCCGGGCGGTTTCCGGATGAAAGACGGCCGTTTCGAGGATATCGTTTTGTTTTATCATCTGTTGGGACGAGATCAGCCAGGCAGTCAAAACTGCCTGGCTGAAACGCCTGGTATGCCGCCCGATGAAGGTTGCGGATCAGACCGATGGGCCTGATGCGTGGGTTCTATCCGTCGGAGAAAACCACAATCGGGCCGGTTATTGCCGCCGGATGGTGCCAAACAGCGGACAGAACACCGCTTCCGATTCAATCCCTTCCCCGCGTTCGTAACGGTAAAACCGGTCCGGACGGATAGACGATTCGCCGGGTGCGTTCATCGCCGCCAGCATCTGGCGGACCGATTTGGCGTCGTCCCGGATCCAGCTTTGCTCCAACAGGGCGTTTGCCCGAAAATACTTCTCCAGGCGGCCGGTCGCCGCGCGCGTCCGGATCTCGGCAGGCTTTTGTCCCAGGCTTTCATCGGCGGCGATATCCGCTTCGATCTGGCGGGCAACATCCTGCAGGGCTTTGGCTCCGAGGTCATCGCGGGAAACAAACAGCGGTTTCATGGCCGCGATCTGCATGGCCAGTTCCCTGGCGACGCTCTCCCACTGGGCCGGTCCGATGCTGTCCGGTCCGGTCAAACTCAGGATGACCCCGATCTTCCCGTCCTGGTGCATGTAGGCATAGGGCATGGATCCGGACAGCGTGGCAAAACGCCGGATCACGATGTTCTCGCCGTAGGTGATGACCATCTTTTGCACCAGCTCGCCCACCGTCATCCCATGCTGCGGCAAGCGGATACGCTGGAGCGCAGCCACGTCGTCCGGCAGATGCAGGGCGATCGCCTCGGCGATGGTTTCGACCTGGGTCCTGAAAAGCGCGTTTTGGACCACAAAATCGGTCTGCGTGTTCACTTCGAGCAGCACGGCGCGCCGGCCGTACATCCTGGCCAGCGCGAGGCCGTCAGCGGCTGTCCGCTCGGCTTTCCGCTCAGCCGTCCGGGCGCCCTTCTGCAGCAGGCTCGAAATGGCCTTAGCCATATCGCCGTCGTGTTCCGCCAGGGCCGCCCGGCAATCGGCCAGACCGGCACCCGTCTCGCGTCGCAAGGTCTGAATCGCTTCAATGTTCATGGGTTCGACTCCGTTCTCTGCTGCCATTCGGTCAGGGCCTGCCTGGCCCAGTCCAGCTCCGCCTGGTAAAAACGGTCCAGGTTTTTGTAAAGCTGGCGATCCAGCCATGACGCGCCGGCAAGGCTGCGGCGCCGGTGGCGCTCGTGTTCCATCGCCTGGCGCATCGCCAGTTCCTCCCGGTATCGCTCCAGCATCGCCCGCACGCGTCCGGGTGCGGCGGTGACAGCCAGGGACAGCTGCACCAAAAAAGGATTGCGGAATTCAGGCGGTTCCACCGGCGCGGATTCGAGCCAGGCGGACAGGGCCTCACGCCCCGCATCTGTGACCGCGTAGACCTTCTTGGACGGCGCGCCGTCCTGGTGGATCGTTTCGCTGCTCAGGCAGGCCTGGCCAACCAGGCTTAGCAGCGCCTTGTAAATCTGGTTGTTGTTCCCGGACCAATACAGGCAGCTGGAAGCGGCTATGACCTTCTTGAGGTCGTAACCGGTCATCGGTTTTTCGGACAGCAGCCCGAGGATGGTGTATTCGAGCAACATGACATAACCTCCCGTTATCTTATGTTACTTGTAACATAAGAAATCACACGTGTCAAGCAGCGATGGACCCGTTGGCATCTCGGACCCGGAAGCGGTAAGATAGACGCAACAGACGACGTGCCCGAGGAGGTCCTTATGTCATACACAGACGGTATGGCCGCAATCCACCTGGAGATGCCGGCCCGCATTCCCCGCACCGAGTACTCGGCAGACAGCCATTGGGAACTGGTCTCCGCCGTGACCGGCCTGGCCGTCAGCCAGGCCAGCCCGGATGACGTCAAGGCGCGGGCCCGCCAGGCCTTCATGAAAGCCTGGTCCTACGACTTGCGCTGGTCAATCTTGATCGGCAGACAGGAATTCGGCGACCGACGCACCCGCATGGGGCATGCCGTCTATGCCGCGGAAGGCACTGACTACGACGACCGGATCTCGGTCCTGTTCGATGACCCGGAAGCGGCCCTTGCCTTCGATCCCCTGTCGCTGTACGGCAGCCAGGATCAGGCGATGCTGGTCAGGCGCTTCAACGAGCACTTTGCGGCCAACTGCGCCTTCTTCCCGGACGCGGTCAACATGACCGGCGTCTACATCACCTGCATGTCCGGCCTGATCGATATCTTCGGCTGGAACACCCTGCTGACGGCTGCCGGCATCGACAGCGAGGCCTTCGGCCAGATGACCAACCGCTACGCCAACTGGATTCTGCCCTATTTCGAAGCGCTGGCCCTGTCCGACGCGCCCGTCGTGATGGTGCACGACGACATTGTCTGGACCAGCGGCGCGTTCATCCACCCGCAGTGGTACCGGCGGTTCATCTTCCCCAACTACCGGCGGTTCATGCGGCCGCTGCTGGATTGCGGCAAAAAGGTCCTCTTCACGTCGGACGGCACGTATACGGAATTCATTGCGGACTTGGCCGCCTGCGGCTTTCACGGGTTCGTCTTCGAGCCCACGACCGACCTGGCGCTCTTGGCCGAACAATACGGCCAGACGCATGTCCTGGTCGGCAATGCCGATACGCGTATCCTGCTGCTGGGCGACCGGGCGGCCATTCGCGCCGAGGTGGCCCGCTGCCTTGCAATCGGGCGGCACTGCCCGGGGTTTTTCCTGGCTGTCGGCAACCACATCCCGGCCAACACCCCTGTGGACAACGCCCTCTACTACCAGGCGGTCTACGAGGAGCTCTGCCGGCGCTGACTGCGGTTTTCGGTGTGCGCAGGCGACGTGCATATTTATTGTTAAATATTAATATTTTATTGACATTCGATAAATAATGGTGTATGTTACCCCTATGTAACCAAGGAGGTGGCTATATGCCTTTTTCAAACGCGAACCGTATCCTGACCTTGATCCTGATGGCCGGACTGCTGGCGCTTATCTTTGTCAGTTTCGTGGGCGGTGTCGTCCTGCGCGATATCTCGTTCGATGTCGCCCGTGCCAACCCGGAGCTGGGGCATCTGCGCGTTCCGGTTCTGGCGAGCGGCCTGAGCCTGATTGGCATCTTCATCGTCTGCCTTGTTCTCGGTGAAATCCTGCTGGGCCGGATCGTCCAGGGCCGCATTTTCACAGAGTCGAGCGTCCGCCTGCTCAAGGCGATCAGCTGGCTGTTCGTGTCGGGCATCCTGCCCCTCGCGGCGCTCTATGTCCTCACCGAACGAAATGTCAGCGGATCGATCACCCAAATCTATGTCATCCTTTTCGCGGTGGTCTACGTGACAGCCGGACTGGTCTTTCGGCTCTGGGCCAACCTGATCCGCGACGCGTCACGGTTCAAGCAGGAGGTGGATCTGACCGTATGACAACAGATGCAAAAACTGTCGTGGTCAACCTGGATGTGGTCATGGCCAAACGGAAAATGTCCCTGACCGAACTGTCCGAGCGCGTCGGAATCACGCTGGCCAACCTGTCCAACCTGAAGACCGGCAAAGCGCGCGCCATCCGCTTTTCCACCCTCGCCGCGCTCTGTGACGCGCTGGACTGCCAGCCCGGAGACCTGCTGGAATACCAGGACGGCGAACAGAAACAACCCTGAGGCAGACAATATCCGGTCAGGACTCATCGTGCTTGAGCAGACCGAGCACAAAACCGGCCAGGAAAGCCGCCTGAAGCTGGCGTATCGGTTCCGTGAAATGGACATGGTCGGCATAGAGGTCGGCGCCGAGCTGTTCCGTGAAGGCGCCCAGATCGGCAACCGGGATGCCGGCCAGTCGGGCCTGTTCGGCCGCGGCTGCGTTATAACGACGCAGATCCGCCTGGTGACGGATAAATCCCGGGTTGAACCGCTGGTGACGTTCGTCGTCAACCGGCGTGGAGCTGACCCAGACCGGATGCGTAGCCACACGCTTGGCAAGCAGCAAAATACGGGCCAGGTTGTCCGTGTACGCGACCAGCGGCACCTGGATGGCCCCTGTCAGGGGATCGGTCTTGATGTCGTGCAGGCCGCAGTTCAGGAGCAGAACGTCGTGATGCCAGCGCTCAGTTGCGCTCATGTCCTCGAGATAGTCCAGAACATGGCGGCTGTCGCCGCCATTGGCACCCAATGCCTGATTGAGGTCGTGCAGCGCGGCATCCAGCCCGCTTTTACGCCCGTAGTGAAAAACATCCGCTGTCATCCGGGCCAAATAGGGCCCATAGTGGATCGAGATGCTGTCTCCGAGAACAAACAAGGATCGTTTCATGGCCATTCCTCCCAGGTGTATTCGTTGTAACCCGAAAAGGCGACAGGTGTCAAGCCATGGCAAAGTCATCAATATGGACGTGACACTGACAGCCAATACCTGCTATCTTAAGCTGATCATATTCCGTCTGCAGGGACGGTTTTCAGCAGGATTCGCAAAATGGGTAAGCTAATCAACAAACATTGATCAGACATCAATAACGAAGTGCTAGACCGGCAATGGCAATTTTCGATAAGTCTTGCCAAATCTATACCAATTATGGTATATTTTTGACATGAGTTATTACGATAAAATCTACGAAATTGCAGCAGATCAATATGGTCTCGTCACAACTGATGAAGCCCGTGATTTTGGCATACCCACAATCGAGCTTGTAAAACTAGCTCACCGCGGCAAACTGAAGCATCTCGGAAATGGGTTATATCGCTTGTCCAGATATCTATCGACGTCGTTCGATGCTTATGCCGAAGCAGTTAAAAGGGTAGGAACCGGAGCCTGTCTTTTCGGCGAGTCGGTTTTAGCATTTCACAATTTAGTTCCGACTAACCCTTCATTCATATATGTTGCTTCCCCAATGAGAATTCGTAAAAAATTACCTGGACATATTCGCGTCATCAAGAGACACATTGCCGACGATAAGGTCTATTACGAAGGAATCCCTTCGCAAACCGTCGGATGCGCAATCCGATCTTGTATGAGTTCGATCATGAAAGAGCGATTAATCGACGCAATACACGAGGCGAGACGAATAGGAATCATAACGAACAGCGAAGCGACAAAATTGACGCAGGAGTTGGTAAATGACAGAAAAACGACCGAACAGTAAGCGGCATCTAGATTTAGCTATCGAACGTGCTTTCGGGCGTTCATCCAATCCATTGCAGATCAGAGGAATAATGGCCAATACAATTATTGGCCAGCTGTTGCCTTCGGGTGCTGTGAAAGGCGGAAGTGCCCTGAAATTGCGATATGGTTATGCCATGACTCGTTTTACAACTGACCTGGACACTGCACGCAACGCAAATTTATCCGAGTATACAGCTGATTTAGAGGCAGCTCTAAAAAAGGGATGGAATGGCTTCACGGGGCGGCTTGTCACGAAAAAGCCAGCCAGTCCTAAAAACATACCTGCTGAATATGTCATGAAGCCCTATGAAGTCAAGCTGGAATATAACGGGAAATCATGGATAACCGTACCTCTTGAAATAGGACACGATGAAATTGGTGATACTGCTCAACCAGATTTTTTGATTACAGATGATGTTGTTAGCATCTTTTCCAAATTAAGTTTTCCTGATCCCATGCCGGTTCCACTGCTGCCTATCCATCATCAGATCGCTCAAAAGCTGCATGCACTGAGTTCGACAAAAAGTGAAAGGGCGCATGATTTAATCGATTTACAATTGATAATCAAGCGAGAGACGATCACTTATCCCTTATTGAATGCGACGTGTTATAGATTATTCAAGTCCAGGCATCAGCAAGAATGGCCACCTGTTATTACAAAAGGTGCCAGTTGGGATAACTTATACACATCACAAACAGGTGATCTGCCCGTGATCAAAAATGTCACTGATGCTCTGGTCTGGGTCAATAGCCTCATATCAGAGATCTGTCGATCTAGTGATTGCGTGCTTTAATATTCTGATTCAGATAACGGATCTTTTTGAATTTCCAGGTAAGAAAATGGACAGGTTCTGCGTAGAATGTATCACCATTCGACCGGAACTCTGTCCACTTATCTGGTGGAGCATAGGGGACTTGAACCCCTGACCCCCACACTGCCAGTGTGATGCGCTCCCAACTGCGCTAATGCCCCATGTTGCGCTGCCAGATGTGTCCTGCAGCGTGTGTGATTATAGTATAGGCCAACTGGCCTGTCAAGTCTTTTTCGACCGGCCGGCAGGCCGGTTTTTCGGGATTAACCGCATGTCATATGGCGTTGCCGGTCGCTTGTTCTCTTAACGCTGGTAGACGATCCGGCCGCCGATCATGGTCAGCTGGACATCGATATTCCCGTCGAACAGCACGAGATCGGCGTCCAGACCCGGTATAATACGGCCTTTCGTCGGCAGCTTCGCGATCGCTGCCGGCGTGGTCGATGCCATGCGCACGGCATCGAGCAAGGGCACGCCCGCCTGCTGCACCATGGTCCGGACCGTGCGGTTCATGGTGGCGACGCTGCCGGCAAATGCGGTGCGGTCCGGCAGCCAGGCGACACCGCCCTCGATCAGGACCGTCTGGCCGTTTTTCTTGCTGCCGAGCAGGCAGGTTGTGAGGTCGGTGCCCGCGCCCCGCATCGCGTCGGTGACCAGCGCGGTCCGGGTTGGCCCGATGCCCTTGTAGACTTGCTTCAGCAAGGCCGGCGGAATATGCATCCCGTCAGCGATCACCTCGACCGTCAGGTCGTCCGAAATGTAACCGCTCTCGACAACACCCGGACGGCGGATGCCGTTGATCCGGCGCAGGCCGGACATGCCGGAGTAAAAATGGGTCAGGTGTGTAAAGCCGATCGCCGCGGCCGCCTCAATATCTTCGTAAAACGCGTCCGTATGGGCGACAGACGGCAGGATGCCCCGCTCGGTCAGAGCCCTGGCAAATTCTGCCGTACCCGGCAGTTCCGGAGCCGAGCTCCAGCGCCGGATCCATTGCCCCCAGCGTTCCAGGATCGGGCCGTAATGGGCCGGGTCCGGGTTGCGGATGAAGCGCGGGTCCTGGGCACCCCGCTGCTCCATGGAGAAATACGGTCCTTCCAAATGGATGCCGGCCATGGTTGCGCCGTCTGTGTTGTGCTTGTTCGCCTCCAGAAAAATGGTGAACATATCGGTCAGCTCATCGTCTGTGCAAGCCAGGGTCGTCGGCATCAGCGTCGTGGTGCCGAAGCGCGCATGGGCTTGGGTGACGCCGAGAAAAGCTTCGACCGTGCCATCCATGAAGTCATGACCGCCGCCGCCATGCAGATGCAGGTCGATGAACCCCGGAGCCAGATACAAACCGCTGCCGTCGATGACACGTGCACCAGGCTCTTCGAGTGCTTGGCCGACCGCGGCGATCCGGCTGTCGTTGACCAGCACATCCAGCGGCTGAATCAGGCTTGTGGCCGTAATCACGCGTGCCTGGCGAAAAAGAAAAGCTGACATGGGCTGCCTCCTCTAGCGGTTTTCTGTTCCTCACCAGTATAGTCCCGTGCTTATACCCTGGCAAGCAGATGACAAATCGCGCCGGCTGTGCTATCCTTTATTATAAATTATAATTTATATTATTTATGATTGGGGTCGAACCATGAAGCACCCAAGTCTCAAGGAAATCGCCTACCAGGCGATTCGGGAAAAAATACTGGCCGGGTCGTTCCCGCCCGGAGACCGGATACGCGAAGACCAGCTGGCCGCCGAGATCTCAATGAGCCGGACCCCTGTCCGCGAGGCAATCAACCAGCTGGCTGCCGAAGGGCTGGTCAACAACATCCCCCGGCGCGGCATCTACCTGCGCGCCATCAGCCCGGAACAGCTCGCCGAACTGCTCGACGTCCGCAAAGCCCTTGAAACGCTCTCGGTCCGGCGCTGCGCCGAACGGGCCGACCACGAAACGGTCAGGCAGCTGGAAGCGATCCAGGAAGACTTCGCCCGGGCGCTAGCTGAGCATGACTACAGCGCCTGCAACCAACTGGACAGCTGCTTTCACCGCGAAATCGCCCGGCTCTCCGGCAATGGCGCGCTGGCGCGTTTTTTAGCCGACATCGAGGACACGATGCTGATTGCCCGCCAAATTGAAAAGCGTACCGATTCGGAGCGCAAAAACCAGATCACCCTCGAAGAGCATGCCCGGATTCTGGCCTGCGTCGCGGCCCGCGACGCGGACGGTGCCGTCCGGGCCGTAATCGCCAACCTCAACCGCATGCAGCTGAATCTCAAACCCCAATAAGGAAAGGAAGATGCCAGATGAAAGAACCCATGAGCCGTTACATGAATGTCGGACTGATTCACTTTATGGCCTATCCGGAAACGATGAAAGGCGAGGGCCCCATCCTGGAGACCGTGCGCAAGATTGCCCTGGACGACTATTTCCAGGTGATTGAGCTAACCTGGATCAAGGACGACGCAACCCGCAAAGCCGTGCGCAAGATGGTGGACACCGCCCACA
>LSQX01301260.1_pt1 | contig 39699 bp, 18 predicted proteins | sample 654561 | NCBI WGS metagenome assembly LSQX01 (sample SAMN04489861, study PRJNA283612) | anaerobic digester metagenome | isolation source: 4 biogas reactors fed with cattle manure at either 37C or 55C with and... | place: Denmark: Kongens Lyngby | collected 2014 | reverse complement strand
CTCCCAGGTGGTCAACTCCACCACCGCGAAGACCGTCGACGCCACCACCCGCACCTACACCTTCAACGCCCTGCGTTCCTCGGTGACCACCGTGTTCCACATGGCGGCCGTCGACCAGCCGATGCAGGAGCACCTGGCCAGCGACCTGTCGAAGTTCTAGCCGAGGTCCACGCCGTTGGTGCTGACGGCGAAGCTGTAGGGCGGGACGGCGCACATCACGCGCGTCTCACCCTCAGCCACGGCGCAACTCACCGGGCCGATGCTGATCCGCTGCCCGGGTTGGAGCGTCCGCGTCTTCTCGTGGGGGATGAAGATGCGGTTGACGTTCATCTCCACCGCCGGTTGACCCTGATTGAGCACGACGGCGTTGACGTCGCCCTCCCCGTCGTGGGTGCACATCGCCTGCGCGGCGGGGACCTGGTCCTCCGCCATCCCGTACATCTCACAGAACGTGCCGTCCGGGCCCACGAACTGCAGACCCGGCTGTGAGGGGAAGATCTCCGACGAGGCGAAGGGGGCGGGGTCGATCTCCGAGACTCCCGCGATGATCCCGGTGAAGGCGCCACCGGGGATGCTCACGTCCGCCTGCGTGGTCTCGGTGGTGGCGGTGGTTTCAGTGGTCGTCGTGGTAACCGGGGGCTCTGTGGTGAGGTCGGTGACGGTGGTGACCGTCGTGTCGGGCGGGGGAGCGACGGTGGTCGTGCTGTCGTCGCCGTTGCCGCAGGCGACGAGGGTCGCGCCTCCGGCCAGGCCAGCCAGCAGAATGGTGAGTAGGCGTGATCCCTGTGGTTTCATGCCGTTCAGCTTACGTGATTGGTGTCACATTGACGAGGCCCGCGCCCGATCTCCTGTGCCAGAATGGCGCCATGACTCCGTTCTTCGGCATGTTCCCCGTGTTCTTCATCCTGGTGTTCGGCCTGGTCGCCGTCGCCTTCTTCTTCTCCTTCCGCTCCCAGGCCGAGACGCGCAGGGATGCACGCGACAACAAGGTGGACGAGCTCACCGACGCCCGCGCCCACGCCGAACGGTGGATCAACCGCCTGGGCAATGAGCTCCTCACCTCGACACCCACCGGCCCAGGCGCGGCTGGCGGGGGACGTGGCGATCGAGGGGCTGCACTACATGCGTGACGCGCGCCGTAACCTCGGCGAGCCGGAGGGACCGCCGCTACCGGAGAACTGATTCTCCCGCAAGCGCAGGTACAGCAAGGAGCGCTGACCAGCGTGATCGTGGACGCCGCCATGACCCAGAACCTCGCCACAGTGAACACCTCGATGAGTCCCTGAGCGACCTCCCGGTCAGGATGCCCGGCAGGTTGGTGCCGGCGGTGGCGAGGGTGGCGTCAGGAATGGTCAGCGCGAGTGAGGTGGCGAGGATACCGAGACTCATAAAGTCGCGACGGTGGGTGGGGCGGGCGTTGCGGTTCTTCTCGTGTAGGGGGTGCAGGCTGTCTCTACCCCCATTTAGCCCGGAGGGGGCACCGACCGGGCTTGGCGGCGCATTCAATGCTGAAGCCCGCATCCGCATCGCTGTATGAAGCTCTGAGACTGTCGGGACGCTAGCCAGCGGAAGTTTCGGAAGTATGGGAGACGTGCGGTAAGGCTACGACCCGACGAGGGGCACTTCACTGCCTCGATGCTCGCACTGAGATGACAGCTGTGCGAGGTGGAGATTTGTGAAGTTGTATCGCTTGAATATCATTGCTTGAAATGTAAACACTCCAGCCTGGCCTGGGAAACTGGTCCCTGACGTTTGTGTGCGATGTCAGAGGTGTCTCAGTCTGGTGTTGGTGGCGCGAGGTTCGGCACCTTGCCTATACCGAAAGGTCTATAGTGTGACCAATTTGACGTTTGGTTCTGACGACGAGCCCATGTCGCAGAACCCTTTCGATGGCTCGATGGGCAAGAAGTCGATGACCGGTCCCCAAAAGGTCGCCGTAGGGTTTGGGGCGATTCTGGCGCTGGGAGGTGCATACCTCTTGGGCGCCAATTACGGAAGCGCTGAGAAGGAGCACGACACGCAGGCTGTCACACAGACAGCGCGCTCGTCGGTCACGCCGAAACCAGGCGATTCGGATCCGTATTTCGCTGCCGGGCAGGCGGCTGGCGAAAGCTTGGTTCAGAGCCTGTTGAACGAGGTTCCCAAGGGAAACGCGGGGGCAGAGGACGAAACGGTCGAACTTGTGGAAGGGGATTCAGTTAACTTCCTTTGCGACACCTACGACCTTGAATCCGATACCTGCATGACGGCCACGTTGACTGACCTGAACACGAATACGGTGTGCACAAACGAGTATGTGGAGAAGGGACGCTATGTGTCGCTGACCTTCGAGGCGACAATGTCCTCTGAAGTGAGTCGGGACTTCTACTCTCCGTTGAGCATCGGAAACTGGTCCGTTGCAACAGAATCGGGTAAGTGGACCAAGGTACATGACAACTCTGCCTGCGATATGGAGAAAAACTCGGATGATCTCGGAGGCATTTTCCCCGGCTATTCCGCAGAGGGCACGGTATGGATCCTTGTCCCCGATGATGCAGACACACTCTTCTTCAAGGATGGGTTGCGGACAGTCTTCACCGTCGATCTCTGATCCCGCGCCTGCACACGGGCGTCGATAAGCGTCTGCGCAACGGCGTGCCCTGGGCACATGGCGTTTGCGGCAGAACAACCGGTCCTCTCGCACTCCGAGCACCGCCCGGTGGGCGAGATCGAGCGCACCGAGGGACGTTTCGAGGTCATCTCCGACTATGAGCCCGCGGGCGATCAACCGCAGGCGATCAAGGAGCTGGATGAGCGCCTGAGCAGAGGGAGAAAGGCGTTGTGCTGCTTGGCGCGACGGGTACGGGTAAGTCGGCGACGAGGGTCGCGCCTCCGGCCAGGCCGGCCAACAGAACGGTGAGTAGGCGAGATCCCCGTGTTCTTCATCCTCGTGTTCGGCCTGGTCGCCGTCGCCTTCTTCTTCTCCTTCCGCTCCCAGGCCGAGACGCGCAGGGATGCACGCGACAACAAGGTGGACGAGCTCACCGACGCCCGCGCCCACGCCGAACGGTGGATCAACCGCCTGGGCAATGAGCTCCTCACCTCGACACCCACCGGCCCAGGCGCGGCTGGCGGGGGACGTGGCGATCGAGGGGCTGCACTACATGCGTGACGCGCGCCGTCACCTCGGCGAGCCGGAGGGACCGCCGCTACCGGAGAACTGATCCCGCTCAGTTGCCGGGCAGGCCCTCGGGGAACTCGACCGGCTGGTTGATGTTGCGGGACTTCTGGAGCAGGGCTTCGCCGTCGCCGACGTCCATGAACTGTTCGACGGTGTGGAAGTTCTCGTCGAGGACCATCTCCACCGTGTAGGGCTCGTCCTCATCGGGGAGCTGCCGCTCGACCTCGAAGCGACGCTCGTCGAGGTCGATGATGCGCACCTCGAACTTCGAGTAATCGGACACCTCCGGATCCGTCTCCTCGAAGGGGCCCTCCAGGGTCCATTCGCCCTCGTCGAAACGGATCCAGCTCTGTCCGTCGGCGATGTAGTCCTCCATGACCGAGTCGCTGAAGATAGTCTTGCTGTATACACGCGTGCCGGAATTCCGGTCCGTGATGGTGATGTCAGGTTCCGGTGACAGCGGCTCGCGGCTGGTGGAGTCGACGCGCCAGACCTCGGCGATCTCGGAGGTGGTGGACCTGGCGGCGGCCTCGAAGAGCCGGCGGAACTCCTCCGAGTCCACGGTGCCGTCGGAGTTGAGGGGGATGCTGGAGGATCCGGACTTGCCGGCGGTGGTCGTCGTGGTGTCTGCGGAGTCTGTGGCGTCGCCAGGGGTGTCGGTTCCGCAGCTGGCCAGGGCCAGGCCGCAGGAGAGTGTGCACAGGACGGCAAAATACTTGACGTGTTTCATAATGGAAGCATAGGACGGTATCCGGTGGTGCGGGCGGGATTGGTGGCGTCGATAAGCATCTGCGCGACGGCGTACCCTGGGCACATGGCGTTTGCAGCAGAACAACCGGTCCTCTCGCACTCCGAGCACCGCCCGGTGGGCGAGATCGAGCGCACCGAGGGACGATTCGAGGTCATCTCCGACTACGAGCCGGCGGGCGATCAGCCGCAGGCGATCAAGGAGCTGGATGAGCGGCTGTCGCGCGGGGAAAAGGACGTGGTCCTGCTCGGCGCGACCGGTACGGGTAAGTCGGCGACGGCGGCGTGGCTGATCGAGAAGCAGCAGCGTCCGACGCTGGTCATGGCGCCCAACAAGACGCTGGCGGCGCAGCTGGCGAACGAGCTGCGGCAGCTGCTGCCGAACAACGCGGTCGAGTACTTCGTCAGCTACTACGACTACTATCAGCCGGAGGCGTACATCGCGCAGACGGACACCTACATCGAGAAGGACTCGTCGATCAACGAGGACGTCGAGCGTCTGCGTCACTCGGCGACGTCCGCGCTGCTGAGCCGTCGCGACGTGGTGGTCGTCTCCTCCGTCTCCTGCATCTACGGCCTGGGCACCCCGCAGTCCTACCTCGACCGGTCGGTCGTCCTGGCGGTGGGGGAGGAGGTCGAGCGGGACCGTTTCCTGCGGCTGCTGGTGGACATCCAGTACGACCGCAACGACATCGCCTTCCAGCGCGGCACCTTCCGCGTGAAGGGCGACACCGTCGACATCATCCCCGCGTACGAGGAGCTGGCGGTGCGCGTCGAGTTCTTCGGCGACGAGATCGACGCGCTCTACTACATCCACCCGCTCACGGGTGACGTCATCCGGCAGGTCGAGGAGGTCCGCATCTTCCCGGCCACGCACTACGTCGCCGGACCGGAACGCATGGAGAAGGCCGTCGCGGACATCAGGGAGGAACTCGCCGAGCGGCTCGCCGACCTGGAGAACCGCGGCAAGCTGCTCGAGGCGCAGCGGCTGCGCATGCGCACCGAGTACGACCTGGAGATGATCGAGCAGGTCGGGTTCTGCTCGGGCATCGAGAACTACTCGCGGCACATCGACGGCCGCGGGCCCGGCACGGCACCGGCGACGCTCATCGACTACTTCCCCGAGGACTTCCTCACCATCATCGACGAGTCGCACGTGACCGTGCCGCAGATCGGCGGCATGTTCGAGGGCGACATGTCCCGCAAGCGCAACCTGGTGGAGTTCGGTTTCCGTCTCCCGTCCGCGCTGGACAACCGGCCCCTGACCTGGGAGGAGTTCGAAGACCGCGTCGGCCAGACCGTGTACCTCTCCGCGACGCCGGGCAACTACGAGATGGCCGCCGCCGGCGGCGAGTTCGTCGAGCAGGTCATCCGCCCGACCGGCCTGGTCGACCCGCAGGTCAGCGTCCGGCCGACCCAGGGGCAGATCGACGACCTCATCCACGAGATCCGCGAACGCACCGCCAAGAATGAGCGCGTCCTGGTGACCACCCTGACCAAGAAGATGGCCGAGGACCTCACCGACTACCTCCTCGAGAACGGCGTGCGCGTCCGCTACCTCCATTCGGACATCGACACCCTGCAGCGCGTCGAACTGCTCCGCCAGCTGCGTCTCGGCGAGTTCGACGTGCTGGTCGGCATCAACCTCCTCCGCGAGGGTCTCGACCTGCCCGAGGTGTCCCTCGTGGCCATCCTCGACGCCGACAAGGAGGGCTTCCTGCGCTCCGCGACGTCACTCATCCAGACCATCGGTCGCGCTGCCCGCAACGTCTCCGGCGAGGTCATCATGTACGCCGACAAGATCACAGACTCCATGCAGCACGCCATCGAGGAGACCGAGCGACGCCGCGAGAAGCAGATCGCCTACAACGAGGAACACGGCATCGACCCGCAACCCCTGCGCAAGAAGATCGCGGACATCCTCGACCAGGTCTACGAGACGGCGGGCGCCGGGGACTCCGGGGGCTCCGGGGAGGCGGGGGACGTGGCGGTCGTCGAGAAGCGGAACGTGGCGGACATGCCAGCGGAGCAGGTCCAGAAGCTCATCGACGACCTCACCGCCCAGATGGGTGCCGCGGCGCGGGAGCTCAAGTTCGAGCTGGCCGGACGGCTGCGTGATGAGATCGCCGAGCTCCGGAAAGAGCTCCGCGGCATCAAGGACGTGGGCATGTAAAATAATCGTATGATCAATTACTCCACGATTGCCGTCGGCACGGACGGATCCGAGTCCTCGCTGTCCGCCGTCCGCGCCGCAGCCAGCCTCGCCCGCGTCTACGACGCCGAACTGATCATCATGGCCGCCTGGTACGCCACCTCCGGCTCCCTGCTCAACGCCCCGCACACCGACGTCTCCTCCCTCCCCATCGTGGAAGAGGAGGGCGCCGAAGAACACCTGCGCACCGCACAGGTCGTCGCAGAGGAGGAGGGTGCACCCCGGATCACGCTGCGGAAGATCGCGGGTGCGCCGGCCACCGCGCTCACCAAGGCGGTCGAGGAACTCGGGGTTGACCTGCTGGTTGTGGGCAACAAGGGGGTCAACACCCTCACCGGCCGTGTCTTCGGCAACATCCCCACCGAGGTAGTGCGCAACTCCACCGTCAATGTGATGATCGTGAATACCGCACAGCACCGGATTTAGCCGACAATCGTTGTTAAACTGGCGGACAACGATTAACTACCCCGAGGAAAGGTCCCGACAGGTCCATGAGCACTTACCAGAAGATCGTCGTCGGCACGGACGGCTCCAAGTCCTCCCTGCTGGCTGTTGAGCGCGCTGCACGCATCGCCGCCGCCTTCGACGCGACCCTCATCATCGCCTCCGCCTACTACGAGGACAATGAGGAGGCGTCGAAGACCCTGCGTCAGGATTCCGTCACCATCCTCGGTGACGACACCGCCCAGCAGAACCTCGCCGCCGGTGAGGAGGCCGCCAAGGCCGCCGGCGCCACCAAGATCGAGAAGTCCGTCCGCCCGGGCACCCCGGTCGAGGCTCTCATGGGCATCGTCAACGAGCACGACGCTGACCTGCTCGTCGTCGGTAACCGTGGCATCAACTCCCTGACCGGCCGCCTGCTGGGCTCCGTCCCGGCTGACGTCGCCCGTCAGTCCGACTGCGACGTCATGATCGTCCACACCGTCGACTAATTGCTTATCGACGCCACGTAGTACCTCAGGCGGCCCCGGAACCAGGTGGTTCCGGGGCCGCTTTGTTGTGTCACTGCTCTTACGTGCCCGTTGAGCGCTTCGGTGTTGATTGATCAGCCCCAAAGTGCTCAAAGCGGGCGGAAGAGCGCGGACATAATGCCGGGGTGGCGCCCGGTCACAGAGAACTCAGCTGGTCCTGCTCCGCGTTCTCCTCGGCGAAGGAGTCCTCCTCGAACTGGGACGAATCCTCCTCGGCCATGCCTGCGCTGATGTCGCGCTGGACGGTCTTGCCCAGAGCAGCCTCGATGAGCAGGCAGAGCTGCTCCCGCCGGTCGGAGAAGAAGGAGTGGAAATCATCCGCCCGGAGAGACACCGGGTCGATGAGGTGTCCACGGAGGATGTCGTCGAGCACCTCGTCGGAGATCCCGGCCTCCGACGTCACCTTCTCCAGGTAGGCGGAGGGGGCGGCACCACCGATGATGCGGTTGGTGCGTGCGCTGAGCATGGTCTTGTTGACGATGCTCTCGCGGTGCTCGTCGTCGATGCCGTTGAGGTTGCACCAGCGCTGCGGGAAGATGTGGTGGATGTCCACTGCCATGTCCTTGTGCTGGACAGCGCCGAAATGCTTGTTCTCCATCCAGTCCACGGCCTTGCCGGCCATGATGAGTGCCGCGACCCCCTTGTAGGCGGCGGAGTTGCGCGTGCGCATGGAATGGAGACGGGATTCCACGAAGTTGGCGTCAACGACTGTCCGGGGAGTGTGGTTGGCGTCCGGGTCGAGCGCCCACTCGGGCACACCCTCGACGTCGCGGACGAAGCGGGTTTCCGTGGCGGAACCGTAGAGTTCACCCAGCACCCCGGACCAGAACCAGGTGCTCAGGCGGCCGTTGACGCCGTGCATGTCCGCCTTGTTCCCGAGGATGACGCGAATGACCACCAGCGGGATCAGCTGCTTCGGGTAGGGGACGTCGCGGTCGTTGAAGATGTGGCGGTCCGCGAGGAAACCGGCCGCCCAGATGAAGGCCTCCCGCAGCGGGGTACGCCACTCGAGGTACTCGTCCAGATCGAGTTTGAGGATGTCCTCCCTCTTGGCCGAGATCGCCGGACGGCGGGAGGAGGTACTGGCCAGGTGCCGTTTCCTCGTGGCGAGAATCGTGGTCGCCTGGAGGAAATCAGTGCTCTCCACCTTCGCCAGGACGGGGTGCTCGGCCCACAGACGTTTGGTTTCCAGCCAGTCGTCATTGAGGCGGAAATCAGACCCTTCCTCGTTGTAGTAGCGGGCGTCGCCGGCGAAGACGGCCGTGAGCAGCTCGAACACGTTGAGGGGCAGACCGCCGATGTTTACCTTCTCGAAGACCGTGGCGACGGCCGCCTTGTCGGTATCCTTGTCGAGCTCGATGGCCGGGATCTGGTACTTGCCGACCTTGGTGACGAAAGCGGCGAGGAAACCACTCGCAACAGCGTTGTTCACTCGTCCTTCGTTGTTGAACAGCCACAGGGAAGCCTCTGAGGTGTCGAGGATGAGACTGAGAGGGAAGTAGCCGTGCTCCTGCTGTTTTTCGGTGGTACTCAGGTCGAGGAGGATGTCGCGGTCGAAGTTGGTCCGGATGATCCCGTCCGCCGGGACCGCGATGACGGCCTCATCCATGCGGTCGGCATCCTCCAGCGCCCGCTCCATGTGCACGAAGTAGCGTCGTTCGAGCCTCTTGCCGCGGGAATCCTTGGTGGCGACGACACCATCACCGGTGAGGGTCTGGGTGAGGGAGGTCAGACGCTGTTGCCCGTCCAGGAGGAGCTTCTCCGGTTCCGTCTCCGGCGGCAGCTCCACGCCGGCGACGGGACGAGGCTTGAACCGCACGAGGGCGTTGTTGGTCTCCAGAAGCATGGCCACACCCATCGGGTGTCCCCGCAGGACGGTGATCAACAGTTGGCGGATGCGCTCATCGTCCCACTTGTACCCACGCTGGAAATCCGGGAGCTGGATGCGTCCGTCCCGTGTCTTCTCCAGATAGTCAGACAACGTGTACATCGGTGTCTGGAATCCCATGGTGGCTCCTCAGCGTCAGGTGTGTGCGGTGGATCTTCCACCCACACTTATCACCCGGCAATGGAATCTCCGAAAGATAGACCAGCCCCTTCGGGGGAGAATGCTCTCGGCACGTGTGTCCCATGTTCATGCAGGCAGGATCCAATACAACTGTTAGCCTGGAACAATGCTCAAGGAATACGACAAGCTCGCCCCCGGTGTCACCATCGAGTGCCGGGATGAGCAATGGTTGGTCAACCATGTGTCCCGGACCACGGATGGATACCGTGTGCGTGCTCGCGGCGTCAGTGAGTACGTCCGGGACACGACCGCCACGTTCTTCACCGCACTGGACAAAATCTCGGTGTTCGATCCGGCGGACGTGACAGTCAAGCCAGATGAGAGCCCGCGTTTCCGCCATTCCCGCCTCTGGCTGGAGTCCACTCTGCGGCGTACCCCGGTTCCGCTGTACCAGCCGGAGTTGGAGGTGGCCACGCAGATGCTGGCGGACCCCCTCGACTATCAGTTGTCCGCGGTCCAGCACGCACTGTCCGAGGACCACATCCGCCCGCGTGTGCTGCTTGCCGACGCCGTCGGCCTGGGCAAGACCCTCGAGATCGGCATGATTCTCGCCGAGTTGATCCGGCGGGGTCGCGGTGAGCGCATCCTCGTGGTCACCCCGAAACACGTCATGGAGCAGTTCCAGCAGGAGTTGTGGACGCGTTTCGCAATTCCTCTGGTACGTCTAGACAGCCAGGGTATCCAGCGGGTGCGGCAGAAGCTTCCGGCATCCAAGAACCCGTTCACGTATTTTCCGCGCGTCATCGTCTCGATGGACACCCTGAAGTCGCCCAAGTACCGCGCGCAGCTGCAGAAGGTGCGCTGGGATGCAGTGGTCATCGATGAGATCCACAACGCCACGAACGTCGGCTCCCAGAACAACGAGCTGGCCCGCACGCTGGCGCCCACCACGGAGTCCCTCATCCTGGCCTCGGCCACCCCGCACAACGGCCGGGAAGAATCCTTCAAGGAAATTCTCCGTTTCCTGGACCCGCTCTCCGTCCTGCCGGACGGCCGTATCGATGCGGAGGCCGCCCAGAACCTCATCATTCGTCGGCACCGTAACTCTCCGGAAGTGGCCCGGGTGGTGGGCGAGAAGTGGGCGAAGCGCAAGGAACCTCGCAACATTCTCGTGGAGGCGTCCGCAGAAGAGAATGCGGTGGCCCGGGAGATCTCGCAGACGTGGATCCACGGTCCGGAGGCCGCCAACCTGGAAGCACGTCTCTTCCCGTGGACACTGGTCAAGGCCTATTTGTCCTCGCCGGCGGCACTCGCGGAATCCATCGAGTCCCGCCTGCACACGCTGCAGAAGAAGGAAGCTGCGAACAGACGGGAGATCGACAACCTCACGTACCTGCGGGAACTCAACGAGAAGACGACTGCGGAGAACTCCAACAAGTTCAGCGCGTTGGTCGATTACCTCATGGACATCGGTGTCTCACGGAGGTCGAACCGCCGCGTAGTCATCTTCTCGGAACGCGTGCCCACCCTGCACTGGCTGAAGAAGAATCTGGAGAAGTACCTCAAGCTGCCGGCCGATGCCGTGAAGGTCATGCATGGCGGCCTGCCGGATACCGAGCAGCTCGCACTCATCGACGAATTCAAACGCACTGACACACCCCTCCGCGTACTCATCACCGGTGATGTCGCGTCCGAGGGCGTGAACCTCCACGCGCAGTGCCACCACCTCGTGCATTACGACATCCCCTGGTCACTGATCCGGATCCAGCAGCGCAACGGACGAATTGACCGCTACGGTCAGCTTGAGGAACCGGAGATTGTGGCGCTGCTGCTCGATCCAAGGGACGCTGACTCGATCGGTGAGCTGCGTGTGCTCACCCGCCTCATCGAGCGGGAGTACGAGGCGAACAAGCTGCTCGGCGATGCCGCTCCGCTGCTGGGCAAGTACAGCGCCGAAGCGGAGGAGGATGCCATCCGCGACACGCTGACTCGCGCCCGCGACTTCGATGAGGTGGTGCCCACCGTCGATGAGTATCAGTCCACGGCCCGCCATGCGGTCACCGTGGCTAAGGGAGACGGGTCCGTCCCCGTTGCGGAGGCGAATGCGGGATTCTTCGCCCTGCTCATGGCGGGGGCGACTTCTGGCGATGTGGCACCGTCTTCTCTCGACGACGCTTCTCCGTTCCCGGAACCTACCACTGCTCCCGTGCACAGGGGCGCCACCAGCCTTTATCAGACTGAGTGTGGTTACCTCAGTGATGCCTTGGGTGAGGCCTTCCACAATCAGCAGCATGCACCGCTCTCCGCCGGCGGAGTGGAGTTCATCGAGCACCCCAACGACATCATCGAGCTCACCCCGCCGCGGGATTTGTGTCGACGTTTCGATTATCTTCCGCAGGACTATGTGGACTACCGGAAGGTGAAGAAGCGCCTCATGTTGGCCACTTCTACGGTGCGTGGCAACGAGCAGCTCCGCGCCGCCCGCGAGGGTGACTCGGAGAAATCCTGGCCCAAGGCGCACTTCCTAGGCCCGCTGCACCCGGTGACGGATTGGGCTGCCGATCGTGCGCTGGCGTCCATGGCCCGAGGGGAAATCCCCGCGCTACCGGGCAATGTGGATACCCCGACAGTCCTGCTCATGGGAACGTTGACCAACTCCCGCGGCCAGGTGCTCACCCGTAGCTTCCTCACGGGTGTGGAGGGATTGCGTGGCATGCGCACATCGATGGGATCGTCTGTAGCCACTGTTGAGGTGCTCACCGACGTATACGCCTGGCTGCGTGAGACGGTTTTTGATGAGAAGACGTTCAGCCACGGAACAGTGACCCTCTCCGACAACGCGGAACGTCTCGTCGCCGCGGCCGTCACCGCTGCGGAACAGCACCTCGACATCATCCAGCAGGCGGCCATAGATGCCGCTAACGACCGCACCGCGCACTGGGTTGAGCGCAAGGTCGACTGGGAATCGCGTACGTCCTCCGGTCGTACCCTGCAGCACGCCCTGCGTCTGATCAAGGAAGAAGAGGAACTTCTGCGTTCGATGACGCCGGAACGTTCCCTCATCCGGCCACTCATCGTGGTCCTCCCTAAGAAGGCATAAACACATGGCTGATTTTGATTCGATCATCAACATCGACGAGTGGATCAGTGACTACTACCTGACCACCGATGAGAAGGGCAGCTCCTTCGGCAAGCGCGTCGCCGACGCCTTCAAGCTGTGGAAGCTTGAGGAGAAGGATGGACTGCCCCCGTCGACCCGCCTCACCTCGGGGCGCGAGGCTATTCAGACGGCCCTCGCCTCACTGAGCGAGGAGACCGACGCCACCCAGCTCCACGAGGTCTATGATCTCATCTCTGCGGCTTTCGGTTACCCATCCACTGCACCCTGCACCGTGCTGCGCGGCAACTCTGAACTGGTCTTCGAGGCCGCCGCAGACAAGGAATTGACAGCGATTGTTCTGCGGGCAGCACCCGTGGATGTCCTCGAGGATTTCCCTTCCACGCCACTGTTGCCGCTTGTCGACGATTCCCTCCCTTCTCTGGACGACAAACCAGTCAACTACACCGCCCACAAATTGGTGGGGGAGCTGTTCCTGGCGGAGAATGCGCCGCACTTCATCGTGGTGCTTGTCGGCAACTTCGCCATTCTTGCCGAACGGGAGACATGGCCGCTGGGGCGCTACCTTGCCGTCGACGTGGCTCTCGCCATCGAACGCAACGACCGACGCGCACGCGGAGAAATCCAGCGGGTCACCGCGATTCTGGCCTTCGAACACCTCGTCCGTAGTGCAGACGGAACCACGTGGTGGCACGAAACGATCGCAGAAGCCCGCGATCATTCGGTGAAGGTCTCCGCGGAGCTGCGCGCCGCTATCAAGGACTCCATCGAGATCATCGGTAACGACGTGCTCGATCGGCACCGTTTGCAGGGTCTGCCCATCACGGAGCTGAAGGGTGATGAATTGGGCAAGCAGGCACTGCGCTACCTTTACCGCATCCTCTTCCTGCTGTTCGCCGAAGCATCTCCTGAGCTGCATATTCTGCCCACCGGAGACAACGACTACGACGAGGGTTATGGTCTTTCGCGCCTGCGCGACCAGATCCTCTCCGAGCCAGCCACAATCCAGGCCCAGAACGGCACGCACCTCCATGAGAGCCTGCAGCTGCTCTTCAAGCTGGTCAACGACGGTCACAACCCACTGGATCCTAAACTCCCGATGTGGGATGAGAACGCGAGCGAGGAAGGTCTGCAGTTCCGCGAACTTGACGCGGACCTCTTCAGTCGCGCCCAGATCTCCTACATCGATGAGGTGAAGCTCTCCAACCTGGCTCTGCACAAGGTGCTGAAGAATCTCTTCCTCACCCGGGAGAAGCGGGGCAGTGACCGCGGCTTCATCTCTTATGCCACCCTTGGAGTCACTGAACTGGGGCAGGTGTATGAGGGGCTGATGTCCTTCACCGGCTTCATTGCGGAGGAGGATCTGGTTGAAGTCGCCAAACACGGCGACGCCTCCAAGGGGTCATGGGTTGTCCCGGAGAGGGGTATCGAGACCCTTCCGCAGGACTCCATCGTCTATGAGACCATTGAGACAGAGCACGGATTTGTCGAGCAACCCCGCCGTCACGCGCGCGGGAGCTTCGTGTTCCGCCAGTCGTCCCGCGATCGTGAGCGCTCCGCGTCCTTCTACAGCCCGCCGGTGATCACGGAGTTCACCGTCGGCCAGGCCATTACGGAACTTGAGGCCAGTGGACGTGTCGCGCGTGCTGACGACATCCTTACCCTCACCATCTGTGAGCCGGCGATGGGCTCAGGCGCCTTCGCGGTGGAGGCCGTGAACCAGCTTGCTGAGCTTTACCTGCAGAAAAAGCAGCAGGAATTGGAGCGGTCTGTTCCGGGTGAGGAGCGCTCTCGCGAACTCCAGAAGGTAAAGGCACACATCGCGCTGCATCAGGTCTACGGTGTGGACCTGAACAAGACCGCTGTTGAGCTGGCCGAGATTTCCCTGTGGCTCAACACTATGACCGGTGAGCTCAAGGCCCCCTGGTTCGGCCTGCGCCTGCGCCACGGTAACTCCCTGGTCGGTGCCACACGGGCGACATTCACCAAGAGTGATCTGAACACCAAGGCTTATTTGAGCACCGAGCCGAAACACCACCCGCTGACCAGCATGGCTGAAGCCATTGCGTCCCGCGAACGAGACACGGTCACTGCCGGGCGGGTACATCACTTCCTGGTGCCCTCTTCGGGATGGGGTGCGGCAGCCGACTCCAAAGACTTGCGCGACATTGCCGCTGACAACCTCCAGAAGATGCGGACCTGGCGCAGAGGTGTCCAGAAGGCTTTGACCAAGACCCAGCAGAACCGGGTCACGGAACTGGCCTCGCAGGTAGAACGACTATGGGAGTTGTCCCTCGTGCGGTTGCGCCTTGCCGAGGATCAGGTGCGCCGTGACCTAGAGCTATTTGGCCAGGACCGTGAACCGAGCACGCAGGTAGTGCTGCGCGAGGACATCGAAGAGCACCTGTTCAATAATCCCCAAAGTGCTTACCAGCGCTTGCGTCTGGTGATGGACCTGTGGAACGCCCTCTGGTACTGGCCGGTGACTGAAGCGGAGAATTTGCCCACGTACGACGAGTATCTGGACACGCTCACTGACATCATCGGTACACCGGATAAAAAGACGCGCTCGTCCGAGCAGTTTCAGTTCGGTTTCGATATGAGGTGGGAGGAACTCAACACTACAGAAGAAATTGAAGCGCTGGCCAGCAACCAGAAGCGATTTAGGCAGGTGTTGGAGGATCGCCCGTGGGTGTCTACTGCCCGCAAGCTTGCCGAAGAACAGGCGTTCTTCCATTGGGACCTGGACTTCGCCACCGTCATGTCTAATGGAGGTTTTGATTTCCAGGTGGGTAACCCGCCGTGGGTGCGGCCGCGCACCGACGTGGATGGGCTCCTTTCCGAGCATGACCCATGGTTCAGCCTTGCGCACAAACCCACGCAGGCGGAAAAGCAGGCCCGACGTGAACAGTTGGCCGACAATGAACAGGTTCTCGAGACCCTCTCCAAGGGACTGGCGGAGTCGGTGGTAACTTCTGCGGTGCTTGGCGACGTCACCCGGTACCCACACCTGAGAGGCCAGCAGCCTGATTTGTATCGAGGCTTCATGGAGCGAACGTGGGAGAATTCCAACGAGAACGGCATCGTGTCCCTCATCCATCCTGAATCTCACTTCACCGAGAAGAAGGCAGCACCATTACGGGCGGGGTCCTATGTCCGTTTACGTAGACACTGGCAATTCATTAACTCCCTGATGCTGTTCGATGTGCACGACCTTGTGGTTTATGGAATCCATGTGTATGGGAGCCCGCAAGATCGGCCCCATTTCCTGAGTGCCTCGTCCCTCTACCATCCACAGACGGTGGTGGACTCCTTCGATCACAGCGGTGAAGGTAATCTGCCGGGCTTTAAGGACGATAACAACCGTTGGGATCTTCGTCCCCATAAGGACAGGATCATTACAGTGGATGAGGAAGTGTTGCGAGTCTGGAATTCCATCCTTGAGGAGCCGGGAACCCCTCTTCTCGAGACACGCACCGTCTACTCCGTTAACACGGAAGCGGCACAAGTGTTGGCGAAACTCTCCGCGGCACCGCGGATGAAGGAGCTGGGAATGCAGTTCTCCAGCGGATGGCACGAGTCTGCAGACAAGAAGAAGGGCTATTTCGACACCAGCTGGCAGCACCCCGCATCGTGGTCGGACGTAATCCTTCAGGGACCGCACCTTGGCGTATCAACTCCGATGATCAAACAGCCGAACCGGACGATGAAGCATAACCAGGACTGGTCGGAAGTAGATTTGGAAGCAATCGGCGGGGATTTCATTCCGGCAACTGCATATTGCCCCAACCGATCTGCTCAGGAGTCCTATGACGCCGACTATGGTTTTTGGAACATCGGCGACACTCCTGTTCCTGTGGCGTCGACTTTCAGGGTCGCGTGGAGGGAATTCGCTGCAACCACAGGGTTCCGAACTTCCTATCCAGCGTTAATTCCTCCGGGAGCAAAGCATATTCATGCTGTGAACTCTTGTTGTCAGCTGGAATCTCCGGAAAAGACAGTGCTTGCTGGTGTTGCGATGAGCAGTTTGTTGTCTGATTTCTATGTTCGATCAGCTGGTACGGGCCACATTTTCAACGATCTTGTTCGAGGGCTTCCATTTGCGCTCACTCAAGAGCTAGCAAATTTGTCCGTGCATCACTACCTCCGCCTCAACTGCCTCACCCGCGCTTACGCTCCGCTGTGGGAGGAGATCACGGGTGAGGAGTGGACGATGGACACGCCGCTGCGCAATGCGAAGGAACGCTTCCATGCGCAGAATGAGATTGACGCAATGGTGGCCCTCTCGCTCGATGTCACACTGGATGAGCTGCTCATGGTGTACCGCACACAGTTCCCGGTGATGCGTCGTTATGACCAGGAGGATCTGTACGACGCCAACGGTCGCAAGGTCGCTGGTGACGTGATGAAGAAGGTGAAGAAGCTGAAGGAAGGCGAGGAACTCTCCGTTGAGGACCGCACCTGGACTCATCCGCAGTCAGGCGTCGAGTATGTCTTCGAGTATCCCTTCGCCCCCTTGGACAGGGAAGCTGATCTCAGCGCAGCGTACGAGAAGTATGCCGCGCTGGTGGAAGAACAGCAGTAGGGATTGAGGGAGTAGTCGCACGTCATGAATAGTTTGATCCCCACGCATGCCGTCAGCCATATTTCGGATGGCCTGTCGGAGTATCTCACCACCACCATCTCGTTGAGTGACAGCGCCACGGCGGAACGTCTCGGGGAGTTCCTGCTCGATCCCCACGATGGCATGTTCCATGGTCCCTATGTGCGCTCCCGCCTTCCTTATGCGTCGGCCGAGCACTGGGAAGGTGTTCTCAGCTGGTTGCCGGAGTGGTTTGAGCCTTATCGTCATCAGGCTCAGGCTTTTGAGAGGCTTGCGTCATGGGGCCCGGGTGGGGCGAAACGGCCGGCGCCGACGCTGGTGGTGACGGGCACGGGCTCGGGTAAGACGGAGTCCTTCCTCTATCCGGTTCTGGACCACTGCAGACGCAATCCGGGCTCGGGCATCAAGGCGGTGATCCTGTATCCGATGAATGCCTTGGCGGCTGACCAGGAGCGTCGTCTGGCTGAACTGCTCACGTCCAATTCTGAGCTGTCCGGGATCACAGCCGGCCTGTTCACCGGTGAGGTGGTGTCCGGTGGTCGCCGGATGGTGAGCGAGCAGGGGCTGATCACTGACCGCGACGTCATGCGGGACACGCCCCCGGACATCCTGCTGACCAACTACAAGATGCTCGACCAGCTGCTGCTGCGTGAGGATAACCGTGCACTCTGGGAGAAGTCCGCGCAGACGCTGCAGTATCTGGTGCTCGATGAGTTCCACACCTATGACGCTGCTCAGGGCACGGATGTGGCGATGCTGCTGCGGCGCCTGGGACTTATGCTGCGCAAATACCAGCCTGAGGGCTTCCTCTCCGCGGAGGAGCAGGAACGTCCCCTGGGCAGGGTGACGCCGGTGGCGACCTCCGCGACCTTGGGCGGTGGACCCACCGCTGATGGCTTGAAGGGGATGCTCAGGTTTGCGTACACGGTGTTCGGCGAGCAGCTCCCTGAGGACGCCATCGTCGGGGAAACGCTGCTTGACGTCCCTCAGTGGCAGGCGACGCTTCCGAAGCTGCTCGGTCGGCCCCTGGGACCTGCGACGAGCGTGCCGGAGGTGGGGGAGGTACGGGCGATCGTCGAGAAGCTCTCTGAGCTCGTTGACTCCGGCGTCGAGTACCAGGAGGCGGTGCACCGCATCGCGTGCACCGACATCCTCCACTGCGCTGAGGACACTGAATCCGCCATCGCGGCAATGGCCACCAATGAGGTGGTCACACGCATCCTCACGGAGGCGTCCTCGCCGCTGCCACTCGAGCACACAGAGGCAACCTCCGGAGACAGACCCGCCACGAAGTCACTGGTGGAACGTGTTTTCCCAGACGCTGCCGATCGCCGCAACCTGGGGAAGGATGCGGCGGAATTCCTCACGCTGGTGCTCTCCGAGATGGCGTACCTGCGTGCGCAGTTCGGTGCGCAACGCGGGTGGGACGGCAAGAAGATCCCCGGCGTTGAGACTCACCTGTGGGTCCGTGAGATCTCTCGTGTCGACAGAGTGGTCAGCTCCGCAGTCGAACGGGGACAGGCGATGTTCCGCTGGTCGGATAACGGCGTGACGTCGAATGCCCAGCGCTACGACGACGCCGCACAGCGCTGGCTGCCGGCGATCTACTGCCGACACTGCGGTCGCTCCGGCTGGATGACGGCGATGCAGCCCGGCGACGACATGGTCGAGACCGCGGTGCAGAAGATCCGCCAGACCTCAATTGCGGACAAAGCACGAATTCGCCCTCTCATCGACGCCACCAGCGAGGAAGCCGCAGGCATGGTGCGGAGCCGGGACGGTGGCTCACGCGTTCGCTGGCTCGACATGGAGCTGCCCGCCATCTCAGACACCGCGCCCGATGCTGAAGCACGCGAGACCGGTGCCGTCGTTCCGGTGCTGATGTACGCGGGCGAGGACATCGAGGAACGGGCCGCGGAGGAGTACTGTCCCTCCTGCGGCGAGCCGGACAGCATCCGTTACCTGGGATCGTCGGTGGCGACGCTGCTCTCCGTTGCCCTGAGCAACCTTTTCGGTATGGAGGAGCTGGGCAACGAAGAGAAGAAGACGCTCGTGTTCGCCGATTCGGTGCAGGATGCGGCGCACCGCGCCGGCTTCATCCAGAGTCGTGCCCGGGCCTTCGCCCTGCGTGCGCGCATCAACCGCGCGGCCGAGGAACTCATCGAGTGGAGCGCCGAAGGCTGCACGCACCTGGACCAGCTCGTCGGCACGATGATCTCCCATGCCCAGGGGGAGGGCAGCCCTGAGGAGCAGGCCCGCGCGCTCTACGAACTACTCCCCCCTGAGCTGACCCACTCCACCAGATTCCGCGGTGTCTGGGAGAAGGACACCCCAACCCGTGAGAAGTCGAAGGCGCTGCGCGCCCTCGAGGAACGGCTGCAGCTGGACCTGGCGCTGCAGTTCGGCGACCGGGTGGACCTGCCCCGCTCACTGGTGTCGACGGGCACACTCACGGTGGCCGTCGACGTCTCCGACGACGTCCTGCTCGCCGCCGCCCGGGCGGTCGGGGTCCTGGCCGACGACAATGAACTGCTGGGCTGGGCACGCGGCGTAGTGGAGAAGATGCGAATCGAGGGCGGCATCAACCATCCATGGTTCAAGTCCTACCTGACCAACGACTGCAACCCGTATCTGCTCAACCGTCGGCAGACTCGTGCCCGGGGTGTCCCGGCGTTTCCGCGAGGGGGAACACCCCGCTTCCCGCGGTCCGGTGCCGCCCTCCGGGGGGTGCAGGGCAAGAGGAACAACAACGCGACGATGCCTCTGGGCTCTCAACGCGGCTGGTATGCCCGCTGGACGGCGCGTGCTCTCGGTGTGTCCGCAGGATCCGCTTTCACGGCGGCAACGCTCGTCTCCGACCTTTTCACCCAGCTGGAGATAGCCGGCGTCGTCGGCTCTGTGCCCTCGAAGTCGGGAGGACGGATCTACTTCCTCGATCCCGGCTCCGTGGTGGTCCGTCAGCAGGGCGCAGAAGAGCTCCTCGAGTGCTCGGTGTGTCGCATGCGGGTAGGTGTGGATACCGGCTCGCGCGCAGTCCTCGACGGCCAGGCGTGCTACTCCCTCGACTGTGAAGGTCATTTCACGTTGACGACGGTGGAGGACAACTACTACCGACAGCTCTACCAGTCTCACAACACACGGACCGTCGTCGCTGCCGAACACACGGGACTTGTTCCTACACTGACCCGGAAGCAGGTCGAGGACCAGTTCAAGGTCCCGATCACCAGGCAGGAAGCCGACTCCCCGAATGTTCTGGTGGCCACGCCGACGCTGGAGATGGGTATCGACATCGGCGATCTGTCGACGGTCATGCTCTCCTCGATGCCCCGCTCAGTGGCCAGTTACGTCCAGCGCGTGGGCCGCGCCGGACGGCTGTCCGGCAACTCCCTCATCGTCGCCCTGGTGCGTGGTCGGGGAAGAGCCCTGACGAAACTCGAGCATCCGCTGGAGACGATCGCCGGTTCGGTGACCGCGCCAGCTGCTTACCTGTCGGCCCGCGACATCATGCGTCGTCAGTTCGTCGCGTACCTCTTCGACTCGCACTCCTTCGCGTCGCAGGTGGAGTCGATGAGAACAGCGGTCGACGTGTTCAGTGACATGAAATTCACCGCGCTCGACGCCCTGGTGGAGCTGGTGAAGGCGGGCGTCGACAAGGATCTGGAGACGTTCGGCTCGTTCCTGGCTCCCCATACCACCCCGGAGGTTCTCAAGGACCTGCGTGCCTGGGTGACCACGGGCGAAGGACTCGTCGCTGACGTGGCGATCGCAGTCCGTCGGTGGAACGACACCTACCGGGAACTGCTCCGCCGCAAGAGTGAGCTGCAGCAGAGGGAGAGCGAACTGCGTGCACGCGTGGAGGCCACCCCGGCCGAGGACGATGACCTGCAGAAGCAGCACGCGACCACGCGCTCGTCGCTGTGGTTCACCACCAAGCAGTTGAAGAAGCACAGCGACGAATACTGGATTGCAGCCCTGGAACGGGTCGGCCTGCTGCCGAACTTCACCCTGCTCGACGAGACGGTGGAATTCCACCTCTCCGTGACCAGCTACAACGACGTCATCGAGGAATTCGAGACCTCAGCGCTGCAGTACTCCCGGGGTGTCTCCTCCGCGTTGGTCGAACTCGCCCCGGGCAACACCTTCTATGTGCAGGGTGTGGCGGCGACCATCGACACCGTCGATCTGGGTACAGACCAGTCCGCCATCGTCCAGTGGCGTCTCTGCCCCACGTGCTCCTACTCGGAGCCGGTCGGCGAGGACTCTGCGGCGGGACCCTGCCCCAGTTGTGGTGCCCCCGCTTTCGCAGACCGGGACCAGGTTATCGAAGTGGTCGAGATGAACAAGGTCTCAGCCACCGTGGACAGCACCTACTCGGCGATCAATGACTTCCACGACGAGCGGCGGTCCGTCCGTTTCCGGACACAGCTGAGCTTCGACATCCCGGACAACGGCTACGGCGCGGAATGGTATCTGCAGGGAACCGGCTTCGGCATGCAGTATCTCTCGCATGTGAACATGCGGTGGCTGAATCTGGGCAGATTCGGTGGCGGAGGGAAGAAGATGTTCGCCTCGACGGAGATGGAGGCGCCGATGTTCCGTGTCTGCGAACACTGCGGGCACCTTGACTCAGAGGCGGGTACCAACCACTGGTCCGACCATCATCCGTGGTGCAAGTACCGCAGTACCGTCGAGGAGCACTCGATCACTTTCGCGCTCGGACGCACCCTGGGCACTCAGGGTGTGCTCGTGCATCTGCCGGCCCTGCTCAGCGTCATGGAGTCGACCACCCTGCCGTCGCTGCTGGCAGCCCTGAAGATGGGCTTCAAGATGCACCTGGGTGGCAATCCTGATCACCTGGAGATCGAACCCGTGATGGTCTCCTCTGACGGGAACGTCATCGACATGCTCCTCATCCACGACCGCGTCCCCGGCGGCACGGGCTACCTCGCACAGTTCACCGACCCGCAAGAGGTACGCACAATGTGCGAGGTCGCCTACACCCACCTGATCAACTGTTCATGCGTCAACGAGGAGCGGCAGGCCTGCCCCTCGTGTCTGCTGCCCTATGTGCCCGAACACATGATTCCGTCGCTGTCACGCGGCGCGGCTGCTACCGCGCTGGGCAAGATCCTCGCCAATGACATGCACCTCGCCCCCGACGAGGACCCCCGCGCGGGTTCCTGGGAAGGGATGGTCGTCGACAAGCAGCCGGAGCGTTCCGAGGCCTCCAAGCTGGAGCAACGCTTCATCGAACAGCTTCGCCGGGACCTCAAGGCGGTGGGTGCCACGATCACCGACAGCATCGTGGACAACTACGCACACTGGACCATCAGGTTCCCTGGTTCCCCGCACATCTGGCGTCTGCGGGAGCAGGTCACGATCGGACTGACACGCCCCGACATCTTCCTCGAGACGGATGATCCCGACATCCGGAAGATCGCCATCTACCTGGACGGTGAGGCTTTCCACGCGGTCGGCCGTAATCAGCGGGTGGCCGATGACTTCGGCAAGCGCAATGACCTGTATGCGCAGGGCATCCTTCCCTGGTCGATGACGTGGCAGGACATCGACAAGCGCCAGCGGGCCGCCGCGGGGCAGGGAGCGGAACCTCCGGTCTGGCATAACTCGCAGGTGGAGGCGAACTTGGCGGCAATGCTGAACCTGTCCAAGATGACCCTGCAGCTCCTGTGGCGCGATCCGATGTCACAACTGCTGGAGATCCTGCGGGACCCCACCTGCGACTGGGCGAAGTTGAGCCAGGCCGCGTTTATCATGGCGGCAATGGGCGGGCACGCCGAGAACGGAGTGTTCTCGAAGCGGTACCTCCGCGATGTGGATGTGCAGTTCAACGGAATGAACCCTGCTCTGGAGCTCGCCATCCCCGAGGGGCTGGTGGACGTGGAGGCATGGAGGGTCTTCCTGAACCTGAGCAATCTCGCCTACCTGGCGCCCGCAGGAGCTCGCGTCACGGTGGTGGAGCAGGGAGGCGTCGACAAGCCCAAGCCCACACCCACTGTGGTGCTTGACCCTGAACCGATGCCGACGCCCGAGCCCGTAGCGGACCCTGCGTGGGCGGAGCTCATCGACGAATTCGGTGACGAGGAGGACATCGGTTCAGCACTGCATGCGCTTGTCGAGGCGGGCGCCCCTGCGCCAGATCCGGATACGATCGGCCACGAGGTGGCGGGAATCCCTCTGGTTGCCATGTGGCCCGGCCAGAAGGTCATGCTCACCGGGCCGGGAGACGAGGAAGAGGTCTCCTCTCAGAATGCGGCAACCGGCTACGTGGTTGTGGCGGCGGATTTTGATCCGGACACGATTCCCCCGCAACTCTGCGCAGCACTGGGTATCGACGGAAAGGAAAAGTAGGACATGGCGGCAATCGTCACCCTGTACAAGACATTCAAGGACAGGTACGGGCTGGGCTCCCAGCTCATCGACTTCGTCAACAAGCTGATGGAGAATCCGGCGAACCCCTCGCTGCACGTGGAACCCGTGGTGCAGGCGGCCGACAAGCGTGTGCGAACCGCACGCGTGACACAGAAGTACCGTGCCGTCCTCTTCGAACTCCAGGGAACACGCGAGCGGCAGTTCGTGCTCATCGACGTGCTCAACCACGACGACGCCTACGACTTCGCCACCACCAAGCAGCTGTCCTTCAACCACATCACGGGCGTCACGGAACTGAAGGACGTGGAGGCCCCGATCAGCGCTGCGGTGACGCAGGAGGAGATCGAGTCCCGCGCCAAGCAGCTGGCGGCGGAGAAACTGGCGCAGTTGCAGGCGGAGGAGGAGGCGGCAAAGTCCGCCGCAGAGTCCGCTGCAGAGGAGGAGAAGGCACCTGCGGTCGCAGAACCCACCCCTGCCACCCTCCTCAAGGCGGAGGGAATCAGCGAGGAAGCACTGAGTGATGAGCTCGGGCTGTCACCGCTGACCGTGGAAATCCTGCTCACCGCCCGCACGGTGGCCGACGTGGAAGAGCTGCTGAGCACCCACCCGGAGTGGGAGCGCAACGCGGTGATCGGACTCATGGCAGGCATGAGTATTGCTGAGATCAGGGCGGACCTGAGGCTGGACGAGTCCCGGGACCAGGCCGCCAGGATCGAGGATCACGAGTCCGACGAGGCGATCATCGAGGGCATGAAAACCCCGGCCGGCAAGATGGAGTTCATCGTCGCGCCGGGACAGGAGGATCTGGAGTCGATCATCTCCGGAGGCTCATTCGACGCCTGGCGTGTGTACCTCCATCCGAACCAGCAGCGGGCGGTGGAGGCGCAGCATTCGGGGTCCGGACGCATCACGGGTGGCGCCGGTACCGGCAAGACCGTCGTGGTGGTGCACCGCACGAAGCATCTGCTGGATCAGAACCCGGGTGCACGAGTTCTGCTGACCACGTACACGCGGGACCTGGCGAACGCCCTGAAAACGCAGATGAACCTGCTCGACCCCGACTTCCCGGAAGCCTCCGTGCACGGAGCCCCCGGCCTGTGGATCTCCGGAGTGGATGCGCTGGTCGCGGACGTGATCAGGAACTCCCAGCCCCTGGAGCGGGAGAAGGCGCTCCGGGACAACTTCGGCATTGACGGCACATTCACCCCGAAGGCGCTGGACAGCCGGGAAGAACGCAACTTCTGGGAGGAGTCCGTGGCGGTGAAGGGCGGTGACCTGAGCCCCGAAAAGGCACATCCGACCTTCCTGTCCCAGGAGTACTCGACGGTTATCCTCACGCACGGTGTCACAGACGAACGTTCCTACCTGCGTGTGCGTCGTGCCGGACGTGGCACTCCGCTCTCACGTGCCGAGCGCAAGGCCGTCTGGGCCACCGTCGAGATGTTCCACGCCAAGTGTGCGTCGGCACGCAAGCTCACGTTTGCGGCACTGGCCGTGCTCGCGGCACACATCGTGGAGAACCGTGACAGCGTGCGCATGTTCGACCACGTCCTGATTGATGAGGCTCAGGACTTCCACGCCGGCCACTGGCGCTTCCTGCGTGCCTGCGTCGTGGAGGGACCCAACGACATCTTCCTCGCCGAGGACTCGCACCAGCGCATCTACGGGCAGAGGTTGGTGCTGTCGCACTACGGCATCCACACCCGTGGGCGGGCCTCCACGAAACTGCGGGTCAACTACCGCACCACCGCCCAGAACCTCGGTTACGCATCCGCGATTCTGGATGGCACAGAGTGGATCGACTCGGAGGAGGAGGTCGACGACCTCCACGGTTACCACTCGGTGCGGCGGGGGCCGGCACCGACGATCCTGCAGTCCGCGAGCAAGAGCGAGGAAGCCGAGCAGGTGGCGGCGCTGATCGCGGAGTGGATCTCCACCGCTGAGCAGGACGACACGGAGATCTCTGTCGGTGTACTCACCCGCACCCGGCAGAGGATGACCGAGATCTCGGCGCAGCTCGGCGAGCACGAGGTGCCCCTGGCCACCGGCCGGATCACCACTGCGGAGCGTCCGGTGTCCGTGATGACCATGCACAACGCCAAGGGTCTCGAGTTCACCCATGTCGTGCTTGCCGACGTCAGCGCCGACGCTCTTCCGCAGGCATACCTCATGCGCGGCCTGGCGGAGGCGGAGCGGGACGACTCCCTGCAGCGCGAGCGTGCTCTCCTCTACGTGGCGGCCTCCCGTGCCCGCGACCTGCTGGTGGTGAGCACGATCGGGGAGGCGTCCGCGCTCCTGCCGGCTGAGGTGACTGCCTGACCCGCCGCTCACCCACGACGCTCGGCGTCCACCGCCTGCTTCATGTGCAGCAGCAGGTCGAGAGCGAGGTCTCTGCGCAGCTCACGGTGGAACCGCTGGTTGGAGTAGGAACGCAGGCAGGCGTAGCACGAGGTGTCCACTCCACAGCCACAGTCGGACACGCGCCGGATAGCAGCCTCGAGGACCTCCGGGAAAGACTCCCGGACCTTGCGGGTGATGCCGGCGCCGCCCGGGACGGTGTCGAAAAGCACCATCGTGGGGATGCCGTCCTGCGTGGACAGGGTCCCGTTGAGGTCGTCGCGGTTGATCTCCAGGGCCTCGGATGCTGCCTCGATGAGGGCGTACATCGCCGGCCTCCAGTCGGCGTAGTCGGTCCGCAGAAACGTCGGGACGGAGATCTGCGTGATGTCCGTCTGATAGGTGTGACCCAGCGAGCGCATTTCCGGCCAGATGCGGCAGGGGGCCAGGGTACGCGGATTCTGGTGTTCCGTGGGCCTCGCGCCTTCCACGGGAGCAGCGAAGCCGCACGAGTCGCAGTACCAGTAGCCCCGGAGATTGGAACCGGTTTCCAGGGCGCCCATCTCAGTGCGGACCCAGGAACGGATGAGCACCTGTGCCTTCTCGACGCTCTCCAGGTCGGCGTATTCGCTGGCGGTTGATTCATCGCCGAATTTCTGCACGAACTCGATCCGACCCCACTGGCGTCGGGGCGGGGTCATCCCGACGTTGCGGGGTGTCTGCTTCGCCACGAATCCATATGTGGGGATGAGGAACTTCTTGGACGAGGTGACCGGCAGCGAGGAGTGGCAGTGGGAGCACGTGTCGTCCTCCTGGAATTCCTCCAGGGACGTCTGGATGTGACGGCAGTGCTGACACTCCACCCAGCTCCAGCTGTGCAGCTTCTTGCCGGGCAGATGCCGGATTCCTGCAGATTCCCACAACTGGCCACCTGCCACCACCTGGGACCCGGGGGCGTAGTCGCTGATGGCCAGGAGCAGATCGCGGGACAGGTTGATCTTGCTGCCGGCCTCGGTGAAGTTGGTCTGCAGGTCCACGGTGTCCACCGGGAAGCTGTACTTGGGCAGCAGGTTCTTCTTCGCGAGATAGCCGAGAAGATGCTGGTCAACCATGGTGCGGATAGTGAACTTGTAGGCGTCCGCACGACGGCCGTGCCCCTGCTTCAGCAGGTGGGAACGCATGCCGTCGAGGGTCTGGTAATCATCGGTCACCTCGGTGGCCACGTCGGTGAACAGTTCCAGATAGTCCTGCGCCCAGCCACCGGTGCTGATCTTCAACTCCTCATGAAGCGTCGGCGGCATGATCCGGTAGAGGGCTTCAGTGATCTCCCCGGGGACAGGGGAGAGGTACTCCTTCAGCAACGGCAGCCCCGGCTCCGCGGCCGTGCCGCTCCGGGAACGGGTGAGTTCCTCACCGGGGAGGAAGAAGTCGGCGATCTTCGACCAGGTGCGTTCGAACCTGGCCTGCTCCCGGAGAAAAGCTGCGAAAGCCACCGAGAAAGCATGACGCTTGGCGATGCGGTCGTTCTCGATCTGGATGAAGGGAGCCGTCATTTCCCCGTCGATCATGGACACGGGATCCTTGAAGATCGACATGTCGTGCGCCCCGCGCTTTGCGAAGGTCAGGACGAAGGCGGCGGATCCGGTGCGCCGGCCGGCACGACCTGCTCTCTGCACGTAGTTGGCGGTCCGCGGAGGGACATTGCGCAGCATCACGGACTGGAGATCACCGACGTCCACACCGAGTTCGAAGGTGGTGGAACAGCTCAGCACGTTGATGTCTCCGGAGATGAAGCGCTTCTGAACCTCCGCTGCTTCCGTCGGCGTCCACTGGGCCGTGTGTTCCTTGGCGGAGAGAGGCACAATCTCCATGTGCTGCGCGAGAGTGCGGTAGTGGTTCTGCGCGACATCGGGATCGTCTTCGTCAACGATGTTGAGTGATCCCGGGCACCAGCCGTTCGGGCACAGTCCTCGGACGTTGAAGGCGGTGACGGTGCGACAGGTGTCGCACTCGAACCACTCATGCGCGGTGCCGGGCGAGACCAGCAGGCAGGCGCTGTCCAGGGCATAGTTCGGATTCTTGGGGTCGGGGACACGGAGCACCTCTGATGCCACGAGGTCATCCCAGATCAGCCGGAGGAAGGTGTCCACGTTCCGGTCGTTGTCGCCGGCTTGTCCCAGACTCCGGAGAACCTTGGTGATCAGGTCCCTGCGACTGTTGGTTCCGCGCTGCGGAATCCACGAGTAGACCTTCTTCTTCGCGTCGCGCCCACCATCGAATCGGAAGGTCTGCTGCCCCGTGCGGGGTTCGAAACGTTCGTCATTGAGGCTGACGTAGTCCGGAGTGATGATGGCACCCTTGTGCCGGATGTCCTGGATGAGAATGTTCAGGAAGTCCTCGGCTATCCGCGCGTCACCGCCGAACAACGCGACGAGCTGAGGCAGCAGCCTCAACCGGGACAGCGCCTCTGCTGACATCTCCACGCGTGCGAGTCCCAGTCCCTCAGTGGAGAGACGCCGGGTGGTGGAGGCGAGATCCGCGAACACCCACAGACCGACCTCCTCCAGAAGAGCACGCCTGGACAGGCGCGTCGACAATGCCTGGGACTGCTGCGCGAGCTGGCCGGCACGGATGATCCACCGCTCGATCGGCGCCCCCTCGCTGAATTCATCGTCCCGGAGAGTCTCCACCAGGATGCGCCGTTCCAGCAGACGCCCGTAGGAGTTCTCCAGGTAAGGGGCCGCATAGGCTGCCGCCTGACGGGAGTCCGAGAAGGTCAACAGCTTCCTTCCGGCCCCGACCTTACGGGCGGATTCCTCGTCGGCGGCTTCCGGCAGGAGCTGGAAGAGCGAGGTTGTCAGCACCGCAGGCGCAGCATTGGCGTCGGTGAGCAGGCGCCGGATCAGATCACGCGCTCGGCCTCCGCATACGGTGCAGGTCTCGAGCTTCCCCTCCGGTTTCGGGAGCACCCGGATGGAGATGAGGTCGGTGCTCCGGCACTGCCCGTTGGGGCATGAATGGAAAGTGTCGTCCATCAGCTTTCCGCACGCCACACAGAGCTGGGAGAGGGGTGGAAGATTGACCTCGGCTGCAGCATCCGACTGGTCGAGATCATCCTCGTCCAACTCCGCGGACTGCGCCTCCTCCGACAACACGACCCAATGCGGTGTGTCCGTGGAACGGGTGCTGTCCGGGGGAACGAGATAGCCGTCGTCGGTAAGCCCATTGATGTGCACCGCGCCGCACTTGATGCAGGTGCCGAGCTCATAGGCCGGACGGTCCGTTCCCGCGACAGTGACCTGACGGTCGAGGGAGATCACCGGTTCGCCGTCCTCCCGGAAGCCCAGGTAAGCGCCTTCCGCAGCCCGGACGAACATGTGGTAGCGGGCCGCCAGCACCGGGACACCGGAATCCGACAGCACGACGCTGCCCAGCAGCACGAGCATGTGGGCCCGGTGCATCGACTCTTCCTCAGAAACCTCCGGCCACAGCTTCTGGCCGACCTCAGAGAGCGAGAGGCTGTGCTCCGCGAGCAGGGCGCGGATCTCGACGATGTGCCGCTCCTCCGACAGCACCTCGTACACGTTGAGGGAGCTGTCGCCCTCTCGTCTGCGGGCCTCATCATGGAGTGCGTTCCATAGGCCGTCGTCACCGATGGGGCGGTCAAAAAGAGAGGAGGGGAGTTCCCAGGTCGCCACCTTCGGGCGGGGGAGAATCTCCGCACGTACGAGATCCTGTCGCGATTCGTCCTCGGGATCGTACTCGAAAGGCTCTCCGAACAGGGTGGAACCGAACTCCATGATGCGTTTCTCGGTGCCTTCCAGTGAGGCACTGGTCGCGATGCACTGCAGGGGACGGTCGCGTCCGACACGATCCTTCAGACGGCGCAGCAGCATGCCGACTTCCGTGCCCTGGGCGCCGGCGTACACATGGGCCTCGTCGAGCACGATGAAACGCCACTGGTTCGAGTGCTCGTCGTCGAAGAATGCGTTGTCCTCCGGGCGGAGAAGGAGATACTCGAGCATCGCATAGTTCGTCAGGAGGAGATGCGGAGGTGTCTCCTGCATCTGGTCTCTACTGATCAGCTCATTGGGCAGCGGGGTCGAGTCGGCGCCGTTGATCTCCCGGTAGATGGCCTCCGCGTGGGAATAGGTCTGCTTGGTCTCTCCGGTGTACCGGCCGAAGATGATCTCCGGTTTGTCTGCGAGCAGTTCGCGGAGTCGCTTCAGCTGGTCGTTCGCCAGAGCATTCATCGGGTAGAGGAGGAGTGCCCGCACACCCGGGCCGAGCGTCCCGGCAGCGTGCTCCCGTAGGAGTGAGTCGATGATGGGGATGAGGAAGCTCTCGGTCTTACCGGATCCGGTACCGGTGGAGACGATGAGATTCCGTCCGTCGCGGACCTTTTTCAGAGCCTTTTCCTGGTGACTGTACAGCGGCCGCTGCATGGAGAAGGCCGGGCTCAGGGACTGGAAGGAGTCGTGGAGCACTCCCTGCTCGATCAGCTCTCCCGCCGTCGCGCCGGGAGCATAGGGAGGTGTCAGCTGGAGGATCGGCCCCTTGCTGAGGTTGGGTGCCTCGTCCACGGCCCGGTGGAACTCCTGGGCAATTCTGCTGTTGTTGGGGCGCAGCATCGTCTTGAGGTACCTGCGGTAGTCCTCGATGATGCTGTGTGAGGCAGCTACCGGGTCGATGTTGCGTGAGCTCGCACTCTGCGCCTGTTCGCGTTCGGCCTCCGCCGCAGCCGCACCATCGGATTGTCGTGTCGCAGGAGAATCGAGCTCCTCCGAGAGAAAGAGATCTTCGAAGCTGGGGAAATCTTGGGTGGACATGTGGTCTTCCTCCGGGGGATCAGGATCGGGCGTTCAGAGCGGCGGCCTCAGCCGCGACCAGGTCGAAGGCGGCGAGTTCCGGGGCGTGTCGGGCACACGATGCCCAGGTGTGACGCAGCTCGTGCAGTTCCTGGACAGGTCGGATGATGCGGTGGGCGATGGCCCTGGAGAGGAGGCTGAAGACGAAGGAGATGTAGGGGACGAACAGCCAGCTGTCCTCCGTTGCCCGGTGATTCTCCTCGGCGATCAGTGCGAGAGAGCGGGCGGTCTTCTTCAGCTCCGGGTCGTTCAGGTGGTCGATGAGGTTCTCCCATCTCTGGAGAGCCTGGAAGAGTTCCTCCAGCCGCGAGGTGGAGCTGAACTCGCGGCGGTTCTCCATCCAGGTCAGCTGGGCTGCGACCCGGGAATCCCCGGAGATGAAGGCGGAACCGACTGCAGAGAATCCGAGGCTCTCGCGGAGCCTGCCGACGTCCTGGTTCCGCACCAGCGCCAGTTCTGTTTTGCTCAGCACATGCTGCTGGACGACCGGGATTCCCTGGCTGGAACCGCTGAAGATCCTCCAGAGCTCATGGCCGCCGACCGTACGGACGTAGTGCTCGGATTCGGCACGTTCCGCGGCCGTCGAGGGGTCGTCGGCACGCACACCCTGCAGGACCCGCAGGTCGTTCATTTCCTGGATCAGTCCGATCCAGGGCGTGGGGTGGATGTCGCCGGCGGTGATGAAACTGCTGAAGTCTTCGACCGCGAGACCGGAGCGGATGAAGGCCTCGAGCTGTCGCTCACGCGGAATCGCGCTGTTGTCGAGTTCGGCCAGTGAGATGCGGGGTGAAGCCGTGAGGTATTCCAGCGTCGTCATATCGAGCTGCGCGAGCGTCGGGTGGGCGCGGTTCCGGCTCTGAGCCAGGACGTTGTGCATCCGGTCGCGGATGTCCCACACCGTCTGCACCTCACTCGGCAGCAGTTCACGATCACGGGTGAAGAGCCACCGGTGCTGGTTGGTGGGATCGTGGGCCGGCTGCAGCACGGACTCTCCGACGAGGAGAGAGCGGGCGGAGGGGATCTCGGGATCCCACATCATGAGGAACTCTTCCTCCCGCGTATCGACGATCAAGGGCCCGGCGTCCACGAGTTCGGCGGGCAGCTGCCCGCGGGTTCCGGTCATGTTGATCCGGACGGGAGCCGCAGCCGGATCGTGCAGCTGCCACGCCCATGTGACCAGGGGCAGATCGGTATCGCGCCCGAGTCGGAGATACAGGCTGTCCTCCTTGAGCTCGGCATCGGTAACCAGGGGTTTCCGGGAAACGGAGAACAGCAGTGCAACTGCCTTTTTCCCTGTCCGAGGGTCGGGTCGCCTGGACGCCGGGGTCTTGAACCAGGCTCTGCGTTCGTACTTGTCCATGACCTCCCTGACATAGTCTTCGACGGACAAGAGGTGCCAGGATGCGATGACCTGGAAAGTTGAATTGGTGCTGATAGCGGCGGTCAGTCGGCTGGTGGGACAGGACCACACGTTGCTGCTGCCCTTCCGTGACAACCTGATGACTTCCGGGTTGATGGACCTCCTGTTCCGGGAAAAGGGAACGACGCTGAGTTCGACGTCCAGGACTCTCTGCGGGAACTTCAGCTGGATCTCGTCGTTGTCGGCCAGATCATCGGCGTTGATGGTCACCGGGCTGTCGGTCCAGCGGGCCGGTTCATCGCGAACTGGCAGAAGGTACTGGAGTCGAGGAGCATCGACCTGGACATCGAGACAGTAGAGGTCGGGGTCACTCGCGCTGGTGATCGGGAAAGAGCGGGTGCGGTGTTGATTCCCGAGTGCCTGTGAGCCGAGCGGATGCCTGATCCTCATCCGAGCTGGGGCACTGAACTCGACCAAGGCCTTAGATAGTCCGGGCTTCTTGTCCGGCATGTGCGGCACCCGGAAAGTGCCGCGTCGCACGGCCTGCTCAAAAGAAAGCTTGGCGCTCAATCCCTCAGCCATGTTGAACACACGGCGCATATGAATCTGGGCTCCACGGCGCACAATGATCTCGTAGCGTCCGACCCATGGCTCATCAAGCTCATCGAACACATCGAATGGGTCATCTCGGTAGTCGTCTTCGACCTTGTAGTAGTCGAAGGACTCTCGGTTCCCCTCGGAATCGACATGGAGATATTCGAGGGACCAGATGGACTGGTCGGAAGGGATGAGGATCTGCGGTGAGCGGTGGAACACCGGCTGCAGATCACGTCCCTTGAGATAGGGGATGGTGGCGCCCGTGTCCACCCACTGCGCCTCCACCTTCCGGTCGACGAGGAGGTGGCGCCTGTGCGCCCCGTGCTTGACGGTCAGCGCGCGGAGACCGTCGGAGGGGACCCGACGAAGAGACCATCCCTGCCATCCACGCACGGGACCGAGGTCTTCCGGTGCGAAGGCAGTGCCGGCTGTGGTCGAGGCATCGAGCACGGTGCTGGTCTGCGCCAGTACCAGGGAGTCCTGGAGGCCGAGTTTCTCCTGGTTGGCGCGGAGACCGCCGTCCTCCCGGAAGAACAGGGCGGGGACCTGTCGGTCCATCTCCAGCACAAGCTTGCCTGCCGAGCCGTCGGGAAGGAAGACCGCCAGCCGCGAGAAAGGCCTCTCAACGAAGAGAGAAGTGCGCTCGAAGCCACCAGTCGACCAGTCATATTCCGACGTGACACTCACGATCTCGTCATCGAGATGTACCCGCCAGGGAGGCAGGTCCCCTTCCTGGAACAGTCCGCGGGGAATGGCGGGGAATACGATGCGAAGTTCCATCTCCTCCAGATTCAACGACAGGTACGGCTCCTCCAATGTGGCGGTGGAGTCGCTGGGAGTCGGTGTCTCTCCGGGGGGAGTCTCGTCTGCCGTGATGAGACTGACCAGGTGGGAGAACATCGGTTCCGGCAGGCCGTTGGTGTCCTGGAACTCCACTTCTGCCGGGTCGGTGTCCGGGTCCGCGAAGTAGGCCCGGATCTCCTCGATGCGAGAGAAGACATCGGAGGCCCTGTCCGGGATGTGGGTGGCGAGGTTGTGCACCGCCGCGGGGACACCGAGTTCCCTGGCCTGATGCGAGAACTCGCTGACGGCGTAGCGTCCACAGTCCTCCGCAGAGGAGAAGCCGACATTCCTGCAGTGGAGTTCATCCAGGAAAGACAGCACACTGCTGAGGTAGCGATTCGGGAGCATCGAATGCAGTTCGATGGCCCCGACGTAGTCGCGCCCGGAGAGATCGGCTGTGGAGAAGGTGGCGAGCTTCTTACGCTGGAGGAGCCGGTGCAGGTCCCTGCGGATGAGAGACTCCAGCCGGGAGCTGTCCGGGATGCCGATCCGCCGCCGGAAGTCCTCCCAGAAGCTGTCGGAGGTGTTCAGGAGGGCAGATCCGGTGAGACCGGCGATGAACATCAGAGGGAAGTCATCAATGAGCTTCTCGACGGCCTGCGGGTACTGGATCACTCCCCGGAGTGCCTCACCGAGGAGGGCGATCAGCCATTCGTATTCATCGGTCGTGAGTCCCATGTCGGCGGCCAGGAGGGGATCCGGGAGGATGACCCTGGCGCCTTTGTTGTCGATGGGTGACACCCGCCAGGAGAGCTCTCGCTCGGCCGCCCCCATACGCTCGGTCAGAGTGCCGAATCCCTCTGACTCCTTGACTAGATCGCTGACAGCTCGTCGGCGTTGACCCTGTGACACGTGAACTCTCTCGGTGAATATTCCTGAAATCGGTTAATGATCACTTTATCCGCCTGTCAAGACATGCGTCCCGAGAAATGGAACACGTGTTTCTACACCGGCCACTCACCCACGACCGTGAGTGTCTGCGTGGCGCGGGTGACGGCGACGTAGAGGTCCTGCCAGCCCTGCGGCGAGGCCTCGACGATCGCGGAGGGTTCGAGGACGATGACGTGGTCGAACTCCAGGCCCTTGATCTCGGAGACGTTGGCTGCGGTGATGACCTGGGTGAGGCCGTCGTCACGCACCTCCGGCTTCGTGCCGGCGGGCAGCCAGGTGACCTCGTGGCCGGACTCGCGGATCGCGACCGCCGGCGTCGCCTCCGGGTCGATCACGGCGAGGACCTCGTTGGCCACCTCCATGATCTCGACCGGGGTGCGGTAGTTGACGGTCAGTTCGTGGTGGCGGAAGCGCGTGCCCACGTAGGGCTCCAGCGTCGCGGCCCAGGTGTCCACGCCGGCGGGGGAACCGGTCTGGGCGGTGTCGCCGACGAGTGTCATCCAGCGTGCGGGGCTGCGGCGGAACACCATGCGCCATTCCATGGGGGAGAGTTCCTGTGCCTCGTCGACGATGACGTGGCCGTAGGCCCACTGCAGGTCCTCGCGGGCGCGTTCGGCGGTGGAGCGGGTGTCGCGGATGATCTGGCGCTGGGCGAGGGTCTTCGCGTCGATGACGTCGGTGGCGGCGAGGTGCTCGGCGTCGAAGATGTCGCCGAGGTCGTCGTCGTCGACGGAGCCGGAGGACTCGAGGATGTCGAGCAGGTCCTGGGCGTCCTCGATGTCGTCCTCGGTGGTGCCGGAGTCGTCGTCGAGGTCGGGGAGTCCGATCAGGACGGCCAGTTCGTCGAGGAGCGCGGCGTCGGAGGCAGCCCACGCGGACCCCTCCGGGCGGAGCAGGGCCCCGCGGGTCTCGTCGTCGTAGCCGGCGGCGGCGACGTCGATGGCCGCGGCGGACTCCAGGAGCCCGCGGAGTACGCCCTCGGGGGTGAGCTCCGGCCAGAATTCCTCGATGAGCTTCTCGACGCCCGGTTCCTCACCCAGGTCATCGTGGAGCTGGTCGACGTCCGCCCGGGAGAGCAGGTTCGCGCCGCCGAGCGGGTCGGCGCCGATGCGTTCGGCGAGCTGGTCGGCGAGCTGTCCGATGAGATGTTCGGCGAAGACGGCGCGTGCCTCGTTGTGGGGGCGACGCGAGCGGCGGGCGCGGGTGCGGGCGGCCTTGACCATGGGGGCGTCGACACGCAGGCGGAGGGAGCCGTGGGGGAGCTCGACGGGGGCGTCGGGAAGCGTCTGGTGGGCGAGGACCGCCTCCTTGAGGATGGTGACCATCTCCTCGGAACCTTTGATCTCCCTGGTCAGCAGGGATTCCGGCGCGGTGCCGGAGACGCCGGGGTAGAGATCGCCGATGGTGGAGAGCACGACACCGGTCTCGCCGAGTTCGGGGAGGACGCGGGAGATGTACTCGAGGAAGGTCGAGTTCGGTCCGACGATGAGCACACCGGTCTTCGAGAGCTGTTCGCGCGCGGTGTAGAGGAGGTACGCGACGCGGTGCAGGGCGACGGCGGTCTTGCCGGTGCCGGGGCCGCCCTCGACGACCATGACGCCGCGGGTGGCGTCGCGGATGATGAGGTCCTGCTCGCGCTGGATCGTCTCGACGATCGACCTCATGTGCCCTGTGCGTGCCGCCTGCATCGCCTGGAACAGCGCCGACTCACTGCCGACGCCCTCGCGGCCGCCGGCGGCCTCGGCGCCGGAGAGCCACTCGTCGTCGATGGCGGTGACCTCCCGGCCCTTCGTGCGGATGTGCCGGCGCAGGTGGACGCCCTCGGGCTGCGCGGTCGTCGCCAGGTAGAAGGGGCGGGCCATGGGGACCCGCCAGTCGAGGAGGAGCGTGCGGTAGCCCTCCTCGCGGACGTCGAGTCCCATGCGGCCGATGTAGCGGCGGTCGAGCTCCGGCTGCCCCGGGACGGGATTCTCCGGCTCGACGGCGGGGTCCTCGATGTCGATGCGGCCGAAGACCAGGCCCAGCTGGGCGAGGTTGAGACGGTCGAGCTTCGCGTTGAGGCCGTGGTACTCGGTCTCACGGCGGATGAGTGCGTCGGCGTCGGGGTTGGCGGGGTCGACCTCCAGCTGCACCTGGCGCAGGCGCTCGTTGGCGTGGGCGACCTCGGCGTCGAGACGCGCGAAAAGACCGTCGACGTAGTCCTGTTCGCGTGCGAGTTCCTGCTGGTCGTGCGTGACCGGGCCGGACAGACTGCTCACGTGGGCGTAACCTCCTGGAAAGAACGGATCATCCAGGATACCGCTTCACGGGAAAGACCCCATCCGGAACGGGTCCGGACGGGGTCTGGGTGCGGGGATCTAGCTGAGGACGTCGCCGATCTTCTTCTGTGCCTTGCCGATCGCCTTGTCGGCGCGGGCCTGCAGCTTGTCCGCGTTCTTGCGGGCCTGCTTGGCGGCGCGGCCGGACTTCTTCTCGGCGGCGACGAGGGCATCGTCGGCACGCTCCTGGGCCTTGGCGGCGGCCTGGACGAAGCTCTTGCGGGCGGTGGCGGCGTTGTCCTGCGCGGCGGCCAGCCAGTCGTCCTTGTTGTCCTGGAAGTAGTCGGACACCTTGTGGGCGGTGCCGGCGGCCGCGGCGGTGGCGGCTGCGGCGGTCGCGGTGGCGGTGTCCTTCCACTCGTCCTTGTGGTCGACGTAGTAGTCCTGCGCGCGGTGGGCGTACTCGGTGACCTTGTCGGAGGCCTCCTCGAACCAGTCGCGGGCGGAGTCACCGAACTTCTCCGTCTCGGACTTGGTCGGCAGGGCCTTCTGGACCTTCTTGTTGGCCACGGCGGCGGCCTTGTTGGCGCGCCACTTCAGGCTCGGCTTGCCGGCGGTGTCGACCGAGGTGATGGCCAGGCCGCCGAGCAGCGCCAGGTTGGTGAGGAAACCGGAGCGGCGGGCGTTGCGCTCGGCCTTGTCCTGGGTCTCCCAGAAGGCGTGGCGGGAGATCATGGTCGGAATGGCCGTGGCGGCGAGCACGGTGGCGGAGACGCGCGGGAGGAAACCGACGGCGAGGGCACCGCCGGCGGCGACCTTGGTGCCGCCGACCGCGCGGACGACGAGTTCCGGGTCGCGCGGGACGCGGCGCGCGTACTCGCGGGGGAGGATCGCGCGGGCGCGCTTGATGAGGGTCTCAGCGGCCTCGGTGTGCTCGGAGGTGTTGAGCAGGCTGTCGGCGCCGTCGGCAATGTAGACGGAGGCGATCATGGGGCGGGCGATCTTGCGGATCATCATAGTTCTCCTTGATTTATGCGTGATCTATGCGACGGTTTGTACCTATTCCACTGTAGCGACGAATCGTCACCAGCGACGCTCCCACCAGTCATCCAGGTGGGGACGCTCGGCGCCCAGGGTGGTGCCTTCACCGTGGCCAGGGTGCACGATGGCGGCATCGTCGAACTTCTCGAAGATCCGCTCGGTGACGTCCTTGAACAGGCGGACGAAGTCGCTCTCCGATGTCGTTTTCCCCAGGCCGCCGGGGAAGAGGCTGTCGCCGACGAAGAGGTGCGTCTGGCCGTCGATCTCCGCGGCGAGGGCGGCGCCGCCGGGGGTGTGGCCGCGGAGGATCGCGACGGGGAACTCGTGCCCGGCGAAGGGCAGGGTGTCGCCGTCGTTGAGCTCGACGTCGACGTCGGCGGGGAGGGCGGGGGCGTCGAGGAAGGGGGCGTAATGGGTGGCACCGGTCTCCTCCAGCACCGCGACGAGCGCCCGGTGGTGATCGGGGTGGCGGTGCGTGGTGAGCACGGCGGTGATGCGCGCCCCGGCCTCCTCCGCGAGGGAGAGGAGGGCGCGGGCGTCGTCCGCAGCGTCGATGAGCAGGCCCTCGTCGCCGGAGACGAGGAGGTAACAGTTGTTGTCCATCTCTGAGACGGAGATCTGGTGGAGGGTGAGGTTGTCGGTCATGTCACCCAGGGTAGCGATGTCCGCGCCCTCGGTAGTATGTTCGAGGGAGTATCGAAACGGGAGGAACCAAGTGGCTGACCGCCTCATCGTGCGTGGAGCACGCGAGCACAACCTCAAGGGCGTGGACATCGACCTGCCCCGCGACACCATGGTGGTGTTCACCGGACTGTCCGGCTCGGGCAAGTCCTCGCTCGCGTTCGACACGATCTTCGCCGAGGGGCAACGGCGCTATGTCGAGTCGCTGAGCTCGTACGCGCGCATGTTCCTCGGGCAGATGGACAAGCCCGACGTCGACTTCATCGACGGACTGTCCCCGGCGGTCTCGATCGACCAGAAGTCGACGAACCGCAACCCGCGGTCGACGGTGGGCACGATCACGGAGATCTACGACTACCTGCGTCTGCTCTTCTCCCGCGCGGGTACCGCCCACTGCCCGGTGTGCGACGAGAAGATCACCCGCCAGACCCCGCAGCAGATCGTCGACCAGGTGCTCTCCCTCGAGGAGGGCATGAAGTTCCAGGTGCTCGCCCCGGTGGTGCGCACCCGCAAGGGGGAGTTCGTCGACCTGTTCAAGGACCTCGCGGCGCAGGGTTTCGCCCGCGTGCGGGTCGACGGCGAGGTGCACCAGCTCTCGGATCCGCCGACGCTGAAGAAGCAGATCAAGCACGACATCGACGTCGTGGTCGACCGCCTGCAGGTCAAGGAGTCGCAGAAGCAGCGCCTCACCGATTCCGTCGAGACGGCCCTGGGCCTGGCGGACGGCCTCGTCGCCCTCGAGTTCGTCGGCCGCGCGGAGGATGATCCGGAGCGCTACGTCCTCTACTCCGAGAAGCTGGCCTGCCCCAACGGCCACGCCCTCGACATCGACGAGTTCGAGCCGCGTGCCTTCTCCTTCAACTCGCCCTACGGCGCCTGCCCGGCGTGTGACGGCCTGGGCACCCGCACCGAGGTGGACATCGACCTCATCATCCCGGACCCGGACGCCCCCGTGATCCGGGCCGTGCAGCCGTGGACGTCGAGCCCGAACGCCGGCTACTTCGAGAAGCTCGTCGAGGGTCTGGCGAAGGCGCTGGACTTCGACCCGGAGACCCCGTACAGCGAGCTTTCGGCGGCGCAGCGCAAGGCGCTCGTGCACGGTTCCTCCACGGAGGTCTCGGTCCGCTACAAGAACCGCTACGGTCGCATCCGCAACTGGACCGCCCCCTTCGAGGGCGTCATGGGCTACCTCAACCGCAAGATCGACACGGTGGAGAGCGAGTGGTCGAAGGACCGTTTCCTCGCGTACACCCGCGAGGTCGCCTGCCCGACGTGTCAGGGGGCGCGCCTCAAGCCGGAGATCCTCGCCGTGCGCCTCGAATCGCAGTCGCAGGGTGCGCTGTCCATCGCCGGTCTCACGGAGCTGTCGATCGCGGACGCCAGCGAGTTCCTCTCCACTCTGGTCCTGGGCGGCAAGGAGGAGATGATCGCCGGTGCCGTGCTCAAGGAGATCCAGGCCCGCCTGCAGTTCCTTCTCGACGTCGGCCTCGCCTACCTCACCCTCAACCGCGCCGCCGGCACGCTCTCCGGCGGAGAGGCGCAGCGCATCCGCCTGGCTACCCAGATCGGTTCCGGCCTGACCGGGGTGATCTATATTCTTGACGAGCCGAGCAT
>LSQX01113037.1_pt1 | contig 39701 bp, 33 predicted proteins | sample 654561 | NCBI WGS metagenome assembly LSQX01 (sample SAMN04489861, study PRJNA283612) | anaerobic digester metagenome | isolation source: 4 biogas reactors fed with cattle manure at either 37C or 55C with and... | place: Denmark: Kongens Lyngby | collected 2014 | reverse complement strand
CGCCACCCCTTTCCCTCGAAGGTACTTGCGCTTACAAACAGACGGGTTTCCTGACTCCGGATCATGGCCCGGCAGCGCCTTCCCACCCATACGCCTCAGCGGCCTGGGCAGTGGCCTATGCCACCGGCTTTCCGGTTACAGTGGCGGGACCGCTCAGGATTTGCACCTGATTCCCCGACTTCTGTTTGCTCCCTATGAATTGTCTGTAATGCTATCTTTTTACTCTACACCTTCAAGTATACCAGAAACCAGCGAGCTGAGGAGAAAACATTTTGCTGCCGAAGAGCATATTATTGCGCCCCTTGCCGCCAAACAGGGAAATCTATTTACAGTGGCTGCGACCAAGACACATTCTTTCCCTGCCCAGCGGTAGCTTGCTGGGCCCACGGGCAACAGAAAGGAGGAGGCACTGTGCCGCGTTACGTCGTCGGCATTGATCTGGGGGGAACCAAGATAGCTGCGGGGCTGGCTGCTGCCGGCGGCCAAATTTTGACCACCGCCCACCGGCCCACTCCTGTCAGCAGCGGTCCGGAAGGCATCCTGAAGGCTTTAGTCGATATGGTGGATGAGCTCTTGTCTGCCCATGGATTCGGGCGAGATCAACTGAGCGCCATCGGCATGGGTGTTCCCTGTTTGCTGGAGACAGCCAGTTCTATCTGTCGTTTTTCCCCTAACTTGTTCTGGCAGGATGTAGATATCGGTAGCTTCTGGCGTCGGCATTTTTCCTGTCCGTTGGCAGTGGACAATGATGTGCGTTTAGGAGCGTTGGCTGAACACACATGGGGTGCCGGCCAAGGTACACAAGATCTGCTGTTTGTGGCTATCGGCACTGGCATCGGTTCCGGTCTCATCTTAAACGGAGAAATCTACCGCGGCAGCAGAGGTCTGGCGGGAGAAATAGGCCACATTACTTTAGTTTCCAATGGGCCCAGGTGCAACTGCGGCAGGCGGGGCTGTCTGGAAGCTTATGCCGCCGGCCCGGCCATCGCTCGTCGCGCGCAAGCAGCCATGGCGGCAGACAAGAAAACCCTGCTGTGGCAGCTTTGTGACGGTAAAGATCAGGCTATAGCGGCCAAACTTGTCTCCCAGGCAGCCGACCAAGGCGACCGGTTGGCCCGGCAAATTTGGGAAGACACTGGCCGCTTTTTGGGTATAGGATTGGCTTCGGTAGCCACCTTGCTCAACCCGGAGCGAATCATTGTCGGCGGCGGTGTGGCTCAGGCTGGGGACAAGCTGTTTCGCCCCCTGCGGCAGACCTTGGCCGAGCGAGTCCTCACTGTTCCCGGTATCGATTACCCGGTGCTGCCAGCTACTTTGGGACCCCAAACCGGCGTGCTGGGGGCAATAGCCGCTGCGCTTGATTTATTACGGGAACAGGAGCGTGGACTGCCTGAACAGCTATAATTGCGGCAGCAAGAGCGGCGGTATCCCGAACAGCTAAGACAATAAACGTCTGTCAAGAGGAAATAGAGGCCTTAATAACGAAAAAGTATCTTATAGCAGACTGTAAAAAGCAAGGAGGCAAAGCATGGACTTAAAGAAAGTTCGACAAATAGCTAAAGAAAAGCTGAAGCCATTTTGTCGTCTGTGTCCTGTTTGCGACGGCCGGGCTTGTGCCGGCGAAGTACCTGGGATGGGAGGGATCGGAACTGGGTCCTCGTTCATGAACAACGTGCAAGCTCTAAAGAAGTGGCATCTTAACTTGCGGACGCTCCATGATGTGTTCGAGCCCAGCACGGCGACCACTCTGTTTGGCCAAGAACTTAGCACTCCTATACTGGGCGCTCCCATGGCCGGTACCAAGCCGAACCTGAACGGATTGCTCTCCGACTATGAATTGACAGCGGCAATAATCCAAGGTTGTCGCCTGGCCGGCACCCTGGGTATGGCCGGGGATGTGGGTAAATATGCCTTACAAGCTTTAGAAGAAGAACAGGGGCAAGGAATGTTTATCTTCAAGCCGCGGGAACAAGAAAAAATAATCAAGTGGGGTAAATCGGGTGAAGAAGTGGGAGCCGTGGGCTTCGGTATTGACGTGGACGGGGCCGGTCTTATTAACATGCGGCTGTTGGGAATGTATGTGGAGCCTAAGACTATGGAAAAACTGCGCCACCTGGTCCAGGCGATAAATTTACCCTTTATCGTCAAAGGAATTATGACCCCGGACGAGGCCGAAATGGCAGTAGAGGCAGGGGCCAAAGCCATAGTGGTCTCCAATCACGGGGGAAGGGTTCTGGATCATACACCGGGCACAGCCGAAGTGCTCCCCGGCATAGCCCAACGGGTCAAAGGAAAAGTAGCTCTGATGGTGGACGGCGGCATCCGCAGCGGTGCAGACGTCCTCAAGATGCTGGCTCTGGGAGCCGATTGTGTCTTAGTCGGCCGACCGCTTCTGCAAGCTGCCGTGGGCGCAGGAGCCGAAGGCGTGCGGCTGGCGCTAGAAAAGTTGACCGGCGAGTTACAAGTAGCCATGATTTTAACCGGCACCCCCTCGGTAAAAGACGTTTCACCCCGGGTTTTATGGGAGATGAATATGTAGCCGTCCTTACCGGTAGCGGCCTCAAGGCCACGGACAAATTGCAGGAACTGTCTTAGCTCCTGATGTGTTCTTCCAGTATTCTCTTGACGCTGTCAACAAAGGCCTCGGCAGCGCCCCAATCAATGTTCAATAAGAGCCCGCGCGAGCTGCCAGTGGCAATTACCCTAACTTCTGTTTGCCCCTTTAAGTTGTCAGCTACAACGACCAAGGCAACCCGATTGCCTGCTCGCCAAAAATACTGTTCAAACACCAATATGCCCATAGAGCGACCGTTCCCTAAATCGTGCCTTTCATCATGGACCAGCTTTGGTTCAATCATTCTTTCCTTGAGAAAATCCAGTGCTTCCAGCGGTAACAACTCAATAGCGAAACTGTCCTTAGCCATGAGTCTCACCCACCCTAGTAATTCATTAGAGCTTTATTTAGTAGGTATTCTCGCCACCGTGATTTTATCCTGCTCAATCAAAATAACAACAACCCCTGCAACTCCGGAAATTGCAGGGGTTACTTGTATATGATCAGTAGTCCATTAGAAGCTTCTTTCTAGCCTACTAAGGTAGAACAGCTATGACCTCGATTTCAATGTCTGCGTTTTTGGGCAGGCACGCCACTGCTACGCACGAGCGAGCCGGAGCCGGGTTGGTAAAAAACTCACCATAAGCTTCATTGACGGCCGCGAAATCATCCATGTCTTTAAGAAATATCGTTGTCTTGACCACATTGGCTAACGAACCCCCGGCAGCATTAAGAATGGCTTGGATGTTGTTCAATATTTGCCGAGTCTGAACCTGAATATCATCTTCAATTAGCTGGTTGGTAGCCGAATCGATGGGCAGTTGTCCAGAGAGAAACACCATTTTCCCGGCCTGAATGCCCAAAGAATAAGGACCGATTGCCGCCGGAACTTTATCCGTTATTATCGCTTGTTTCATTTTTAGCACCTCCAATTTTAGAGCAAAACCCACCCGGTGTTTATATTAGTTTCTGTGGATACAGCGGGTAGGCAGCGCAAAGATCCTTTACCCGCGCCTTTAGCTTAGCTTTTATACCAGCCTCATCAAAGCGAGTCAGAGCTTGAGCAATTATATCCGCGATCTCGTCCATGTCAGCAGTGGACAAGCCCCGCGTAGTCATGGCCGGAGTCCCGAGCCTTAGTCCGCTGGTCACAAAGGGGCTTTCCGGATCGTAAGGAATAGTATTCTTGTTAACTGTAATATTGATCTCATCCAGCATGGCCTCGGCATCCTTACCGGTTATCTTCTGCGGTCTGAGATCCACCAGCAGCAGATGATTATCTGTGCCGCCGGACACTAAAGTAAATCCGCGGTTTATGAGTCCCTGGGCCAAGGCTTTTGCATTATCCACTACCTTTTGTTGGTAATCGTTAAATTCCGGAGCCAGGGCTTCTTGGAAGGCTACCGCCTTGGCGGCGATCACGTGCATAAGGGGCCCACCCTGGATCCCGGGAAATACAGCCCTATCTATGCTTTTGGCTTGGTCCTTAGGACACAAGATCAGCCCGCCCCTTGGTCCACGTAGAGTTTTGTGCGTGGTACTGGTGACAAAGTCGGCCACTGGCACCGGATTCGGATGGAGCCCCGCCGCCACCAGACCGGCTATATGGGCCATATCCACCATTAGATATGCGCCCACTTCTTGGGCAATGGAAGCGAAAGCTTCGAAATCGATGATGCGCGGATAAGCGCTGGCCCCGGCTACAATCATACGCGGACATTCACGCTTGGCAATGGATCTGACCTCATCATAGTCGATGCGGCCTGTGTGCTCGTTTACCCCGTAGTCAACAATCCGAAACCATTTACCGGACATGTTAATGGGGTGTCCATGGGTGAGATGCCCGCCATGAGATAGGCGCATGCCTAAAATCGTGTCTCCGGGCTCTAAAGTTGCAAAATAAACGGCTGTATTGGCCTGGGCTCCAGAGTGGGGCTGAACATTGGCGTGCTCGGCATTAAAGAGCTTACAAACCCTTTGCCGGGCCAGCTCTTCAGCGATATCCACAAATTTACAGCCGCCGTAGTACCGCCGTCCAGGATAACCTTCCGCATATTTATTGGTTAAAACCGATCCTTGAGCTTCCAGAACAGCCTCACTCACAAAGTTTTCGGAGGCAATGAGTTCCAAATGGCTTTGCTGCCGCAACAGCTCCTGTTTAATACTATCGGCTATCTTAGGGTCTACCGCCCGCAAAGACCCCATCTTGCATTTCCCCTTTCATAGTTGTAGGTGTCGCCCCGCTGATTTACCATTATTTGCTGGGGCGGATTGCGGCCGGGTTTGGCCCAGGCACCCCGCTCGCTGGTCCTGCCCGCTGGCGTCCACGCCTGCGATGCTGCCCGATAGGCCTTTCCCGTCGGTTCGTCGTCAAGCGTAAGAACTTTGTATCATACAGTTGCTTGACCGAACTTACACCACATATTTGTCGTGGGGATATTCCGACAGATAACGATCCCGGCGATCAACAATAACACTGACTACGTTGCTGCCTGGTTCAAGTCTTTGAGCGATCTTCAGTGCAATTGCAACATTTGCACCTGATGACATGCCGCAGTAAATACCCTCTTCTTGGCAAAGACGGTTGGCCATATTCCTTGCTTCCTCATCAGAAACGAGGAAAAACTTGTCGGGGTATCCGGCCTCGAACATTAAATTTACTATGGGCTTCTCTGTAACCCATTTCTTCAGTCCCATCGTCTCGCAGATCTTGGACTGTACATCGGAGATTTCGAATTCTCCCCTATCGTTCTCGACCCCTTGCAGTTCAAAATAGTGCTCACTACCCTCCGGCACGACCCCGAACGTTAGGGGAACCCGTAATCCCTTTTCCTCCAGGCCCAAGCAGATGCCGTAAAAGCTTCCTCCTGCCGATACTGAACAACCTATAGCGTCGATCTTGCCGTCAAGTTGGTCGTATATTTCACGCCCCATATTCATCTGCCCGATGTAGTTGTGTTCATTGTATATTTGGTCAACCCAGATACATTTGGGGTCGTTTTGTTCGGCTAGGTAACAATCCATCTTCGCTGCCAAAACATGCGGAAGGTCACGGTTCATGTTCGGGTGCTGGGCGAAAATTTCCTCTAACTGCTCTTGACTTAAATAAGTTGTTGGTTCACTTGAAATGCTGACCTCAGGCCCGAATGCTTGGATAATCTTCATCCTGGCGGTAGTCTCGCCGCCGTCAAACTGATATCTGTAAAGTACAAGCCTGGCTTTATACCCTTTAGCGGCACATACCATCGCTACCGCCGGGGCCGTGTTTCCTGCCGAAGCCTCAACTACAGTACCATCAGATGGAAGTTTCTTGCCGTTCCAGGTAAGGCCTTTCTCAGCTGCTTCCACCATTGATAGCGCCATTCGATCTTTGTAGCTCCCGCTGGGATTAAGATGTTCTAGCTTAACAAATACATTGGCGGGAACATCTTTGCCAATCTTATTCAGCTTAAGAAGCGGCGTTTTCCCGATTGCTTCGGTAATGCTGTTAATATAGTTCATGTTACTCCCCTTTCTTTGCAAGGTCTTTCCGATGGTTGGCATCATCTGCCATACGGAAAGACCACATAAAGACCACATTGTGCCAACTTTGTTGCCGGTTTGGGATGCCAATCCACGTCGAAACCAGTGCCGGAACTAATGCTGCCGGTTTTGGATCCGCACTGAGTTGGCAGTCGAGTCAAATAATCACCTCCCTCGTTGCCACCCCTTTATCTTCGCCAACCCGGCAGCGGTACTGTGATACGGTTTCGGATTGTAAGCATCTTTGGCCCCCCATACGGCATTTTTAACATTACCCCCTAAATATGGGATTGTTCTTTATTGCCGGTGTTCGTATCTCAATGCTGCTCTCGCCCCAACTCACCTGCTGGTTTGGCGGCGGCTGCCACTGCTTTAAGCACCAATCCGCGGAAGCCACCTTCCTCCAGTGCAGTTCACCCGGCAGATGGTGGTGCCGGCCGGTGAAGTCACCCTGTCCTTAAACTGGCCTGGGTAGTCGCCGGTTTGAAGTACCATTTTAGCAGGTAGCCAAAATCCCGCGAAGTAGGGCTTCTGCCATCGCTCCACCGCCAATAAAACCTAACATTAATCCTTCCCCCTCAGTCCCCTTTTAAAAGCACATGGAGTCTGTTTAGAAACAAACGTTAAAACCCAAGATATGCTCGCTTTACCAGGTCATTTTCCCTCAAGAACTCCGACTCCCCGTTCAGGACAACCTCTCCCGTTTCGATTACATAGCCGCGTTGGGACAAGGCCAAGGCTAAGCGAGCGTTTTGCTCAACCAACAGCATTGGTGTACCTTCTTCATCTCTTATCGTTTCTATTGCTTCGGCAACCTGTTCAACCAATAACGGAGACAAACCCAGGGAAGGTTCGTCCAGTAACAGCATGCGTGGGCTTCCCATTAGCGCCCTGCCTATGGCCAACATCTGTTGTTCACCACCGCTAAGCGTACCGCCAAGCTGGTCCCGTCTTTCATGTAACACGGGGAAAAGCCTCTCAGCCTTCTCGACCAGGCGTGCAATTTTTGCCTTGTCGCTATGGAGATATGCGCCTACCAAAAGGTTTTCTCTTACAGTTAGGTTGGCGAATATTTGTCGCCCCTCCATAACGTGGCCAATACCACATTTTGTTATTAAATGAGGAGCCATTCCGTCAATGCGAGTTCCGTCAAACGTTATTGTTCCCGCCTTCGGTTGCAAGAGGCCGGAAATTGTACGTAACAAGGTTGTTTTCCCGGCGCCGTTGCTGCCGATAACTGCTACAACTTCCCCTTCATTTACCGATATACTAAGTTCCCTTAAAACCTGTACATTGCCGTAGTACACGTCAAGAGCATTAATGTCAAGCATTCCCAACGCCCCTCCTAAATTCACTACCCAAATACGCTTCCACAACGCGTTCATTAGCTTGAATCGCCTTAGGGGCACCTTCTGCAATTTTCACCCCGTGATCCAGCACAGTAATTTCATCACAAATTGCCATGATCAGCCTCATGTCGTGTTCAATGATTAATATGGTAATCTCTAATTCCGCGTTAAGGCGCTTGATTAGGCGGGACAGCTCTCCTTTTTCCCGCGTATTCATTCCCGCCGAGGGTTCGTCCAAAAGTAGTATCTTGGGCGAGGTCGCAAGAGCCCGTGCAATCTCCAGACGCCGTTGAATGCCGTAGGAGAGTTTAAGAGGATTTTGAGTCTCTATGGATTCAAGACCTACCAACGATAATACTTCCTTTGCCTTTTCCACTATTTCTGTCTTTTCTTGTTTGTAACGTTGGGAATTGAAAAGAACATCCCAGGTCCCAGAACTTGTGCCGCAATGGAAACCAAGCAGGACGTTTTCAATGACATTTAAGTTGGAAAACAACCTAATATTTTGGAACGTTCTGCTTATCCCAAGAGCACACAATTTGTGGGGTGCCAGCCTGGTTATATCACGACCCTGGAACACTATGCTTCCTTTATCAGGCCGATATAAGCCTGTAATGACATTAAACATTGAGGTTTTGCCCGCACCGTTAGGCCCAATCAGACCGTGAATTTTATCCTTTGCTAATGAAAAGGAAACTTCTTTTAGTGCCGCTATGCCTCCGAAACTTAGGCTTATGTCGTTAACACTTAGTAGGGCATCAGCCATGGAAAGATACCTCCTAATCTTCTCGCCTTAAACCTATACCTTTGATGCGCGCCACAAAGGTTCTTAACGGTTGGAGAAATACTCCCTCACGAACCATTATGGCGACCACCATAACCAGGCCAATAATGATATACCGATAGTAGGAAGCAAATCTAAAAAGTTCCGGTGCTAGCATTAGGACAGTTGCCCCAAGGATCGGCCCAAGAAAGGTGCCTCCTCCTCCCAGAACTACCATACAGATCAAAGTGATGGAATCATCATGTGTAAACGTATCCGGACTGACAAAGCTAACGTAGTGAGCATAAACAGCCCCACATAACCCGGCTAAGAATGTGGATAAAACGAAACTGTATATTTTGTAGTAACGGGTATTTACTCCGAGGGCTTCTGATGCCATCTCGTCATCCCGGATGCTCATTAAAGCACGTCCAATGCGTGAATTGGTCAGTTTGTAGATAGCGCCTAAAATAACAATAGCAAGCAGAAGACTAAAATAATAAAATGCGTTCCGATCAAAACTGTATCCGCCAATAGCAGCCGTCGGTATCCCAGGTAATCCCATGGGGCCGCCGGTAAATCTATCCCAATTAATCTCAATTAGCCTTATGATTTGTCCAAAACCAATAGTGACAATTGCTAGGTAATGCCCCTTCAGCCGCAAAGAAGGCAGGCCAATGACCAGCCCGAACAAAGATGAAACAACCCCAGCTAGAATTAGATTAAACAAGAAAGGTGTACCTAGTTTTAAAGCAGCCAGAGCAGCTGCATAGGCTCCAACCCCAAAAAAGGTAGCGTGCGCAAAGTTAGGCTGCCCTGTGAATCCAACAATTATATTGAGGCTTGATGCGAGGGCAATGTACATAAAGAGAAATACACCTACGTGAATGATGTACTGGTCTTTTATAACAAGCGGCATCAGCCCAATTACGACCACAATCGCCAAAATCGCGGGCCACATCTTTTCTATTTTAATGGTGCTCATGCCCTGTCTACCCCCCTGGCGCTCCCTAGTAATCCACTTGGCTTAATCAAGAGCACAATAATGAGAATGCCGAAAGCTATGGCATCGCGATAACCTGACGAAATATACGCACTGCCTAGTTCCTCCACCAGCCCCAGCAATAGGCCCCCCAGCATCGCCCCCGGTATATTGCCTATTCCTCCGAACACGGCGGACACAAATGCTTTTATTCCAATGGTGGCACCCATGGTTGGGTAAATAGTAGCATAATAAATTCCCATCATTATGCCGGCTGCTGCTGCCAAGGCGGAGCCAATAGCAAACGTCTGGGAAACGACCTTGTCTGTATCAATCCCCATTACATGCGCTGTATCCATGCTAAAAGAGGTGGCACGCATGGCAAGGCCTAACTTGGTTTTATTGACCAGCAGCTGCAGTGCTACCATGAGCATGGTGGACATTATGAGTATCGTTAGTTGAAGCGAGTTCGTCATAACGACACCAAACTGGTAAACCTTAACCGGTATAACCGGCGGTACAGGTCATGTCGCTACCCCCCATATAACTTGGGCGCCATTGGCAAGCAACATTGAAATGCCCAGTGAACTAATAATCATCGACAGCCTAGGCGCGTTTCTTAAGGGCTTATAGGCACTCTTTTCAATGATAACGCCAACCAATGCCGACAGAATTATAGCCCCTAGGATGGCTACGATGGCCGGAAGATGACACTTGTTCATTAGCACGGCAAAACAAAGGAAGGCACCTATCATGGCAACATCACCATGGGCAAAATTGATAAAATAAAGCACACCGTATACCATGCTGTAACCTAACGCAATAAGGGCATATAAACTGCCGAGAGTGATGCCATTGATTATATACTGTAAAACATACATTCATTAAAACCTCCTGATGATTTGGGAAGCAGGGGGCGGCTACCGCCCCTTACTTTACCCGGGTATACCAAGTTAAAACATCGGGCAGGTGGCATTTTCCCAAATCGGCCGCTACCGCTCCAATGCCCTGGGAGCACCGGACCGCAGTATTTCCCCAAGGGGATAGAGTTCCTTTCTTACTCAGAAAACTGCGTTACGGACTAACCGCCATGGTCGTGAGGCATATATTGTTTTTACAAATGATCCCGCAGAAGCGAGCCAAACCCTTCGATGGGAACCTTTAGCCCAATGGTTTGAAGCATTGCCCATATTGTCGCCTGATTGCTTGAAAGAACGGGTTTACCAACATCTGACTCGAGCACATCCAGTATCTCCGCGGATCTTAAATCGGTACAGCTAATAAAAATGCCGTCGGCTTCCTTATTATTCAACAATAGCGTACGGGCAAGTTTATACACTTCTTCCGGATGTACATCTGCAATGTGTACGTCAATGACACCCAAGCCTTCCATTGCTAAAACTTCTATCCCTTGAGCTTCAAGAAATACTTTCGCCCTCTCATTTAGCCATTCTTCGTAAGGTGAAATAAGCACAACTTTCTTCAATCCCAAGGCGTGCTGTGCTCGCACTATGGCGGATGAAGTTGTAATGGCCGGTATCCCTGTTATCTCTTGGATTCTGTTTTCTATTTCCCGATTATAATCCGGTCCCTCAAGAAAGCTGGCTGCCGTACATGTAAAAGCAATGGCGTCAACTTCCGCGTCCGCAAGTTCTTCCGCAGCCTTGGGCGCTTCTTTGCCCATACGGATAAGTTCATCATAGGTATCATCACTTGTTCGTGCACGGGCAAAATGTCCAGAAATACCCGGGGGCAGAATCTTTGTCGTTTCTTGTTCCAGCACAACGTTTATTGAAGGTAGAATAAAGCCTAGTCGCGCTCTCCAACCTATCATTATTTCTGCCTCCTATGCTTTAATAAGTTTGGGGAACTGACCCGAATAAAGGGAAAGTAAGGGGCAGCTTTAAAGCAGGATTGCTGTTTCATTTAGATGTTATGTTTTCTGATTCTACTGCTGCCCCAAACTTTACCCGGGTCTACCTTCTAATTTTGTCCAACTTCAAACGGTACGAAATCGCCGTTTTCTATTTTAAGAAGTTTTAATGGAACGTGGACATCGCCGTTTTCGTCAAAAGTAATTTCGCCAATGGCCCCGGGGAAATTCTCCACCTGGGATAGGTGATCACTAATGGCATCCCTGTCTTCACCGTTTTCTTTGATTGCTTCCGCCAATAACCTGAGGGCGTCATAACCACACGGGCTGAACGCATCACACTGGGTAATGCCCTCGGACTCATATCGGGCCAAGAATTTTTGGACATAGTCCTGCACTTCCGGCCTGGGATCGGACTCATAAAATACTGTGGAGCCGACAATCCCATCCGCATCCTCACCGGCTATGGTGATAATAGCTGGGTTGTACGCGCCCACGCCTCCCCAGATTGAAGGACGGAAACCCATTTGATGGGCTTGCTTGGCAAACAGCGCGATTTCGGTATAATCGGCCACCATATAAATTGCTTCTGTTCCCGCTTGCTTAAATTTGGTAATGGCGGTGCTAAAATCTTTTGTTTCACCTAGCATGAAAGCTTCTGTTATAGGAGGTTCGAGGCCTAATTCATTTGCCGTCTGAACCGCAACTTCCATGCCGCCACGGCCGAAATCATTGTTCTCGTACAGTATGCCGAGCTTTTTATAGCCGGCCTCATGCACTTTCCCAATGTTAAAAGCGGCAGTATAAGCATCGCTATTTCTTACCCTAAAGGTATAAGGTCCGCATTCGCTGATTTTGGGTGAACTTGAATCCGGCGATATATGTGGCAAGCCGCCTTTGTTGTAAATCGGTGCCGCTGCTAAAGTACACGAGCTGTTATTGTGTCCAATCACGGCCAAGATATCTGGGTCAGAAACAAACAAGTTAGCTACGTTAGCAGCCTCTTTCGGGTCTGCTCTGTCATCCATCTCAACTACAACAATCTCTTTCCCATTAATACCCCCGGCTGCGTTAACTTCTTCAGCCGCCAGGATTACTCCTCGTAGTGCCCTCTGGCCTAACTCAGCACTACTTCCCGATAACGGAGCCGAAAAGCCGATCTTGATGGTATCAGATTTTTCCTCTTCTCCGGACGGGGACCCTCCACAACCGGCTAATACAACGGCTGTGATGATCAGGGTGATTAAAAACACACGCCATGATCTCATTTTTCTGCTCAACTCCTTATTTAATAGATCTCTGAATCCTAAGCGTATCCCTCTGCTTCCCCTACCCCCCTCACTTTGATAAGTTTTTATGAGTTGATCCAAGTTATCTCCCTTTTACGCGCCCTTAGGGTTGCATAAAAAGGAATCTCTTGGACAGCTCCCATGTTAGCGGCTTAATCCATGTAGGTTCTGAAAGCCTTGCTGAAACTGTATCGGTCTTCGCTAAATTAAGGTGGCATAGCCATCTGGTGCCCTAAAATATAACCTATATAACCTGCAGGGAGCGGTCATAAGTGCTTAAATACTCAACGCCATCTTTGGTCACCACAATGGTGTCTTCAACTTGCAGTCCGGCAAAACCAAGTTCGTAATAGGGAGTTTCTACATTGACCACCATTCCTTCTTTGAGCACTGTTGTATCTTGAGCTGCTATCGAAGGGAGATCGTAGCACTCAATCCCGATCCCATGTCCACAATGATGTCTATCGTAATGGGGTATTCCAGCTGCCCGCGTTACCTCAACTGCCCGGTCAAACACATCTGCAGCAGTGGTGCCTGGTTTAATAATGCTGATAGCAGCCTGCTCCCCTTCTAATACAGCTTGGTAGTATTCTTTGGCCTTCGTTGACGGTGTCCCGAAGCTAGCTATTCGTGCAATATCGGAACAGTAAGATTCAAATACACATCCCACGTCAAATCTGATCAGGTCACCTTTTCTTAACTTGTGTTCCGAAGGTATTGTGTTAATCATAGAGCTGCGGCTCCCTATCCCAATGCAAGTCAATAGCGGCATGGCTCCCTCTGATACAATTGACCTGTTGAAGATAGCTTGCATTTCCAGCTCGCTCATCCCTTCTTGGGCTGCCCTTAAAGTAGCATCTATGGCTCGTTCGGTGATACGAGCTGACTCCCTTAGCCGGGATATTTCTTCAGGGGTTTTTACCATTCTTATTTTCTTGAGAAGCCCATACCCTTCAATAATCTGAGCCTTGTCGATTTTAACAGCCAGTTCTTCCTTCACAGAAGGCGTCATCCCAATGGTATCAACGGCAATTCTGGAATTGTCCATCCCTAATTTTTCTAAGGCGCGAGCCAGAGCATCCAGCGGAGTCGCGCTTTTTTCCAGGTTATGCATGGCCCACAAACGGCCGAACTCCGGCCGCTGTTCGCCGGTGGAATCCCTATATATGGGAAATGTGCCATATGCTTCTACAGGCACGTTAGGGCCCTTATCCGCCATGCAATCCAAATCCCCGATTGGTGCCACCACAACCGGCTTCATTTCTTCGTCGGCGGTAATTACAGCATAAACCTGAGTGTCTCTGATCAAGTTTTGACTTAAGCTTCGGTAACCCGACATATAGTTAACATTGGCAGCATAAGAGGCAACAATAGCGTCCACCTGATACTCTCTCATTACGTCAATTGCCCTGGCTCTATTAAGTAACACTCAACCCGCCCCCTAAATTATTTTTGGGTCAAAATGATAACATTCTTTCAAGACAGTGGCGAGCTGCTTTAGGCCCGGTTCTATAACTGGGATATCACCCTTTTTGTCGCTAATGCTTCCGGGATCCTTAAGCCCCGAAGAAGTAACAATGCAAACAGCAGACGATATTCCCGCCAGTTGCCCTGTCTGTGCCATTTGATACAAGCCGGCAGCGGATGAAGCTGAGGCTGGCTCGGCATATAAACCTTCTTGTCCTAAAATCTCCTGTGCAGTCATAATGTCATCGTCGCTAACCTCGACCGCGGTTCCCCCCGAATCCCTTATCGCTTTTAAAGCAGCGAAACTGCTGATAGTTCCGTTAATGGAAAAGGCTACTGACTCCCTTGCACCGATCGGTTCCGGGAATCTTAGATTCTTTCTTATTGCATTGGCTAGTGGCCCTCCCACAAGCTCCACCGCAACCATCTTTGGGAGTCTGTCAATTAGCCCTAGCATCTTCGCTTCATGAAATCCCTTCCAAATTCCGAAAAATCCTTCCCCGTTAGCCACCGGGCATAACACCACGTCGGGAACATCCCAGTTCAACTGTAGACAAATCTCGTAGGCAATGGTCTTATACCCTTCTACTCCATATGGGTTACCGGTAGGTAGGGGCGTCCCATAAGTGCCCAATGGATACCAATCCAGATTCCTCACACAATGAGATATAAACTCAAACCGACCCTTCCATGTAGTGGCCACAACCTTCGCTCCATAGCTCTGCATAAGGCTTTTCATTGCTAATGGGGTAGTAGGAACGGTAAAGACCACACAATCAAGATTAGCCTTTGCGGCATAAGCCGCCGTGGCAGCACCGTGGTTACCGGTGGAAGCTATGGTTGTGACCTTGGCTCCAAATTCCAGTGCTTTAGAAGTTGCTACACATGCTAATCGATCTTTGTACGACCAGGTGGGATTGCGCGATTCGTCTTTTATATGAACCCTTAATCCCAGGTCTTCTGACGGCCGCTCGCATTTGATTAAGGGGGTTCCCCCTTCATGGAGACTAACTTGATTCTCGGGGCTAACCGGCAGCAGTGGTGCGAATCTCCATAATCCTACTCCCTGCCAGGAAGAAAACTTCTCACGTGTAAGGTCTTTGCCAACGTGCTCATAATCGTAACAAACAGAAACACTTGAGGAAAACTGACTATCCTGGCAGCGTGGACAGCCTTCGAACATAGGTGAAATAGGGTACTTTTCCCCACAATTGATGCACTTTAATCCAATAGCATTAATACTTGCCATGCAGTAATCCTGTCCTTTCTACCTCTACAACGGCCCCACCAAAACCAACATTAACGTGGACCTGATATTAAGAATTTATTAAGGGTAATTGATTTTGGTATTCTATCCCCTTTTGTTGGGTTGTCAGTCCTATGTTGTCTGACCTCTTATTTTAAGCCGATACCCTGGTTACTGCAATTTGAGGTAAGCGGTAGTTAGCATGTCGGCTTCCAGGGGCCTTTGTACGTCAGGTGCAATGGATATCCAACTATCCGAACAGTATTGAATCATAGGGTGCTTACTCTTTAACAAAGGGTACACTGCGTCGCAACTCCTACTTCTAAGTGGCTAACAGGGTTCTATTCCTGCATCTAGTAATTGACAAGGCACCTGGCGCGCAAAATTGTATGCAATATGGAACAGTTTCTGTCTCACACATATTACATTTCGTTTCATCAATGTTTACAGCGATGTTACCATCAGCATTATTCCGTATTATTTGGATGGCTGCCTTCGACAGACTAAAAGATTTCCAATTGTAATAGGAGCATGCAAGCGCACATGCTTGACAGCCGGTACAAGCTGCTGTATCGACACCGATAGCATAGGAATAAATGCAACTGTCAGTCCTCAATCAAGCGTCCCTCCTCTGCTAACGCCTCTGCAACCTGTTGCAGACCTAGCTTCTCCAGACAGCTGCGCTTTTGCCAACTTGTTTGGCGATCCCAGTCATGCGATTCATAATATTCGTCCAGCATTTTGTCCCACTTATCAAGATTCAGCTTCTGACCAGCAAACTCTCCAGCACTAACTGGTATTTCAACCCACTTATTGGGTGGCAAATCATTTTCACGTTTGAAACCTGCGTGCAGGGTGTTAAACGCCTTCTCTATGTTATAGACTTTATCTCCAACATACATTAACTCTTCTCCGTCCACTGGCCAACCAGTTGCCAACCTAATCATGTTCGCATAATCGTCAGCCGTCATCAAGCAAGGATCAGTCCAAATGCTGGTGAACGTACACAGCCCAGCCATGTCTACAATGGTATTAAACTTTTCAAACCAGTGTACAAGTTTTCCTTTTCCTTCATACTCAAACGGCATCCCTGCTGTGCTAATGCCAAAACGCTCCTGAGAAAGTTCCTTGGATATCCGTTGTTGTTCCGTATTCGGTGCCCCGGCAAGATGCCCTCCTCCCCTGGTACTGGTGACTATTCCTAAAGCCCAACCCTTATGGGATCTTACTCCTTGTTCACTCATGCCAGCTTTCTTGCAGTGTACAGCATAGGCTTCTGTCCCACGTTGTATCTGTTCTGCCGCCCTAAAAACACCCTCAGCTAAAACATTTCCAAATCCTTGGCGAAAAGCGATCATCTGCAGCAGTTTGACAACGGCATCGCCGTCTCCCCAGCGGAGTTCCATCCCCCCGGTAACATTTTTATCGATTAGACCTTTTTCAAAACACTCGATGGCCCACGCTATGGTTGCTGATGCTTCGTCACAATTAATCCCATAGCGGTCAGCTAATTCAGTTGCCTTAAGTATATGAATTGGACTATCGACGTCAACATTGCTACCAAATGCGCGATGCAGATTGACTTCCAGCCCCTCCAGCTTAAAATCGGAAAAGGGCCCATCTTTCACATGGTAAAAATGGCTGCAGTATGCGGGGCAAGCAAAATCGGCAAGCCTTCGAGTTTCGAACTTTTCCTTAAGCAGTATTTCCCGAACCTTAAGCATTTTCTCTGCAGGCCACACACCATCTTCCATGTTCTTAGACGACATAGGGCTTGACCCGTCTATCCCCCCAACCCCGCTGGAACCTAATGTGCCATACCGACGCAGCATCCTTACACTAGAGGAGTTATCCATCTTGTTCCACATGGCACGAACCATATCGAGAAATTCGGTGGGGGAATGAACATCAATCCCATTGGTACCACGGACAGCCACTGCTTTCACCCTTTTAGATCCCATGACAGCGCCGGACCCTCCCCAAGCAGCAGCACGCCCCATATCTACCATAATACATGCACCCTTGACTAAATTCTCACCTGCCTGACCAATAGCTGCCACACTTATTTGGGGATCGCCTAGCTCTCTTTTTATTGCGTCCTCTGCTTCCCACGCATCTAAACCCCAAATACGGCCCGCATCTCTTATCTCTATTTTGCCATCGTGAACAAAAATGTATATCGGCCTAGTTGCTTTTCCTTTTATAATAAGATGATCAAACCCGGCGCATTTTAGTTCCGGTGCAAAATGACCGCCAGCGTTGGAAAATGAGATTCCGCCGGTTAGCACATTTTTAGTGCTTACGTTTAGTCTGCCGCAGGTCGGGGCCAATGTGCCCGTAAGTGGCCCAGTGTTGAACGTAATTATATTTTGGGGACCAAGTGGATCCGTACCAAGGGGTACCTCACGAAAAACCAACCAACTCCCTACTCCTCTGCCTCCAATAAATCCCCTATAATTCAAGGCGTTTTCCGTCCAGATACTTTCTGTTGATAGATCTATCCATCCTATACTGTCCGCCAAAGCGTTGATCACGATATGGCGTCCCCTTTCTCTACACGTGGAATCCCGTAAGGCTTAGATAATTGAATATTTGGGTCTGGATATTATCTTTAATGTCTGCGACCCCGGTAAATCTCTGGTTATAGTGAAATTGTTTAAAGGGGATTTCACTTTCTTTTCATCCCGACCTATCGCTATCAGCTACACCAAGTAGACGCTGCCACCGGTCCTCCAATTGCTTCCCTGTCTTGGCTGTCCAAAGAGCCTAGACACCGAGCCTGACCAATTCTCGACTGGACTTGCTTAAAAAGCGCACTCCTTCCTCTGTTACCAAAACAGTATCTTCTACTTGTAGCCCGCCCCAGCCCAACTCGTAATAAGGCGTCTCGATGCATAGTACCATGCCAGCCTCTAAGGGGCTCTTTTCACCGGGTCCAACTGATGGCCAGTCATATATCTCCAGCCCAATACCATGGCCACAGTGATGGCGGTTATAGTGGGGTATTCCCGCCTTCCGGGTTTCGTTTAGTGCCGTGTAGTAAATCTCCTCGGTGCTTATACCGGGGCGAATCTTTTCCACTGCTCGCTCTTCCCCAGCTAAAATGGCCTGGTAATAATCCGAGACCTTGGCGTCACACTTGCCAAATACCGCTGTTCGGGCCAAGTCAGAACAATATCCTTTATAAATACAGCCAAAATCTAGGCGAATAATGGAGCCTTCTTGTACTTGTTTGGCGGTATTTATGGTATCGGAAAAAGCACTGCGCTCATCCACAGTGACAACGTTAAAATATGGCTTAGCACCCCTGGCTGCAACCTCTTCCATAAAACGCTGGCCTATTTCAAATTCGGTAGTACCGGTTTCTATCTCTGGTAAAACGGCATACATCGATTCCTCAGCTATTTTCGCCGACTCTTCCAACAGGGTGATTTCATGTTTGTGTTTAATCATCCGTATTTCATAAAAAATATCGGCCGCTGGTACCCATTGAATCCCAGGGAAAGCCTTGGTGAGCTCGTGCCACATTTGGGGTGTGATGCGGCCTTCGTCCAGCCCCACCCGGCCACTTTCGATTCCCAAATCAGACAAAGTCTTAATCAGAGCCTCAAGGTTTCCCTTGCCCCGGTTATTAATAACCTCTGAGATCTTTTCTCCTCCGGTGGAAGGAAAAGCGAAAAAGAATTCACCGAAAGCCTGCATTTCGGTATCCGGAAAACGCTCTATCGCTGTGGGAATTTCGGCAGTGGGTATCACCAGTACTGCCGCATCCTTTTCAGCGGAATATACCGAGAAGATCCGGTTTCGGTTTAATACCTGAAGCCCAATACTTTCATATCCAGACAGATAATCAATGTTTGCCGGTAGCGATGCGATTAAGGCCCTCAGGCGATGTTTCGTTAGGGCTGTCTCTATCCGTTCTTTTTTATAATCAACAAACTGTTGCATTCTTCATCCTCCAAAAACAATGTTCTCATTTTGGTAACAGGGTAGTAAAGTGAATTTAGCTCTGTAGCCCCAGTAAAAATATAAATTTAACAACTGATCTTACATGCTATCAACTTTGGAAGCTTCTTGACCGGCAGCCAGTAACAATGCCGTGGTCGCTACTCTTTCACCAACTATCCGGGCCGCTTCCATGCCAATATCAGTATCCTTGGTAACACCATCTCGTCCCCTGTTCCCGCTTAACCAGGCAGGAGCCCCAATATATCCAACGTGGGAGCCACCTACGCAAACGAAATTGTTAATCAAAAACCAATGCAAGATGGATGAAATCACATGCTCTTGACCGCCATGCCGATCAGCGCCGACAGCTATTGCTCCGGCTACAGTCCGGGACCAATCGGGCGGTTGGCTTACTGCTTCTTTGTAAAACCAGCCTTTAATTAACGATGTTGCTCTTTCCATGAAAGCACGTGCCTGGGAGTTTAAGTTAAAGAAATAGACCGGTGCTCCTAAAATTACGCCGTTAGGTATCGGGTTGATCAAAGCATCGAAGGTTTCGGCCCAATCGTCGTCTATAATACACTTTCCTTTAGACAGGCAGGCACCGCAGTTGATGCACCCCGATATTTTTTTATTGGCCAAAGACACGTAGACTGTTTCCACTTCCGCGTTAATTTTAGCAGCTTCAAGGGCAGTCTTTACCAATATTTCGGTGTTAGCCCTCCTGGGGCTAGCTGAGATACCCACAATTCGTAGCCGCAAATGAATCACCTCAAGAAGTAAGTCTCCCGGTACACATTTGGTGTCACCGGTGGGGACCTTAGGTACTGCTCACCTAAGATCCCCACCTGGAAACACCATCAGCAATGATTACCTTCTATCAATTCTAACGGGGCTTTAGAACGGGCGCTTTTCTTTCGTGAAAAAGGACCGCACGATGGCCCGAAGCAGCTCCACCTGGGCAGCTACGGCGTCAGCCGGGATACCGTCCACGTAGTTGATCGCCTCACCGAAGCCACCGTCGATACAGTTCATTTCGGCGCAAATTTCTATCAGCTTAATTTCTTCTTCGGGAGTATGAAGAAGATCTAAATTGCCGGTTACTATTTCAAGGGCTGCCACCATGCCATAGGCTCCTAGATTGGATGTGGTCGCTGGCAACAGATACTCCGTGGCCAAAGCTGTTATGATCCCTTCTTGTGCCGGGCATTTGCACATTCTCCCGACAGGCACTATTTCCCGGGCTTCTTCATATATTTTGCCAAACCCAATTTCGTTACCTACATCTCCGGTCCCAACGCTTAGTTTCTTGCCATCGGTCATTTTCTCCAAAAACAGCGTAAGGGGCGCATCTTTACCGTCTCTAGCCGGCCCAGTGGCCAAATGGTGGATACCTTCTTTAGATGGGCCACATTTTTCAATAAAGACAACTGCGTCTAGTTGATCAGCTAGGCGGGCGTTTTCTTCCGCACTCTCTCGCGACAATACATGGAAATCCCCAGGTGTATTCAACTCTTCGCACATCTTTTCCATTACCGGAACAACTTCTTTTTCGACACAGTAAAGGACCTGTGCTCCTAATAATGTTAGTGCTTTGCCCAGTACTACTGTACCAATGGGGCCATCGTTTTCCCCGTCAGGCATCCATTCAGGGTCCCAGAACCCTGTGACTAAGCCGAACCTGCCCTCGGTGGAATCGATGCAGTCCTTGATGGCGGCTGCAATTTGGTAAACAATGGGATCCCCGTCTTTTCGAGCTGCGTCATACAGAGCAGGAATGATACCTCTTTCCAGATAAGGTAAACGTACTTCTGTCGTTACTAATCTATCAATGCTTTCACAAGCTATTTTCATTGGTAACCCTCCAATACCCAATTCTTGCTGTATTGCTTCTAAGTCCCCTAAGTTTGGGTTGGGATTTTAGTCTGTTTTATATATAAGGTAATGTACAGTCGGTATTAGAGAAATTAACACAAAAATAATAATTGACGTCAGCATGATCAACACTCCTCTCTTATTCTTGCCTGCTGATAACTAATACACCTAATACTCCCGTAATAGGGCTCCATAACCAGGAATCTTAGCCTTCAGTCCGCCTTTTCTCAGCATGTCCCAAAAAGTGGCCTGATTACTACTGATCGTCGGTAACCCTAAGTCATCCTCAATACATTCCAATACCTCGATGGAACGGAATCCGGTACAACTAATGAAGATTCCATCTGTCTCTCCTACTACGGTTTCTTTGACCAGTTTATACACGGCCTCTACTGGAGTGCTCATAATTTCTGGACCCTCGACGCAACCCAACCCCTTAAGGCTCACAACCGAAAAACCATTGTTGTCCAAGAAAACCTTTACTTTCTGCATTAACCAGTCTGGATAAGGAGCGACCACTGTCAGTTTTTTCACTCCTAATTTTTGAAGCGCAGAAATAACAGCGGTAGAGGTAGTTGTAGCTGGAATTCCTGTTGCCTTCTCGATGATGTTTATTATTCTTGCATCGTAGCCCATACCCTGAATGAGACTACCTGTAGTACACCCAAAAGCAACCAAATCCACTCCTGCGTGCGAAAGAAGCTCTGCTGCTTCCTTGGTGTAGTTAATTAAACCATTGATTTGTTCTTCGGTATCTGCTGTTAACCACATCCGTGCAAAATGAACACTAACACCTAGTGGTGCCATTTTATTAAATTCAGGTTCCATAACCGCGTTAGCAGATGGTACTGCTACACCTAGCTTCAATCTCCATCCATTCAATTTTTGTCACTCCTTGACGGGAAAAACGGAGCTAGTGCGGTTTGGGGTGGTTCGGGAGTCAGGTAGCTAACCAGAATAGTGACTACAATAGCTAAGGGAATACCAACCCCAGCTGGTGGCAATGCTTTGGAGCCAACTGACATCCATAACCACGAGCTAACAAAGCCGGTAATCGAACCTATCATAGCTCCTTCATATGTGGCTCTCTTCCAGAACAAGCCCAAGATTAACGGTGGGAACAGCGTGGATGATACCACATTAATCATAATGTGATACATTTCCATTATGGTGGCTGGTGGATTGAAGGATAAGAACATTCCTCCCAGACCAACAATGACTAGCGCCCAACGTGTCACTTTCATTTCTTGTTCTTCCGTTGCTTTTTTATTGATAAATCCGGCATAAATATCATGTGAGACCATCGAACCAACAGCTAAAAGTAAGCTATCAAGAGTTGACATTATGCCTGCCACAATGCAAGTAAGAACCAAGGTTCCGAGGAAGGGAGGTAATACTTTATCGACCAAAGAAGGAAAAGCGCGGTCTACTGCTTCTAATTCTGGCATCATCACTCGCGCGGCCACTCCAAGAATTGCTAAGCAGATATAGAACAATATAAGAATTGGTGTAGCTAGACCAATTGTGCCACGTGCTAATTTGCCATCCCGTGCAGAGAAAAACATCCTGTGATAGAAAGGAACGCAACAAACAACTGCAGCTAGAGCAAACGATTCTATTATGATATGAGAAACTGTAAACTGACCACCGCCTAATGCGTCGAGCATAAACCCTCTTGGGCGAGCCTCTGTTACTATTTCCATGGCGGAAGAATTAATTGCCGATAATCCTCCGCCAAGTTTAATAACGGCTATTGCTGCAATAAGCACGCCAGTTAACATCACCACGGCCTGTACAACGTCAGTCCACACTACTGAGCGCATACCTCCCGAGGTAACATATATCACCATGGTAATACCTATTATAACTAATCCAACTTTGTATGGAATACCAAGGAACTGTTCAATTGTGTATCCTACACCCATGAACTGCTGCATTAAGAAAAGTGATTGCCATACAATAAAGACTATAGCTGTCCACAGACGCATTTTAGGATTGTAATAACGTACGGCATAAATATCTGGTGAAGTAACACCTGCTTCAAAGTTTCTTAATCGATCACTAACAAATCCTAACAGTGTCCAACCACACGCACAGCCAATACCATATATGGTAATTAAAGACCAACCATTGCCATAAGAAAATGCAACATATCCAAGTATACTGGATGCACTAACAAAACTTGCTGTAAAAGTTCCAACCAATGGAACGATTCCAAGATCTTTTCCGGCAACGTAGAATTCCGATAAGCCTTTCGTTTGTTTATAAGACCAATAACCAATAAGATATACAATTACAAGGTACCCAATAAAAAAACTCCAGCGAAACAACATTTGTGATTCTCCTCTCTTCACCATTTAATCTCTTAGGTTGAAGTAAACCTCTTCATAGGCATCCCACCCTCCTTAGTTGTCTGACGTTTGTTGTCTTACATCCTTAATCAATAACTAATTCTGCACTGCCAAACAAAATTCCTGCTTTCAAAAGTTTTTTTATTTATATTTAGAGGGGTCTTCAAATCTCCTAAGCAAAGCGTGCGAATGTCAATGAATATTTGAGCCACCCGATCATGAATTTCTGAACCACTGTGATCACCAATAAGTGAGCCCCAGGGTCCTTGATTTCTTGAAGCCGGGTTAACCTTTGTCCATCCTGTAAGAAGGGTTATTCATGTTAAGTATATGAGCCCGGAAGGTGAGGCGGTTAACCATTTGTTTTTGTGAAGAAATTGAGTTATGCAAGATTGTTAATTAGCATTTTAGACTGTGGTTGTTCGACTCTATTGACGGGTTCCATGTTATTTGACCAACCAGTTTATTATTACAAGAAGGAATTTGCCTTTGTACGGCGAAAGATAGCGGCGAGGACTGTTAGACAACTGATGACAAGCCCTGGCCTTAAGACTGTTTAGCGGTTCGTTATCGGCAATGCGAAGCTAGCGGTTCGTTTGAGCTGGCTTGTTTGGACAAAACATGTCCGGGATAGCTTACTTTTCAAGTGCTATTATTACCCTAAACAACCCGGTTGATGTTATTGAGCAAACGGAGCTTTTCGCCGGCAAAATAATCCCTGAGTTTAATTAGCAGGAAAAAGGCTTCCATACAGGAAATGGTATGTTGTATCAGATAATTGGTTAAAAATTGAGGGGTGGGTATCATTGTTCCGTAGGCAACGACTTTATATTCGGGTAGCAGAAACTCTTACAGAACAAATTTTATCCGGCAAAATTCACCCTGGAGAAAAACTCAAGACCGAAGCAGAGCTCTGTGATGAATTTGGCGTTAGCCGCGCCACCATTAGAGAAGCTTTGGGACGTTTGGAAAGCCGGGGGTTGATTGCCCGTAAACACGGTATCGGGTCCTTTGTCTTGGGCACTGTAGGCGGTGTGGTAGCAGGCTTAGAAACACTGGAAAGCTTTACCGACACCATTAGAAGGTCCGGTCACGAAGCCTGTGAACGTATTCTCAGTATCAGTAAGGTTAAGATTAAGGGCGAATTAGCAGCCAAGATGGAAACAGACGTTGGGTGTATGGGTTATGAAGTAAGAACCTTCAGACTGTCTGATGGTGTCCCTGTAAATTATTCTATTGATACTCTCCATGCCGAAATTGTTCCGGATATTGAGCTGCTGTATAAGCGGAAGGAATACGAATCACTGCTTGATTTCCTTAGTGAGGAACTTGCAATCTTTGCCAAGTATAGCTTAATGTATCTGGATGCCATAGAGGCTCCTGATGAAGTAGCCGAAATACTTCAGGTATCTCCCAAGGCTCCGTTGTTATATTTAGACGGCTTAGTACGCCAAGAAAATGGGAGATGCGTTTATAACTCTTCAAATTACTTTGTCACTGGTGGGTACAAGTTCACGATTGTTAGGAAAAGATAGGTGTTGGTTCCGACCCCAAAGATCTAATCAAGGCCATTAGCAATGCGTACGGGAAAGATATTTAACAATGGAGTAATCTGGTTTGAATTAGAGAATCCCTGCAGCCAAAAAACTGCAGGGATTCTTCACTCAACAACCGGTAGCTAGTTGTTGTTTATGGGCGGTGTGTCGGAAAAGCAAAGCAATGGTGCTTTTACCACTGTTCTGTTTTGCTGACAATGACGGCAAAACATTACATTCGGTACGGTCACTTCTTCTTCAAAAATGCCCAGGTTCTCAGCACACCAAGAGCAAATCGCCTGTTGATATAATTTGAGGCGACCGTCCTCGACCAGGTCGCGCAATTGCTGGCAAACAGTTTCTTGATCTAGCCCGGTTGCTGTAGCCACGGCCGACGGGAGAAAGCTAGTGATTCCGGTCTGGGCAAACTTCTGCAGGCATTCATCCACAGTCATTGTGTTCTCCCCCCCTACGTACGGGGATGGTGTGGGCAGGTGTATAGGCCTGCCTTAATACATGGTATGAGGAAACCAGGTCAGTTGATACCAAAACCCCTGCCGTTCACCAGTGCACTGGTACGGCAGGGGCTAACTTGTTCTTCGGTTTATTCTTTTGTCTCTTTGTCGGCTGCCAGTTGGGCGGGAAGTTCTTCCTGAACAAATCGGAGCGCACGCTCTAGCCGCTCTAAGCATTGTTCACGCCCGAGAAGCTCCATCAGTTCAAACAGGCCGGGGCCGATGGTGCGGCCGCTGAGTGCTAACCGGGTGGGATGAATAAGCTTGGCCGGTTTTAGCCCTAGCTCTTCAGCCCGGGCACGATAGGATTCTTCTATCGCCTGGTGCTGGAAAGATGGTACAGCGGCAACAATGGTTTTGGCCTCCTGAAGTATGTCGGCGGCACCCTCGGGTATAAAATGCTTGCGCGTCCCCTTATCTTCGTAGTGGAACTTTGCGGCAAAGAAATAGCTGACCACATCGACCAGTTCTTCCAGCGTTTTGGCCCGGTCACGGGTAAGCTCCACCGCTCTGTTTAACAGCTCCAACTCTTGCGCCGACGGTGAAGCACTGATTAGACCGTGCTTTTGCATCAGAGGCATTACCTCAGCTACCATCCGCTCCAGCGATAACTCTCTTATATAATGCCCGTTCATCCAGGTCAGCTTCTTTACATCATATACCGCCGCTGTCTTGGAGACCCGGTCCAGGCTAAACTGCTCAACGATCCGCTCAATGGGCATGATCTCGTCGGTGCCTTCCGGCGACCAACCGAGCAAAGCAAGGTAGTTGATAATCGCCTCGCTAAGATAACCATCATCACGGAATTCTTCCACCGAAGTTGCTCCATGGCGTTTGCTCAATTTGGACCGATCCGGTGCCAAGATCATGGGTACATGGGCAAAGTTTGGTAGCTCATAACCCAAGGCCTCATACAACAGTACTTGGCGGGGAGTATTGGACAAATGCTCTTCGGCTCGGATTATGTGGGTGAGATTCATGGCGTGATCGTCAACCACGCAGGCATAATTATAAGTAGGCATACCGTTGGACTTTAGAACGACAAAATCATCCAGTATGCTATTCTTAAATACCACCCGGCTTCGAATAAGATCGTCCACTACCGTTTCCCCTTCGTCCGGGACTCTAAGCCTCACCACCGGCTGGCGTCCTTCTGCTGCCAGGCGGACGCGGTCTTTCTCGGTGAGATTGCGGCAGCGGCCGGTATAACCCGGGGCCCGGCCCTGGCGACGAGCTTCTTCCCGCTGGGCTTCCAGTTCTTCCGGAGTACAGTAACAAAGGTAGGCCACCCCTTTATCAATCAACTCTTGGGCCTTCTCCTCATAAAGATGGAGTCGCTGTGATTGGAAATACGGACCGTACTCCCCCCCGATTTCAGGCCCTTCATCCCAATTGAGCCCCAGCCACCTGAGCGAAGACAAAATCTGATCAACCGACGCTTGCGTGGACCGCTCCGTGTCGGTGTCTTCGATTCTAAGGACAAACGTGCCGCCGGTGTGGCGAGCCAGCAGCCAATTGAACAAGGCTGTACGCGCCCCGCCAATATGCAATTTACCGGTCGGGCTCGGGGCAAACCGTACTCGTATTTTTTCCACCGTTATCCCTCCCGTGCGCCTTCTCTTGCAATTAAGAAGGCTTGTCACAGGTTAAAGTATATCACAGGTTTGAGCCAATTTCATCCTCGTTGACCGCTTTCCCGCCTGGAGGAGACCCCTTATTTACTATCATTAACCCAATTTATGTTAGTCATACCATAAATTCCTGTGAACTACCCACAAGAGTCAAGGCAGGGTATAATAGTTACGTAAACCAAGAAAGAAGGGATTTTTATGCAGCGCCGTTATCCGACCCAGCCCTTGGTTGGGGTGGGAGCTGTGATAGTAAGGGGTAATTCTATCCTCTTGATTCAGCGGGGAAAACCACCGGCCCAAGGACTCTGGAGCCTTCCCGGCGGCAAAGTGGAACTGGGCGAGACTTTAGAGGCGGCCCTGCGGCGTGAAATCAAAGAAGAATGCAATTTGGATATTGAAGTAGGTCCGCCGATTGCTGTGCTCGATTCCATCTTTCGGGATGAGAAAGGGCAGGTACTGTATCATTATACGTTAGTAGACTTTTGGGTTAATAAAATGGAGGGTGAGCTGGTCTGTTCTTCCGATGCCCAGCAAGCCCGCTTCGTACCGCGCGCGGAATTAATCTCATTGGAACTTACCGGCGGCTTGCTCCCTCTCCTTGACCGGCTGGGAATTCTAACTGAAGCTCAGCCCACACAGCCACCTGCCGGTGTATTTTACTTTACCCAACAAAATCAGCTCGAGAAAGGCCGGTGAAGAAGTGAATCCCAATCCGATCGCGTTCAGTATTGGCCCGATCCCTGTTCGTTGGTACGGCATTATCATGGCCGTAGCTTTACTCATTGGTACTAAAATCGCCCTCGCTGAGGCCGAGCGCCAAGGAATAGACGAAGACACCATTTTGAACTTGGCCCTTGTCGGTGCACCGTTAGGTTGGCTCGGTGCCCGCCTTTATTACGTAATTTTTAACTGGGGCTACTACCGCCAGCATCTAATTGAGATTCCCATGATCTGGCGCGGCGGCCTGGCCATTCATGGCGGCATTACAGCAGCCATACTGGTGGGCCTATGGTACACCAGACGGTATAATCTTAGCTTTGGGCAGATTGCCGACATCGCGGCTCCTTCCTTAATTCTAGGACAAAGCATCGGTCGCTGGGGCAACTTTTTCAACCAAGAAGCCTACGGCTACCCCACTTCCTTGCCTTGGGCCATGTATATTGCCGGTGAGTGGCGCCACCCTACCTTTTTATATGAATCTATATGGAACTTCCTGGTTTTTTTGGTATTGCTGCGCCTACGGCGTCACCCCAAAATCAAACCCGGGGATGTGTTCTTGAGCTATCTGGGTTTATATTCAGTCGGTCGGTTCGTCGTGGAAGGATTCCGAACCGATAGCCTAATGCTAGGTTCCCTCAGGGCGGCGCAAGTGGCCAGCGTCGGCATAATAATAGCCGTCGCCTGTATTCTTTGGCGGCGGCATCACGGCCCAGCCTGATTTACTTGGTATAGCGGTCGGCCACCTTGGAGGCACCGTAGGAATCAGGCTTGATGCGGGCTTCAAATCCACTGCCGGTGATCATACCCACCACTTCCCGGATAAGGTCCTTAGTCTCGCCTATCCTACCTACGTCCAGGTGAATTTCGATATTGAGCTCGTTATGGCCGCTATCAGCCAACAAGGCCGTGAGTCGGCTGGCCACGTCCAAACTCAGCGATGCCTCATAAAAGATGCGTTGCCGCATGGACATGAACTTGCGTTGATATCTCTTATTATAGAAGTAGCGGGCTCCTTTTCCCTGTCGGTGTACAATAATGGCGCTGACAAAGCAAACATGTTCCTCTCTTGGCTGGGAATCGGTGCCGATAATCAAACGATAGTCCATTTGAGGCTCGTCGGCCACATACTGCAAAATATCGGTAAACACTTGTCTAAGCGACATGGGGCCTTTGGTGGGACTGATGAACTCTTTTCGTACCACACGACCACATCCTTTGTCAGCCCATATGTTCAGCCAGCGCCTTCGCTAGCAGGGCAAATTCCTCCAGACTTAGCGTCTCGCCGCGCCTTTGGGGATCAATGGCAGCGCTCTCCAAGGCAGCGGCTATACACTCCTTAGTCAGACCGATACCGGAATCATGCTGGAGGCTGTTGGCCAGTGTCTTGCGCCGGTGGCTAAACGACGCCCGCACTACCTGGAAAAAGAACTGTTCGTCTTCTACCGGCACCGCTGACTGAGGGCGAAATCGAAGTCGGATCGCCGCCGACCAAACCTTAGGTCGGGGGAAGAAAGCTGCCGGCGGAACCTTCAGCACCGGTTCCGGACAGGTGTAAAACTGGGTCAGCACGGACAGGCTCCCATACTCTTTGGTCCCCGGTTGGGCAACCAAGCGCTGAGCTACTTCCAGTTGCACTAGGATTACGGCCAGATTGGGTCTAGGGCTCTCAGTGAGCAGCTTAACCAGCACCGGGCCAGTGATATAGTAGGGCAGATTAGCCGCCACTTTGCGCTGCTGGGTCTTTACGGGAGGAGCCAGTTGCCATAATTCGTCCCAGCTATACTCCAGACAATCGCCCCAGACGAGATGGATATTGCTGAAGTCGGCCGAGTTAGCCGCTAATATGGGCTCCAGTTCCCGATCAGCTTCCACCGCAATGACCCGGCCCGCCCGCCGAGCCAGTTCCACCGTAAGATTACCGCTGCCGGGACCGATCTCCAACACCGTATCCGCCCGGGAGAGCTCGGCTGCGTCGGCCAAGCGCGCCAGAATGCCCTTGTCCAACAAGAAATTCTGGCCCAGGCGCTTCTTCGCTCTAAGGTTATGCTGTCGCAATTGTTCTCGAATTCCGCCGCCCATGCCAGTTCTCCCCTGTCCGTCTTTACCCTAGTATAACCTCGGACAGGGTTAGAAATCAACTTGTCCCGCCGCTTGGTTGCTGCCGAAGCCGACAGCTTTAAGACCGGCGCTACATAACAAAAGACCGAGCAGAGTTTCTGCTCGGTTCCCTGTTTTTCCTTACTTGAGTACGTATACGGTTACTTTCCGGCGGCCCCAGCTCACAGCTTCCTTGTGGGAGTCGACAAAGATGTCGATGCGGTTTCCTTTGATAGCTCCGCCGGTGTCCGCTGCCAGGGCCGGGCCGTAATTCTCCACGTATACCCTGGCGCCCAGCGGGATAACCCTGGGATCTACCGCTACAATACCGCGCTTGGGTTTAATACCTAATGCTGTATGGCTACCGCCCACATCAGTGGGGCAATAGGCAGTGGCCACAGCACTAATAGCCCGACTGTACTGATAGGTGTTTCCTCCCCGGCTAATCGTGCCCATGGTGCCCACCGCTACTATTTCCGAAACCGGTGGCTGAACCACCTGTTCCGATATAACCTCTTCCCGCACCAGTTTTCCGTCTTCCAGGATCTGACGCAACTGACGATGGGCTAAACCTTCCTCACCTTTTTGAACCACCCGGACCTGACCCAGTTCCAAGTTACCATCCTGCCGTCGCTGGACCGTAAAAGGTACCTTAACTTGGTCCTTAGTCTCTCTTTCCTCCACTTTCACCAGGGTAATCTTCTGACCGCTGGTAATAGGTGTGTCGACAGCAGGATCCAACCGGTCTTTTTCATCTACTGTTACGCCCCAACCAACCAGCGCCTTGCCCACCGTTGGTTGAGCCGTCTTTACCTCCATGGGAGTACCGCCCACAACCAAGGTTACTGGAACAGCCCGCCGTATGTTCACCGTCATGGTCCGTTCCAGCTTGGTATCACAGCTAGGTTCCACTAAGTCTTCCAGAGCCAGTTCGATACCTTGTTGTTCCAGTAGAGTGCCTACTGTTGCCCGCATAGTTCGCACCGTGCAGGGCACGCCGTCTACAACCAGGGTAATCTCTTTTCGCGCATCAACATAGCCAACCAAAAGCAGCGAGAAAAGCAACGCCACCACGATGATGATCTGTGACCGTCGTGATAACTTACCCAGTTGCCGGACGGTATGTTCCGGCATGCCTGGAACCTCCTCTCCTTAAACTGACATCTTTTCTATTGTATGTCACTTATTCTAAAGGATTCCCGGCTTAAAGTCAAATAAACAGAGGCCCTATTTCCTATAAGAAGAGGAGATAATGGCCCCAACAATGCTATGACCAGGCCCTAGGCCCTTGATATGCTAGAAGAAGCCAATACGGCAGCTAACTAGATTTCTTGCTTTCCTTGCTTCTTTTCATGACTTCTTTGAGTACATCGAGCACCTGTTCACTGTTCGCTCGTTCTTCCAGGTACTTGAGATCCATGTTATTTCCGTGAATAGCATAGAGTCGAGCCGCCCACTCGCCATCACTTAGCGATTTCCAGAATTTATAAGCTGCCAGTCGATCAATCAACAAATCTTCGGGGGAAATTATCTGAACCAATACCCCATGTACGTCGATCGACGTAACTTTTTCGTAAGATCCTGCGAGTTTGGTGTCTGGGATCTCTATGCTGACATCTAGATCTTCATGATACCAATGGCGGAAACCAGGCTCATGAGAAAAGCCCAATGTCTCCAGGGCTTCCCCCACTAGATGCCGTTCGTCAGCCACGAGATCAATATCATGCGTTGCATAGTTTCCAAATGTATAGAATTCTAGAGCACCGCCACCGACTAAAATCGGCTTAATATTGTATTTCTGCAGAGCTAGCGTCAAAGCAGCTAAGATGTATAGGGTTCGTTCCGTGGCAAGCTTCTTTTCACTCACCTTCCTTAAAAACCAATCCGGGTTGTTAGCCATTAAGCTTATACCTCCTCGGCCCGATTTGCTCTAGCAGTCCTGATTCGAGAGCCCTGTTCCAACTGGAGATGGCAAGCCGGGTGAGAATACGCTCTTCCCGTGGATCGCGGGGCCTGCGCCCAGGTAAGCGTTGCGGCAGAGCTGCGGCTGCTAACAAGTTGATGCGACGAGCTCGTGGACGAACCTGGCTAATATATTCATCAAGTGTTCCCCAATACCGGGGTTGGTAAGTAGATTCTTTGTCCGGAGTCATGGGGGTTTACCTCCTTAGATAACTGCTCGCCCCTCTTGTAGAACCTTCACTCTTTACCCTATTATACCAATCCGGCCGGTGTTTGAAAATAGCGACAGGTTGTTTTGTTAAAAGACAGAAAATCTGTGAAGGGAAGGGATGGCATGATATAATTGTTAAGGGACAGCCGGGTTGGCAGAGGAGACCGGTAAAAATGAACATTAGGCTGGCGATTAGAGACCAAAGAGGGCTTTCTATTATATGCTTCTCCTTGTTTTCGGCTTGGATGTTATCCTTTCCGTTTGAAGGTCAAATCCTATATGCACTGTTAAAGAAGGCTGACATCAACCAGTCAGCCCTTGTGCTAACAGCTGTCTGTCTTAATTTTGTTGGATTGTTCATTGCCGGTTTTCTGGTAAGAAGGCAAGACGCTGCCAGGGTAACTATGATAGCTTCATTAGTAGTATGTTTGGCGGGAAGCCTTATTTTCTTTCTACCCTTATCAGCTTTGTCGTATATGGCCATTGCCGCTGTGGCTTTGTTTTCCGGTCTGTTTGTAGCCAGTTGGGGATTCTATTTCAAAGCGTATTCTCAGCCGGAGCAAAGGCTGCGAACTGCAGCCGATGTCCTTATTTACTCTAATATCGGCATGATCATAATTAACGTCATCGCAGTTAACGTGTCGGCAACTTTTGCCCTTGGGCTGGCCATACTCTCCCTTCTTGGGGCTCTTTTTGTTACCTTCCGATTAGAAACCGGTTTAGATGAAGGCATAATATATCCGGCCGTATCCCCTAAAGATGTTTCCACTATGTCTCAACCCTTTATTCTGTTGTCTTTATTTATTCTGGTCATCACCATAAATTCGGGCTTGATGTATCAGGTTGTGAATCCGGCTTTTGCCCATTATGAATTTCTGGTCAGCTATTACTGGGCAATACCTTATGTTGCTGCCTTACTGGTGGTCAGGAGCTTGCCGGCCGAGATCAAAAGAGCCTACATTCTCTATGTGGCCTTAATCATGATCGGTCTTTCTTACATCTTGTTCATGCAGCTGGATCGGTCCGTGATCAGCTATCTGATCATAGACACTCTCATGCTAGGCGCCTTCGGCGTCTGTGATTTGTTTTGGTGGAGTATCTTAAGTGGCGTCATGGATTACTGGCATAATCCGGCCCAAGTACTGGGCGTGGGCCTGTCCATGAACGTGTTAGGCATATTCCTGGGGGGTATCATCGGCAGCCAGATACAGTCAGCCCAAGGAGGGCACCAGCAGGCATCAGTAATGGCCTTGGTGGTAATCTTTGCAGTAATGATCCTGCTGCCATTACTCAACTTCCAGCTTACAAACCTGCTTAGAAACCACACCTTTCTTATTCAACTTGACGGTAGACCGGAAAACAAGCGATCCAGAGCCCTATCAGACTTTAAGCATATCAAGCAACTAACAGCCCGAGAAGCGGAGGTGGTCAAGCTTTTACTTCAGGGTTACACTTATAAAGCTATTGCGGAAAGTCTGTTTATCAGCGAAAACACCATGAAATTCCATGTGAAGAATATTTATCATAAGCTTAACGTTAACAACAAGATGGAACTGATTAAACTGTTTGCGGACAACAGAATCAACAGCTTAGACTGAAGAAAGCCTGCGCTAACAACAAGTCGCAGGCTCTTGTTTTTGCCCTCACTGGCCCCTACCTACCCCTTTTGGGTGGGGCATTTTTTGTTAAACTACCCCTTTTGGGTGTTTTAGAATGCAGTAGTAGCAGCTATATTTAGGTGGATGAGGCTTATCAGATATTCTTGGATAGTCAACCCGCGACAATTCTTCGGTTTTCACTGAGAATAGATGTGGGAGTGAGGTCAACATGCAATACTTCATAGTAGGAAGTTTGCTATCTATTGTTATTGTGGTCGCTGGCTGGCTTACTTGCTTCTATGATCGGATGACTAACATAAAAATCCGAGTAGATACAAATCGGGCTCACCTATACATGGAGTACCAAGAAACAAACGATCTGATCCAAGATCTGGCCCAAATAGTGTCAAATCATACTAACCAGGTACAGAGTATACAACCGCAGGCCGCTGTGCCAACTTTCCACTTTACAGATGAACTATTGACCGACGTTACCCAATCTTTTTGGGAGCAAAACATACGCCTAGAAACCCTGCTCTCACTGAGCAATCTGTACCCGGAAATACAAGCTGACCAAGACTTCATTCAAATACAGCAAGAGCTCTACAAGCTCCAGCAACGAACTGGTCTGTATCGCCAATCTTATATCGAGTCCGTACTCACGTATAACAAATTTCTAAGCACATTCCCTAATAATATAGCGGCACTGACCCTAGGAATAAAAGAGCTTTCCCATGACCCGTCTTATGAAAATCCTAACCCGGCTTTAAGATAAGAGCGACTCGGGGCTGACTTGGTTTTTGCCCACATTATTGAGCTGTTCCCTGCGCCCCGGTAGGATTGCGCCCCAATCCTGCCGGGGTGCAGCTCTTGTTAAGAAGAAACCCCGTGAGTAGCCTTATGGTGCTGCCCACTGGGCTTCTTGGTTTCTCTACTTCGGTTACTCACAGGTTAGATCAGCTTGGGAAGGAAAGTCTCGTGTTAGTCTGATCTATGCCGCTGCTCTGATTATGGTTACTGCATAGTACTTTACTGTGGTTCCATCTTCTGCAGTTACCTTGATGTAAGCTACTGTGTCACCTACAGCAAGGGCAAGAGTTGCTGGGTCTTCGACCTCTGTTGTGAAAACTGCATCAGAGTACAGGCTAAAGGTTGCATTGGTGGCTACTGCAATGTCAGCCCGGGCTAAGGTAGCTTTTTCGCTGGCTACGTTTACTGCCCAGATAATTGCATTGCCAGCATCTGCACCTGTCTGTGTCCCGGGATTGCTGTCTGTTTGGCCGGCTACACTGGTCAGGCCCGCATCACTGGATGGGACCACTGGCGCCGACGTTACGACTACTGCTGCAGCTCGGCTCATCTCGGTGGCAACTGTATGAATGCCGGAAGTCGTCTTGGTATTAATCACCGCACAGTAATAATACATCGTTCCTAGCATGGATGTAGGCACGGTATAGGTCGAACCGGTTTCCCCGGGGATAAGGCTACCGTGGTGGTTGCTATCCTTATTATTTTGGAACCATTGGTAAGAAAGGTCTCCGGTGCCGCTTGCCAAAACGGATAGACTGGCATCGCTCCCCTGTCCTGCGCTAATGTCCCCGGGATGGTTTGTTATAATTGGCACTTCGGCATCACTCTGATTGGCTCCGTCACCGACACCGTTTAGCAGTGGATAGCCGTCATTCATATTGGAAACTCCGATCCAGGGCTTTAGTTCACTGTTGTTCAAACTGCGAACATTGCTATTCAGTATGGCTACAAAGGTGCCGGACCTCATTTCCTCCGTGTTAACGGGAAAGACTGGATTAGTTTTTCCGTAGCCATCGCTTATAGTGGCACTGCCGTACCCCACCAAGTTACCGACAGTCGTTCCGCTCAGATTTCCTGTGGCATAAGCATTGATGATAGCGGATTCATTACTGCATCCGATCAAGCCGCCAACTCTCATGCCGCCTATAACATTACCTGTGGCATAGCAGTTGATAATTTGACTCTGGCCCCAACCTATTAGTCCACCGCTTTTGGCACCACTGCCGGCAACCACATTGCCCACAGCATAGCAGTTTGTTATCGAATTGTTGGATGGCTCTGTAAATCCCGTTAATCCGCCTGCAGAGCAGTTACTACTTCCCACCGTTACACTGCCTGTAGTATAGCAATCTAATAGAGAAGCCTTGTACATATGTCCCACCAGGCCACCCAAATAGCTTCCATCCCCACCTGTTACGCTACCCGCGGCTTGACTATCTTTTACTGCCGAGATTTGCAACCACCCTACCAATCCTCCGCTTTTAACCGGAGTTCCGGTGGTGGTTATGTTTCCAGCAGCTTGGCAATTAATAATGGAAGTATTAGAGGCACGGGCCGCCAGTGCACCTGCACATGTGTTTGCACTGCTCGATGAAGAGTTAATATTAACCCCGGTCAAGGTAACATTTTTTATCGTCGCTAAATTAGCAAAGCCAAATAGGCCAGTGTACTGAAGCTGAGAACCGCTGCCTACCGTACCTATAATCAGCCCGGAAATGGTCTTGCCATTTCCGTCGAAGGTTGCGTAAAAAGCATTGGTACTGCTCCCAATAGGTACCCAAGAATGAGCGGATAAATCGATATCGTTTGCCAGTACAAACGCTTTCCCATCAAAGTTCGTGCCCTTGTTTACATTGACGGCCAACCAGGCCAGCTCCGCCGCGTTGCGGATGGTATAAGTTGAACCTGATAAAGGTGGGGTGGTTGGGGAAAAATTGCCGGGATCGGTCCAGTAGCCCAGTCCCGCAGCTAAAACTTGCGTCGTATACGGGCTTTTTTGGGCTGTCCCAGGAGTTGCTCCGCTAGTGGCAACTGGTGTTACCTCAAAACAGATATATTTTCCCAGATCAGATTCGGTTGAAGTATAAGTTACTGCTGTGGCTCCGGGAATTGCTTTCTCGCCGGCACCGTTAGCAGCATCGGCCCGATACCATTTAAAAAGTGAAACACCTTCAGGGTCGCTATCGGAATCGAAATACGTATAACTACCGGTTAGAGTCTGCCCGACCAGAACCGTGCCTATGACGGCTACATTTGTGGCGATTGGCACTTCATTCGCTATAACCGTGACGGCAGCAGTTTGGCTCGTTGTCGTGGCCGTCTGAACTTTAGTGGCTCTGCTATCAGTATTGGTAACCACACAGTAGTAGTAAATCGTACCGACGACACCAGTCGGAGCCTTATAAGTTAAGTCCGTGGCGCCGCTGATTAATGTACCGTCAGTGTTGCTGTCATAGGTATTGCTGTACCACCTGTATGATAAAATGCCACTGTTTATCATAGCAGTTACGGACAGTCTTGCTTCGTTATTAACACTTACTGTTTTACCTACGGGGTCGGCAGTTATTTTCGGGACTTCCGCATTCTCGTGGGCAATCAGACCGGCGCCCACACCGCCAAGAAGCGGATAGTTATCATTTCTACCAGCTATTAATAGCCATTGTTTTAGAGCTGAGTCCTTTAAAGCCTCCGCACTTAGCGTCAAGACAAAGGTGCCAGCCTGCATTTCTTCAGAAGACATTGATGTGGTAGCATCCGCACCGGAACCTACTCCTTTTTCAAGAGCTTGTGGAGCGGAGTTTATCGTTTGAACTGCGTCGCTGTTCCAGTAACCAGTTGTTATAGCGATATTGCCGGGGTTATCTCCTACCAATCCGCCCACCTTGGATGATAAGCCCCCGGCTACATCTCCCGTCACATAGCAATTGCTTATGGTGCTATTCACCAGTGTCTGCCCCACTAGGCCACCCAGATAGCATTGTTTCCCGTCTGTTGACACATCGGCTGTGGCAAAGCTGTTTCTTATTGAGGCGCCGTTTAAGGTCTTCCCCGTCAGCCCGCCTACAAATGCTGTATTACCGGTGCTTTGCAGAATACCTGTGGCATAGCAGTTGCAGATATTTGCCTGCATCCCGGAAACCCCTGTTAACCCACCGACATTGCCGTTACTGTAAGAAGAATAGACAGCAACATTTTCCAGGGCGATGTTGTTTAATGTGCCCTTCGCAGTCCAGCCAAATAAACCAGCGTTCATGTAAGATGTATTCGGGCTGGACGCTGAGCCGATCTGTAGATTCGAAATGGCGTAACCGTTCCCATCAAAGCTTCCTCCGCTGTCGCCAAAGCAATAGGTTGCATTTAGCCCGATGGGAGTCCACCCATGCCCGCCCAAATTGATATTGGCCATCAGCTTATAATGTTTGTTTCTATATGTGGCATTCGTAGTGGTATCATTGATTACTTGAGCCAAATAGGCAAGCTCGGGGCCAGTGGCAATCTGGTAAGGATCAGCCGCCGTCCCGCTGCCTCCAGCAAATGAAGAAGCTGTTGTTCCATCCCATGAAGTGGTGTCAGGTGCAACTAGTTGATCGTATGTTACTGTAAAGGATAATGTTTTTCCCTCTACTAACACACCTTGACCTTCTGCATAGCTTACTGTTCCACCTGCTACTGTTATCTTATCTGCAGTTAATCCAGTAAAGGTGTAACCTATTTTTGCTGTAAGGGTAATTACTGCTACCGGAATATCATCAGCTACCCAGTCTGCTCCAGCTGCTCCGCTCCATTCGGTTTTTGTATGAGTGTAATGTGCGGTGTCTTCAACAGTTGCCTCCGGAACACTCGCTACTGCATCATCAATTCCCGGCGATGCTAAAGTTGCTGTTACTGTTTCGATTACTTCATCAGCTGGGGTTGTGTCGCTAATTGTTATGGTTAAGCTGGCTGCCTCACCTTTGTCAAACTCGATGCTTAAAGCTAACTCCCCAACATCTTGCGCTGCCAAGTATTTTTTTTATGGTTAAGGTGGTACCATCTACTACGTAGTCGGTATTGGCATCCAGGGCGGTTCCATCCTTCTTAATCGCTGTTACGCTGGTTGCCGAGTTCCAGGTGATGGTAGTGGTTACATCGGCCTGGGCTTCCGCTTTCTTGTCAAAGCTTCCAGTTGTCGGGTCGATGGTTGCGCTGGTTGCTGATGCTGCTGTGGTTATTTCAATGGTTGCTACGTCGGAAATATTATTAGCCGCATCTTCTACCACTACATACGCTTTGTATGTGGTTGATGCTGTCAGACTGGTCACGTCTATAGTATTGGCTGCTGCTGACGCTGCTCCTGTACCTTTGGCTACTGCGTCACCCTGGGCTTTAACGGTGGCTTTATCCGGAGCCGCATCTGCTGCTGCATAAACCAAATAATAGTAGGTTCCTGCTTCGTCAGATGTAAAGTTCAAGGTGGCAGTTGTATCGGTTATTGCACTGGCACTGGCTGCACTTAATACCGGTGCTGTAGTGTCTACATCCGCCGGTACTGCTCCCACAGTCACGGTAATGGTTACATTGCCGGTGCTGTCTGCTATACCGTCATTGGCTTTCACCACGATAGTTACGGTCTTTGATGCTTGTGCCGCTGCCGGGGTATAGGTAATGTTGTTTCCAACGATACTTACATCGCTGGATACATCGGTTGAATCTCCGTCCGCTGCTGATACCACTTCGTAAGTCAGGGCATCACTATCTGCATCTTCAAACCAGCCTGACATATCTGCGGTGTATGCTACTGCCGCTGGATTGCCACTGGCTGCTGCCGGGGTGGCATTGCCGGTCTGTGTACCTTGCCCAGCTTTTACTGTCGGGGCATTTTTAGCTGGTTTCGCAGCATAGGTTACGGTCTTCGTTGCTACTTCGGAATCTGTTAAACCTGCTTTTATACCAATTACTTTGATAGTAATGGTTGCTGCTTCATCCTGATTCGGAGCAGTTAAGGTTACGATGTTAGTATATTGAGTTGATCCGCTTGTCGGAGTGCTTCCATCCAACGTGTAGTAGAATGTTACGCCGCCTACTGCTTCCACTGATAAGGTTACGCCTGCTTCCCGGTTATCTGCGCTGTCTTTGCTTACGCTAACTACCGGGGTTGCTACCTGCTCTGGTGCTACAGTCGCTGCGAAGGTAATTGTTACTTCGCCTGAATCAGCAGCATTGGTTACAGCTGCTCCGGTGTAGGTGAAGCTATCCTGCGCAACTCCTGTTAAGGTATAGCCAGATTTTGCTGTCAAAGTTACCTTTGCTACATATACCGTTGATGCTGCAAAGTTTCCTGATACAGATGCTGTTCCATCTGATTCAAACCACGCAATTGTTCCGCTGTACTGGGTTGCATCTATGGCTGTTGTATTTGGTGCT
>LSQX01355461.1_pt1 | contig 39704 bp, 32 predicted proteins | sample 654561 | NCBI WGS metagenome assembly LSQX01 (sample SAMN04489861, study PRJNA283612) | anaerobic digester metagenome | isolation source: 4 biogas reactors fed with cattle manure at either 37C or 55C with and... | place: Denmark: Kongens Lyngby | collected 2014 | reverse complement strand
AACGACTTCACCTGGAAGGATTTTCAAACCCGCAACAATAACGAATTGGTCGCGGTTCTGGGCAATTTTGTGAACCGTACCCTGGTCTTGACACAAAAGTATTTCAACGGCCTTTGCCCGGAGGCAGGGTCACTGACCGACTACGACCGTTCCACGCTGGAGGCAATGACCGGCATCCGTAAACGGGTTGAGCAGAGTCTGGATGCTTTCCGAATCAGGGAAGCTCTAAACGAAGCCATGGGTCTTGCCCGCCTGGGCAACAAATACCTGGCTGAAACAGAGCCTTGGAAGGTTATTAAAACCGATCCTGATCGGGTAGCCACGATCCTGCATGTGAGCTTACAGCTAACCGCCAATCTCGCCGGATTGCTTGATCCTTTTCTCCCCCACACCATGGACAAGCTTCGTGAATATATGAATATCAATAAGTTACCCTGGTCCGAGATAGGATCCGTGATGCTAGTTCCCGCCAGTCATCCACTAAACAAGCCGGGTCTGCTATTCGAAAAGATTGAAGATTCGCAAGTAGAATATCAGGTTAACAAGCTGCTCGCCACCCGGAAGGCCAATGAGGCCAAGGAGGCAGGGTTGCCGGCAGCCAAGCCGGAGATCAGCTATGATGATTTTTCGGCGATGGATATCCGTATTGCCACCATTTTAGAGGCTGAGCTGGTGCCCAAAACGCAGAAGTTGGTGAAGATGAAAGTCGATACCGGATTAGATCAGCGGACGATTGTCTCGGGCATTGCCGAGCATTTCGATCCCAAAGATCTTCCTGGCAAGCAGGTTACCTTACTGGCCAACCTCCAACCACGGAAAATTAAAGGGATTGAATCCAAGGGAATGATTCTGCTGGCAGAAGACAATGAAGGAAGGCTGATATTCGTATCACCCGACAAGCCCACAGCCAACGGTTCAATCGTTAAATAGGCACCTATACGTTGAGGGATTGGGAAGCCCGGATTACTTGAGAATCCAGGGCTTGATGGCAGGATCTTCCTGGTAAATTTGGTTAACCCTTTCCTGGGCCTCCTGAAGTGAATCAAAACTACCGATTGATATTCGATAAAATCCTGATGGTGTTACCGTTATTGTGGCAGGATATCCTTTACCAGTGAGCTCATCAGCGTAACGATTTGCATTTTCTTCGTTCCTAAATAGCCCTGCCACCAGGGGATACTTCCCTGTCTGGACTGTTGGTGGCTCGGGAACAGCCTCCGAAACTGGCTCAGCTTCAGGAGCAATAACCGGTGTTTCGATGACTTCCTGGACCTCCTGGGCTGCTATTTCCGCCTGAACAATCGGATAGACAATCTCTTTGGAGGTCTCCCGGGGTTGCACCTCCGGATATTCAAGCATGAAAAGCGAGGGATCCGGGCCAAGAGTGGCTCTTTCGTGAGTCATTCTGCGAGAGAGCTCAGGATTATTGGGTAGCAAAGCCAGCAAAAAGAGCAGGGGGATGGCAATGAGCACCCGTTTGAGGGGTTTTCCCTCCTGTATAACAGGCTCTTCATGTATCTGTTTCTCAATAACTTGCGAGGTTGAGATTCTGCCTTTGCGACCGGGAACATTAAGTTGAATAGCCGTGCGGGGCACCAGTTGGTGAACATGAATCGGTGGTAGGCCAAAGGAATCCAGGTTCAGATTGGCACCTGGTTCCAACCGGAACAGCACATCGCCATTCTCATCCCCGTAGAAATATCCGATGCCCTCCAGCAAAACCTTCTGACCAAGGGCAGTCTTCTGCTTAAGCTCATTGACAAAATCTTCCAACAACTGCCTGGCACGGGAGAGGTTAGTGCCACACTCTTGGGCCACCCGTTCCTGAAGTTTGCCATCATTGTGCTGCAGGCTCCGGTCGAACAGAATCTCCCTGACCGGCGGAATCACCGTACCCGTCTCCGGAATCAGCCTTGCCGGATAATGACGAGAGGAAAAACCACCCAATCCTGGGATGATCGTATCATCTTCTAAATAAAGATGTTGTCGGATTAAAGGCAATAATTCCATTGGATCTTGGTTGATAAACAAAGATAATCAGATTATCGGGTGCTACCAAACTGGCTCCCCAATTTATCAGCCAGGAGCCTGTGAACAAACCAATTTTCGGTATTTTTGGCTAATTTAGTGAGCTTGCAGAACCTAATCTCCCAGCATGAAAAAAATTGAGATGGTTGATCTCTGTTCGCACTACCGGAGATTCAAACCCGAAATAGATCTGGCAGTTAATGAAGTGATGGAAGCAGCTGCCTTCATCAACGGTCAGGCTGTCGGGCAATTTGCTGGGGAGCTAGCCGACTATCTCCAGACACCCCATGTGATCCCCTGTGCCAATGGCACTGATGCCCTGCAAGCAGCCCTGATGGCCCTTGACTTGAAACCAGGCGATGAAGTAATCACTCCCGGATTTTCCTTCATATCATCCGTTGAAGTCATTGTTTTACTGGGACTTAAACCCGTCCTCACGGATATCAACCCTTACACCTTTAATCTGGATCCCGACCTAGTCAGGCAGACCATCACCCCCTTTACCAAAGCGATTATCCCAGTGCATCTTTTCGGTCAACCTGCTGATATGGATCCGATTCTCGATCTAGCTGCTGCACACAATCTCCAGGTGATTGAGGACAACGCTCAATCGCTGGGCTCCTGTCACATCAGCCACGATAATATCAGGCGACGCACCGGAACTCTGGGAGCTATTGGCACCACCTCTTTCTTCCCGACCAAACCGCTGGCTTGTTATGGTGATGGCGGGGCTTTGATGACCGCCGATCCTGGGCTGGCAGAAAAGATCAGGATGATCGTCAATCATGGTTCCCGGATCAAATNNACAACGAACTGATCGGGATGAACTCCCGGCTCGATACCCTTCAGGCTGCCATTCTCCGCATCAACCTGCGTCACCTGGATGAAGCCATTGAGCGCAGACAGCAGGTGGCCGACTATTACGACCGGCATTTGGGGGGGCATCCTGCCATCCGCATTCCCACCCGATCAATTTACGGCACCCATGTGTTTCATCAGTACACCATCACTATTCTGGAAGGCAATCGTGATCGGATCCGTTCTGGCCTGCAGGAGGCCGGAATCCCGTCCATGGTGTATTACCCCGTTCCGCTGTCGCTCCAAAAACCACTGGCGATTTTTGGCTACCGGGAAGGTGACTTGCCAATTACCGAGGACCTCTGCCGGAGAGTTCTCTCACTGCCGATCCACACCGAAATGACTGAGGATCAGCTTGATCATATCTGTCGAACTCTGTTAACCTTGCTTGATCATGAAGCATAAAGGATACCAAGCCCATGAAACCGCCGTCATTGACCCCGGCTGTGAAATCGGAGAAGGGACCAGGATATGGCATTTCACTCATATCATGAGCGGCTGCCGCATCGGTGCTGACTGCAACTTGGGGCAGAATGTAGTCATTTCACCGGGAGTTACTCTGGGCCGAAATGTCAAGGTCCAAAACAACGTATCGATCTATACCGGAGTGATTTGCGAAGATGACGTGTTCCTCGGACCATCCATGGTGTTCACCAACGTGATCAACCCACGTAGCCGGATCAGCCGGCACGGGGAGTATCAAACTACGCTGGTCAGACGAGGCGCCACCATCGGAGCTAACGCTACCATCGTGTGCGGAGTTACCCTTGGCGAATTCTGCTTCATCGGAGCCGGAGCCGTGGTAACGAAAGATGTGCCCGCCTATGCACTGGTTGTTGGAAATCCGGCCCGACCAATCGGATGGATGAGTGAATATGGACACCAGCTAAGTTTTGATGAAACAGGTGTAGCCTTTTGCCCCGAGTCTAACGAAAAGTATATTGTTGTAAATCAAACTGTTAAAAAAATTACTGAATGAAAGAATTGATCCTGGTTACGGGAGGTACCGGTTATATCGGATCCCACACAGTGGTGGAGCTTATCAAAGAGGGCTTTGACGTTGTGATCATTGATAACCTCTCCAATTCAACCACGGAAAGCCTTGATGGAATTGAGCAGATCACGGGTATCCGGCCGGATTTTGAGCAGTTCGACCTGCTCGACCTGCAGCGTCTGGAGCAATTCTTTGCCAGCCGCCCTAGCTTGAAAGCTATCATTCACTTTGCTGCCTCAAAAGCAGTTGGAGAGAGTGTTGAGAAACCACTGCTTTATTATCGGAATAACCTCAACTCACTGATCAACCTCCTTCATTGTATGGTTGTACACGAGGTTTCACCGATCGTTTTTTCATCCAGCTGCACCATCTACGGTCAGCCGAGGGAGTTGCCCGTTACCGAGCAGGCTCCCATTTTGCCTGCTGAGTCGCCCTATGGCAATACCAAGCAAATCTGCGAAGAGATTCTGGCCGACAGTATCAGTGCTTTTAACGTCCTCAAAGCGATCTCCCTACGCTATTTCAACCCCATCGGAGCACATCCCTCTGCCTTGATTGGCGAGCTCCCGCGGGGTGTACCTAATAATCTAGTTCCTTATGTGACCCAAACTGCTGCCGGGGTGCTACCCGAATTAAAAATATACGGCAACGATTACGATACCCCCGACGGATCAGCCATCCGGGATTATATCAACGTGGTTGACCTTGCACGGGCTCACGTCACCGCTATCCGCCGGCTGATCGCAGGCAAAAACAGCGAACCACTAGAATATTTTAACCTGGGTACCGGGAAAGGCACCTCTGTGCTCGAACTCGTGCAAACCTTCGAACAGGTCACCGGAGTGAAAGTTAACCATCGCATCGTGGGCCGGCGCGCCGGAGATATCGAAAAAGTGTGGGCCGATACCACCAAGGCCAACGAAACATTAGGATGGAAAGCCATCCATTCGCTCGATGAAACCCTTCTCTCAGCCTGGAACTGGGAAAAACGACTGAGAGACATAAAATAAAAGAAGAAGATGAAAAGAACTGTTCTAATCACCGGCGGTGCCGGATTTATCGGGTCGCATGTAATCCGCCTATTTGTAAACAAATATCCTGATTATCAAATTATTAACCTCGATGCCCTCACGTATGCCGGAAATCTCGAAAACCTGACTGATGTCGAGAAAGCTCCCAATTACCGATTCATCAGAATGGATATTCGTAATAAGGAGGCCATTAATGATCTCTTCGACCAGCAGCCTATTGATGGCATCCTCCATCTGGCCGCCGAAAGCCATGTTGATCGCTCCATTGCAGAGCCGATGGCCTTCATCGAGACGAACATAATTGGCACCGTAAACCTGCTCAATGCCGCGCGCAATCAGTGGAAAGGGAATTATGAGGGGAAACGGTTTTACCATATCTCTACGGACGAAGTGTACGGATCGCTCGGAGAAGAGGGGCACTTTTACGAGATCACTTCCTACGATCCACGGAGTCCCTACTCAGCCTCCAAAGCAAGCTCCGACCATCTGGTGAGAGCTTATCATCACACGTATGGCCTACCCATTGTCATAACTAACTGCTCTAATAATTACGGGCCCAACCAGTTCCCTGAGAAGCTCATCCCCCTTTCAATCCATAATATGGTAAACATGAAGCCTATTCCAATTTACGGGAAAGGTGAGAATATTCGCGACTGGCTCTATGTAGAGGATCATGCTCGGGCAATTGATCTGGTGTTTCATAAGGGAATGATCGGAGAAACCTACAATATTGGCGGGCACAATGAATGGAAGAATATCGACCTTATCAGGCTGCTATGCAGCATTCTGGATCGGAAGCTGAATCGGGATTCCGGCACCTCAGCAGGACTGATTACCTATGTCACCGACCGGGCAGGGCACGACCTACGCTATGCCATCGATGCATCAAAGATCAGGCAAGAATTGGGTTGGGAACCGAGTCTGCAGTTTGCCGAAGGGCTAGAAAAAACGGTTGACTGGTATCTGTCAAATAGTGAATGGATGGAGCGGGTAACCAGCGGAGAATATCAGACCTATTACGAAAGCATGTACCGGAATCGGTAGGGAAACAGAAAGTAAATCAGACCGCCGTATTCCTATTAGTTGATGGGGGTATAAGTCACCACCAGCTTAATGTCATTCGCATTCAGTATCAATCGATTGGCCGATAATCGTTCGTCTGTAAGTACCAAAAGCAACCCATCATTTTCTCTTCTCATACTGGGTACTGGGTAGGTAATATCCTGCACATATCGCCCGATATTAAACCGGTATTCACTGTCATTCCGAAGCGTGCCGCCATAATAATTTTCGCCAAGGGCCAGGTCGGTAATGTATTCATTAGTCCGCTCTTTAGTTGAAGCGAATACCCGGAGTGATTTTGGCACAGAAAAGATTCCGGGGTCGGTGTTATCTACATTAAAAATCAGTTCTGCCCGGTTGATGGCGATACCTGATTCAATCATCGAAGTCAGGGAATCGGAGAGATCGATTTTCAGATAGCCTCGCAAACCGGCCATAGCCTGCAGGTAGAATTGGTTGTGTGTACTAGTGGAATCGTTGATATAAGGCTGGAGTGGTGAACTGGCATAATCATGATCAAAGAGCCCGACCCATGTTCCATTGGTGTTGATAACCAACTCGTATTTCAGGCTATCCTGCTCATCATTATGATAATAGAGAGTCATCCTTGACCGGCCGCTACCGAAATTGAAATAGACGATTGATCCGGTATTATTCGTTGGTTGAGCCTGGAGGTACAACCCTTTAAAAAATTCCTGAAAAGCTGTCTGATTCAGCAGATGGCTGGTATCGGCAGTCAGGATTTTCGTGCCGATATCATCCGATAGGCGGATCAACAGGGAATCCTTTGTCGGTTGGGGAAGATAGGTCAAGTCGGCCAGGGGTTTACTTTCATCGAAAAATGGATCCACGTTCAGATTTGAGTAATACGTTGTATCCGGGTAGATATCTTCCATCATTTCGAAGACACGGATCTGTTGTGGGGTGGTGGTATCTCCGTAGTAATGGTGATATTTTAGCAGGAGGACAGCAGAATCCAGCTGAGCGCCTGCGCCAAAGTTGACATCATTAGAAGAGAGCCTGACCTGGGTGAGCAGGCTGGCGGTAGAATGTCCGAACAGCGGATCATTGAGGGACCCGAGCATCACGATTTCGCGACGATCGGAGGTGACAGAATCCTGTCTCAGTGTCACGGCTGTAACGGTTGAGGCACTATCAATTTTAAACCGGAATCGTTCTCCAGCTGGTGTCAGGTTAAATCCGAGATCCTCATCATTTTGGCAAGCGCTCAGCAGGAGAGTCAGGAATATCACGGCTGTTACCACGACCGGGACAGCTCTTCGCACAAGTGGTTTAATCATGTTTTATTGGCTATTTCAGATTCCCAGGACCTCTTTATAAAATTCCGAATAGGCATCGATGTAATTTTCTGGGCCCTGATATTCCAGGAATGGTTTGCCTGATTCCCGAACAAACGTATCGAGGGCGGGGGCCACTTTTTGACTGCCATAGATGAGAGCATCGGAATTGGTGATGGCCATCTGGCTTACATTGATGAAATCCGGCTTCTGAATAACGTCCGTATCTTCAGAAGTAATGCCCGGCATGTGCAATTTTTCTTTAAAGGAATCATTCAATGGGGTTTTGAAATCATCCTCATAAAGGGAATAGACGATTTTGGCGTGACCGAAGAGGGGGTCATCGGCAAAAACCTTTTTCAGATAGAGGGGTATCACCGAGGTGAACCAACCGTGGCAATGAACCAGATCGGGAGCCCAGCGTAATTTTCTGACGGTCTCCAGAACCCCTCTGGCAAAAAAGATGGCACGCTCATCGTTATCCGGAAATTCCTGACCCGATTCGTCTTTCCAGGTAGCTTTACGGTGAAAATAGTCATCGTTATCAATAAAATACACCTGCATACGGGCCGACTGGATTGAGGCGACCTTAATGATGAGAGGATGGTCTGAATCATTGATAATCAGATTCATACCAGATAAGCGAATCACTTCGTGCAACTGGTTTCGGCGCTCATTGACAAGTCCGAAACGTGGCATAAAGGTCCGGATTTCCCGTCCGCGCTCCTGAATTCCCTGTGGAAGATATCGGCTGGTGTTAGCCATCTCTGATTCAGGTAGGTAGGGCGTAATTTCCTGGGAGACATAAAGAACCCTTTGCTTTTTCATCCTGTCGGATTTTACGAATATGAACGCAAAACTACTAAAAATTGCAGTAATTTTCAACTTATTAACATGGGGTGCGGGTTTATCAACAGGTGTTTTGGTACTTTTGGGGCCGCAAAATTCAATGGCATGATTGTTTTTAAAACCTGTGACTCTCTGCGCGATTACCTATCGACATTCAGGGAAGAGAGTCAAAGCCTTGGACTAGTTCCCACCATGGGGGCTCTGCACGAAGGGCACCTGTCGCTCTCCAAGCTATCAGTCAGACAAAATAATCTCACCATAGTGTCGGTCTTTGTCAATCCGATACAATTCAATAACCCTGCCGACCTAGAGAAATATCCTCGAGATTTAGAAGCTGATCTGGATTTATTGGAGCCGGTGCTTGGATTTCGGGGCATTGTTTTCGCCCCATCGGTTGAGGAGATGTATCCAAAACAGATTGATACACAATATGATTTTGGTCCATTGGCCGAGGTTATGGAGGGCGCCTTCAGGCCGGGTCATTTTAATGGTGTTGGGATCGTTGTGAACCGGTTATTTCGTATCATTGAGCCTGACCGGGCCTATTTTGGGGAGAAAGATTTCCAGCAGTTGGCAGTCATTAGGAAACTGGTTGAGCTCGAAAAATTTGGCCCTGAAATCATTCCCTGCCCCATCATCCGGGAAGCTGACGGACTCGCCATGAGTTCCAGAAATCAGCGACTGTCGGCTGAACACCGCGCTGCTGCCCCCGTCATTTTTCAAGCCTTAAGCGAAGCTGCCAGGCTTTACGGGAGATCTGACATCACAGACCTTAAACGTCAGATCATTGCTATGATTCACGCCACTAAAATCCTAAAGGTTGAATATGTAGAGTTCGCCGATGAAGAGACCCTGATGCCAGTTTACAAAACCAGCTGGCCAAACCCGGTTCGTTGCTTCATTGCCGTCTATGCTGATGAAGTCAGGCTAATTGATAATCTGAGAGTTAGCTAACTCTAACAACTCATCAACCGACTACCGGTTGCGGCACCAGTGTCAACAAACCATCCAAAAATTTCTCTGTCTCTGGCTTGATCACCTGCCGTGATGAATCATCATCGAACCACGCAATGGTCTCTTTTATGCCTTCGGCAAAAGGGATGGTAGCCTGGAATTCCGGAACCAATTTTTTGATCTTGGTATTATCGAACAGGGCACTGTGGGCTTTATCTCCCAGCAGGGTACCTCTCACGCTGTCAAAACCGTTACGCTCGGCATAATCCGCAATCCATTCTGATGGGATATGGACCGGATTAGGTTCTGCCCCGGCTGCCCGTGCAACAGCCTGATAGATTTGATTCCAGGTAAGAACCTCATCAGAAGTGATATGAAAAGCCTCCCCGATCGCTCTCTGATTGCCCATCAAACCCGTAAACCCAACCGCGAAATCACGCGCATGAGTCATCGTCCATAGTGACGTCCCATCCCCATGCACAACAGTTGGCATCCCTTTTCTCATCCTGTCGATAATCGTGAACTCCTCCCAACCGCCGAGAGCTACAGGAATCACCGAATAGTAGGTGTGAGAGGGTCTGATAATAGTCATCGGGAAGCCTCGCTCCCGGTAAAACTTGATCAGGAGATCTTCACAGGCAATTTTGTCACGAGAATATTGCCAGTATGGATTTTTCAACGGGGTAGATTCCGTAATCACCGGACTAACAGGGGGTTTCTGATAGGCTGAGGCAGAGCTGATAAAAATGTACTGACCTGTAATTCCTTCAAATAGCTCCATATCGCGTTCAATATCTGCCGGCTTATAGGCAATCCAATTCACCACAACATCCCAATGATGGTCTTTCAACACCCGTCTTACTTTTTCAAAATCCGTGATGTCTGCGGTTAGATAGTTCACTCCTGGCAATGGCTGACGATACCCCCGGTTAAGGTGATACAAACTGATCCCCAGGTCTAATGCTTTTTGGCTTACCGGGGTGCTGATGTTACCCGTCCCGCCGATGAATAGTGCTTTCATGGTTGAAAGATAAAAAAATGACAAGAGCTGGCAAAGAGCTGTTACCCGATCCAGGGAGAAGAACCGACACGGCCAGGCATTTCCTGTCCCGTTTTATAAATCGTAACACCAACTATTTGCTGGCCGGAATTCGCTGCCCCACCTTTGATACAATAATGCTAAGCATCGATTGCTAAGACTCTTAAAATTCAATTTCTAACTAAACTCTGAAAACGATGAAAAGAACACAATGGATTACGGGCATACTGATGGTATCAGTTGTCCTCTTTTTCGCCTCCTGTGGAGGTGGGCAAAATGGATCGGGCTCAAAAAGCGGGTCGGGATCGAAAGGAAAATCATCTAACGATTTTTCCAAATTGATTGATTTTATTGAAAATGAGACCGATGCCATCACCAAGCTTGAGGAAAAGCAAAAAAAGAGTACCGATCTCAACGAAGCCTTTAAGTTTGGTCAAAAAATTGAGACCCAAAAGGAAACGGCTGATAAAAACATCAAGGACAAGCTGGCGCAGATGGGTGGCCGGGTTGACATTCCCTTTACTCAGGATATTCAATTAGATCAGTATAAATTAAAAGCATTGTATATCAGCGAAGCAAGTCGCAAAAACCTGATTATCAAGGCAGAATATGAAGAACCCCAACCGACCACATGGAACTTTTTCTCCTTTCAGAATGACGCAGGAGAAACGTTGTATTGCCGTACACAAGGGGGATCTGCCGGGCTACCACCGTCACTTATCTTTGGTGCTACCCATGTTGTGATGGTTGACAAGGCAACCTACGAAACTTTTAAGAAGAAATAGGCAGGCAGGATGGTTCCGATGGTTTATAACATTTTTGCATAACTTTGCCCCGTTCTATGGAGATGCAAAATGTTTATAGAAGTCTGTAAATCAAAGATTCACAAGGCAACCATCACAGAAGCCAACCTACAATATGTAGGGAGTATCACCATTGATGAGGATCTGATGGATGCTGCCAATCTGATTGAAAACGAGAAAGTTCAGATACTCAACCTCAACAATGGCGAACGTTTGGAAACCTACGTCATTCGCGGTGAACGCGGCACCGGCAGGATTTGTCTTAATGGTGCCGCGGCCCGAAAAGCTCAGGTAGGCGATGTTGTTATCATCATTTCCTACGCCATGATGGACTTTGAGGAGGCGAAGACATTTAAGCCCACCCTCGTCTTCCCCGACACCGCCACTAACACGCTCGTCTAACCACCTTCACCCAACAACTCGACAACTCGACAACTTGACAACTCGACAACCTGACAACCTCCTCACACCTCACACCTGACACCCTCCTATGTCCAAATCCATCTTCATCTGCAGCAATTGTGGCGCCACCTCGGCCAAATGGATCGGGCGTTGCCCCTCCTGCGGAGAATGGAACACCTACCAGGAAGAGATCGTTCAAAAAACTCCCAAAGCGGGGAGGGTTAAGCCACTCATCACCTCAACACCGAAGCGGCTGCAGGAGATCAGTCATCTGGCTCAGACGCGAATTTGCAGCAAGATGAGTGAATTTGACCGGGTTGCTGGTGGGGGACTGATACCGGGGTCACTAGTTTTAATTGGAGGGGAACCAGGAATCGGCAAATCCACCCTGGTCCTTCAGTTAGCGTTGGGGATGGAGGGTCGCCGAATTCTGTATGTCTCCGGCGAGGAGAGTCTCGAACAGCTCAAGCTACGGGCCGGAAGGCTTGGAGGAGATCACGAGGGTTTTTACCTCCTAAGCGAGACCTCACTGGAACAGTTACTCAGGCAGATTGATGAGTTCCAACCCGAGCTATTAATCATTGATTCGATTCAGACCCTGAGTACCGAGCGCATCGAGGGATCGCCGGGGAGCATCAGCCAGATCCGGGAATGTGCCACCGACCTGATGCGTTATGCCAAGGAGAACCATACCCCAGTGATCCTGGTAGGTCATATCAATAAGGAGGGGCATCTGGCCGGGCCTAAGGTGTTGGAGCATATGGTGGATACTGTTCTTCAGTTCGAAGGCGACCAGCACCATCAATATCGTATCCTGCGAGCCAGCAAAAACCGTTTCGGATCTACCGATGAGCTGGGCATTTTTGAGATGAACTCCTCAGGCTTGCGCGAAGTGACCAACCCATCCGAACTCCTACTGGCAAATCGTGATAACTCACTTAGTGGCAGCGCTATCGCAGTATGCCTTGAGGGACAGCGCCCCCTCCTCCTCGAAACCCAGGCACTGGTCAGTTCTGCAGCCTATGGCACCCCGCAACGCTCCGCCACCGGATTCGATCTTCGCCGCCTCGGAATGTTGCTGGCAGTCCTAGAAAAAAGAGCCGGATTCCGGCTCTCGTCAAAGGATGTGTTTCTAAACATGGCCGGCGGACTGAAGGTTAATGATCCTGCAGCTGATCTGTCGGTCGTAGCTGCCATTCTGTCCTCCGACCGTAATCAACCACTGAGTCAGGTCGCCTGCTACACCGGAGAAATCGGTCTTTCGGGGGAGATTCGGCCAGTTGGACGCATTGAGACCCGCATTGCCGAAGCCGACCGACTGGGCTTTGGCACGATTTACATTCCCGCAAATAACATGAAAAGCCTGGAAATCAAGAGGTTCAAAATCCAGGTAGTTCCCTTGCGACACTTAGGAGATCTGTTAAAAGGCTTCTAAACAGCCGTGGATTAAACAAAATCCTGTCTAAAACTCGTCAAAATCGGCTCGCTTTCTTGTTGTCTTCTTCGTCTCGATTACCGGAACACTTTGATCACAATCAAGTGGTTCCGTCAGCTGAGCCGGGCGTTCGAAAGGCTCTTTGGAGACACTAAGAGTAGAATCAGCGTACACTTTCTGCATGAACATCGCCCAGATCGGCAGAGCCATATTAGCTCCCTGACCCAAGCTGTGGTTGGTAAAGTGCACCGTTTTATCTTCGGCACCAGTCCAGACTGCACCGAGCAGGTTGGGCACAATACCCACAAACCAGCCATCAGCATATTCGTTAGTGGTACCGGTTTTTGCAGCTATCGGATTGGTAAACTGATATTTAAATCTCAATCGAATACCTGTTCCACCCGACTGAGTCACTCCTTCCATCATATACAGCATCTTGTAAGCGGTCTCTTCACTCATGGCCACCTCTTCACGGTTCTTAAAAGTTGCCAGCAGATTGCCATTTTTATCTTCTATGCGGGTCACCATGATTGGCTCTGCCCAGATCCCTTTGTTAGCAAAGGCTGTAAAAGCTCCCGCCACCTCATAGACCGGCAGGTCAACGGCGCCGACACAGATGGGATAAACCGGATCTATCGGTGAGCGAATGCCCATTTTTCGCGCTACCCCAATGACTGCCTCGGGATTGTACTGCTTAATTACCCAGGCAGAGATCTGGTTAAGGGATTTAGCAAGACCCGTTCTTAGGGTAATCATCTGTCCATCAAGCTCATCTGTACCCGAAAACTCTGGCGACCAGTATCCTTCCTTACCATAAAATTCACCTGCGATACTAACAGGCACATTAGGAACGGTATGGCAGGGTGAATATTTATTCTCCATAGCCAGGGTGTACACAAAAGGCTTAAAGACTGACCCCACCTGTCGTTTACCCTGCATGATCTGATCATATTGGAAATAGCGGTAATCCGGTCCGCCAACATAAGCTTTCACCTCGCCCGTCTGCGGCACGATGGCCATGAAAGCTGAGCGCATGAAACGTTTGTAATAGCGAATCGAATCCATCGGGGTCATAACCGTATCGATCTCTCCTTCCCAACTAAAGACGCTCATTCTGACCGGGGTATTGAAAAGAATCCGAATGGAATCGTCCGACAGGTGTTGTTCACGCTTATGAATCCGATAGCGTTCGCTCCATCCCATGGCTTGATTCATAGAGCGTTTCACCTCTTCTTCAGAGCGGTCGTTGGCGAAGGGAGCACGGCGATAGCGGCGCATTTCCCGTTCAAAGGCGGGTTGCAGGTCTTTGCTCAAATGGTCCACTACGGCCTCTTCCGCATACTGTTGCATCCTGGAATCGATCGTCGTAAAAATCTTCAGTCCATCGCGATACAGATTATAGGGGGTGCCATCAGGCTTAATATGTTTGTGGCAGAATCCTCTTAACGGATCAGCCTCCCAGGCTTCCGCAGCTTCTGGTGAAGAGGGCCTTGACTCGTTCAGCACTTTCCGTAGATACTCCCGAAAATAGGTAGCCAGCCCCTCCTTGTGATCCACCCGGCGGAAATTTAGTTCCAGCGGTATCTCTTTGGCAAGACTGGCCTCTTCATGGCTCAGATAGCCATTCTCTGCCATCTTATCCAGCACCAGGTTTCGCCGTGGCAGCGTTCTGTCGGGGAAGCGGAGTGGATTATAAAGCGAAGGATTTTTCGCCAATGCTGCTAACATGGCCGCTTCCTGGACCTCCAGCTCTGCGGCCGACTTATTAAAATAGACTCGCGAAGCGGTTTCGATCCCAACGGCCAGGTTCAGGTAATCGAACTTATTCAGGTACATGGTCAGAATCTCCTCCTTGGTGAAGGTCTTCTCCAGTTTGACCGCAATGACCCACTCGCGGAACTTCCTGACAGCGAACTTGATAGGGTTTCGGTATTGCTCTCGGGGAAATAGCATCTTAGCCAATTGTTGGGTGATGGTACTACCTCCACCGGTTTCCTGGCCCAGGATGATACTTTTCAGGAGCACGCGGGCCAAGCCTTTAAAATCAATACCCGAATGTTTATAGAAACGTTTATCCTCAATAGAGACAATCGCATTGATCATATTGGGAGATATCTCGTTGAATTCAACCATGGTCCGGTTCTCCTGGTAAAAATAGTTCCCAAGAACCTCTCCATCGGAAGAGATCACCTGCGATGCCAGGATGCTTTTAGGATTCTCCAGATCCTCAAAACTTGGCATGAATCCAAGAACTCCAAACGATATCAGGGTAAATAAAAGAAACACGAAAACTACTCCGCCGGCAAAGATCAGCCAGAAGTTTCTCAAGTATTTACGCGTGTTAGGGGATTGTTCCATAACATAATAGCTAACGTGGGCAAAGGTAATAAATTATGGGGCACAGGGGCAGGCTGTACAAAGGATCGGGACGAGATGAAACGTGGGATACAGCAGATTGCCTCTTTTGCCCTGTTTACAAAATTTATTGCATCTTTGCACCAATTTTCAAACGCCCTCTCAATATGGCTGAAAATCTTGTTATTGTAGAATCACCCGCTAAAGCTAAGACGATTGAGAAGTTTCTGGGAAAAGACTTCATAGTCAAATCTAGTTTTGGTCACATCCGTGACTTGTCAAAAAAGGAGTATGGAATCAAGCTGGATAAGAACTACGAGCCCCAGTATATTATTTCACCAGATAAAAAGAAGGTTGTCAGTGAGTTAAAGAAGCTTGCACAGGAAGCCAAGTGGGTCTGGCTGGCATCTGATGAGGACCGCGAGGGAGAGGCCATCGCCTGGCATTTATCAGAAACTCTGAACTTACCGCATGAGAAAACCCGGCGGATTGTGTTCCATGAAATCACCAAAGAGGCAATCCTCAAAGCCATTGACAATCCTCGCACCATCGATAATAATCTGGTGGATGCACAACAGGCCAGGCGGGTACTCGACCGCTTGGTTGGGTTTGAGTTAAGCCCTATACTCTGGAAAAAGATCCGTCCTTCCCTGTCAGCAGGTCGTGTTCAAAGCGTCGCTGTACGACTGCTGGTAGAACGTGAACGGGAGATCATGAATTTCACGGCTGTTCCGTACTACCGGATAACTGCCCTATTCCCACTAACCGGCCAGGATGGCAATCTAACTGAACTGAAAGCTGAGCTAAACCGGAAGTTCAAAACCCGCGATGAGGTATCCGAATTCCTGGAAAGCTGCCGGTCCGCTTCCTTCACAGTAGATGCTGTTGAAACAAAGCCTTATAAAAAGTCACCCGCGCCACCCTTTACCACCTCAACCTTACAACAGGAGGCCAGCCGGAAGTTCGGCTTTTCGGTATCGCAAACGATGACACTGGCGCAAAAGCTTTACGAAGCCGGGAAAATCACGTATATGCGTACCGACTCAGTCAACCTGTCAAACCTGGCTATCGGGACAGCAAAAGAGACCATCCTCGAAGAATTTGGCGATAAGTACCTGAAAATTAGACAATTCAAAACAAAAACCAAAGGAGCACAGGAAGCACACGAAGCGATTCGCCCCACTTATATTAATCAGAAAGCTGTCGCCGGGACCGCCAACGAGAAGAAGCTGTACGAGCTGATTTGGAAACGAACGGTGGCTTCCCAGATGAGCGAAGCTCTAATGGAAAAAACGACAGTAAACATCCGGATATCTGGGCGCAAGGAATTGTTGGTAGCCACTGGAGAAGTGATGATCTTCGACGGGTTCATGCGGGTCTATCGTGAGAGCACCGACGACGAGAACGGTGAGAGCGGCAGCAGTCTGATTCCTCCGCTCCAGCAGGATCAACAACTGACGCTCAAGCAGATGGAAGCCATTCAACGGTATCCGCATGCTCCCTATCGCTATACAGAAGCTTCTCTGGTGAAGAAGCTGGAGGAGATGGGTATTGGTCGCCCTTCCACCTATGCCCCCACCATCTCAACCATCCAATCGAGAGATTATGTCATTAAAGAGGACCGCCCGGGCATCGTCCGGCAGCTCGACGGCCTGGTTCTGGAAAAGGGAGAGATCACAAGCATCCAGAAAAGAGAAAAATCAGGGTTTGAAAAATCCAAACTCTTCCCCACTGATATTGGAATTGTAGTCAACGATTTTTTGACCGAGCATTTTGCGAATATCCTGGATTACAACTTCACTGCTAGTGTTGAGCAGGAGTTTGACGAAATTGCTGAGGGTCAGTTGGTCTGGCAGGAGATGATCGACCGGTTTTACAAACCTTTCCACGAACAGGTCGATAAAACCACCAAAACAAGTGCACGTAGCACTGGTGAACGTCTTTTGGGCACTGATCCTGCATCGGGAGAACCGGTGATAGTAAAAATTGGCCGTTACGGACCGATGGCTCAGATTGGAACTGCCCACGAAGATGTTAAGCCGCGCTTTGCTCGGTTGGCCAAAGGACAGTTTCTCGAAACCATCACCCTGGAGGAAGCCCTCAAACTCTTCGATTTGCCACGAAAGATTGGAAAATTTGAGGATGCTGAAGTCACCGTGGGAATTGGCCGATTCGGACCCTATATCAGGCATAAGAGCGCATTCTATTCCCTTAAAAAAGGCGTTGATGATCCCATGACTGTCAATCTGGAGCGTGCCGAAGAGATTATCCGGGAGAAGCGGTTCGCCGACTCACAACGAATCATACGAGAATTTGTTGAAGAACCTGATCTCAAAGTGCTCAATGGACGCTTTGGCCCTTATATCTCCTATAAAAAGAAAAACTACAAGATCTCCAAAAAGCAGGACCCCACAGCGCTAACACTGGAAGATTGTCTGAAGATCATCGAGGAAGGAAATCACAGCAAGAAGAAGTAGCACATGAACTCTTCGACCGAAATCCTTCTCTATTTTGAACCGCCGGGGCGGATTCCGATTGTCACAGACGACCGGATCACCAGCGCCCTAGGATCGAATATAGCCATCCACCGGACAAAGAAAAGCACACTCAATCTTCGCAAAGCCAAAATCGTACTCATTGGAACTGGTAATCCACTGGCTGCCAATCAAATCCGATCATACCTATTTGGCCTTTCGGCCTTGATGGCAAAAGGTTTAGTAGCCGATCTCGGAAATTTCCGTGAAGGGAAAACCCCAGCCGATACGCGTGCGGGACTGGCTGATGTGATCACTGAACTAGGAAAAGCTGGAAAAATCGTGGTTCTTTTGGGTACAGGTATGCATCTGATGCCAGTTGTTGGCAAAGCATACAACCGACTGGAAGTACCCTTTAATCTCACAGTCGTCGATTCCCGGATTGATTTGATGTCGCCAGAAAATTCAGACAAAAGCCTCTATCTGAACGAGATGGTTACTGATCCCGAAGGGCGCCTATTCGATTTCTGCCATCTGGGGCATCAGGCCTATCTGAATGATCCTTTGGCTACCGATCGTCTTAGCGAACTTCTTTTTGACCACTTCAGGCTCGGGATTCTCCGGGACGACCTCAGAGAGGCTGAGCCGGTGATGCGAAACAGCGACATCGCGTTTTTCTCCCTCTCCTCCGTGAGGCAACCCGAAGCACCAGGAACCACTTTCCCTTCAGCCAACGGATTTACTGGCGAAGAGGCCTGTCAGTTGGCCCGGTACGCCGGACTGAGCGACCGGCTCACATTGCTGGCATTGACGGATTATGAACCAGCACGCGATACCAGCGGACAGACTGCCGGATTAGCGGCCCAGCTGATCTGGTTTTTTCTGCAGGGTGTCAGTCAGCGAAAAGCCGAATATCCCTTTACCGATATTAAAGATTATCAAAAATATACTGTCAATCTGGCTCAATCCGGACATGAGCTGGTGTTTTTCAAAAGCCCACTATCGAACCGGTGGTGGATGCAAGTACCTTATCCCGATCCAAAATATCAGCGATCAGTAATTATTGCGTGTTCCCTACGCGATTACCAAACTGCATGTGATGGGGATATCCCCGACCGCTGGCTCAACACCTACCGCAGGCTGTGATTCATAATAATCGCCTCCTCCTCCCGTTCTACAATCGTTATTGGTGATTACCTATTTTTTCCTTTATTTTACTGGCTTGAAATCCAGCATGAACAGGTTACGGAACAAGACGATATTTCTAACAATACTGGCTGCAATTCAGTCTGTTATGGCATTTAGCCAGCAGGACCCGCAGTTCAGTCAGAATATGTTTAACCACATGGCGGTGAACCCTGGGTTTGCCGGCAGTCAGGGGCTCGTCAATGCCACCATGATGAATCGCCAGCAGTGGATAGGATTTGAGGGAAACCCTCAAACCACGATGGTGAGTATCAACGCGCCAATCAATCCGTTTGGCATCAGGAGTGGTGTTGGATTTCTGTTCATGGACGATCGCCTTGGTTTTGAGAAGAATACCACGCTGATGGCCAGTTATGCCTATCGTATGGAGATCGGATCAGGAAATCTGGGAATTGGCTTGAACCTGGGGTTGCTCAACAAAACCCTGGATGCAAAATGGTACATCCCTGACAGCGACCTGCACTCATCTCATCAGCAGGATCCGGCCATTCCCGAAGAGCAGATTTCGGGCATGGTATTCGATCTGGGCGCTGGGATCTTCTATAATACTGACCGTTTTCATGCGGGAATTTCTGCCCTTCATCTGCTACAACCCAAAGTTGATTACGGCGATGGAGCCTTCCAACAAATGTACAGACACTACTATGCTTCAGTGGGCTATGTCTTCAAACTCCCTGATCCACTGTTCGAAATACAGCCTTCCCTTTTTGTAAAATCCGATGGTGTTTCTTACCAAGCCGACATAAATACGCTGGTGATTTACAATAAAAAATATTGGGGCGGCGTTTCTTACAGGCTTGGTGATGCAGTGGTGGTGATGGCCGGGCTGGAATTAACCAGTGGAATTAGGGCCGGAATCGCCTACGACTTTACAACCTCGGCAATAGCCGGATACAGCAGAGGCTCAGCAGAGTTCATGCTGGGTTACAATCTCGAGGTAAGTACAGAAAAGTATAACCAGCGCTATCGAAGTGTTAGATTCTTATAACCTGAGTATGAAAAATTTTGTTTTCATCGGATTAATCGCTGTTTTGACACTAACCGGATGCAACTCTAAAGGTGGCGGTGAATTGGTTGGTGTTCCAAAACGGGGCAAAGCTTTCGAAGCCGAACCTTACGGAATGGTCAAAATCCCGATGGGTTCATTCGTCGTCGGCCAAAACGACGAGGATCCATCTTTTGCCATGAACTCTCAGCCCAGAACGGTATCCATTGGTGCATTCTGGATGGATGAGACGGAAATTACCAATAACGAATACAGACAATTTGTTCACTGGGTTATCGATTCCATGGCCAGGAAAAAACTGGGAGAACTTTACCCGGATGAATACCTTATCTCCGAAGACGAGTTCCAAAATCCTATCGATCCTCCGCTGATCAATTGGAAAGCCCGTATCGATACCCGGGATGAAGAGGTCGTTTCAACACTTGAGGATATTTACATACCGGAAAATGAACGATTCTTTAAGCGTAAAGAGCTTGATACCAGGAAGTTAATTTACGAATACCAAGATATCGATTATCAGGCCGCAGCACAAGAAACCCGGAACTATCAGCGTTCAATTCACAATTCTGATAAAACCCAAACTTTCTATCAGGACCCTGAATTGGTATCAGACCGGTCGAAGTTTGTCAAAACCTACCGGATCAATATCTATCCCGATACCCTTTGCTGGATATCCGATTTTACCTACAGTTTTAATGACCCGATGGCTAAATTGTACTTCTGGCATCCGGGTTTCGATGATTATCCAGTAGTAGGCGTCACCTGGGAACAGGCTAAAGCTTTTTGTATCTGGAGAACCGAACTCCAGAACAACCATCTGATTCAGAATAATGAATCCAATGCCCTGGTTCAGAATTACCGACTGCCAACCGAATATGAATTTGAGTATGCTGCCCGCGGCGGACGAAACATGTCTATGTACCCCTGGGGAAGCCCTTACACCCGCGATGGGAAAGGCTCCTTCCTGGCTAACTTCAAACCATTCAGGGGCGATTACGGCAACACCCAAAAAGGATTCCTTACCACTAGCCCTGTCGGAACTTTCGAAGCCAATGACTTCGGCCTCTATGATATGGCCGGAAATGTGGCCGAATGGACCGGCTCAGCGTACGATGAAGCAGCCTACGACTTCACCCACGACCTCAACCCAAATTACGAACATAATGCACTGCCTACCGACCCCGCCGTGATGAAAAGAAAGGTGGTCCGCGGTGGTAGCTGGAAAGATGTCTCCTTTTATCTGCAGTCCGGCACCCGAACTTATGAGTACCAGGATTCAGCTAAACCCTATATCGGTTTCCGAACTGTACGATCCACATTGGGAGTAAGTAACTAATTGAATAACAAACAATTCTGATAGAAATGGCAATAAGAGACCTTGTTCAAAAATCCTGGTGGAGAAATGCGATGGCTAAGCTGTACGCCTGGGGCGCCAGTGTGGTCATGATCGGCGCACTCATGAAGCTTGAGCACTTTCCAATGTCAAGCTATTTTCTAATCGCCGGACTTGGTACCGAGGCGATTATCTTCTTCTTTTCGGCTTTCGAGCCACTGCCCCAGGATTGGGACTGGGACCGGGTCTATCCCGAGCTCGCAAAAAACGGTAACGGCAAAGGAACCACCCCGGCCAAACCCCGGGAGGTCCACACTACCTCTAGCGCAGCTCTGAACCGATTCGACGAAATGCTCGAAAAAGCTGAAATTACCCCCGAATTGTTTTCCAAACTGGGTAATGGCATGAGAAATCTGGCCGAGTCAACCTCCAAAATGACCGATATCTCTCAGGCTCACCTCGCCACATCACAATATTCAGATGCCGTCAAAAAAGCAGCCGCTAACTTCGATTCATTCAGCAACGCCTATTCAAGATCGACTGAAGAACTGAACAGTTCCGCTGCCAACCTGACCCATTCCTATACCAGAACAGCAGAACAAGTAACCCAATCGGCCAGCCGCCTCGTCGAACAGGTGAATAAAGGTTCAGAACAACTCACTTCATCCTATACCAAACTCCTGGAAACCGTAAACCAGGACTACACCAAACTGGCCGAGAAGAGTAAATCTTACACGGATCAACTAGAAAAACTGAATCGAAATCTCGCCTCCCTGAATACTGTTTATGAACTCCAACTAAAAAGCGAAGAGTCTCACTCATTGAAAACCAAGGAGGTGGCATCCGGTATCGAGAAAATGGTAGATAACCTCAATGCTTCGGTCGAAAACACGAAACTTTATAAAGAAGAGGTCGAGCGACTGGGTAAAAAATTAACTGCCCTGAATAAAGTGTATGGCAACATGCTGACTGCCATGAATGTAAGAGAAAACGACTAACGACCTCAATAGCTGACCAGTTATTATGGCACAACAAAGACTGACACCCAGGCAAAAAATGATCAACATGATGTATTTGGTGCTAACAGCATTGCTGGCACTGAATGTATCAAAAGAGACCCTGGATGTAATTGCTAAAGTGGATAAGAGTCTTAACGAAACCATTGAGGACTTTACCAATAAAAACAACCTGGCATACGCCGCTTTTGATAACGCCTACGCCATCAATCCGGTCAAGGCTGGCCCATTTAAAGAAAAAGCCGATTCTGTCAGGATCATGGCACAAGGCCTGATCGACAAGGTCAATCAGTATAAATGGGATATCGTTCGGGAAGCCGATGGAAAACATGCCCGGCTCGACAGCATCAAGAAGATGGAAGAATTAAACGTTCCAGCTCAGGTGATGCTGGTTGCTCAAATCGAATCCAACGGACAACGCATGTCGAGAGGACGCGATCTGAAAAATTCCATCATCCAATATCGTGATTTTCTCCTCTCCATGGTGGACCCTAGTGATACCGTCCTGGTTCACTCTATCGAAAGAACTCTCGCCACCATCGACCCTCCCGGAACAGCCAATGAACCAGGCCGTTCCTGGGAACAGGACAATTTTGAATACCTTCCCCTCATCGGGACTATTGCCTTGATGTCAAAGATGCAGTCGGATATCCGGAATTCTGAAGCCGACATACTGAACTATCTGTACAAAGGAATCGACGAACAGTCTTTCAAATTCAATCAGCTCAGGGCGGTTGTCATTCCACGCTCTTCATCTGTCATTTTCCAAGGGAACACCTATGAGGCTGATGTTTTCCTGACCGCCTTCGATACGACCTTATCTCCGGAAATCATGGTGGGTGGAAGACGGCTGGAGATCAGCGACGGTCGCGGCATTTATCGTGCAACTCCAAGTCAGGTAGGCACTTACACCTGGAACGGATTTATTAACTATGCTGCCCCGGATGGAACCATTCGTCGCTATAATTTCAGCGACAGCTACGAAGTGGCTCCCCCGTCCCTGGTTGTTTCTGCCACCAAAATGAACGTATTCTACCGCGGAGTTGATAATCCGGTGGAGATTTCCGTACCGGGAGTTCCTTCCAATAAGATTACCGCAACCATGACCAATGGAAACCTGCGAATGACCGGTCCCGGAAAATTCATCGCGAATCCGACGACCGACCAGGGAGAAGCCGTGGTGACCGTGGTGGCTGAGGTAGATGGAAAGAAAAAAAATATGGGCGACCGAAGATACCGGCTGCGCCGCGTTCCCGATCCAGTTGCCAAAGTTGGAGGAAAAAGCGGTGGCCGAATCTCAAAGAACGAACTGGCTATCCAAACAGGCGTGATCGCCGAACTGGAAGATTTCCTCTTCGACATGAAATTCAATGTCCGTGGTTTTAAGGTCACCATCATCAGTGGCGGTGCTGGAGGCTTCGTGAAAGATGCAACTGCTATCGGACCAGCATTTACTGCCGAACAAAAGCAGCTGATTGGTTCTGCCGCTCTAAATAATAGAATCATTATTGAAGATATTACCGCCTCAGGCGACGACGGAATTGTACGAACTCTGCCGCCAATTACGTTTACCATACAATAGAATGAAGAAAATGAAAAAAACAGGCGTATTCGTAATAGCTCTGCTGATCATGGCCGGAAGCCAACTCCCGGCCCAGGATCAGGGCACAACCAATAACACCGACCCGGCCACCTGGTCTGGTCTGGATCAGGTATTTGAGAAGCAGGAACGGTCGCTGGATAAAAAACCAATTCCCTACCCTCCCGTCAGGGAAGCCGATATTAGCTGGTCAAAAGTTGTGTGGCGTCTGATCGACCTGCGCGAAAAGATCAACCAACCACTTTTCTACCCGACCGAACCCATCGGAGAACAAATGAATCTTGTCGATGTGTTACTTACCTCCATTCAAAAGGGTGAGCTGACAGCCTACTCCGCTGATGATGACCTGAACGAATTCAAAAGAACCATCACTTACGAGCAGGTACTGGAAGAGTTTGACGCTAAAGATCAGGTTACCGAAGTGATTGACGTAGAAACTGGTTTCACCCGAACCGATACGATCAAAGGTGAAATCCGGAAACATGAAGTGCAGCAGCTGCTGGTCAAAGAGATTTGGTTCTTTGACCGGAAACGGTCGGTCATGGATGTACGAATCATTGGACTGTGCCCTATCCGCCTCTTCTTCAATGAAAGGGATACCAATCGCTTAGATCTAAACCGTAAAAAATTGTTCTGGGTTAAATATCCCGAATCCAGGCCCTTCCTGGCCCAACGTGAGGTTAATAATTTCATTAACGACTCCGAAAAAAGGACCTTCGACGAGATCTTCTACAAGCGGTTCTTTAATGGATTTATCGTCCAAGAAAGCAATATCTACAACAACCGGGTCATCAATGATTACGCCCTGGGTGTTGAATCACTTCTCGAGGCAGATCGTATTGAAAATCAGATCTTCCAATTTGAAACCAGTCTCTGGGAATACTAGATATAGTTTCCGCCAAACTTCATTTTCACCTCGTCAACCATCAGCCTGATCTGCTGTTCATCCTCCTTTTTGCAAATCAGCAAAACATCATCGGTATTGATGATAATGTAATCATCTAATCCTTGGACAACAGTTAGTTTCCCCTCTGGTGCATGGATGATGTTCCCGGATGAGTCAAACGCAAGAACTAGACTCTGCCCAATGGCGTTGCCATAATCATCACGGAAAAGATGACTGTACAGACTGCCCCAAGTTCCTAAGTCGGACCATCCAAAATCAGCACACAGAACATACACATTATCAGCCTTTTCCATCAATCCATAGTCGATCGAGATTTTATCACAAGCACCATAAACCTGTTTAATGAAAGCCTCCTCAACATCAGTTCCATAGAGTTGACGGCCATCAGCGAATAACCCTTGCATATCGGGCAGATGCCTTTCGTAAGCACGCTGAATGGATGTTAGTGACCAAACAAATACCCCAGAGTTCCAGAAGAAATCACCACTGTCAAGAAATATTTGCGCCAATTCAAGATTAGGCTTCTCAGTGAACGTCTTGACTTTATGGAGATTAGGGAAGCCATCAAAATCTTCCAGGTCATTAACCTGGATGTATCCGTACCCTGTTTCCGGTCGGTTAGGGCGGATACCGAGGGTGAGGAGAACATCGCGCGAACGGACAAACCCGACACCTTCACGGATTATCCGGAGAAACTCAATCTCATCCAGGATCAGGTGATCCGAAGGAGCCACAATGATTGTTGCGTCCGGATTGATCGTAGCAATGCGTTGATTAGCATAAGCAATGCAGGGAGCAGTATTTTTCCTCAGCGGCTCCAGGAGCAATTGAGAAGGATGGATCTCCGGCAACTGATCCAGGATTAGATCCCTATACTCTACATTGCTGACTATCAAGATGTTTTGGGTTGGACAAATGGCCTGAAAGCGTTTGAAAGTATGCTGTATAAGGGTACGCCCGGTTCCCAGGATGTCCATGAACTGTTTTGGGGTGCGGGTACGGCTCATCGGCCAGAATCGGCTTCCGATACCTCCCGCCATGATCACACAATACAGGTCTTTATCCATTTTAAGAAAGTTTATTTTGCTTTTTGTTCTTTTTATGTTTTTTAGAACTCCAAGGTAGTCATTAGTTCATTGTTTCCCGTCCTCTTAATCCACAATTTCCGCCATGGGATGGACAGCAAAGGTCCGCCCGGTTTGCTTGTCAATACAATGATAACGTGTCCGAGCCTTGGCGCCCTTCACAAAAATCCGACCGCTACGCAGCTTAAATTCCTTCCCCTCGGGCACGTCCACCACCCTCCGAATCTTTACCTCACCCCCCGTGAGACCAATCGCCTTTAAGAGGGCTTCACAGGACCCAGACCCTATGGATTCCCGTCTGAAAAAGCATTTAATAACTGCTTTAGCCACCTCTTCACTTAATAATTTGCTCTCAATCAACTCCTTAAGCATTACCCTAAATTCGTATTTCCACTCCGGACCATGGGGCCGGATTTGCTGGCCATACTTCTGCCCAGCACGGTAATGAGCCAGTTCATGAGCAAACGTGATGGTAAACAGAACTGGATGAAGATCTTGATTTATCGTGATAACCGACGGTCTTCCGTTACGGGAAAACCTGTAATCACCATGTTTCGTCACCCTCGAACGGGATAAACGCACCAAAACCTGAGCACCCTCCATCCAGGATTCCACCAGCCCATCAGCTCCCGGCAAAAAATGTTTCTCCCAAAGCGGAGGTAAGCTCATATAGCCTTACATTTTGATTTTAAGGTACTTATCTACTATTTCAGGTGGTAGAGCGAGGCAATATTAATCAAATAATTCCTATCTTAGTTTATAATTTGGCCGACCGTGAAACTCTTTTTCCACATGGGGCGTTACCTTCTGTTTATCAGGCAACTGTTCAGGAAGCCCGAAAAACTTGGACTATACACCCGTCAGGTGTTAGCCGAAATTGATAAGCTGGGGGTGTCCTCCCTGGGGATTGTCGGGGTGATCTCCTTCTTCATTGGAATGGTTGTCATCATTCATTTGACAGCTAACCTAGGGAATCCGCTGATCCCTGATTATTACAATTCATACACTACCCGCGATGTGCTCGTGCTGGAATTCTCCTCAACTGTTTTGTGTCTGATTCTGGCCGGGAAAGTGGGGTCCAACATCGCTTCGGAGATCGGTACCATGCGGGTAACAGAGCAGATTGATGCACTCGATGCCATGGGAATCAATTCGGCAGCTTACCTGGTGATGCCCAAAGTGATCGGTCTGATGGTTGTGGTTCCGTTACTGGTCATTCTAAGCATTTTCATCGGCCTGATCGGCGGATGGTTTATTGCTGTAGTGGGTAATCTGATGACCACCAATGATTACCTGTTTGGTATTCGTTTTAACTTCGACTCCTACAAAGTTCTTTACACCCTCGTCAAATCCTTTGTGTTTGCCTTTCTGATCACCTCTATTGCCGGATACCACGGGTATTATACGAAGGGAGGGGCTCTTGAAGTAGGCCGTTCCAGTACGCTAGCAGTGGTTTACGGAATGATCAGCATTCTGATAGCCAATTATTTAATCACACAAATCATGCTGTCATGATCCGGCTCGAATCCATTTCCAAGTCATTCGAAGGGAATCCGGCCATCGCGGAAGTTTCAGCCAGCTTTCATCAAGGTAAGCCAAACCTGATCATTGGCCGATCCGGCTCCGGTAAGACCGTGCTGATGAAGTGCATCATCGGGCTGCTAACTCCGGATTCGGGCGAAATATTCTACGAAAATAGAGCTCTCAGTAGCCTCAACATCACCCAAAGAAGTGCTCTGCGCCAAGAGATGGGTGTCGTCTTTCAAGGTGGAGCCCTTTTCGACTCCCTCACCGTGGAACAGAATCTAAAGCTGCCGATGGAATTTTTTACCGACTGGAGCCGTAGTGAAAAGACCAGGCGAGCTAATTTTTGTCTTGAACGAGTCAATCTACCGGGAGTCAATAAGCTATACCCAGCCGAACTGAGTGGCGGAATGAAGAAGAGAGTAGCTATTGCCAGATCTATCGTCCTGAATCCTAAGTATTTATTCTGTGATGAGCCTAACTCTGGGCTTGATCCCCAAACCGCAATTCTGATCGATAACCTGCTGCTGGAGCTGACGCGTGAATTCAATATGACAACCATCATCAATACTCATGACCTGAATTCGGTGATGGAAATCGGCGAAAAGATTCTCTTTCTCTCCAAAGGTCGCCGATGCTGGGAAGGAACCCGGGAAGAGATCCTGGTATCGGATAATCAAACCTTGAATAATTTTGTCTTTGCTTCCCAACTAATGAAAAAGATTAAATGAGAAAACTGCTTACTATTATCCCGTTTCTGCTACTATTCTCCTGCTTATCCTGCAACAAAAAAGACAAAGCCCCGAATCGGGAGGTCCTCTCCGAAAACCGGATGGTGGAGTTTCTCGTTGATCTTCATCTGCTCGACGGAACGCTACAGTCCGAAGCAAACGTTCTGCCCGAAAAGCGCATGGATAAAGCTCTTTATCTATATCCCTCCCTTATGGACAAATATGGGATCACCCGTGCCCAAGCCGACTCTTCTATTAACTGGTATAGTAACCATCCGAAAAAACTGGAAAGGATTTATCAACGTGTTGTCAATGAATTACTGAAAAAAGAAGCCTCCCAGGCAGAAGCCGATACGACCAATTCCCTCTGATCCATGCCGAAATACTCAGCCCACCTGGTCTGCCCTGTCGGCAGCGATCCAATCCCCTACGGAATTGTTGAAACTGATCCAGATGGTACCATCCTTCGAATCAGAGAAACCGGCGGACAGCCAGTTGAGGAGGCTGGACTGGAATTTTATCCTGGCCTGCTGGTACCAGGTTTTGTAAATGCACATTGCCACCTCGAACTCTCTCATCTTAAAGGAGATATCTCTTCTGGCGAAGGGTTGTCCGGTTTCATTCAGGCTATCAACACGAATCGTGAAGCTCCCGAAAACCGAATCCTGGCAGCAGCCAGAGAAGCCGACCGAATTATGCATTTTGAAGGTATTGCTGCGGTTGGGGATATCAGCAATAGTGATATCACATTGGAAATCAAAAAGAAAAGTCGGATTTTCTATCACACATTCGCCGAAGTAGTTGGACTTACTGATACTGTAGCCTCCGCCCGGTTCGAAAAAAGCAGGGAAATGATCCACCGGTTCCGTACAGCGGGACTCAAAGCTACCTTGACCCCTCACGCACCCTATTCTCTGGGGGTTAAAACGTGGGAACGATTTCCATCCGTAGCCGAATTAACCTCTTTGATCAGCATTCATCACGATGAAAGCCTCGAAGAGCGTGCCCTCCTAGAACATCAGTCGGGCGCCCTCGCTGATGCTTTCCGCAAATTGGGGCTCGACTTGTCGAGCATTCCTAGAGAAGCCAGTCATCTACCTACCTTACTTAACCGATATCTCCCGAAAGCCAATTATCTGGTGGTTCATAATACTGTTAGTCAAGGGGAATTATTGCATGAACTGACCCGTCTGGCCCGAACCCTTGAGCAGTCTGGAAGAAAACTGACCCTTGTGTTGTGCCCGCTTTCTAACCTATACATTTCCAATACTTTACCAGATTTCAGGACCTTATACACAATCCATGCTCCGGTCGGGTTGGGAACAGACAGCCTGGCTTCCAATACCCGACTTTCGGTATTAGAAGAGATGAAAGCCATCGCATTGCATGTTCCGGAGATCCCGTTTTCAACTCTACTAGAGTGGGCTACCATCAATGGTGCCAAGGCTTTGGGTTGTGAAAAAGAGCTAGGTAGCCTGGCAGAGGGCAAGAAGCCAGGAGTTGTTCATATTTCCGGATTTAACTGGGAATTGGGGCAACTAAATCCTGATAGCAGAGCCAGGAGATTGATCTAAAACCTATTCGTAACCTTTGGATCGCATATATTCGGCAGCCTCAGTTCCAAAGACCTTGATGTAGTTCTCTATCCAGGTTTGCATAAATTCAAACATCTCGAGGCAGAGATCTGTCTCACCTGCCCGAAAACGTTCTTCAAACCGGCTTATACCATCGGTAAAGCGCTGATGCTCTTTCTTATATTCTTTAAATAATAAATGCGGAGCATCCTGGATGGCCATCTCCTTCTTGATGAAATAGTCTTCAATATAAAATGCAAGCCGATGAAAAACCAGCGGTAACTTTTTGGCACAGCTACCCTGATTCAGGACATCAACCAGCTCATTCATAATATCGATATAATTCCGACGATGGTTATCGAGATAGACCAGGCCAATTGAATACTTCTTACTCCATCTGATCTTTTTCATAATGAGCCGTATTAGCAAAATTCAGAAATGAAAGTACACTGCCAGGCAGGTTCTCAAAATGATAAAAATCACGATACTGATCTATCTCTCTGCTATTCAGGATCAAAAAGCCTGAAATCCAGCTGTCGCTTAGCCAGGTTAGTTCTGGCAATTTCGACCGTCACTTTTTGTCCGATGGTAAACCGTTTCCGGGTGTGTAGGCCAACCAGTGCATAGTTTTTCTCGTCGTATTCATAGAAATCATCGTCGAGATCTCGCATAGGAATCATGCCTTCACAGTGATTTTCCGACAGCTCAACAAAGAAGCCCCATTCGCTAATTCCGGAAATGATTCCTTCAAAAGCCTGTCCGATTTTATCTTGCATGAACTCCACCTGTTTGTACTTAACGGATGCCCGTTCTGCGTTGACAGCCCGCTCCTCCATCTGTGAAGAATGAATACAGAGGTCCTCATATCTACCCTGATTTTCAGACGGTTCACCCGCCAGATACTGATCCAGCAGGCGGTGCACCATCAAGTCGGGATACCGACGAATGGGCGAGGTAAAATGGGTGTAAAAGTCGAACGACAGTCCGTAATGGCCAATATTATTGGTAGAGTATTTAGCTTTTGCCATCGTCCGGATAGCGAGGCTTTCGATGACATACTGTTCGTTTTTCCCGTTAACCTGATTGATCAGCAGGTTCATTGATTCAGCGATAGCTTTGTGGCTGGCTGTCTTAATGCTGTACCCGAACTGCCGGATAAAGTTGGCAAAACCCTGTAGTTTTTCCGGGTCGGGGCGATCATGAATCCGGTACACAAATGTTTTCGGCCGCTGTCCTTTTTTTACCCGGCCGATTTTCTCAGCCACCAGCTTGTTAGCCAGCAACATAAACTCTTCTATCAGCCAGTTAGCCTCTTTTGCCTCTTTGAAGTACACGCCGATGGGTTTCCCCTTTTCATCCAGATGAAACTTAACCTCCACTCGTTCGAAAGAGAAGCTCCCAGTACTAAAACGGATATTTCTGAGAATCCCACCTAGTTTGTAAAGTTGCAACACCTCCTCTTTCATATCTCCTTCGCCAGTTTCAATGATAGACTGGGCTTCTTCATAGCTAAACCGTCGATCGGAGTGAATAATGGTTCTCCCAAACCACTTACCCAGCACTTCGGCCTTTTCATTCATCTCAACAACAGCCGAAAAGCAGAGGCGGTCTTGGTTGGGCTGAAGGGAACAAAGTTCATTGGAAAGCCTTTCCGGTAGCATTGGGACGACACGGTCGACCAGATAAACTGAGGTACCGCGGGCCAGGGCCTCCTTATCGATGATCGAATGAGGCCTCACATAATGACTCACATCGGCGATGTGAACGCCGACTTCCCAGTTTCCATTCTCTAACTTTCTGATGGATAAAGCATCATCAAAATCCTTCGCATCGGCCGGGTCGATCGTAAAGGTTGGTACCTGACGAAAATCTCTGCGCGAAGCAATTATTTCAGGGGTGATTTCACCATTGATCATTTCTGCAGCCTTGAGTACCTCCTCAGTGAACTTATAAGGCAGCTCAAATTCGGCCAGGATGGCGTGAGTTTCCGTCTCATGCAGGCCGGCTGTGCCGAGGACATCAATCACCTCTCCGAAGGGGTTTTTGGCACTTGGCGGCCATTCCGTAATTCTGGCTACCACCTTTTGTCCCTCTTCCGCTCCCTTCAGATTTTTTGGATGGATGAAGATATCGTAGGGCATATCGCGGTTATCAGGAATGAGGAAATAGTATCCCGATGAGCGTTCGAGCGTCCCAACAAAGGTCCGCTGACGTTGCTCCAGGATTTCTACGATCTCACCAACCATGCGTTGGCCTTCTTTACGGCCATAGAGGTGAACTTTCACCTTGTCCCCGTTAAGTGCGCGGTTTAGGTTCCGACTGTTGATATAAATTTCTTCCTTAACCTCATCACTGGTGATCCAGGCCGAACCCGACCGGGTAATTTGGACAGTGCCGGTAATATAAGCTCCTTTTACTTTGAAGCGGTACTTCCCCCGCTGCACTTCAGTCAGCTGTCCACTTTTGAGTAGCTCATCTAAAATATCCAGGATCTGCTTTGGTTGACTTTCATCCTTCAGCCCCAACCTGGAACTAATTTGCTTGTAATTAAGTGGCTGGGTGGTGTTCTGATTGAAAACCCCGATGATCTTTTCTTTCAGGATTTTCTTTTTTTGGCGCCCGCTAGTCGGGCGACTGTTTCTCTGTGACATTAAATGTATTTTTATCGTGTAAAAGTACTCATTTAAAACCGGCATTGCCCCTGAATTGTTTAAATTTGAGTTAAATAAGTATCACGGCGTGCGTTCTTTAACCTTCGCAAAGGCCTTGCTTTTCATCCTGTTGGCGATGATCGGAGTAACCACTTCACTATCGGCACAGGATCCCTATTATGTCCATTTTGATGTTAATAATGGGCTCCCCTCAGAGGAGATTTATTCCATTCTTTTCGATAACCGGCAAATTTTATGGGGAACCACCGATCGGGGGGTTTTCAGCTACGATGGCTATCAGTTCAAGCAATATACGGTTACAGAAGGCTTACGGGAAAATGTTAACCTGAAGATTTACTATGATCGGTATCGCGACCGGGTTTATGTGACTTCTCTGGATAATTACATCAATTATATACATGGAGATTCTGTCTATCAGCATCCGGAGAGCAATACCCTCCGGAATATGTCCGGGTTTATCCATTACGCGCAACAAATCCGATTCACTCCGAACGACACCATGGAGATCTGCTTCAACCAACCGGGATTGTTCCGATTTTTAACCGGTAAAGAACCGGATACCTTGGATGATCACCTAAAACAGCACCCTGATGCTACCGTGTTTATCCACTATGACCCATCGGGATATTCCATTTGGGATATGTATCCGAACCCCAACCCGGATCCAAATTATCCATCAAGCGTGGTAATGACCGATGAGGGCTTCTATCTCTCCTGCGGAATCCTGCACATGAACAATAGCTTCCGCAAAGACCTCCACCCGATCGGCCCAAATGAGTTCCTCTTCTCTTTTGGTCACAAAGTATTTCATATTCGTGAAAATGAGATAGTTAACGAAACTTTTTATCAGGAGGAAGTCATTGACATTTATGTTGATCACGAGGGCGGTTTCTGGGTTGGAACGATGAACCATGGTGTTCTTCATTACCCGGGGGGGTCACTTCGGGCAATCCCGGTCCGCTATCTGGAAAACACATCGGTTACGTGTATTGAACAGGATCACGAAGGAAGCTATTGGTTTTCCACTGCCAACCATGGGCTTTATCTAATCCGCTCACTGTACACTACCGTCTATTCCCCCCAGTCGGCCGATGATACTCAAATGCAAATCACCTCATTAGCCAGTAGTGGAAACCACCTCTATTTTGGCAATCTTTATGGTCAGCTGTTCAAAGCCACGCTCAAACCCAACGGCAGTTATCAGGTCGAAGAGATTTCAATTCCTGCCTCCAGTGGAGCCATTCGTAAAATTGTCGTTACAGAAGATAATCTGCTTTATCTTTTCAAAACCAGCCTTCTGGTGGTGGACACAACCGGACAACCAGCGGGGTTTGGTGAATTCCCCTCTTTCGGGTACGACCTGGTTAAACTGGCTGATAATGAGTACTTTATTACTTTTTTATACTATGGTTTGGTTATTCGTAATCACCAGATCACCAATAAGGTTTCCAATAGTGTACTTTGGGATTATCTAAAAAAGGGTGATTTCAACGAAAAGATGATGAACCGGGTCAGGGCCATGCTACTGGATAGCCATAACCGGCTCTGGCTGGGCTCCCATGATGCCGGGTTGTTCAGTATTACCGACGGGCAGATTTACCATTGGGCGAAAAAGGACACGTTGTTGGCAAGGCGCACACGGGATATCGTTGAAGTGGGGGAAGATATCTGGATCAGCACTTCCGATTACGGAATCCTGGTTCTTCATCCCGACAGTACCACTAACCGGATTACCGTTAAGAACCAGAACTTATCGCACGATCTGGTAGATGTTCTCTATGCTGAAAATGACTCCACGGTTTGGGCTGGGACCAACAGAGGTATCAATCGGATACGGATTACCCAGGATCCTGACGATCCTTACCAGATCGACTGGTACACCCACAGTGAAGGTTTTCCGGCGAACCGGGTTTATGAAATCACCTCCCACCAGGGAGAACTCTGGATTGCTTCTTCCAAAGGAGCTATCCACCTCGACTCGCAATTCCAGAAATTCCCCTACATCAAACCAGTCCTATTCATCGAAAGTATTGAAGTCAATGGCCAGCCACGCTTTCCGGAAGAAAAGGTCAGGCTAAAATCATCTGAAAATTATCTGATCTTTAAGTATAAAGCCGTCAGCTACCGGCCCTCTGGAAGTATTCATTATTGGTATCGGCTGGATGGGATTGATAACGAGTGGATACCAACCAATTCGGTGGAGGTCAGGTATCCTGAGCTAAGGCCTGGTAATTATAAGTTCCGCGTGGTAGCCTCCTATGGCCCTGATTTTAATCTGGATGATGTTAAGACTCTTTGGATGCATATAGCCAAGCCTTGGTACCTAACAACCGCTTCCCTCCTCATACTGGTTATACTGGCCCTTGGCTCCATCCTCCTAATGGTCCGGATTCGAATCAACAATCTGAAAAAGAAAGAGAGGGAAAAGCTTAGGATGCTGGAAGCTGAAAAACGGGCACTGCTGGCTCAGATGAATCCTCATTTTGTCTTCAATTCACTTAACTCCATCCAGCATTTCATCATTAATCGGGATGATTTCCACGCTAACAATTACCTGACCAATTTCTCATCCTTGATCAGAAAGATATTGGATAACACACAGAGGCAGATGGTTTCGCTTGCGGAAGAGATTGAAACACTCACCCTTTACCTGGAGATGGAGAAACTGCGGTTTGAGGAACAATTTGAATATATCATCCGAAAAGACCCAAGTTTGGACTATAACGTGCAGTCTATTCCTCCGATGATGCTTCAGCCTCTGGTGGAGAATGCCATATGGCACGGAATTATGCCACTGAAGTCCAGGGGATTACTAACAATCTCCTTTACCAAAACTCCTTCTCATATTGTATGCCAGATTAATGATAATGGCATTGGACGTGAAAAAGCTGCTGAGTTGAAAAAGAAACATTCGCAACACAAATCAACCGGTTTGGAGAACGTTAGGGAACGAATTGATCTTCTTAACCGAATGAATCCTGGTAAATTTGAGTTTAGAATTGTAGATTTGAAGAACACCGATGGTTCAGCAGCAGGAACTAAGGTGATTGTCGAGATACCTCAGAATTGGGATGCTTATGGCACACACTGGAGAATCCAGGATTAGAACGATCATTGTTGAAGATGAGCGGAAAAGTCTGCTCACTCTAGAGACACTGCTCGAGCGTTATTGTCCTACTGTTGAGGTAATTGGATCTGCCAGAAGTGTCGAAGAGGGAGTCTTAACCATTCAGAATCTCCATCCTGATTTGGTGTTTCTTGATATTTCCATGCCTGATGGAGATGCCTTCGACTTATTAAACACCCTGCCAAACATCACATTTGAAATCATTTTCATCACCGCCTACAACAATTTTGCGCTCAAAGCTTTTGAATTCTCTGCGCTCCACTATTTACTCAAACCGATCAATTACCTTGATCTTAAGGAAGCTGTGGCCCGATATCAGAAAATCAATCGGGACGGAGACATCAATAAGCGTCTGGAGGTTATGCGCTCAAACCTGAGTAACCAGATCGATAAAATCAGTCTGCCAACAAGCGACGGTCTCATAATCGTTGAAATCGATCGCATCATACGGATAGAAGCCTCTCATAACTACTCCATCTTCTATCTGGCAAATAAGGAATCGATTGTCGTTACTCGTGCCAGCAATCATTTCGAACACCTTCTTCGCGACCACCATTTTGTCAGGATTCACAACGCCCATTTGATCAACCTACGGTTTGTGAAAAAGTATATCAAAGGCCAGGGTGGCTTCGTGTTACTCACCGATGAAACAGAAATTCCGGTTGCCCGGGCCCGCAAAATGAGCTTTCTCGGATCGCTCAAACATTTCACCTTGGGTCTGGAGAGTACCAGTTAGCCTTCGTTTTTAACCAACCGGATAAAAAATGCAACTGCCTGGCATATTTGATGCTATCTGTGGTGTCGTTACCTTAATTTTATCGTGCGGTTAGCTATATTATGAGAACCACTGATTTCATAAAAGAGACTCCGGGCATGAACAAGCCCGGCTCCCTGTCTGAGTTTCCCACACAGGCCCTCCCGGACCTGTAACCGCTGCACTTTGCCAATTGCAAACGAATAGCCAGGCCTTCACCCTACCCTCCCGCCTGGCTATTTTTTGTTACCTTTGACTCACTAAAGCAACTAACTGACTCATGTCCCAGCTATACATCTATAACACGCTGACACGGAAAAAGGAGCTTTTCACGCCTTTGAACCCTCCCTTTGTAGGACTATATGTCTGTGGACCTACTGTTTATGGACATGCCCATATCGGCCACGCCCGGCCAGCCATCACCTTCGACTTGCTGTTCCGATATCTGCGCCACCTGGATTATAAAGTCCGGTATGTCAGGAATATCACTGACGTTGGGCATCTAGAAAACGATGCCGATAGCGGAGATGATAAGATCGGTAAAAAGGCCCGCCTGGAACAGATTGAACCCATGGAAGTAGCTCAGTACTATGCTGATAGCTACCATCACGATATGGAGCTCCTCAACGTGTTGAAACCCAGCATCGAGCCTCATGCTTCAGGCCATATCCTGGAACAACAGGAGATGGTCAGCAAAATCCTCGAGAAAGGTTTTGCCTACATCAGCAACGGCTCGGTCTATTTCGATGTAGCCAAATACAATAAGCAGCACCACTACGGGAAACTCTCCGGCCGAATCCTAGATGATCTACTGACTACCACCCGGGAGTTGGATGGCCAAGAAGAAAAACACAATCCTTTTGATTTTGCTCTATGGAAAAAGGCTGATCCTGAGCATATAATGCGATGGAACTCTCCCTGGGGCGAAGGATTCCCGGGGTGGCACCTGGAGTGCTCCACCATGAGTATGAAATATTTAGGGGAAATTTTCGACATTCACGGGGGTGGGATGGACCTTCTTTTCCCTCACCATGAATGCGAAATCGCCCAGTCAAAAATAGCCACCGGTCACGATACCGTCCGCTATTGGATACACAACAATCTGATTACCATCAACGGTCAGAAAATGGGCAAATCCCTCGGCAACTCCATCCTGCTGAGTGAGATCTTCTCGGGGAACCACCCGCTGCTGGAGCAGGCTTACCATCCCATGACCATCCGGTTCTTCATCCTACAGGCACACTATCGGTCAACCCTCGACTTCTCCAACGAAGCCCTGCAGGCATCAGAGAAGGGTTTGAACCGGTTGCTGAAAACGGTGGCCCAGCTGGATGCTCTGCCAGTCTCAGAACAGTCAACCATCGATGTAACCTCTTGGGTGAAAAACTGTTATGATGCTCTAAACGACGACCTTAACACACCCGTGATGATTGCCCACCTCTTCGATATGGCCCGGCTTATCAACCTGGTGAAGGAGAGTCGTGAGTCCATCAACGCGGCAGATCTGGATATCCTTAAGAGACAAATGCACCTCTTCCTCGAAGATATTCTGGGTATCAAAATGGAACAGGCTGAATCCGGAGAATCTGAACTGTTGCCAAAAGTGATTCAACTGGTGCTCGACATCCGGCAGGAGGCCAAGAAAAATCGAAACTTCGAACTCTCCGATCAGATTCGAAATCAGCTTGGAGGAATAGGCATCACCGTAAAAGACCGAAAAGAAGGAGCTGACTGGGAGATTGAATAAAAGATCCAGCGCCAGTTAGCGCCAGTTGGCCAGCCGAAGGGTGTGGATTTTTAATAAATTTGCACCTTGATAAAATATTACCAATCATGCTCAATCTTACACATACCAAGGTAAAAACACTATTGGCAACTGCTCCTAAAAGTCAGAAGGTTACGGTCAAAGGCTGGGTCAGGACACGCCGTGGAAACAAAAATGTAGCCTTCATAGCGCTAAACGACGGGTCGGTGATTCATAATATTCAAATTGTGGCCGATCCCAACAACTTTAATGAGGAGTTGATGAAAAATATCACCACGGGATCCTGTCTGCGTGTGACAGGTAACCTGGTAGAGAGCCTTGGCAGCGGTCAGCCTGTTGAAATCCAGGCCACTGAGATCGAGCTCTATGGTTCTGCTGATCCGAATGTGTACCCCCTCCAGAAAAAGGGGCACTCCATGGAATTCCTGCGCGAGATCGCACACCTGCGGCCACGCACCAACACCTTTGGCGCCGTCCTCCGAGTCCGCCATGCCATGTCGTATGCAATTCATAAGTACTTCAATGATAACGGATTCTACTATCTGCACACACCAATCATCACCGGCTCCGATGCCGAAGGGGCTGGTGAAATGTTCCAGGTAACTACCTTGAATCTTCATAATCTTCCAAAGACACCGGAGGGGCAGATCGACTTCAGCCTTGACTTTTTTGCCCGCCCCACCAACCTCACCGTGAGCGGCCAGCTGGAAGGAGAACTTGGAGCCCTGGCTCTGGGCGAGATTTACACGTTTGGGCCTACATTTAGAGCCGAAAACTCCAACACCCCCCGCCATCTTGCCGAATTCTGGATGGTCGAACCCGAAATGGCCTTCTACGAAATTCGCGATAATATGGACCTCGCTGAGGATTTCGTGAAATACCTTGTTCGGTACGCCCTGGATCATTGTGCTGATGACCTCGCCTTCTTTAACCAGATGTACGATAAAGAACTCCTCGAGCGGCTCCAGGTTGTTGCCACCAATGATTTTGTCAGGCTAACGTACACCGAAGCCGTCGATATTCTGATGAAATCGGGACAGAAATGGGAATTCCCGGTCGATTGGGGTACTGATTTACAAGCCGAACATGAACGCTATCTCGTGGAGAAACATTTTGTCAAGCCAGTCATCCTCACCGATTACCCGAAGAAAATCAAGGCGTTCTATATGTATCAAAACGAGGATAAAAAGACAGTCAGAGGCATGGATGTGCTCTTCCCAAAAATCGGCGAGATTATCGGCGGATCACAACGTGAACATCGCCTCGACAAACTGGTGGAACGCATGCGCGAGATGAATGTGCCGGAAAAAGAGATGTGGTGGTACCTCGATACACGCCGTTTTGGAACAGCACCGCATTCGGGTTTCGGTCTTGGCTTTGAGCGACTCATCCTGTTTATCACCGGAATGAGCAACATCCGGGATGTTATCCCATTCCCCAGAACGCCTCGCAATGCGGAATTCTGAAAATTTTGTATATTTATTAAACGATACCGTTTGTTAATATGCTCAAGCAAACATTACAGCAAAAACTACTTCAAAAGCTGTCACCCCAGCAGATCCAGCTTATCAAGCTGCTAGAGGTGCCAACTATCCAGCTTGAGCAACGCATCAAAAAAGAACTGGAAGAAAACCCGGTGCTGGAAGAGGGACGGGAAGAAAACCCCGATCTGCTCGATATCCCTGATATTGACGAGGAAGAAGCCACTACCGAAAAAAGAGATATCTCTTTCGAGGAAATAAAGGATGATAACGACATCCCAGCCTACCGACTGAACCCCCGGAACCAGTCGCGCGATGAAACAAAAGTGGTGGAAATTCCC
>LSQX01137273.1_pt2 | contig 39714 bp, 27 predicted proteins | sample 654561 | NCBI WGS metagenome assembly LSQX01 (sample SAMN04489861, study PRJNA283612) | anaerobic digester metagenome | isolation source: 4 biogas reactors fed with cattle manure at either 37C or 55C with and... | place: Denmark: Kongens Lyngby | collected 2014 | reverse complement strand
CACGCCCCTCGGTTACGAGCGGGTCGAAGCGCCCGAAAACTTCTTCTACTCCCATTCCTACGCCCGCTACTACGTCGAGCCGTTCACCCACACCGGCGCCCTGGCCACCTACGAAGGGATCGAGGACTGGACCTTTTACGGCGGTTGGACAACGGGCTGGGACGCGGCCTGGGAAATGATCGGCGACTCGAACATGTTCCTCGGCGGGGCCACCTACCATCTCGGCGACGACCTGGCCGTGACCTACATGACCAGTGCCGGGCAACTCGATAGCCTCGCCGCCGGCAGCGGCGACGTCTACATGCACAGCATCGTGATGGAGTTGGGGCTGACCGAGCGGCTGGACTGGATCATCCAAAGCGATCTGCTCTACCGAAACGGCGCGGATCGCGAGCGGACCGCCGGCGGCGTCAACCAGTACCTCCTGTGGACCCTTAACGAGTGCTGGGCGTTCGGCTTCCGCTTTGAATGGCTCTACGACCGCGACGGCGCGTTTGTGAGTCCCGGCCGGGCCGCGGGCAACTTCTACAACCTGACCGCCGGCATCAACTGGAAGCCCCACGCCAACGTGATCTTCCGGCCGGAGGTTCGCTACGATTGGTTCAGCGGGACCTATGCTCCTGGCGGCTTGCCCTTCGATGCGGGGCGGGAAAACGAGCAGTTCTCGGGTGGGTTCGACCTGATCTTCTTGTTCTGACCCGGCCGCGGTGGAACACATCAAACGCCGGCGGCCGCGGTTCGCGGCCGCCGGCGCTGTTGATTTCTTGGACCGGCCGCTGGGAGCGAGACGCGGCAGCTTTCCGCGCTTGGACTGCGGGCTTTCTTGCCCGTGACCGGTGCTTGCCAAGAGACGCGGCGGAGGTTCCCAAGCGGGAGCTTGGGGGGGCAGGAAAAGCCGGCGGCCTTGAGAGGCGCGCTTTCCGGCGGTAGGATCAATGCATCCAGCCGCGTGGAAAGGGACTCGATCATGAAACTGATCATCGCAATCATTCAGCCCAATCGACTCGAAGCGGTCAAGGCCGCCCTGGCCGAGGTCGAGGTCTTCCGGTTGACGGTGATGGATGTTCAGGGCTTTGGCCGCCAGCAGGGCCACACGGAGATGTACCGCGGCCACGAGTTCACCGTCAACCTGGTCCGCAAGGTGCAGTTGATGATTGGGGTCAACGAGGAGTTCCTTGAGCCGACGATCGACGCGATCATCAAAGGCGGCCGCACCGGCAAGTCGGGCGAAGTCGGCGACGGCAAGATTTTTGTCCTTCCCCTGGACGACTGCATCCGCATCCGCACGGGCGAACGCGGCGGCGAGGCGATCTGAGGCGCTCGGGCTAGTCTGAAGGCACTTCCGGGTCGTCGTAGGGGCTTTTCTGCCGCGGCATGAACTTGCACATCAGCACGCCGCCGAAGTACAGGAGACTGAGAGGCGCGGACATCAGCAGCAGGCTGCCCGGGTCGGGCGGAGTCAGCAACGACGCGACCATGAAGATCACCAAAATCGCCACCCGCCACTTGGAGAGGTACGCTTCGACCGTGAAGATTCCGATCCGCTCCAGGAAGAGCATCACCAGGGGGAGTTGGAAACCGATGCCGAAGCCCAGCGGCAAGACCAGCACGAACCCCAGCCAGTAGGTGATTCGGGGATCGGGGTCGATGTTCAACATCGAGTTGAACATGAAGAGGAAATTCAACACCGGCTGAAAAACGAAGAAGAAGACGGTCGCCGCGCCCAGCAGGAAAAGGCCGAGGCTCATCGGCAAAAAAATGTGGACGTATTTTTTCTCATGCGGATACAGGCCCGCGGCCACGAAGGACCAGACCTGGTAGAAGACCCAGGGGCTGGAAAGAACAAGCCCCACGAGCAGGGCGGCTTTGATATAGACCGAAAACGGTTCCTGGACGTTGAAACTCTTGGGCGTAATTCGATCATCCTCTTCCAGACGCCGCCACAAGATGACTTCCTTCAACTCCTTGGCTTCCTCGCCCGCCGCTACGTCCACGGCGGCCGCGCCGGCCGGCGGGGAGCCGGTTGACGGGCCGGCCGCCTGATCCGCCGGGCCGGCGGACTGGGGGTGGGATTGCACGCCAAGCTGCCGAGCGATCTCGTCCGGATTGATGAGAAAACGCTCCGGCAGCAACTGTTCCTCTCGAACCACTGAGGCGATATCCTGCGGATATCCGAGCCCAGCCAGGTGGTCGATCTCGTCAGCGACCCTCTTTTCCGATTGCCGGACGTAGTATTGGAGCATCGCGTTTCGGAGAGGGGCCTGAATCCAATCCACCACGTACTCGGCCGCAAAGATTCCGATGACGAATCCGATCGCAATCCCCACCAGCGCCCGCCAAAGACAGGTTCGCAGTTCTTCGAGGTGCTCCCCGAAGGTCATCGTCGAGTTTCGAAACAGGTCTTCGTCGGTGCGTTTTCGCGGCATATTCGTGAATCGGTGACCAAAGCGGGTGGGGGAGAGGCCGGGCGCAAGGCCTGCCGAGTCCGTGGCAGGAGTGGGACGCCGCGGGGGCGTGGGCTGCCCAGCCAGCCCCTTTGATGTGCCTTTGCGGCGGTGGCTAAAGTTCTTATGATACCAGCGACGTGGCGAGCCCACAACGAACATGCCCCCCGGCGGGCCGGTCCACCGTTTGCACGTATGCTGCGGCAGGCCGCGGAAACCGGCGGCACGGCGGGTCAAGCTGTTCCAGCAGACGAGACGACAATCGATGATTGCACTGTATCCCCTCCGGTTTCACCCAATCTACAAGGAGTACATGTGGGGGGGGCGCCGCTTTGGGCCCATCCTCGGCCGCGACTTGGCGCCCGACAAAATCTACGCGGAGAGCTGGGAAATTGCCGACCACCCCCAGGGGCGCAGCACAGTGGCGGCCGGCCCGTTGCGGGGCGAATCGCTCTCCGACCTGATCGCTGGCCGTGGGCCGGCGATTCTCGGCAGGCACGGGCCGATGCCGCGGTTTCCGCTGCTCCTGAAATATCTGGACGCCCAGGCGCCCCTCTCGCTCCAAGTCCATCCCGACGACCGTTTGGCTGCCGAAATGGGGCTGTCGGACCCAGGCAAGACCGAAGCCTGGTTCGTCCTCGATGCACAACCCGGCAGCCTGCTGTGGGCCGGTCTGGCGGAGCCGATCGATCGGGCAACCGTCGAAAAAGCACTGCTTCGCGGCGAGATCGAGCGTCTTCTGCATCGGGTTGAACCCTCGCCGGGCGACTGCCTGCTGATTCCCGCCGGGACGGTTCATGCACTGGGGGCGGGGCTCCTTGTGGCGGAGATCCAGCAGATGAGCGACAACACGTTCCGCCTCTCCGACTGGGGTCGCGTCGGTCCGGACGGCAAGGCCCGCCAGCTCCACCTGGAACAGGGATTGCGGGCGATCGATTATGGCCGCGGTCCGATCGAGCCGACTCGCGGGCGACCTGCCGGCCGCCCAGGGGTAACGCGGCTGGCCGAGTGCGACCAGTTTGTTCTTGAACTCTGGCAACTGGAAGAGGAGGGACAAATTGGGGGCAGCGGCGGCTGCGTGATCGTAACCGTTGTCGAGGGGCAGATCGAGATCGAGGGGGATGTTGTGCCGCCGCTCCGACTCGGAGAAACGATCCTCCTGCCGGCGTGCTGCGGGCCGCTGCGGATTTCTCCGCTTGGCGCGGCCGCTGCACGTTTCCTGGCCGCCCAGCTTCCCTAGCCGCAGTCAGCCTTTTCGTTTGTCGGGTTTGTCTCTATAATCCCCGCCTTCCCTTTGCCCCTGGAGCGTGGTTTCCTCATGGCGGCTGGAGATCGACGATGCGGATCATTGCGGGGTTTCTGATCTTCCTGACCCTTGCCGCCGGAGGCTTCGGCTGCCGTGGAATGCACATCCCCCGCATTCAGGGACCGGGCACGGCGCCCTACCAACGGGGCATCGCCGAGCGATTCGATCCTTATCCGGAGAACGACGTGGGACCGGCCGTGGTTGGCGGCCGCCCGCGAGATTTCGACCGGCCGGCGGCCGAGCCGGTTCGAGCCGGCTGGCTGCGCCAGCCGCCCATCAGGAGCGGCTTGCCGCCGAGCCCGCTTTGACGCCCGTTTGAGCGAGCAAGCGCAGTCCTTGCCCGGCGAGTGCAAACCCGCCCCCCCGGGTGGTGTTCTTCTCTTTTGTGGGTGGCCCATTTTCAGCCCCTTTCGCCTCACTCTTCAATCGTCACCGCTGCCAGCACGGGGGCCGCGGGCGTGTCCAGGTCGCGGAATAGGACCGCCTCGATCGGCGCATCGCGCAACTCGACGCCGAGCACGTTCAGATGCCAGGGTTCGCCGCGGAGACCGGCGGTCACCTCGTCGGCCGAGGGGCTTGCGGTCCATTCGTCGATCGTCCGTCCGGTGACCAGCGGAACGGTCTGCCGCTGGCCGTCGGCATAGCAGATGACGTATTCGGCCACCGCCCCCCAGGGCCCCGTGCCGGGATCATTGGAGCTCCAGCCATGGACGTTGCCCAGAAAAAACGCCCGGCGTCCCTTGCGTCCGACCGGGATGCGAACCTCCGTCGGCCACTGGCGATTGGCCGGCGCGCGCGGCGAATGCAGTACGACCAGGCCGCGGCCGCCGTTTTCCTGCGGATCGATGAGTTCGAAGGGGACGCCGCCGGCCTGTTGCCTGCCGGTCTTCAGCCCGGTGAAAAGGAACTTGCCGGGTTCGGGCACTCCGAACGGCGCCGTGAAGGGATCGGTATTGGCCACCGCGCGAACGTCGATCGTCGTGCACCGGTCCGGATCAACCGGTTTCTCAAGAGGGAAGACAATCAGGCCGGGAATCGGCTGGGCCGCCGGGCCGGCGGTTTCATAATAGCGCTTGACGATGGACGGAAAATCCCAGCGCTGTCTCTGTTCGGAGCGCGTGGCGAGTTCTACGCCCGGCGGCAGCGCCCGCGGCGGCCGCGACGCCGGCAGGTGGAGAACCGTCCGCCGCGGCGGGCGGCGCTTGGGCAGATCCAGCGCCAGCTCGACACCCCGAGCGGTCCCTCGGACCCGCAGGTTCATCTCGCCGAAATGGGTCGGCGCGCGGCGGATCGCAATCACCTGCCCCTCGCCAAGCCACCAATCGGCGGCGGCCGGCAGCAGGTGCAGCTCGTCGCCCCGCTCGTCGATCAGCATGTGGCGGAGCATCAGCGCATAGTTCGACGCGCCGGTGACGTGGGGGATCGTGTTGCTCCAGGCGAATCGGCGCTGAGGGAAGACGCCCTCGGGAAACGCCTGCGCGGCCGTCGAGTGGAGCAGATACCAGTGGAAATCCTCAACGACCTGGGCATGATCGCCCCGCCGCAGCGAGGCCATCGTGGTGTAGGCCGACATGTAGGGATGGATCGCCGGCGCGCCGCCAAGCCACTGGATCGTGCCCTCGATGAACCCGCCGCCGTGGACGTGCCGCGCATGGTCGATCGTGGCGACCACGCGCGGATCGTCCGGGTCGAACAGCGCGGTCGGCCAGAGTGTCTCCGTGTTTCCCCAGTGCGTGCCGGCGAGTTCCCAACTCGGCGGGAAGTGATTGCACCCCACCCGCCGCACGGCCGCATCAATTGCCGCCCGGTATCGGCCGGCCTGTTCGCGAAGCTCGGCGGCTTCGCTGTTCCGCCCAAGCTCGCCGGCCGCATCGGCCGCGCACAATAGCCCGCGAAGGTTCCAGATGTCGTAGCCGACGATGTGGTGCTTGCCGTCCCAGAGATATTCGCCGTCGGCAGGCGCGGCGGGCAGCAGGCCGGCAAACGGGCCCTCGGTCGTCTGGCGCGTCTGGATGATCCAATCGGCCGCTCGGCGGATCTGGGGATAGGCGGCCGCGAGCCACGCCCGATCGCCCGTGATCTGAAAATACTGCCAAAGAACCCAGAGGGCCTGGCCGTTGGCGTCGAACTGGTCCTTTTGGCTCTCGAAGCGGCCGTCGCCGCGCTGCCGGGCGAGATAGGCCTCGACGGCCTTGCGTGCCGGGCCCCAGAGCGCGGCCTCCTCCAACTCCATGAGCTGGTAGCCCCCGTCGCGGATGTAGAACTCGTCGTAAAAGCCTTCGCCCCCCTGTAGCACCCCATGATCGTTGGCGATCAACTGGCAGACATGCGCGGCCCGCAGCGCCTCGGTCGCCTTGCGGCAGGGAACCTCGATCGTCGCCGCGCCGTCCAGAAGCTCGCGCCAGTAGGCGATCGTCCGCTCCTGCCAGAGTTGCGCGTCAATATCGTTGGGAAGACTGCCCGCTTCGAGCGGCGCAAAAGGAATCCACGCGCTGGCTGCGGCCGACTCACCGGGCGCGAGGTTCCAGCGCTGGGTGCGGATCGCCTTGGGCTCGGGCCGATCGAGGAAGATTTCGAAGGCCGCTTCGCTCGCCTGATCGCCGCGGTTGCTGGCCGAAACGTGAACGAAGTTCAGGTAGTTCTCCCCCTCGGTCGGCCAATCGAAGGCGGCCCTCCAATCGCGGACCGACGGCAAGGGGCTGGCCCAGATTCTCACCTCGTAGCGAACCGGCCCGTCCTCGACGGAGAGCAGCACGATCGGCATCCAACCTTCGAGCAGGGTCTTCGGATGCTTCTTCCCCAAGGGGACCAGGTTGCGGCCGACGCGAATCTCCAACTCGCGCTTGCCGGCCAGCAGCAGCCGGTTCTCCGGCGTGATCCGCGTGCCGTCTTGGTAGTCTTTCAAGCCGACGACGTTCCAGTCGTTGCGGAAATAGTTGAAGGGCTCTTCTGCTGCCGCGGCGGCCGCGACAAGGGTCCAAATCGCCACGCGCGAGAACGTGCAAATCGTTGGAGTCATTGAAAAGGCCCTCCCGGCCGTGTTCAGCGTTTCCGCAGGATGTAGATCACGTCCTCCGTTTCGCGATCGATCCGGATCGGGTGATCGGCCTGGTAGGCGAAATCGCACGTCTCCACCAGCTCCAACTCGGGAACCTTGCCCAGCAGAGCCTGGAACTGGCCGGCCGTGTACGTGCGGAAGGTGAACTCGTCCTCGAGCCGGAACTGCCGGCTCGGCGTGTAGACGTGGAATGTCATGCGAACCCGCTCTCGCCGCCGCCGCCGATCGATCGCCAGCGATTGCATCTCGGAATTGACGCAGAGGCTGCCCCGCCGCGCCGACCAGGCCTCGTGCTGGCAGGTGGAGTCTCCGCTGGGCGTCAAATGCAGTCCGAGTATGTAAAGGCCGCCCTTGGCCAGCGCCCTGGCCACGCATTGCAGATGGCCTGACGCCTGTTCCTCCGTCTGGAGGTGGCGGAAGCTGTTGATCATGTTGAACACCGCGTCGTGCTTTCGTGCCACGCGGAAAGCCGACATGTCGCCGACGACCGCGGTGGGTGGAAATCCATGTTTCGCCAGCCGTGCGTTGCAGTAGGCGACCGCCTTCGGGTTCAGGTCGTTTCCCTCGACCTCGTAGCCCGCCTGGGCGAACTTGATCATCAGGCGTCCCGTCCCGCAGGCCGGCTCGAACAGCCGCTGCACGCGGCGCGCGGCGTATTTGGCGAAACAATGCAGCAAGAAGTCGTACTCCGCCCTCCAGTCCGAGCCGAAGAGCACGTCGTAATACTTGGGAAAATCGTAGATGTCTCCCCGGATCGTCTCCATCGCAGCGCCGCTTCCAGACTTGTAAAAAAAGGTCCCAACGAGTGAATGACACATCGAATATAGCTGCTTTTCGCCAAGGTTCACAATCCAAGGTTCGAGGTTCAAGGTCCAAAATCGAAGGTTCACAATCCAAGGTCCAGATTCCCGTTCGTCCAGGGCTCTCGGCCCAAGGCCCCGCCTTGACGACTCTTGGCGATTGGGAATTGAGCCGTGAACCTTGCCGATTTCGGCGGAGATTCAGCGGATTGCCTGATCGAGAATCGGCACCGCCAATCCTCTTCTGCTGGGCGCTGCTTCCCCAGCGGCGAAGAAGCGGTGATAATGGCCGGAGACGGCGTCGCCGCCCGCACACGGCCTTGACGGGATTGTTCGCCGGGCCTAATCGCGAGGCGCGTCTTCGGGACGGCCGGGCAGCCGATCCCGCCGGAGGGATAGGATCATCGAACAGGGAGAATGCCATGCTTTCCGCCCCCGAGGTGCTGGACCATTACTACCTGGAGTCGCGCTGCCTGCTTCTGGAGTTGGCCGCCACGCTCGACCGCCTCGACAGAGCGCGGGCTGGCGGCGAGCCGGATGCTGTCGAGTCGGACGACCGGTTGCAGCGGATTCGCGCGTCGTTGACGATCCTCGCCGATCGCGACGCCAGGGCCGACCGCGCCGAGCGGATTCTGCAACTGTTTTCCGATCCGGCCGAGGGCTAGCGATTCCACCAAGCGCAGGAGCAGAACCGATGCAGATCATTCAGCCGCATTATCACGGGATCGCGCGGACGGCCCAGGACTATGAACGGATGGCCATGTCGGGAGTCGTGGCCGTCTGCGAGCCGGCGTTCTGGGCCGGCTTCAGCCGCAAATACCCGGAGACCTTCATCGACTACTTCCGCCAGATCAGCGAGTTCGAGCCGACCCGCGCTGCCGAGTTCGGCATCCGCCACTTCTGCTGGGTGGCGGTCAACCCCAAAGAGGCAGAGAACCCCAGCCTGAGCCGCGCCGTACTCGAGCAGATGCCGGAATTTTTCAAGAAACCCACCGTGCTGGGCGTTGGCGAAACGGGGCTGCACAAGTCATCGCCGAGCGAGTGCGAGATCATGGAAGCCCAGGCCCAGATGGCCATCGACCACGACCAGCTTCTGCTGATCCACACACCGCATCTGGGCGACAAGCTCCACGGCACGCGCCGCGTGCTGGAGATTCTCGAGCGGATGCCGATCAACCCCGACAAGGTCTGGATCGACCACGTGGAGGAGCACACGATTCGGATGGTCAAGGACCGCGGCTACTGGCTCGGTCTGACGCTCTACCCGATCACCAAGTGCTCGCCGAAGCGCGCCGTCGACCTGATCGAGAGGTATGGCAACGAGCGGACGCTGGTCAATTCGTCGGCCGATTGGGGGCCGAGCGACCCCTTCCTGCTCCAGGAGTGCATCCTCGAGTTCCGCCGCCGCGGCCACGCGCTCCAGGAGGCGATCGAGATATTTTACAACAACCCCGCCCGCTATCTCGGCCAGAGCCCCAAGTTCGACATCCAGCCGATCCGGATCGAAGAAATCCGCTAGCTGCGCGGCACGGGAAGCGCCGGCGAGAAGGACGGTTTCCGGATGCTGGGGGGGCCCGATAGAATCCGCGTGCAAGACGTGTGATGCGTTTTGTTGCCGGGGCAGCGACGGCAGAGAGTACTGGAGGGGTTCGCCGGACAGGCGTGCATCGGGACCAAAGGCATTCCGCGTGAAAACGACCACTTCGCCCCTGCTTCCGGCAGCCCTATCTGTTGCCGCGGCCGTGCTGGTCGGCGGATTGGCGTTCTTTCTCCGGGAGCGCCTCGGCCCGTGGCAGTTTGCCTTTTATTGCGGCGGGTTGCTGGCCCTTGGCGGCGGGCTGCTGCCTCATCCGCGACGCCTCCGCGGTTGGGCCGGCAGGCTCTGCGGACGGTCCGCGCCTGGCGATTCCGGCCGCGAGCAAGACAGTCCGGCGGAGGAGTTGCCGCGGGAGCTTGCGGCGCTGTTGGACGAGCGCTTGCGAGCGGTTGAACAGCGGGAGCGGGAACTCGCCGATCGGCTGGCGGCCTACCACGAGTGGTTCGAATTTCCGCCACCGATCCGCTTGGGCGAATCGCGGCCGCCAACTGCGGAGATGTGGGAGCGGGATCGCCGGTTGGCCGACCTGCTGGAAGAGAGGACGCGAAGTGCGTTCGAGAAGGTCCGGCAGAATGCCTATTCGCCCGGAGGCGAGTTCGATGCCAAGCTCGTTCGCGACGACGTGCTCGAACTTGTCACCGCAATCGCGCGGCTCTACGGGCGCGACCCGGAGAACCCGATCGCCGGGGTGAGCGTCGAGCGGATTCTCCGCGCCGCCAGCCGTTGCTGCCTGAAATTCCTCAACGAGTTGGAGACGCTGCCACTCGACGTGCGGCACTACGACCTGGCCACGGTCTACGGTTACGTTCGCCAGGCCGTTCGGGTTTATGGCCTGTACCAGTCGGCCAGCCCGTTCATGCCTTGGCTTGCGCGCGCCTACTATGGCACCCGCTTTGCCATGGGCGCCAACCCGCTGGCCCTGGGCGTCTGGTGGTTTGCCGGCGCGGTGGGGAAACGGGGGGCAACGGCCCTGGCCGTGAAGCTTGCCAACCGCTGGGCCCTGGCTTTCCTGCACGACATCGTCCGCGTGATCGGCTTCGAAATGGCGAGCGTCTACGACGCAGGTTTCCGCTACCGGGATCCAAATTGGTGCTATGCCGCCGAACTGACGGAATTGGTGCGGCGATTTCCCGGTTCAGAATCGTCGTTGCGCGGCGCGCTCGGCCAGATCGGCTCGCTGCAACTGCGGAATGAATACGACCGCATCTACTTTTTCCGCTGCCTTGCCGAGGGCAAGAGCCCCGACTTCACCAGGATCCAGCCGTCGGCCCTCCCGCCCGAGCAGCGCAGGCAGATTGCCGAGCGGCTCGAAGCGTTCCTGGTCTCGCACATTGCCCAGCGGGAGACGAAGACCACGGAGCGGTGGCGGGCGGACGTCGAGCGCCGGCTCGATCTCCGCCTGGCGATTGCCGAACCGGCGCCGCCGCGCCCGCAGGCCGATCAAGGCCGCGACGCCATCCGGGCACTCGCCGGATACCTGCTGGAGATCAAGCAATGCGAGTCGGAGACGCTTCCTTCCCATCTGGAGGAGACCGCCGTGGCGCGGAGCCTGCCGAGCGGGATGTTGCCGGAGGTGTGGGAAGACCTGCGCGACAACCCTCCCTTCTTCTTCGAGATTCCGGAACTCCAGCCCGGCGGCTCCGCGGCCAAGGACTTCGTGGGGGACCTGGTGTGGCTTTCGGTGCGCGTGGCGCCGCGCTATGCGGCCGCGGATGAAATCGCCATCGCGGCGGCCGTCCACCTTCGCGCCGGCGCCAAGGAGACCAAGGCACTGCTCGATCGAGCGTATGCCGACCACCTCGCCAGTCTGCTGCCAGCCGACGTGCCCCTCCGCCGCCTGCCGAGCGACGCGGCGCGTGCGGTTCTGGACCTGGTGGAAGGCGAGGAGAGGCTGTTGTTCGTTTACGGCGGGGTCCGGCCGGTCGCCCCGGACCAGGGCGACCTGGCCGCCATCGACCGCTCCAAGGCATGGCTCGTGGGTGTCGGCCGGCGGTTGGTGGCGCTGAGCGTGACCGGCGCCGCGGAACTGTTCTGGCAGGGAGACAACCACGTCCGCTTGGCGTGCCCCAAGGGGCGTCTGAAGGGGGGGTGCCGACTGACGGGCGGCCAGTGGACGCAGGGGACAACTCGATCGACGCCGGTCCTCCTTGTGAAAGGGGCGCTGGTCAGGAGCAACGAGAAGTATTTCGCGCCGCTGGAGCGGTTCTGTTCGGGCGCTCGATAGCCGCCCTCCCCCTGAATCAGACATCCCAGACTGCCCGGAAAATCGCCGCGGCGTACCCCCTCCTGGCTGCCAAGCGGGAGAATGCGAACGAGGTGCGGGTGGCGGCGGGAACGACCGAATCCGAGAAGAGAACCGCTCCCCCCCGGTTGACTTTTTCACCCCGGCCATCATATTCTTACAATCTCGCCCTGGATGAATGGCTTGGCATCGAATTGGGTCCTCGGGGGTTCTTCCGATGCCCCCGCCAGGGGGTGGCAGTGATATTAAGTCCGCGTGCGCGAGTTCATTCCATGTCCGTTCAGAGTTGCAGTCGGTTTCTATGTGAAAGTCTGTTCCATCCCGGTCAGGTGGGGGCGATCGGCCCGAGCTCGCACAGCTTGGCGCTCCGCATGGTGCGGTGGATTAATTGGGAACGAGTCGGCTCGGTGGCCGAGTACGGTCCGGGCACGGGCGTCGTCACTGAGCAGATTCTGCGGAGCAAGCAGCAGGACACGCGATTTTTCGCAGTCGAGTTGAATCCACATTTTGTGGAGACTCTGATGCACCGCTTCCCGGGGCTTGCCGTCTGCCAGGACAGCGTCGCCAATATCGAGGCGATCTGCCGGCAGCAAGACGTTCCCGCGCTCGACGTGGTGATCAGCGGCTTGCCGTGGGCGGCGTTTTCGGATCGCCAGCAGAACGAGTATCTCGACGCGATGTTGAAAGTCCTCAACCCCGGCGGCTATTTCGCCACATTCGCCTACCTGCCGGGAATGGCGCTGCCTTCAGCACGGCGGTTTCGCCGCAAATTGCGGGACTACTTCAACGAGGTGCGAATCGACCGCACCGTGTGGGTCAACGTCCCGCCGGCCTTCGTCTACCAGTGCCGGCTCTGACAGCCCGGCCGGCTGCCGCCCGGGCAGTCGCTTCGCGCCCGCCTGCGGAAGCCACATCTGGGGGGCGCCTCCCTCAGACCTCCTCGCGGGGCAAGTGCGGCAGCCAACCGGACTGCCGGATCCGCATGCCCGCGAAGCGGACCCAGACTGCCAACGGGCGGGCGAGGGCGTAATAGCAGAAGACCAGCGGCAAGGCCAACTCGTGGACCGCAATCAGGGCGATCACCGCAAACACGAGTTGGACAAGGCTGAAGAAGTGCCGTTGCCCCCGCGTCCATTGGTTGAGCAGGTGCGGATAGCGGATGCGGGAGACCATCAGCGACGCCAGAACCACCGTCAGGATTGGCAGGCCATGGGCGGTTAGCGCGACGATCCGCTCGCTCAGGTGCCACGACGCCTCCGGCATCGCGTCGGCCGCCAGCCGCTGAAAACCCGGTAGGGCGACGGCAAACGACGCCAGCGTGGCGGCCGCCGCGGGCGTGGGCAACCCGCGGAACCAGTCGTGGTTGTCGTCGCCGGCGGCCTGCTCAACGTTGAATCGCGCCAGCCGCAACAGGCCGCAGAACATGAACAGGGTGCCGACGGCCCAGAGAAATCGCAGCGGGAAGGAGTCCGTCAGGCCGATCATGATGAACACTGGGGCGACGGTGAACGTGATCGCGTCGCAGAGGCTGTCGAGTTCCACTCCCAACCGGCTTGTCTGCTTCAGCAGCCGCGCCACGTAGCCGTCCAATCCATCGAAGACCATGCCGAGGTAGATCAGGACCCCGGCATAGAAAATCCCGTTCACCTCGCCGAGCGTCTCCTGGGACATCGTGGCCATCGCGATGCTACCCAGGCCGCAGGCGCCGTTGGCCAACGTCAACAGTGTCGGAACCACGGCAAGGGTGGATTGTCTTCTGAGCAGCGCCATCGCAGGTTCTCCAGGGGATTGCCGCCGCACGGGCGGCACGTCTCACGCACCACCGGCGGCCGATTCGCCGCCCGGCGTCTCGTCGGCTGAATACCGCGCCAGGATGCTCGATCCCGCCTTGACCTTCTGCCCGGCGGAAACGAGGATCTCCAGGCCTTCCTCTCGCGGAAGGACCAATTCCGTCCGCGATCCCAGCTTGATCATGCCAAACCGTTCGCCGCGGCCGGCCACCTCGCCCGGCGCAATCCAGCAGACAATCCGCCGCGCAATCGCTCCGGCGATCTGCCGCACGACCATCCGCCGGCCCCGAAAACCGATCTGCTCGAAAAGAACCTCCATCCGCTCATTCTCGCGGGCGGACGCAGGCCGCACGGCATTCAAGAATTTTCCACGCCGATATCGCAGGCCGACCACCCTGGCCTCGACCGGGGCGCGGTTGAGGTGGACATTGAAGATCGAAAGAAAAATCCCGATCAGAACGGCCTCGCCCCCGACCGACTCATCGACCACTTCCTCGACGGCCACGATCCGGCCATCCGCGGGCGAGACCACCGCCCCCGGCTCGCCGGGAATCTTCCGCTCCGGATCTCGAAAGAACCAGACCACGCCGAGGCCGGCCAGGGCGAATCCGATCGCCAGCGGCCAGAAGACCAGGGCGAAGACCGCCGTGAAGAGCAGCAGCAGTCCACCAAGCAGGATAAGTTCCGCCAGGCCGACTCGAGCAAAGGGGAGCCGGTTGCGCCAGTCAAACGGGTCGTCGGCCGCCGCCCAATAGTAGCCCCCCTGATTTCGGAAGAACTTGACATCCCGCGGATCGAGCACCTCGTGGGGGCAAGCGTTGGCCTCCCCTTGCCGGGTCTCCAGCATCCGGGCGACGAACCGCGGGCGGAATCGCTTCAGATACCATCGCCGGCAGGTGCCCCAGGCCAACTCGAGCCTCATGCACGCACCGCCCCCCGGCTGGATCGAGGTAATCTCGGCTGGCAACGGCTCGAGGAGAGACGGCTCCCCCGAAATTTCTTCTATCGCCATGCTGGCGTCCCTGAACTAATGCGCGGCAAGAGGGCCTGTTCCAATCCGGAGCCCTGACCGCTTCGATGAAGTCGTGCGACCTCGAGTACGGACCAGTCTCCCAGAGGACGTCATTATGGGCCCTCCGCCCGGTTTGCTCAAGCACATCCCCCCACCGGCAACAATCGGGCACGATTCCTCCTGCCGATCGCTGCCGCCGCCGACCCGCGGCCTGCGGACTTCGTCCGGTGTCTTCAACGCCACCGGCAGCAGAACGGCGCGGGCGGCGATGCGCTCCTGGGCTTGGCGGGCCTGCCGGCGGCCGTGATCCCGCTCCGGCTGATCGCCCGCGGAAGCGAGCGGACGGCCAACTCGGATCGCCCTGGGAGGCTGTTTCGATCGTCTGGGGCGGTCAATAGGCGCTCCGGACGGCCGGCGTCGGCGGGTTGCGTTGCTGGAACAGGTCCGAAACGGTGCCGCTGGACACGCGGGGTACTCCCTCGGGCGGCTTGGCGCGGAAGTCGTTCGGGTTGGCCTGCGAACCGAAGCGGACAACAGCCGTGGTCCGCACGTATCCCATCCCGTTGAGCAGGTCGGTAAGCGAGATGATCTTCAGCCCGTACATCTTGGCCTCTTCGATCACCTTGGTTCGCGCGGTGAGGCGGTCCAGGTCGGCGGTCTCGGGTTCCTGGCCGAGCACGAGGAACCGGGTCCCGGCGGTCAGTTGGCCGTTCGGCTTGCCGTCGTCGGTGAGCCAGAAATCAACGATCCCGCCGTTCATCGCAATCAGGTTGCGGACTTCGTCGACGTCGCTTCGCTTGTCGCCGTCCAGGTCGATGCCATCGGTCAGCGCGAACCGCTGCCGTTCGCCCGGCTTCCACAGATTGGTGTGAATCCGATCGCCCGGCATGATCGGGTCGCTGATCACGTCTTCCAGAATTCGGGCCTCGGCCATGTTGTCGCCGACCAGCGCAACGACCTCGATTGCCCCCTTCTTGGTGGCTGCCGTTGTCAGATCGTTCGTATCGGCCGAGTAGACGGCGAAATTGGTCAGCAGCGACAGTCCGGCGGCTCGGCCGATGTCGATCCACACCGTGCCTTGGCTCTGGTTGACGAACGTGATCTTGCCGTCGGGCTGGATGATCTCCTGTGTCTGCTCTTCGAGGCGGTCCCGCAACGCGGAGTTGGTCATTTTGAGCGTATGGTTGTCCGACGCGATCGCCTTCTTCTCCGCGTCGACCTTCGTAATCGCCGCCTGGGCCTGTTGCCGCTCGGTCGCCTTCTGTCCTTCCACCTGCTGGACCGTCTGCGTCAACTGGCCGCGGTCGGCCAGGTACTTGGCCTTCTCGGCCGCCAGGTCGTCTTCCGCTTTCTTCGCCCGGGCGAGAAACTGCTGGAGTTGTGCTTCCTTGGCCTTCTCCAGGTTCTGGTTGGCGAGTTGAATGTCGACGATCTGCTTCTTGGCCGCGGCCAGTTCGGCGTTCTTGTCGGTGACCTCCTTGAACAGCGACTGGCAGATGGCCCGATAGCTGAGATTCGTCTCGTTCAGATTCTTGGCATACGTCTGAATGTCGGTGTTGAATGCCTCGTCGACCTCGCTGAGCGTCGCCGTATCGGAATGGCCGACAACCTGCTTCAGCCGCATGTTCTCCTGTTCGGCCGCCTTCTGCGCCGCGCTGGCCTCCTCGGCGGCCTTCTGCTTGTCGGCAGCCAAGGCCTTTGTCTTGCCGTACTCCTTGGAAAACAAGAATGTCGTCACGCCCAGAATGATCGTGAACATCACAAACACAATCAGAGCGATCTGCAATCCCTGACTTTCGCGCGCCATAACTGATGCTCCTCTATCGCCAGGCAATCCGATCGGACGGCCTGGCGAGGCCATTGGCAACGGACCTTATGTTCGATTGGGGGACTTCAGGAGAGGCATTGGAGTCGAATTGAAAGCGAACAAGGCGGACAACCAAGATGCCGTCGAAAAGAGGTCCCAAGATCTCTCGGCCGCCGTCGAATCACATCCTTGCCGGGGTGACGCAGCGGCTGCCCGCGACCTGATTATTCCTTGAAGACCAAGACCCTAGCGTCGATTCTAAACGCGCCAAAAACCAGTGTCAACGAAAAACCCCCACCATTCGGGTAGGAGGTGGCGGACTTCCCAGGATGCCTGCCTGCATTGACCATAAAGATCGTTCCCATCGGAACTTTCGACGGAGATTCGGCGACCACGCCGGCGATCGGAAGTCGCCTGAAACCTCCCGTCCCCCCCACCTTCAGCAGATGCGGCCGCGCGGAGGATCAGCGGCTTGACAATCCCACAAACGGGGGTGTAGGATTCGGTCGCGCGCCCTGCGCGGCCGAATCCTGACGGCGAGCTCTAAAGTGCTCGAATGTAAAGAGTTGTGAGAATGGTAGACGATCCGACGCAGAGGACGCTGTTCGAGATGAGCGTGCCGGACGAGCCGAGACAGCGGTTGCAGCCGCCAGTCGAAAGGCCGAGCGCCCCGCAGGGCACGTGGCTGCTCCAGTCTGCCGCGGCCACGCCGCCGCCGCCGAGCCTGAGCGGCAAGTCGGTCTATGTGATCGACGCCCATAACCTGATCTACCAGCTTTTCCACGCCCTGCCGGAGATGACCGGGCCGAGGGGCGAGCCGGTCGGGGCCGTGTTTGGCTTCGCGCGCGACCTGTTCTATCTCCTCGATCAGAAGCAGCCCGATTACCTGTTTGCGGCATTCGACATGCCAGGGGGCACCTTTCGCCACCAGATTTACGCCGAGTATAAGGCCAATCGCAAGGCCATGCCCGACGATCTCGTACCCCAGATCGAGTCGATCCGCCGCATGTTGGCCGGTTTCTGCATCCCCCCCTTGGGCTGCCCAAACTACGAGGCGGATGACGTGCTGGCGACCGTGGCTCGGATCACCGAGGAACTCGGCGGGCGGTGCTACCTGGTCACCTCAGATAAGGACTGCCGGCAACTGATCACCGAGCATGTGGTCCTCTACAATATCCGCAAGGACCAGATCTTCGATGCCGCCGCGTTGGAAAAGCAGTGGGGAATCGGACCCGAGCAGGTCGTCGACTTCCAGGCGATGACCGGAGACAGCACCGATTGCGTACCGGGCATCCCGGGCATCGGGCCGGGCTATGCGAGAAAGCTCCTGCAGAGACATGGAACCCTCGAAGGGGCGATCGAGCACAAGGGCGAGGGACTCGGGCCGAAACTGCGGCAGGCGTTCCAGGAGCACGTCGAGTTGGCGCTCCGCAGCCGGCGGCTCGTGCGGCTCGACCCTCGCGTGCCGGTGGCCATCGATTGGCGGGCCGGACGAGTCGAGGGCGTCGACGCCGAGTCGCTGACCGCCCTGTTTCGCGAGTTCAACTTCCGCGCGCTGACCGCAAGAACGGCAGCCCTGCCACGCAAATCCGCCGAGCCGCCGCCACAGCGAAACGCCGTCTACCGGCTCGTCGACACCCACCAGGCACTCGAAGCGTTTGCCGACGAACTGAAGCGGCAGCAGACCATTTCGTTGGATACGGAGACGACACACGTCTGGCCCCGCTGGGCCCGCATTGTCGGCTACAGCTTCGCCTGGAAGGCGGACGAGGCCTGGTACCTGCCGGTCCGCGCCCCGGCGGGAGAACCGTGCCTCGACCCGGACCTGGTGCTGGAGACGCTCCGCCCCGTGCTCGAGGACCCGGCGGTGGAGAAAATCGGCCAGAACCTCAAGTACGACATGATCGTGCTCCGCGCCGCGGGCGTGAGGCTGGCCGGTCTGGCGTTCGACACGATGATCGCCAGCTACCTGCTGGCCCCGGGCGAGCGCAACCACGGGCTCGACGAGCTGGCGCGGCGATACCTGGGTCATGAGACGATCAAGATCGAGACGCTCATCGGCGCAGGCAAGGGCCAGAAGCGGATGGACGAAGTGCCCGTCCGGCAGGTGGCGGACTATGCGGGCGAGGATGCGATTGTGCCCCTCTGGGTGCGGCCAATCCTGGAAGCACGGCTCGTTGAAGCCGGACTCGATCGGTTGTTTCGCGACGTGGAGGTGCCGCTGGTCGAGGTTCTCGCCGAGCTGGAATATCGCGGCATCCGCGTCGATGTTGAGCGGCTCCGCGAATTGAGCCAGCGGCACGCCCAGCGCCTCGAATCGCTCGAGGCGGAGATCTACGAGATTGCCGGCCACCCGTTCAACATCGCCTCGCCCCGGCAGCTCCAGCAAGTGCTGTTCGACGAGTTGAAGCTGCCGGTGGGCAAGAAAACGGCCAAGACGGGCCCGAGCACCGACATCAAGGTGCTCGAAGGATTGGCGCGGATTCACGCTTTGCCCGCCAGAATCATCGACTATCGCCAGATCGCCAAGCTCAAAGGGACCTACGTCGACGCGCTGCCCGACATGGTCTTTCCCGAAACCGGCCGCGTCCACGCCTCGTTCAACCAGGTGGTGACGGCCACCGGTCGGCTCAGTTCCAGCGATCCCAACCTGCAAAACATCCCCGTGCGGACCCAAGCCGGGCGCGAAATCCGCTCGGCGTTCGTGCCGGGACCGGAGGGCTGGCTTCTGCTGGCGGCCGACTATTCCCAGATCGAGCTCCGCGTGTTAGCGCACTACTCGGGCGATCCGCGGCTCCGCGAGGCCTTCGACCGGGACGAGGACATCCATGCCCGCGTGGCGAGCGAGGTCAACGGCGTCGCCCTCGGCGAGGTTACGCCGGAGATGCGGCGCCAGGCCAAGGCGGTCAATTTCGGCGTGATCTACGGGCAGAGCGCGTTCGGACTGTCGACGCAGTTGGGAATTGGCAAGGAGCAGGCGGCCCAGTTCATCGAGGCCTACTTCGCCGGATACCCGGGGATCGGAGACTTCCTCGACCGGGTTCTCGCCGAGTGCCTCAGCCGCGGTTTTGTGACCACGATCCTGGGCCGCCGCCGGGCGATCGAGGGGGTGCGGCCCAATCCCGGCCGGCAGCGGAACCTGGCCGAACGGACCGCCGTCAACACGGTCATCCAGGGATCGGCCGCCGACCTGATCAAACTGGCCATGCTGGCCGTCCAGCGGCGGTTGTCCCGGGAGAGGCTGCGCGGCAAAATGCTTCTGCAAATCCACGATGAACTGATTTTTGAGGTTCCGGAAGAGGAGTTGCCGCAAACGGCCGCGGTCGTGATTGAAGAAATGGCCGGCGCTTGGCCGATGGAAGTCCCGCTGAAGGTTGACGCCAAGGCGGGCCGCAACTGGGCCGATGCCGAACCCCTGTCGTAGCGAAACACGGCGGACGCATGCACGTAATTGGAGTTCTGGGAGGCGTGGCCAGCGGGAAGAGCGCCGTGGCGCGGCTGCTTTCCGAGGCCGGGGCCGCCGTCCTCGACGCCGATCGGATCGGCCATGAGGTCCTCTGTCTCCCGCAGGTCGAGCAGGCGGCCCGCGATCGCTGGGGAGAGGCGATTTTTGACGCGGGCGGCCGGATTGACCGCGGACGGCTGGCCTCGATCGTGTTTGCCCCTCCGCCGGCCGGTCCACGGGAACGCCTGGTCCTCCAGCAACTGACCCATCCCCGGATCGCCGAGCGGATCGAGCGTCAGGCCCAGCGGCTGGCGGCGTCGGGCTGCCCGGCGGCGGTTCTGGACGCACCGTTGCTTCTTGAGGCCAATTGGGATAAGTTGTGTAGTAGGCTGGTATTTGTCGAAGCGCCTCGCGACATTCGCCTCGCCAGGGCGCTTCGGCGCGGCTGGAGCCCAGCGGAGTTCGCCGCGCGAGAGGAGGCCCAGGCGCCGGTCGAGCAGAAACGCGCCCGTGCCGACCTGGTCGTCGAGAACTCGGGTGACCTGGAGGAGACCCGCCAGCAGGTTCTGCGTTTCTGGCGCGATTGGACCGCAGGTGATCGGGACGGCCGGCGGAGATCGGGGGCCGGTTGACACGCCGGGCCCCTGCAAGGCAACCCCTCTGGAGAATTGCATCGGTCCGACCGGAACCGGTCTCCGGCTGGAATAGCCCCCACCTCGGCAGGACGCGACCCCTCTTCCGTTCCCATGGCGGGGGGATCGCACGACGACTCCGTTCCACCCGCGCGAATAGATCGGCCCAATCCCCTCAGACATTTTCCTTTTCTCCCTTTTCCCGCAGTTTGCAACCCACCTTCGGCACCCTCCGCGTGCCACGATTCTTATCCATCTGGAGGAGCATTGCCGTCATGGCATCACCCAGAGACAGCCAATCGGAAGGCCGATCGGGACGCCGCGCGGCCAACAGCGGCGACGACCAGCAGCAGCAACTTGCCGGCGACGATCTGATCCGCCAGATCTACGAAGAAGAGCCGGTCTCGCTGGCCGAAGAGATCGCTGAAGGGACGGAGCGCTACGACGATGAGCGGACCAACGAGCGCTATGAGCAGATCAAGCAATCGGGCGACTTGCACATCGCCCAGTTGCAGCGAATGACGATGGCCGAGTTGATCGAGGAGGCCAAGAAGGAGCACCTCAGCGACTACGCGGGCATGAAGAAACAGGATCTGATCTTCAAGATCCTCAAGGAGCGGGTGAAGCTCAACGGGCTGATGTATGGCGAGGGGACCCTGGAAGTCTTGCCCGACGGCTTCGGCTTCCTCCGCAGCCCCGACTACCACTATCTCTCCTGCCCCGACGACATCTACGTTTCTCCCAGCCAGATTCGGCGATTCGGGCTCCGCACCGGCACCACCGTCTCCGGCCAGATCCGCCCGCCGAAAGAGAACGAGCGGTACTTCGCCCTGCTCCGCGTCGAGGCGATCAACTACCGCGATCCGAAGGACGTCTCCAGCAAGGTCGCCTTCGACGACTTGACGCCGCTCCACCCCGACAAACGGATCGTCATGGAGGATCCGTCGGGCGACATCAATACCCGGGTAGTCGACCTGATCGTCCCGGTCGGCTTCGGCCAGCGAGGGCTGATCGTCAGCCCACCCCGCGCCGGCAAGACGATCCTGATGCAGAAGATGGCCCAGGCGGCCCTGGCAAACTACCCGAATCTCTACGTGTTCATGCTGTTGATCGACGAGCGGCCCGAAGAAGTCACCGACATGGAGCGGCAGGTCAAGGGCCCCAACTGCGAGGTCATCAGCTCGACCTTCGACGAACCGGCGTCGCGGCACATCCAGGTCTCCGAGATGGTCCTCGAAAAGGCCAAGCGTATGGTTGAATACGGCCACGACGTGATGATCTTCCTCGACTCGATCACCCGGCTGGCGAGGGCCTGGAACGCCGAGTGCCCCAACTCGGGCAAGATCCTCTCGGGCGGAGTCGACGCGAATGCCCTCCAGCGCCCCAAACGTTTCTTCGGCGCCGCGCGGAGGGTCGAGGAAGGCGGCTCCCTGACGATCCTGGCCACCGCCCTGATCGACACGGGCAGCCGAATGGACGAGGTGATCTTCGAAGAATTCAAGGGCACCGGAAACCTCGAGATCGTTCTCGACCGGGCGCTGGTCGACAAACGCATCTGGCCGGCGATCGACATCAACGCCAGCGGCACCCGCAAGGAAGAAATGTTGATGGACCCGGAAGAGCACCGCCGCGTGTGCATCCTCCGCCGCGCGCTCAACGAGATGAACCCACCCGACGCCATGGAACTGCTCGTCGATCGGCTCCGAAAAACCAAAACCAACGCCGAATTCCTGATGAGCATGAAGAAGTGAAGGCTTCCCTGGTTCCCAAGCTCCCGCTTGGGAACGAGCTGCGGCCTGGCGGCATGAAAGACTGAACCCCGAAACCCCGAAACCCCGAACCCTCATTCCATGCCCACCATCTCCGACGGAAAATCCGCCGCCTCGGGCGGCCGATTCGCCTTGATTGTCTCGCGATTCAACCAGTCGATCACCACGCGCCTGCTCGAGGGCGCGATCGAGACGCTCCAGCAGCGCGGAGTGGCCGACGGATCGATCGACGTCTTCTGGGTCCCCGGCGCATTTGAGATTCCCACCGTGGCCGGCCGGCTCGCGCGCGGCGGCAAGCACGCGGCGATCCTCTGCCTCGGGGCGGTGATCAAGGGGGAGACCAGCCACGACGAGCACATCAATCGAGCGGTCAGCCTCAGCCTGGCGGAGCTCGGGGCGGCCACGGGCGTGCCGCTGCTGTTTGGCCTGTTGACCTGCAACACGCTCGAACAGGCGATCGCCCGTAGCGGCGGCGCGGCGGGCACGCGCGGCAAGGACCAACCCGGCAGCCGGATTGGCAACAAGGGCGCCGAATGCGCAGAAGCCGCCCTGGAAATGGTCGATTTACTGAACAAGATCGGATAAGTGCGGTTCGTACGATGGCAAGACGCAGCCAGGCGAGAGAAGTCGCCTTTCAGGTTCTTTACCAGGACGATCTGAATCCGCGCAACAACCCGGCGATCACCGACGCCTTCATGGAAGACCAGCTCGGCAACGCAGCGCTTGTGGAGTTCGCCCGCTCGCTGGTTGCCGGCGCGCGGCGGAACCGCGCCCAGATCGATGGCCTCCTGGGCAAGACAGCCGAACACTGGACGCTCGACCGGATGGCGGCGACGGACCGCAACGTCTTGCGGCTGGCCGCCTTCGAATTGCTCCACACCGACACGCCCCGCGCGGTGGTCATCGACGAAGCGGTGGAGCTGGCGCGGCGGTTCGGCACGGTCCAGTCGGGCCAGTTCGTCAACGGGATTCTTGACCGGCTCCTTCCTCCGGCTTCGCGGGCGGCGGATGACGCCGGCGCGCGGCGCTCCGAGTGAAGGACGATCCCCCGCCGGTCAGCCCGCCCGGAATTGCCCGACCCGGCGCGGACCGGCAAGCTAAACGGAAACCAGGTGCAACAGGTGCCTCATGGGTCTCTTTGACAAAATCAAACAGGGTCTCTCGAAAACCCGGCAGCTTCTCAACACGGACATCCGCGACTTGTTCCGCAGCGAGGGGCGGCTCGTCGATCAAGCGTTTCTCGACGAGTTGTTCGAACTGCTGATCAAGACCGACATGGGTGTCAAGTCGGCCGAGGAGACGGTCGAGGCGGTCCAGTCGGCGTTTCGTGGCCGCGTCGTCCAGATGGCGGAAGTCCTCGAGGAAGTCAAGAAGAAGCTCAAAGCGCTGATGGCGCAGCCGGCCGAGCCGATCCGCCATGCCGCCAGCGGCCCGACAGTGATCGTGGTCTGCGGGGTCAACGGATGCGGCAAGACGACGTCGATCGCCAAGCTCGCCCGGCTATTCACCGATCAAGGCAAGAGGGTCGTTCTCGGCGCCGCCGACACGTTCCGCGCTGCGGCGGTTGACCAGCTGACCGTCTGGTCCCAGCGATTGGGCGTGGAAATCGTCACCGGCCAAGCGGGGAGCGATCCGGCCAGCGTGGCCCATCGAGCCGTCGCGCACAGCCAGGAAATCGGGGCCGACGTCTGCATCATCGACACCGCGGGCAGGCTGCAAACCCAGTACAACTTGATGCAGGAGCTCTCCAAGATCCATCGCGTGATCGGAAAACTGATCCCGCAAGCGCCGCACGAAGTCGTCCTGGTACTCGACGCGACGACCGGCCAGAATGGCATCAGCCAGGCCCAGCATTTCACCGAGGCGGTCCAGTGCACCGGGATTCTGCTGGCCAAGCTCGACGGCACGGCCAAGGGGGGCGTGGTCGTCGCCATCCGCCAGTCGGTCGGTCTGCCCGTCAAGTACGTCGGCGTCGGAGAGCAGGCCGACGACCTGGCGCTGTTCGAGCCGGACCCTTTCGTCGACGCCCTGTTCGACGGCGCGCCACCTCCCCGGTAGGGTGGTGCAGAGCGGACCAGCCCGATGCGGTTTGACCCGCCGCGAGCGCAACCGGGAACCGAGCAAGTCCACACAACCAGACCGCCAGCGCCGCCCCACCAAGGGCCACTCCCCTCTGCGTTGTCAATCCGTCTGGAGGCCCCGGGCCGCCGGCCAAGATCTTAGAACCGGAAATCGAGCCCGAACCGTAACCCCTGCGCCCAGTAACTATCGTTGGTGAACCGGAACGCGGGCCGCTCGGCGCCGGTTCGTTTTTCCGGTGGAAGCTGCGACAGGCTGGTATCGACCAGGCCCGCGGGACGGGCGACCCTACCCCAATACAGGAAGGAGTAGCCGAACGTCGCCCGCAATCGGGCCGTGAGATCGCAGCCGAGCGTCACTCCCACCTCGGGAATCACGGCCAACTGGTGACGCTCGTAAAACCCGATGTTGGTCTCTTGCGCCAGCAGGCCGCCGGCGAAGACGGCACGGCCCGCATCGGGAACCGCCGTCGCCGTCGCGCCGTCGATGATCACGCGGGAGTGGGTGTCTCCCAGGTCGAGTTTCACCTGCGTCTCCAGGAACCAGCGGCCGAATTGCTCCTGGTGCACGACCCCCAGCTCCACCCCGTTGAAGCAATTGGCGGCGTCGAACAGGTCGACAACCTCCTTGGTGGTTCCCGGGATGACGACTCCCTGCGCGGCGGTCCAGCGGGAGCGCTGGCTGAGCCAGAGGCGTTCGTCGAGCTGCGCATAGCGCCAACCGAGCAGGAAATCCGTCCGCCGGCCGGCCTCGGCATGAAGATTGCGCCGGAACAGAACCTCCACGGTCTGAAACTCGCTCGCCACGCCGGCGTTGGCCGAGCCGTCAAGGAAATCCGGGTGGGCGATGAGCATGGCAGCCTCGGCGCCCGTCTGCGGGTCGAAATACGGCCGGGCAAGGATCGCCATCTCCGGGCTGGCGGCGGCGCAGCGCGCCGTCTCCCGCCCCATCCCGAGGTAACTCGCCTCGATGCCGTTGCACTGGACGGGATCGAGCCAATAGCCGAGCGTCAGCCTCTCGCCGGAACGGGCGTCCGTGTTGACGGTCGCGTCGCCGAAGAGGACTCGCGTGCCGGCCTGGCCAAGCACTCCGGCTGCATCCGGGGGCGTGCCCGCCGGGCTTGCCGTCAGCATCGGCGCCAACTGGCTCCCCTTGGTCCACCACAGCAGGTACTCGCCGCGAAACCAGAGGCGATCGCAAAGCGGCGGCCAGCTTGGTTCATACGCTCCACACCAGGCGGAAGGACAGCCGGCGGGGGAGCCGTCGGCGGGGGAGCAGCCGGAGTCGCTGCAATCGGGCGTGACGGGTGTGGACACTCCGCTGCATCGATCGCCGGCCGCCGATCCGCCGCCAACTTGGGCGGAAACCGGCAGGCTCGCAGACCAGATCGCGAAGGCGACCGCGGCGATCCGCACGTTTGCGGCAAGAGCGGCGCCCGCGGTGTGACGACTGCAACCCGGGGGGGACGTTGCACGATTCATGCCATCCCTTCATCCTTCGCCGGCTCCCCCCTCTGCGCCGGCCGACCAAAAATACTCGATTTGTGTCGCCGCTGATCGGCTGTTTCGTAACCTCTTTCGATGGCTCTCTTGGGATGCTCCCGCCTTGGGATCCTCCCGCCCGCCGCAATCGAAGCGGCATTTGTGGAATGCTCGCGGATTGCCTCGGATCAGTACTCCAGCATCCAAAGCGGCGAGGTCTCCACGGCCAGATCGATGGCTTCGTGCCGCTGCGAGGAAGGCCGGCCGGCAAGGCAGTTGGCGGCCAGAAGGCGGAGGTCGTCCGCCGCATCCTCCCCGTCTGCAATCTCCGTGGGAGCAGCCACTTGGCCCAGCGCCTGGCTGGCCGAATCGGCAAGCCAGGCGGCGCGCCCCGCGGTGAGCGGCCCGGCAGTCGCAACAACCGTTTCGCGATGCGGCTCGATGTCGAGGGCAACAAACGAGACAGTCGCTGCAAGTTCGCTGCCGCCTTGCTCGATTTCCCCGGCGCCGGAATCGGCGCGGGCCGGCGTGGCGATCGTCGCCGCCACGGGCGCCGCCGCTTGCGCCGCGTCTTCCGCCGCCGCGCGATCCGCTGCCGGGATGCTCGTCGCGGCGATCGAGGCCGTCGAGAAGGCCTCCGCCTCCTGAACGGCGCTGCCCCCGTCGTCGACGATCTGGCGAACCGCGTTGACCCACGCGGTCGAACCGACCGGCTGGACCGTCGTCGCCAAGAGGCGGTTGTAGACATACTCCGGCCGCAAGCCCCGCTCGCGGAAGTCCTGGCCGGCCAGCTCTTGCCCTTCGGCGAGGTCCACCAGAATCTCGTTTGGGCCGCCGTCCAAAAAGGCTTCCGGATGCTGCTCCACGACCCGATAGGAGCCGGGAGCGAGGTCAAAGAACTCGTACCGACCGCCGTCGCCGGTCACCGCCTCCCTCGACTGGCCGCCGCCCGCGTCGACGAGCACGACCTTCACACCCGGCACTCCCTCGTGGGCATCGGGCCGGTTGTTGCTGTTGGTGTCGGCATAGACGACCCCCGAAATGCCGGCCGTCTGGCCCGGCGTGACAAACGTGATTTGCCCGTCCGTCGGGTCGGCGCCTGCCGCCGGTTCCGCATCGAGGGCAATCGCGCCCTCATTGAGCCGAACTTTGACCAGGTCCAGGGGGGTCGAGCTGCCGCCGGGCGGACTGCCACGGACCGCAAACTGAATCTCCAGGAGACTCCCACTTGCTGGCTGTAGGCCTTCCGCGGCGTAGACGAAGACCACGATCGTCCCGGCGGAGTCATCGACATTGGCAACCACATGCGCATCGGCCTGGAGCCAGACCGAACCGGCCGCCACCGCCGCCTCGTCCGCCTGGAGCAGATCGCTGTCGTAGCGGAGATGAATCTCCGCGCCACGAACCCCCTCCGCAGTGTCGATTTCGACGGGCACGACCACCTGACCTCCAGCCTGGCCGGTCAGATCATCCGGCACGTGAACGTGCACGGCCTCCCCCGCACTGAGGGGCACGGCACTTAGCAGCGAGCGGCATTCCAGGGACTCGAAGGCCAGACGTCGTCGGCAGACACTCATTTCCATATCTCATTTGCTCGAGGGGGAACGGCAACCACCGTGGCTGGGGAATGACGCCGCACCGGCCGAAGCCAACCGCAATCGTTGGGAAGGCGTTGTACAAGAACAGGCCACCTCCTCCAATACCGTTTCCCCGCACTTCCTCCAATACCAGTTTCTAGTATTTCAGTCCGCCATATTTGCAGCGCAACGGCCGGCCGACTGCGTGCGGAGGGACAGCCAACTGCCGTCCGGGCAATCTGGACAATCTGGCGAGCCCGAAACAGGCGCTGTCAAGGCCGTTGCGACTGCTCTATTCTTATCGCCTTGGCTGCTTCCGGCCTTGAGGCGAATCATGGCGAGGGAACATTCCCAGCCCGCCCCCCTCCGGGACCACGTCATCCGGCAAAACCGGCAAAGCCTTGCCGAAATCCATCGGATCCCTGCAAATGATCCCTGCATCTAGGGTGAAATACTTTTGCATTTTCCGTTGAATTGTCGTCTACTGAGATAGTATCGTTTATACTCAAGCATTCATACGGTATTTTTTGAAGACGCTTCTCTGCTTCGGGTAGCGCCGACAAGCAGTCTTCCGCACAACGTGTCTGCCTGGGACTTGCCAGGATTGCGAGGTGATGACGATGAATCGCGGCTTAGAATTCTTACGGGCAATCGGCCGGCGTCTCCTTCGGTCGGAGGTTCCTCTCGGCAGTGGCCGTTTCCGGCACCGAGCGCGGCCGCTCCGCTGCGAGGCGCTGGAATCGCGACAACTCCTTTCGATCACGGTGGAGTCGTTGACGCCGATGACCAGCGGGTTCGTTGCGCAATTCAGCGATGAGATCGAAACCAGCACACTGAATCTCTACGACACCCAGAGCGGGGCTCTCGGCCAGGCCGATGTCGTGCTCGAAGGCGCGGCGGCCGGACAGATCGCCGGCTCGATTCTCGTCACGGGCAAAGAGCTGACGTTCATCAAGACCGGCCGACCGCTCGAAGCGGACACCTACACGGTCACGCTTCGCAGCGCTGCGGACGGGATCGTCGGCAAGGCCCTTGGCGAACTGCTCGACGGCGACGGCGACGGCGTCGCCGGGGGCGACTTCGTGCAGACGTTCACCGTTGCCGCCTCGCAACCGCTCGTCGTCAGCCTCCCCGACTTTGCGTGCGGGCCAGGCCAAGCGCTCAGCGGACCGGCCGAGGGGAGCGGCGCGGCTTTCACGGAGGGGTTGCCTGTGCGACTCGACGACGCGGGCGGCGTGACCTCGGTCCTGCTGACGATCGACTATGATCCGGCCCTGCTGACGATCAGCGGCGCGGAACTCGGGGCCGACGCGCCCGACGGGAGCCAGGTGGAAATCAATGTCGACACGCCCGGCCGTGCGACCGTCGCACTGTTCTCGCTCTCCCCCCTAGAGAGTGGTAGCGTCGATTTCGTCCGCCTGATCGGCTCCGTCCCCGAGAATGCCACCTATGGCGCCGCACAGGTCCTGCGGATCAGCGAGTTGAAAGTCAACGCCGGCGCGATCGAGGCGACGGCCGATGATGCACTCCACGCGGTCGCTTTCCCCGGCGACGCAAACGCAAACGGCAATTACGACACCGAGGATGCACGGTTCATCGCCCGCGTCGGCGTGGGGCTCGATTCCGGCTTCGCCGTCGAGCAGCCCGACGCGCCGGCGACCTCGCAACTCCGCCACGCCTACCCGACAATCGACCCGATGATCATCGGCGATGTAACCGGCGACGGCACGCTCAGCCCCATGGATGCCAGCGACCTGCTCCGCCAGGTCGTCGGCCTGCCCGCGCCGAATATCCCACCGCTGCCGAGCGACACCTCGGTCAGCACCGCCACGACGTTGACTGCCTCGGCCGGTTCGTCGGTCTACGGTGAGTCGCTCACGTTCACGGCGACCGTCAGTGCAACAATCCCTGGCGGAGAGGTTCCAACCGGCTCGGTCGTCTTCAAGGAAGGCGCGAACACGCTCGCCACCGTCGCGCTGGTGGATGGGGTCGCCACCTGGACGACATCCGCCCTCGATGCCGGAAGCCACACGATCACGGCCGTCTACGACGGCGCCGCGGGCTTCTATGCGAGCACCGCCAGCGCCAACCTCGTGATTGCCAAAGCAACCCTCTCTGTCACCGGGATCACCGTGGAAGACAAGGTCTACGACGGAACGACGGACGCCACGCTGAACCTCGAAGACGCCGCGCTGGAGGGAGTCGTCGACGGCGAGGACGTCGTCCTGGTGACCACCGAGGCGGCCGCGGCGTTTGCCGACCCCGAGGTGGGCGAGGGCAAGCCGGTAACCGTCACGGGCTTGAGCCTGAGCGGCGCGCAGAGCGCCAACTATATGCTCGCGGACTTGGTGCTGACGGCCGACATTACGGCGTAGCGAGGCCCACTTCTCTCGCGGGACGAGCCAAAGCGGATCAGCGCCAGGCCGCTTTGGCTCGCCCCGGCCGTGGAACCGACTCGAGACACCCCTCTAGGGATGTACGCCAGTTAGCCCAAGGCGTCCATCGGCTGGCTTTTCTGCCGTCCATCTCTTCCTAATCCGCAAGGTTTAACGCGTCGCACGGCGAGTTTGGCCATCCTGCTTCAAAATATTCGGATCAGGGTGACTCTTGCGCCGATAACGATCGTAGCAGTCTTGTTGATTATGCCGGATGATTCTGCGGCGTTGGGAGCTGCCGCATGTTGCGTTTCATCCGCGATTGGAGCCAACTGGAAGGGGTTGGGGGGGAAGCGATGAAGAGGTATTGGATCGTGATCGTTGCGTTTGCCGCCGGGATAACGCCCGACCCGCAAGTTCGCGCGGATGGCCCCGCGGTCTTTGGCGGGCCTCCTATCGGCGGGCGCCGGACCGAGATCCGCCTCAGCGCCTTCCATGATGTGGAGCAGATCGGAGAACGCACGGAGCTGCCCCCCGCGCCCATGCCGCTCGGTCGGTCCGAGGCGCCTGACCGGTTGCCGGGCGGATTGAAGGCCGCTCCGGTTCATCCCCGCGTGGCCCTCCAGGCGGAGCCAGCCAGGCCACTGCCGCCGATGCCCGCTGCCAGACCCCTGCCGGCGCCGGCAAACGTTCCGCTGGCGATGGACAACGACATCGCGCACCTCGCACCGGCGCCGATGCAGGCAGCGGGCATCGCCCCGTGCATGGACGCCGCCTGCCCGACCTGCGGCCCGCCGTTTGAGCCGTACGGCCTGGAGCCGGGATTCGATCTTCTGGGCATCGGGCTGGGCGGCTGGGTCGACGGCGGTTTTTCCGCCCTGGGCAACTCGCCCGGCGATCGCTTCAACGGTCCGGTGACGTTCAACGACCGGAACCTGGAAGGGCAGCTCAACCAGGTCTGGCTGTATCTCGAGCGGCCGGTCGACCCCGACGCCTGCAATGTCGACATCGGCGGCCGCATCGACGTGATGTACGGGACCGACGCAATGTTCCTCCAGGCATCCGACGGGCTGGAGGAGCACTGGAACCAGACGGACCGGTTCTATCAGGCCGCTTTGCCCCAGTTTTACATCGACGGCGGCTGGGACGGCTGGACGGTGAGAGCGGGCCGTTTCTTCACGCCCCTGGGATACGAGAGCCCGGCGGCGCCGGACAACTTCTTCTACTCCCATTCCTACGAGATGCAGTACGGCAAGCCGCTGACCCATCTTGGCGCCTTGTTCGGCAAGAGCCTCGGCCAGTGGTCCGTCCAGGCCGGTTTCCACCGCGGCAACGACCAGTTCGACGACACCGACGGGCACGACGCGCTCAACTTCCTCGGCGGCGTCGGCTACACCGGCCTGGGCGGATGCTTCATGGCCGAGTACGCGCTGACGGCGACCGAGGAGGGCCCCGGCGTGAACGACTACATCCACAGCATCGTCGCCAGGCTCCTGATCCTGCCGGAACTCGAGTATGTCCTGGTCAACAACTACGGCCAGCGCTGGGACCAGGCCGGCGAGAGGTCCGCGGTCTGGTACGGGATCAACCAGTACCTGACCTGCGCGCTGACCGAGGACCTGGCCGCCGGCCTGCGGCTGGAGTGGTTTTGCGACCTCGACGGGACGCGCGTCCGCGGCCTGCGCAGCGGCAACACGCTGCCCGCGGGCGCGAGCGGCGACTTCTACGCAATCACGTTCGGGCTGAACTACACGCCGCTGGACAACCTCCGGCTCCGGCCTGAGGTCCGCTGGGACTTCTTCGATCCGATCGGCGAGAGCACGCCCTTGCCCTACGACTCCGGCCAGCGCGACCGCCAATTCCTGTTCGCGATCGACGTCCTCTACACCTTCTGACGGCCTTGGCAGGCCAAGCGGTTCCGCTCGCCGCGTGGGGCAGCAAGCCCGCCCGGCTATCGCTGGATGGTGCGATCGCCCGCCGAGCCGACGCCGCGGCGCATCAGCTCGCGGAGCTCCTCGAAGTGGTGGCGGTAGACGCCGCGGGGCGTCGCGTTGTACCGCTTGCAGAGCGACGCCGCCATGCCCAGCACCTCGCCCATCATGCCGGTGGTCCGCTGGACCCGGACCGTGCCCAGCGCCACGTGGGTCACGCTGATATTCCGCCCGGCGATCATCAGGTTCTCCACGTTGCGCGAGTAGAGGCAGCGGAAGGGGATCGGGTAAGGGGAGATCGCCGTCGTCCGCGCCACCGAGCGGAACTCCGTGCCCGGGAAATGCTTCGTGTTCTCCGGATGCGGATAGTGCAGGTCGATACCCCAGGTCGTCGTCACGCAGGCGTCCGGATACGGCTTGCCCTGGAGGATGTCCTGCTCCTGGAGGATCACGTCGCCGAGCAGCCGCCGCGATTCCCGCTTGCCGCCGATGTAGGCCACCCAGGCGAGGCGCTCGTGGGCCAGTTTTTCCTTGATCGGGCTGTGGTTCTTCTGGTAGGCCCAATTGCCGAAGATCACGCGGAGGGCGTGATCCCGCACCGCCTCGAACTCGGTGATCTGGTCCATGTTCATCCCGACTTCCCAGTCCCAGTCGCCGCGGCTCGTCCGCTGGTATGTCTCGTCGTTGAACGGGACCGCCCAGGGGCAGTCGGGAAACGGCGCCGGCTCGGCCTCCCGGACCGCGTACCACTGGACCGAGGTGCCCATGACCATCACGTCCGCTTCGTCCGGGGCCCGCGATTCGCCGGTCTCCGCGCGGCTCTCGCGCCCCATCCGGTAGTCGGCGCCGGCCAGGAACCCGACCGAGCCGTCGCCCGTGCAGTCGGCAAACAGCGGGGCGGCGAATTTCAATTCGCGCGCGCTGAAGATGTCCTTGCCGACGACCGCCGCGATCCGCTTGCCCCGCATCTCGACCTGGAAAACGTGCGTGTTGAGGAACAGGGAGAGATTCGGTTCCGCCCGCACCGCATCGAGCTTTCGCTGATCCTCGTAGTTGGATTCCGGTCCGGCATTATGGACCTTCTTCTCCGGATGTTTCTCGATGATCGCCAGCACCTCCCGGCTGCGGGGCAGTTCCGGATTGTCGATCGCGTCCTGGCGGTTCCAGTAGCCGACCGGGCCGATCTCGTCGACCAGGTCGCCGAGCCGCGGATAGGGCTCCTTGTGGATTCTGCCGGAAAGGCCGACGCGGACCTCGGAACTGTTGTTGCCGCCCAACAGCGGCCGGTCCTGAACGAGGGCGACCTTGACCCCGAGCCTGGCGGCGGAGATCGCCGTGCAGGTTCCCGCCATTCCGCCACCGACGACGACCAGGTCGAACCGGCCCGCCTGGGGAGCCTGATCCGGCAATTGGAGCAGCTTGCGGCGGAAGGAGGCCATTTCCGGATCGCGGTTCGGCGGGGTGAAGTCGTCGCGGCTGGTCAACAGAATCGCGTCGCAGCGGCCGGCAAAGCCGGTCAGGTCCCTGAGCGCCAAGGAGACCTCGCCGGCGGCGAGCTGGACCGTCCCCCCGTCCTGCCAGTGCCACTCGGCGCCTTCGGTCCCGAAAACCGTTTCGAGCGGTTTGCCGTTGACGACCAACTGGAACTTGCCCGGCGCCCCCTGGGCGCCCCAGTTGGCCACCCAGTCGCGCGTCCGCACGAACACCCGGTACTCGCCCCCCGCGGCGAGTTGAACCGCCGTCGTGGCGTCGGCCACCGGCACGCCCAATCCGTGGGCCAGCAGATAGGGTGAGCCCATCTGGTCCATGCTCTGTTGGTCCACGACCCACCCGCCGCGATCGCGAAAGCCCTCGGCTTCGACGAGGAGCGTCTCTTCAGAACGCGCCGCGCAGGGGGCAATCAGCAGGGCTGCCAGGACAAGGATCCGATTGCAGATTGGCATGAACATCTCCTCGCTCACTCAAGTCTGGGATCCGGGTCGCTCCCCGGCACGTGGACGCAGTCCGGCTCGCCTTCCAGGTAGTCGCCGGTCACCGCGTAAGCCCTGGCGCGGCTTCCGCCGCAGACGTGCCGGTATTCGCAGGCGCCGCAGATTCCCTTGTAGCGATCCGGGTTCTGGAGGGCCTGGAAGACCGGATGGGAACGGTAGGTCTCGACAACGGAATCCTGCGGAAATCGGCCGCAGACCAAGGGGAGAAAACCGGCCGGAAAGATCTCGCCGTTGTGGCTGACGAACATCACGCCGCGGCCGTCGGTTACCCCCAGAGGCGCTCGGTGAACGCGGCGTGCCTGTCCGCCGGCCCCCGGCCGGGGAGCGGCCAGCGGATGGCCTCCGTGCTGGAGGACCCAGCGGCGGTAATGCGGCGCCTCGGTGGTCTTCACTCCATAGGGCTGCGTGCAGGCGTGGCGCCAGAGCTTTTCGAAAGCCGTCTCGTATTCCTCCGCCGAAATGCGGACTTCCTCGACGCCGCGCCCTACCGGCACGAGAAAGAAGACCGACCACATGGCGATCCCCTCGCCGGCGAGCAGTTCGGCGATGGCGTCGATCTGATGGAAGTTGCGCCGCGTGAGCGAGGTGTTGACCTGTACGGGCAACTCCAGCTCCCGGGCGTCGGCCAGCATCCGCCGCGTCCGCTCGAAGCTCCCCTCCCAGCCGCGGAATGCGTCGTGCGTCGCGGCATCCGCCCCGTCGAGGCTGATCCCCAGGGCCGTGACGCCCGCTCGCTTGGCGCGCTCGAAGGCTCCGCGCGTGGCCAGCGGAGTCGCCGAAGGCGTCAGGGCGACCTGCAACCCCCGCGACCGGGCATGGTCCACCAGGTCAAACAGGTCCGCTCGCTTGAGCGGATCCCCCCCGGTGCAGACGAGGATCGGCGGCCGCGGGAACGAGGCCGCCTGGTCGATCAGCCGGAGCGACTCGCCGGTGGTCAACTCATCCGGGGCCGGTGTCTCCTGGGCCGACGCCCGGCAGTGCTTGCAGACAAGGTCGCACGCCCGGGTGATCTCATAGTAGAACATCAACGGGTTGCGCGTGAAATCATCTTGGGTATAGGGACGATGCTGCATGCGTTGATTCTCGGCGGGCGCGGGGGTCTTCCGCAGGCGGTTCACGATCGCGGTCCGGGGGCGTCGCGGATGCCTCGCCGCGCAGGACCGAGTAGTCACGATAACAGGCGGGCATCTGCGAGCCAACCCCGGACGGCGCGACGGCGCCCGGCAAGCGCTCGGTTTACCGGTCCGGATCCTTCTCCCGTGCCTCGCGGGCGCGGCGCTCGTTTTCTTCCATTTCCTTGATCGTCACGCCGCTTTCCATCGAGTGGCGCGGGGCCTTCCTCTGGTCGCTCGCCGAGGCCGGCACGATCTGTTTCAGCACGACGTCGTCGAACTCGACGACGCCCGCGCCGAGGTAGGCGTAGAGCATCACCCGACCCCACTTGGGCTCATACTTGGTGTGCCGCGGCGTGAAATCCTCCGTGTGCGTGTGCCAACGGTTCTTTTCGCCCTTGAGGTTCTGCTGGCTGCGGTAGCATTCGCGGAGTTGGCCGAGCTGGGGCACGTACTCGACCTGGCCGGGCTGCGCCAGGGGATGCCGGGCGGGGCTCGTCTGGCCGGCGGCCTGGTACTCGCTGGGCATCTCAGCGTAGCACTTGATGAACACGATCACCTTCGGCCCGTTGGTGCGGTAGCGGCACTGGAAGCGGTACTTCGCCCCCTCGTCGATCGGGAAAGGCTTGCTGTAGTACATCACGCCGTAACCGTCGCCCACGCCCTGGTCGAAGGTGAAGCGGATCACCCGGTTGGCCGGATTGCCGGACTCGGCGGTCCACTGGACGAGCCGGCCGAGCGGCTCGCGCTCCTGGCCGCCGCGGTCTTCCCAGCCCAGCGGGGCTCCGCCGAGGCCCTTCTCGAAATCGCCCCCGTCCACGAGGTTCGGGTTGCTCTGCCAATTCTGCTCGGCAAAGGCATCCGGCGGCGGCGGCTCGCCAGGCTCGCGGCCGTGGAGCGCGTCGAGCATCTCCTTGACGTACAGGTGGGGGATCTCGCTGACCGTTTTCGTGCGGACGTTCGTCTTCTCGTAGAGCACCTTCGGCCGCGGCCCCGCGGAGAAGTCGGCGCACTTGATCGTCAAGTCGTAGACGTCCCATTCCTCACCCGGCGCCCTCTCGCAACTCCCCCAGACGGCGATCTGCGCGTCGAACAGGTCGCGGAGAACGCGGCCGATTTCCTCGATCGGCGTCTGCGGCGCGATCGTGATCCGGTTCTCAGCGCAAACGTCGCGGATCGTGATCGCATCGGGGGTGGCAAGTCGCCCTTCCTTGCGGATCTTCGCCACGATCATCTCGCCGATCATGCCGCCGTAACGCCCGTTGTCGAACTCCGAGACGAAGTCGAAGGGGATCACCACCTTCTCCCGGCTGTAGGACTCGGCGCGCACGGCGGGCAGCGCCGCGGCCATCTCCCCGCCCGTCTCGGCGGCTGCCTCCCCGGCCGTCGCAGCGGCTGTCTCGATCACTTCGGTGAGCGGTTCTTCGATCACCGCCGCGCTCGCCCCCCCTTGCCGGAGCGCGAAATCGCGGTCGGCCCCGCAGAGCGCGTCGAGCGGCACGACGGCGCCGAGTCCGTCGCTCGTCTCCAGGCAGACCTTCCCCTCCAGCAGCGAAACGAACTGGCCGGTGGCAAGCGTCTTCCCCGCCGGGTCCTTCCACTGCCGGCCGGCCGGCGCGGCGGCCTTCTCCTCCGGCTGGCTGGCGACTTCCGCAACGGGCGCCGCGGGCGTCTCCGATTCCGCGGTCTTCCGGGGCGCGGCGGCGCCGGTTTCCGCCTGGTCCGCCGCGCAGCCCGAAAACGCCCAGGCGGCAATCAGCAGGATCGCTGCGAACAAGCGACTTCGTCTCATAAGCGTGGCTCTTCCCCATCTCAAGGCGGCGCGCCGCCGCCGGTCAGCGTGGGCGGCTCTTGCGAGCTGCCGGTCAGCACCGGCGCGGCGCCCTGCGGCTGTCCGCCCTGGGCGAGGCGTTCAAAATAGCGGCGGTTGAGTTCCTCCCATCCAAGCGGCGAGGGGTCCTGCATGCTGCCGAGCAGCTCTTTCTGGACGTCGCTGGAGAGGTTCACCGTCGTGTCGCGGCGGATCTCGAATTCGCCCTCGAGGTGCTGCTTCACGTTGCCCAGGCCGTCAAGGACGACGTCCCTTTGCCGCAGCGCGTTCTGGTAACGGCCCGACTTCAGATCGCGTTCGATCTGGGCCATTGTCTCGATCATTTTCTGCAAGTCGGTGTGGTGATAGCCCATCACGGAGTAATGCTGCAAGTCGATGCCCTCGGCCTTGTTCCGCAGGGCGGCCTGCTTGCCCGCCAGCCGGTTCAGGTCGCGCTCGCCGCGGGAGCCGGGCACGGGGCCTTCGAGCCCCTCGCCCCCCTCGCCGCTCTCCTTCCCGCCGCCGGTGGCGCCGCCCGTCGGGTCCTTGCTGTGATCCTTGATCTGGCCATCCACGTATGGGTCGGGCGTCAACCGGCTGGGGGTCTTCCTGCCGCCCTTGCCGACCGCCTCGTCGCCGACAAACTCGCCGCTCGACTTGCCCTGGCGGCCCTCGCCCGCCCGGCCGCCGATCTCGCTCGTGTTCGGCAGGCGGTTGCCGGTTGCGCCCTTGGCGCTCATGTTGGAGATCGGCCCGTCCATCACGTCCCAACCGGCCCCCTTGTCGAGCGAATCGGCTGCGCTCGACGAAATGTCCTCCATCTCGTCGAACAGGTCCTCCTCCTCTTCCAGCAGGTCGCCGATCAGGTCCTCCAACTCGCCGGGCAACTCCGCCATCGGGGCCTCTTTGCCCTCGTCGCTGAGCGATTCCTCCTGGCTCCAACGCTCGCGGTCCGGCGTGTCCGGCAGCCACTTCTCCATGTTCGTCTGGATCTCCTCGGCCATCTCCGCGCCGAGCTGCTCGAGCGGCACCGCGATGTCGGCCGTCTTTTTCAGCAAGGCATCCTCGGCCATCTTGATCTCCGTCTGGATTTCGACGAGCTCCTTGAGGCTCGACGGGTTGGCGAAGTCCTGCTCGGGCAGCTTGCTCAGATCGGTGTTCAGCTCGGTCATGAACCGCGACCAATCGTCCTCGGCCGCTTCCAGGGCCTTGATCAACTGGTCGCGGGCCTCGGCGAAATCCTCGACCGGGGCCTTGGCCAGGTTCTCCGCCGCGTCGACAACTTTCTTCTGTTGCTCGAGCGCCTTTTCCAGTGCCTCGTTGAGCTTCTCCAGCTTCTCTCTCGCTTCGGGCGGCAGGTCGCCGACCTGGCGGTCTTCCATCTCGGCAAGCTCTTCCGTCTGCGCCCGACGAACCACGTCGAGCATCGCCCGCAGAACCTCGATGATCTTGCCCTGCGTCAACCCAAGCTGGCCGACGGTGGCCGGCAACTGTTCCATCGTCTTGGCCTGCACCAGCTTGTCGCAGGCGGAGACCGCGGCGATCATCTCGCCGAACGCCAACTGGTTGAGGCCCCGCTTGGCGGCCTGGTGCTCCTGGCGGCTGCTGTCGCCGATCGCCTTGACCAGGGCGATCGTCGATTTCTGGATGTCGACCTGCATCGAGCGGACCTCGCCGGCCGCGGCGAGGGCTTCGGCAATCTGCACCCTGCCCGCGATCAGCCCGTTCCGGGCCCGGGCGCGGACCTGCTTCTCGAGAATCCGGAAGATCGACGCCCGCAGGTTGTCGAGTTCCGCCAGCGTCTGATCGACCTTCGCCTGGCGGTCGATGATCTGCACCTCGTGCCAGGCGGTCGCCGCCTCCTGGGGCTTCAGGTCGAGCCCATACTCGTTGAACATCCGGCGGTCGCGGATCGTGGCCCGAACCAGCAGTGTCTGGCCCGGCCTGGCCAGATCGGCGGTCAGTCTCACGAGGTGTTCGAGCACCACCGTGTTCTTCCCCCCCAGGTCGGTCCAATCCTTGATCGTCCGGGCGGTTGCCTGTTCCACGGCTTTTTCGTCGCCGCCCAGCCCGTCCTTGACCTTCATCTCCAGCCGGACCCGGCCGACGCCGTGATCGTCCGCCCCGCGGATCATCACCGGCAGGTCGCTGCCCGGCGCCAAGCTGTTCTGCCGCGGCGGCTTGAGCAGTTCGATCGTCGGGGGCAGGTCGGCGAGGACGCGGACGCGGTTCAAGCGGGGATTCGGATCGGCCTGCCCGTTCTTCTCCAGGTGGACCGTGAAGGTCGTGTTCTTGATCAGGGGCATCCGCACGACCATCCGTTGACCTCCCGCCTGCAACTGGCCGCTATAGATCAACCCCTCGGCATCGATATGGCCCTTGGTGATCGGGATCGAGGGGCGGATCCGCAGCTCGGCGATCGTGAACTGCGGGGCCTCCAGGTCGGCAGTCGCTTGAACGCGCGTCTCCGCCGCGCGGCCGAGATACGTCGGATAGCTCAGCGCGACCTCCACCTCGTCGATCGTCGGCTTCTCGATCACGCCCACCTGGTAACGCCGGGTCTGCGAATCACCGATCTCCAGCCGGTAGGAGAGCGGCGCGCTGACCGTGGGAATCGTCAGCGTGTAGCTCACCGGCCCGCCGCCGGGCGGCGAACCCTCCGCAACCGGCTCAACCGGCACCATCGGCACGTCGGTCTCCTTGCCATGTTCCTCGCGGAAAAACAGCGTGGCTGCCGGCGGCGGACCCGCCGGCGCGGCGATCCGCGCCGTGATCTCCAGGCTCTCGCCCAGAAGCACGTCCGTGTCGCCGGGCGTCACCTCCAGAATCGTCACCGAACCGACCGAAGGGACGAACCGCCACGGCTGCATCAGCCGCCCCGCCGCCGAACTGAGATTCGGGCTCAGCCAGTGCGCGAGCAGGCCCACCAGGAACAGCACCGCCAGCACGGCGAACGATTCGGCGAGGTCTCTGGGGGTCTGCATGCAGTAGAGAAACCGCCGCCAACGCGATTCGCGGTCGGCCGCCTCCTCAAACCGCACGCCCCCCGCGCGGAGCACCGCCTCGTTGACCGCCGCCTCGCAGAACGGCCGCGATTCATTCACGCGGTCGCCGGCCAATTGCACCACGTTGATCAGGTCACTGCCCAGTTCCGGATACTCGGTCTCCACGCAGCGCGCGGTCGCCTCGATCGTCCGGTGCGAGCGGGCCATCCGCCGCAAAGCCCAAGCCACCAGGGCCAGCGTCACAACCGACCAACTCGCCAGCAGTCCGGCCAAGGCAAACTGCGAAAACTTCACCAGCGCATCGGCCAGCATGAACACGAGCGCCAGGGCAAACGACACGCTGATCGACCAGACCGCTGTGCTCAGCAGGGTAAAGATCCACCACTGCTGCCGTGTCGCGTCGAGCCGATCCAGAATCTTCTCTGCGGCAGGGGACATCGGAAGGGTTCGG